>Ga0265327_10005831_pt1 | contig 10098 bp, 11 predicted proteins | sample 41621metaG_FD_202089 | JGI IMG/M metagenome (GOLD analysis project Ga0265327, IMG submission 202089) | Rhizosphere microbial communities from Carex aquatilis grown in University of Washington, Seatle, WA, United States - 4-16-21 metaG | ecosystem: Host-associated > Plants > Roots > Rhizosphere... | reverse complement strand
AATCTCGGGCGAAGGAAACGCCGAATTGCTCGACGACGGCTCCATTGAGATCGAGTTCGAATACGACAGCGGCGACGAAGCCGTCCTCAAAGCCAAGCGAGACTGATTTTCAACAGCCTGCTAGAGCGTGCAGGCACCTAGCAAGATGACGCAGACGCGTCGGATCAATCGTCGAATGGCGTTGCGCCGACTCGACGGATTCGCTATATTCTTTTTGCTGATTTTCGATTTGGCCCGTGGCCGGGGTTGCACCCCCGACGCGGGCTTTTTCATGCGCGTGCATATTAAGCCGCCCCCCTTTCCCGAAGTTCTTGCGTGAGCCCGAGCATCTGTTTCAGCGGCGCGGTGGGGATGCGAATCCGCCCGCCGACGCGAATTGACGGCACATCTCCCCGTTTCACGGCCTCATAGGCGGGGTTCTTAGAAAGACCGATGATCTTCCGGTATTCTTCGACGCTGCACGTCGGGCGGCTCAGGATTGCTTGGATGTCACTACCCATGGCGCGGGGCCCCTTTCTTTCTTCAAGAAGAGCACGGCTTCCCTTTTTTTGACAGACGGTATTTTATAAACTAACGTGTTCAGGAAAATTAGCGTTACGACCGGAGGCGATGATGGACATGGTGGACTTCACTTGGTCGCGCTGCCGCGACAAGTACCGCCTTGAACAGCACCAACCGCGCGCGTGGCTGACAGGAAAGCCCGTTAAATGGGAGCGGTTTGGGTTAGATAGAGAGAAGTGCGACAGGCCTCGATGGAGCCTTGAGGCGGCTAGCGACAGGTTCGAGCGGTATAGACCATTGAAGTTTACCGGCTTGTTCTCGATTTTTGCAGAGAAAACGCCAGCGAGCCGCAAGGGTATGCAGCAGTTTTGTAATGCTTTTGGTCTACCGGGAGGTTTCGGGCCCGCCGAGTCCAAGACGGACGAGATACAAGTCCAAGGCGTTGATGAGTTATTATCGCATCAGAGAAGATTTCGGGGAGCATTGGCTCTGTATAGAAACGGTGATTTGTCTGAACTTGCGAGGGCTTGGAATTCAATAGAAAATTTGGCGATCGTACATACCGAATTTCGTGTCGGCGAGACTGGTCGGCTCGAAATGGTCTTCGTGCCATCTGATTTGATTCAGGCAATGTGGCTTCAGTTCGCTCAGTTTGCGTGTTCTGAAGCCAATCTCTTCCGATGCGAGCGCTGCAACGAACCGTTCATTGTGGGAACTGGCACCGGGCGGCGGAGCACAGCAAAGTATTGCTCTAACGCGTGCAGGGTAGCGGCATTCAAAGACCGGAAGCAGGAGTCTTCATCCGCTAGCGCTTGAAGGAGCGAGGAAAATGAAAGGCCATATTCGCGAGCGTTCCCCGGGTCATTGGGCCATCGTTCTTGACTTGCGCGACCCTGAAACCGGGACGCGCAAGCGCAAATGGCATGCGTTCCGCGGGACAAAGCGAGAGGCGCAAACCGAGCGCTCGCGCCTCATCACGGAAATGTCGCAAGGCTCCTACGTCGAGCCCTCGAAGACAACGCTCTCCGCCTTCCTCGAAAAGTGGCTGGGCCAGATCGAGCCGCGCGTCTCGCCTCGCACGTTCGAGCGTTACGGAGAGATCGCGCGCAAGAACATTGTCCCGCTCCTTGGCCAGTGCCTCATCACCAAGCTGCGACCGGATCAGATCGCAGCAGCATATGTTAAGGCCTTGAAGTCAGGGCGGCGCGATGGCGAGGGCGGCCTTTCGCCCCGCACAGTGCACCACATGCACCGGGTGCTGAAGCAGGCTTTGGCGACGGCGGTTCGCTGGCGCGTGCTGCTGCACAATCCAGCCGATAGCGTCGACCCGCCGAAGGTCGAGAGGCGCAAGATGCGCGCCCTCGACTCTACCGAAACGGCTCGCCTCTTGGGGCATTTTCGCGGCTCCCGCATGTTCGTTCCCGTGCTGCTGGCGGTCATGTGCGGTCTCCGCCGTGGCGAGATCACGGCGTTGCGCTGGGGTTCCGTCAACTTCGCGGGGGCGCAGCTCTCCATCATCGAGAGCACCGAGCAGACGACGAAAGGAACGCGCGCCAAGGAAACCAAGAGCGGACGCGCCCGCACGGTCGCAATCCCGTCGCTCGTCGCCGAGGAGCTTCGCCGCCGTCGAGCGGAGCAAGCGGAAGAGCTTTTGAGAGTAGGCGTCAGGCTGTCCGACCAAAACCATGTCGTCGCTCAGGAAGACGCTAGGCCACTCCAGCCAAACAGCCTCACGCATGAGTTCGTGCGCATCTTGGCGAAGGCGACCGATCTACCCCGCATCCGGTTCCATGATCTCAGGCACACGCACGCGACCCACATGCTCGCAAACGGGGTTCACCCAAAGGTCGCCCAAGAACGCCTGGGCCATTCGAGAGTTGGGATCACGCTCGACCTTTACAGCCACGTCCTCCCGGGTATGCAGGAGGACGCCGCGGCGAAAGTTGACGCGGCGATACGGGCCGCCATAGAGAAAAGCTGAGGCGTTCGGTAGCAAAGCGGTAGCAACCGCTCTCTTCGCCGTCTCAGCGGCGAGGATAAAGACTCTGAAAAACATTGACTTGGAAGGGTGGCCGAGTGGTTTAAGGCAGCGGTCTTGAAAACCGCCGTGGGGGCAACCTCACCGTGAGTTCGAATCTCACCCCTTCCGCCACTTACATGGCTTAAGTTTTTGAAATTACGATCTAAAGCGCCGGCCTTGAGGTGCTATCCCCACCTCTATCCCCACCCTGTCGCCGGGATTGGCGCTCTCGCCCGCCGGTTCGGCTTGGCCTCCCGGCAACGCCGCCAGCGAAGAGATGCGAGGGCGCTCGACTCCCCTGCCGCGCCGTCTCGGCGAAGCCTCGCCTCTGCGCCGGCGCTTCGCTCGGCAGCTATTTCGCTGGGGGCGCTAGTCGCTGGCCACGCTTGGGACGGCGAGCTGTCGAAGATAGGGCAGGCGCCGTTTCCGCCCCCCAGAGTCGGGGGCAATCCGGACCATCTGCGCGCCGTGACCGACCACATGGACCGCCGCCACAACGCTGCCGCCGCGCGCCTCGCCCGGCTCTACTTCGGCAAATCCGAGGGAGAGGAGATCAGGGCCATTGATTTCTGCGACCGAATGGAGAACCTCGCCGCGCGGTCCTGGGGAGTCGCAGAGGCGGCGACCTCGCTGGCAAGCGAGCTCCAAGGTAAGGGCGCCAATGGCGTCATTATCCTCGTCACGGAGCTGGCGGAGGACCTCGAGCGGCTGAGCGAGGCATATGGCGCTGAGCTGATGGCGAGCCGTTCGGAGGCTACTCGCGCCGCTCCACCGCATGGGAACGGGACGCTCTCACCCTTCGCACTCGCGGCCATCAAATGCCAAGCGGACGGGATAGCGTTTCGACACCTCCGAAAAGCAAGCGATATGCCCGCGGAGATGCTCGCCGAAGCCAAGGAGAATCTTTTGACGCTGGCAAGGACGCCTTGCCTCGACAGCGACATCTCGGACAAGCTCCGGCTCATCCTGCGGGGGCACAAGCATCTGCATCCGCGATGGCGCGAGGAAGCGTCTCCGGCGCTCATGGAGGCGGTCAATCTCCACTTCGGCGATGGCGACGAAGCGGAGACGACCGAGGAAGCCGGGGGCCAGTGACCTCTCCCCTCGTCATGCCGGCCAGTGCCTATGAACGTGCGGCGATCATGCGCCAGACGACGCCACGAAACGCCTCGCCCGATGACGGCGGGGCGTTCCCGAGGCCCGCACTCCGGTTGTACTTTCCGCCCGTGTAAAAGCGACCCGCAGCCGGTATTCCTCGATAAGCCGAACCGCCCGCCAGAAGCGAACGCGGCAGCTTGGCGCCAAAAGGCGACGTTCCCGCGTCGCCATCGCCATACTCCCACTAAGCTGCGTTGCCGGGCGAACGACTTCTTGTTTTCACCCCCGGACCCCTGGCTGAGCCTCGAGGGTCATTATGCATCCAGCTCTAGGTCGCCTAAAGCTCGGGTGCAACAAGCGTAGACGAAGCCGGCGGCCCTGGTTTTCGCGTCGATTTCACACTCCTTGCTCACTTTGGCGTCACCCTTGCACTTTACTTCACAGGCACCACAACTTCCGGTCCGGCAGCTATATTCGATTTCAATACCGTTCGCCTCCGCCAATTCCAATAGCGGGACGTGCTCATCGCAATCGACGGTGATCCCCGATTTCGCGAATGTTACCTTATGTAAGGCGCCTTTTAGCTCCAATATCTTGCCGCCGGCCTTAGAGCCTTGCGCCGAGCGTCCCGAGCCAAAACTTTCCGTATGTAGGTTTGCCAAATTGAAGCCAATATCTCGCAAAATGTTCTTAACACTGTCGCTAAACGGTTCGGGACCGCACATGAAAACGTGACGGTCATGTAGATCTGGCACAAAAACTTTGAGCATGTGCTCGTTGATCCGACCTGTGAATCCGGTCCAAAAATCCGTGCCGTGCCAATTTGATGTCAGGGAGATCGCCACCTGGATATTCCGCTTGCGAGCGGCCCATGATTCGAACTCCTTGCGGAAGATAATATCCGATGGCGATTTAAACGACGCCAGTAATTTAACGTCAACATCCGATGCCGTATCGGCGATCCAGCGGCTCATGGAGATAATGGGAGTTATGCCGCTGCCGGCTCCGATGAAGAGCATTTTGCGGGAGGGATAGTTGAAACAGGTGAACTTCCCGGATGGACCCTTAACCGTCAATATGTCGCCTAGCTTTATCTGCTCATAGAACCAGTTCGACACCAGACCACCCGGCACGCGTTTGATGGTAACCTCAAGAAGGTGAGGACGAGAAGGACTAGACGACATGCTGTAGGAACGTTTCACTTCTTGTCCGTTGATATTGATAATAAAGGTTATGAACTGGCCTGGATGGTACGAGAACAGTAGCGGCTTTTCGCCTGCCAGGCAGAAGGTTTTGGCGTCGTGCGTTTCCTCAATAATATCGACAACTTTTAACGAGGTGACGCCTTCGCTCCATACAGAGAGCTGCTCTCGATTTTCTATCAGGTTAACCAACAAGGGGCTGGCGGGCGGCAGGGGCGGCGCATAGAAAAAACTGGGTATCTCATCCAGTTCCTCTGCTTCAAAGAAAGCGCCTTCCGCCGGTTGGGGCGAATCGGCGATGGCGAATTCCAGCCGAAAACCGGGGAGGTCCACCTGCGAGCCATTGTGCAACTGGACAGGCGTTTTTGGCTTTATCCTCTTGCGGTCCAGCAACGCGCCGTTCTCCAAGTCGAGTCCTTCGACATAGAATTTCCCGCCGCGCTGGAGAATAGCCACATGATACATGGCGAGCTTATAAGATTCGAGTTGCAGATCGGCGCTCGGATGCCGCCCGATCACCGTCTCTTGTCCCATCTGAATCAGCGGGATCTCGTGAACCACGACGCCGTTTTTCAGGACGGTCATCCTGTCGCCGGGATTGGCGTCGATCGGCGCGCCTCGGAAGAGACGTTGCAACCAGAGATCCCCTTTGGCTCCAAATTCGGTCGGACGCGGGGCGGTTACATCGTGTTTCTGCCGGGACAAGCCAGGCGGAGCTTGGTGCTTGGCGAAAAATGCGCGCCGCCAAAAGTCGTTATCCGGCGCCTGAGGGTCGGCCATGCTGATTTCTCCCGATGTTAAATCTCGGTTATTTCGCGGTAGATGTCTTTCAGGGTGGCCCCCATCAGATAGGCCTGCCGTTGCATCTGCTGAACACGTTCACGGGGGCCGCAGAGATAGACCGTCCAATTCGCCAGCCCCGGCAACCGCGCCTTGGCGGCCGAGCAGACCGTGCCAGTGAAGCAACCGTTAGGCGCTGAATCTTGTTCCACACAGGGTATGTACCGGAAATTGGGATAGTAGCGACCGATTTCGTTTATTTCATCCACAAAATATAAATACGCGCTGCGCGTCACGCCGTGGAACAAGTATAAAGGACCGGCATGATTATTTTCTAGTGCGTCTTGCAGTATTCCCATCAGCGCCCCCAGGCCGCCATTCCACCCCGCCAGGAACATCGGCTTCCAACCCTGGCCCGGGACGTAAAACAGCTCCCCGTCGACGCCGCAGAGCGTCATTTTATCGCCGATCCGCAGTTGCCCGTGGACCCATTCCGAAAAGAAACCGCCCTGAATGCGTTCAACGTGAACCTCATAGCGACCGGAGCCTTTGGCGCTGGTGGGAGAGGCAATCGGCAAGCGTTTGCCAAGCAGGTCCGCGTTCATGAGCAACACGGCTTGTCCCGCATGGTAATCCAGCGGGACGCTGCATTGCACCACGAGTTCCAGCACCGTGGAGTTCAATCGATTCAGCTCGACGACCTCGGCGCTGACCTGGTGCACAACCGATTCTTTCGGCAGAGCGATTTCCAGATCGCATTCCGGATAACATCCACAGGCCAGGAAGTTGTTCTGCATCCGCAGTGTTTGCTTCATATTGACCTGCGACGCCGGCGGTGGCGATCCGTTCAGACAACGCATAATACAACTCATGCACACCTGGTTGCGGCACGAATACGGCATATCGACGTGTTGCCGTAGCAGCGCGTCAAGCACCGTTTCTTCCGCTCGGCAATCATAGATTTTGCCATTGAGCAGCAGTTGCCTGGACTTATTCATGGGGGCTCTTACATAATCTTGGCTGATTGGTTTTCTGGCCTGCCTTCCGTTTCATTACAAGCCGATCGCGTGGCCGATTGAGTCGAGCACGAATTCTCCGGATCGTCTGCCAGCTCGTCTCAAAGAGTGCTTCCACGTTGGCGGATCCATTTATCCGCGCAAATTTTCCGCCGCACCGGTTCGAATTAGCGGTTAAGAACATCCTCCCGCGCGCTTTCAAGAATTTCGAGGATACTGTTAAGTTCCTTTTCGGAAAGGTTCAATTCAACCAGCGAATCTCTGAATAACTGCAACACACGGTCGAAGTGTACATCCGTTAGGTCCATTTCCTCCACTAGGCGACCATGGGTTTTGCGCAAATCCATTCCGGAAAACTGATACGGACCGCCAAACGCCATGCAGAGAAAATTTTTCTGCTTGAGCCTCTGGCTTTCCATATCCACATCCTCAAAAAACTTACCGACAAGCTCATCTTCGAGCACTTTGCGATAAAATAAGTCAACCGCAACATCCATTGCTTTATCCCCGCCTATGCGGTCATAAAGTGGTATATTGAGAAGTTGAAAATAATCTCCGCCTTTGGCGGCAGCGTTGTCTGTGCCCCAGTCGATGGGTTTATCCGCCTTGTTCAGCAAAGGAATATGCTTAGAGCATTGTATATACGCCTCTTCCACTTCGACCATGATCCAGCGTTCGGGGCATTTCTTCCCTTCTAAATTGATTTCCTCTATGACATCTGCTGGCAATTTGTCGGCGTATTGGCGTAGCTCGTCATTCTCGACGACGCGCACTTTGCCGTTAACATGCAGGCCGACCGTATCGCGGATGAAATCAATCATGAGCATGGCGATGTGGGGGTTTTCGCTCATGTTTCCGGTGTTGGCATAGACGCCGTTGCCACGATACTCCGGATACATCAAGTAGTTGTCGCTGAGCACCCGAATAAATCCGGGCTTGCCGAATTTCGAAGTGCAATCGCATTCTCCGTGGCGGTCGGCTGTGGCCACGAAGAGAAACTCCTGGCGCGCTATGAACTCCTTCATGCGCGGAGCTAAATAACTCAGCATCTGCTTTTCATAAAAATTGATCGCTCGCGACTTGGAGCCGTATTTTTCTTGAATTTTGTGCTCCCCCTCGGAGCCTGGGAGCAGGGTGGGCTTTTTGGGCTCATCCGACGTGGCGGGCATGTCGGGGTTCGCCACGGCCGGAGCGGCTCTGAGGTGGACGTCGGCGTTATCTCCTGGAGAAACCTTCTCCGCCTCTTTCCTCTCCGTCAAAAACTTGAATGCTTTCGGCATAGGGCATTCATTCGGCGGGGCAAAAGGTTCTGGCTCGGTTTGTTGCCGCCCCGCAGCGCCAGCCATGCCCGGATTGGGATCGTTTCCACCGATAAATGCCGGTTGCGCTTTTTGCGGCTCAGTAGCGTTGGCCGCCTCCTTCGGCGTTTCCACCCTGGGCGCGCCCGCGGGAGCGTCAGCTGGTTTAGCTTGAAGCGGCGCGGTTGCTCTTGCCGCTTCGCTACTCGATGGTTCCCGGTCGCGATCGGCTCTTAGGCGAAGAAAGTCGGAAAAATCATCAACTTCACTTAGTTTTACCCAAGAGCTAAGTCCGTTGCGCCAAACAAGCGAGTCTGGCGAGAGCCAATGAGAAGTAATCTGGCTCGCAACTTCAGCTTTTGCCACGGGCCCAATTTGTCGACTATCAATAAGATACCACCATTCATCTTCTGAAACATTCGGCCCACTAGCGCCAGTCGCCCCATCGACGAGCGTCTCTTCGAGGCCCAGCGTCTGGTCTCGGCTCATTAGCTTCGCATCCAGTTCTCAGTCCAAACACGTTCCGAAGTTGGTATGCCGCCAACGCATTCCCGGCCGCGCCCCCGACTCCTCCATGCCCCGTTCCGCCAATTAGCGTTCCTGTCGATGCCGAGATTGTCACTTTGATCAATTTCTGTCCAGGCGGGACTTTTCTGCCGGTGCTGATAGCCTCGACAGCTTCGGGTCAACCTGCGCCATCGGCGCATCGTTCGAATAGTCCGCTTGTCCCCGAATTGCTGTCGCGCCGCGTCACCCATGCGTCGGCGAAGCCTTGGGATTGAAGACCGGCGATTGTGGGCGGGGCGATCGTCATGCAGACTTGGAGCCTACGCAATTTTGAGATTCGGCGTGAGATGGACCGAAAGCTGATCTTGGCCGCGCTGATCGCGGCGGCGTGCCCCGCCCTCGCAGCCGACCTTCCAATCAATCCCGCCGTGACTCAAGAGACTATCCAGCAAACGATTTGCGTCCCCGGCTGGACGAAGACCGTTCGGCCATCCGCACGCTACACGACGCGCATCAAGATCAAGCTCATTCGCGAGTTGGAACTGGACGAGGCGCTGTTGACGGATTTCGAGCTGGACCATCGAATCCCGCTGGCGCTCGGCGGGGCGCCGTCAGACCCGAGGAACTTAGAGCTTCAGCCCTGGGACGAAGCGCCCCAAAAGGACGCAATCGAGGCCTGCCTTGCGCGCGCTGTGTGCGCCGGCAAGATCACGCTGGACGAAGCGCGCCGGCGCATCTGGAACGATTGGCGGGCGGCGGGGAAGGCGTGCGAGTGAGCGCACTCTCCGACACCGGGACGAGGATCACCGCCGCATGTCGAATGGCGACCAGGTGACCCGCAATGCGGGTCTGGCGATGGGTAAGAAGATGAGCCCTGATTTTACGGGATATTGGCAGCGTCATGCTGTGGCGTAGAGCCGCGTCCAAGCAACCGAAAATTGACAAATTGGTGGAACAGTCTCACTGTGCTTTGAGTTATCCTCGATGCCGCCCCCCTCGTGAGCTGGATTAGCGGCGTTGGGCGGAGATAACAATGACATACCTTAATAGCAGCGAGCAGGACGGCTCTCGGCGGAAAGGATTCTTCCGTGGTGCCTATTATATATTGGCGGGCGGAGCCGCAGGCGTGGCGATTGGCGGTGTCGTCGCTCCAATATTGGGGCTGACCCTCAGTCAATCAATGGGCTTCCTGAGCGCGGCAATCGGGGCTCTCTCCGTAGCAATTATCAGGGCATTCCGCATCATCTGACAAGTAGAGCTGCATGGGTGGAGTATACTACTGGCTCGTCGCCGCCTACCATGCGGCGTCCGATAATATAGAGCCATTCGCACAATTCATGGAGGATAATTCAATCCCAGTAACATTTGGGGTTGCGATTACGCTCGTCTTCTTAAAAATATTGTCGCGCCTGATTTCTGGCGCAAGACCGTGCGCAACGTCTGGCCTATGCATAGACGATTTTTTGAATGGATGTTTAATAGTGCCGTTTGGAACCATGTGCATGTCGGCTATTTCTCCGACATTTCTCAATAAAAGTTCGGATGGCAGACTAAACCGTAAGGGAGATCCCCCGGCTTTGCCGGGGTGGCAGTAGCAGTTTGACGTTTTCGGCAGTCCACCGTCGAAATTTCCAGTCGTGAGCCGCCAAGCACACGATGAGGGAAATCGACGATGG
>Ga0265327_10005830_pt1 | contig 10100 bp, 7 predicted proteins | sample 41621metaG_FD_202089 | JGI IMG/M metagenome (GOLD analysis project Ga0265327, IMG submission 202089) | Rhizosphere microbial communities from Carex aquatilis grown in University of Washington, Seatle, WA, United States - 4-16-21 metaG | ecosystem: Host-associated > Plants > Roots > Rhizosphere >... | reverse complement strand
GCGGGCCGGCGCGAACCGCTTGTCGATCGACGAGCGTGTGCTCGACCACGGCGCGGTCGCGCTGGTGTGCTCGGAGGACGTGCCGGTGCGCGCCGTCGTGTCGCAGGGCTGCCGCCCGATCGGCATGCCGCTGACGGTCACCGACGCCGAGCGCAATCTCGTGCACGAGCTCGCCGGCCAGCCGGCGATGGCGCGACTGCAGGAGTTGGTGCAGGCGGCCACCGACGAGGAGCGCGAGCTGATGCGCAACGGCCTGCACCTCGGTGTCGTGGTCGACGAGCACAAGCTCGATTTCTCCCGCGGTGATTTCCTCGTGCGCAACGTGCTCGGCGCGGACCGGCGCAACGGCGCGATCGCGATCGGCGACCGAGTCGAGGTCGGGACGACCGTGCAGTTCCAGGTCCGCGACGCAACCGCCGCCGACGAAGACCTGCGCGCGCTGCTCTCCGGGGTCAACGGTGACGCGGCGTTGCTGTTCACGTGCAACGGGCGGGGGCGACACCTGTTCTCCGAGCCGAATCACGATGCCGGTGTCATCGAGGAGTTGCTCGGGACGACCCCTCTCGCGGGTGCGTTCTGCGCGGGTGAGCTCGGACCCATCGGCGGCCGCAACTTCCTGCACAGCTTCACCGCGAGCATTGCCGTCTTCGAACGCTGAGCACCCGTCGCCCCGACCGGGCAATGACGCCAAAGCGGGAGATGGGTACACATAGGCTGCGACCGGCGGTGGAAAGGGGTCTGTGTGACTGACGAGCTGGAACAACGCGGTATCAACGTGATCCGCGGCCTCGCCATGGACGCGGTCCAGAAGGCGAACTCGGGCCACCCCGGGACGCCGATGGCTCTCGCGCCCCTCGCGCACGTCCTGTGGACGCGGATCATGAAGTACGACGCGTCGGAGCCGGACTGGCCCGACCGCGACCGCTTCGTGCTCTCGGCCGGGCACGCGTCGATGCTGCTCTATTCGATGCTGTACCTGACCGGCTTCGGTCTCGAGCTCGACGACATCCGCCAATTCCGCCAGTGGGGCTCGCGCACTCCCGGCCACCCCGAGCGCGGGCACACGACGGGCGTCGAGGTCACGACCGGCCCGCTCGGTCAGGGTTTCGCGAACGCGGTCGGCTTCGCGATCAACGAGAAGCACATGCGTGAGCGCTTCGGTGCGAGCTTGTGTGATCACCGCATCTTCGGCATCTGCAGCGACGGCGACTTCATGGAGGGCATCAGCCACGAAGCCGCGTCGCTCGCCGGGCACCTGAAGCTCGGGCGCATTGTGTTCGTCTACGACGACAACCACATCACGATCGACGGCCCGACCGAGCTCGCCTACAACGACGACGTCCCGAAGCGTTTCGAAGCGTACGGCTGGCACGTCGTGCAGCTCGGCGAGGTCGCGAACGATCTCGACGCGCTCGAAGCGGGACTGCGGACAGGCATCGCGGAGGAGACGCGCCCCACCCTGCTCGTGCTCCGCTCGCACATCGGGTATCCGTCGCCGAAGGTGCAGGACACCGCGGCTGCGCACGGCTCGCCGCTCGGCGCCGACGAGGTGGCCAAGGTCAAGGTGATCCTCGGTCTCCCGCCCGAAGACTTCTTCGTCCCCGACGACGTGCTGCTCTGGTACCGCGAAGCCGGGACCCGCGGGACCGCGACGCGCGAGGCGTGGGCGGCGCGTGCGAAGCCGGACGAGTACGAGGCCTGCCTCTCCGGCGCGGGGTTGCACGGGTGGGAGCAGAAGCTCCCGGCGTGGCAGGCCGGCGCGTCCGTACCGACGCGCACCGCGATCGAGGAGGTGCTCACCGCCGTCGTCGACGTCGTGCCCGGTCTGTTCACGGGTTCGGGTGATCTCACGGGCAACACCGGCATGCAGGTCAAGAGCCTCGGCACGTTCACGCCCGACGACGCCACGGGCCGCCTCATCCACTACGGCATCCGCGAGCACGCGATGGGTGCCGCCGCGAACGGCATGGCCGCGTCGGGTCTCGTTCCCTGTGTCGGGACGTTCTTCGTCTTCAGCGATTACATGCGCCCGGCGGTGCGCCTCGCGGCGATCATGCAGACCAAGGTCTGCTTCGTCTGGACGCACGACTCCGTGGGCGTCGGCGAGGACGGCCCGACGCACGAGCCGGTCGAGCAACTCGCGTCGCTGCGGGCGATGCCCGGCCTGCGCGTGATCCGGCCGGCCGACGCGAACGAGGTCGCCGCCGCGTGGCGGGTGCACCTCGACGGCGACGGACCGACCGCACTCATCCTGACCCGCCAGAAGGTCCCCGTCCTCGAAGGCACCGCCGAGCGCGCGCCCGCGGGCGTTCCCGCCGGCGCGTACGTCCTCGCGCCCGAGAATCGCGATCGGCCCGATGTCGTGCTCATCGGCACGGGCTCCGAGGTGCAGGTGTGCGTCGCGGCGCGCGAACAACTCGCGACACGAGGCATCGCGGCGCGCGTCGTGTCGATGCCGTCGTGGTTCCTGTTCGAACAGCAATCCGCGGACTACCTCACGGAGGTGCTCCCGACCGGGGTGCCGACCCTCGCGGTCGAGGCTGGCGTGCGGTTCGGATGGGAGCGTTACGCGGACGATGTCGTCAGCATCGATCGCTTCGGTGCATCGGCGCCGGGCGAGGTCGTCATGCGTGAGCTCGGAATCACCCCTGAGCACACCGTCGGGCGCGCGCTCGCGCTGCTCGATGCCGTCGAAGCCGGAGGACGTTGAACATGGCGAGTGCCATTCCGTTGTTGATCGAGTTCGGGCAGAGCCCGTGGTACGACAACCTCACGCGCGCGGTTGCAACCGGCGGGTTGCAGACGTTGATGGACACGCACGGGATCCGCGGGGTCACCTCGAATCCCACGATCTTCGAGAAAGCGATGGCGAGCGGCAACGACTACGCCCCGCAGCTGCACGAGGTGACGGCCGCGGGCGCGTCGACCGAAGCGGCCTACTGGGATCTCGTGACCACCGACATCGAGCACGCGGCCGACATCCTGCGCCCGCTCTACGACCGGCTCGGCGCGGCCGACGGCTACGTGTCGGTCGAGGTGTCACCGGACTACGCCCATGACACCGCGGCCACGATCCGCCAGGCGAACGAGCTGTGGGAACGGCTCGCCCGCCCGAACGTGATGATCAAGATCCCCGCGACCCTGGAAGGTCTCCCGGCCATCACGGAGACGCTCGCCGCAGGTATCAACGTCAACGTGACGTTGATCTTCGGTCTCGAGCGGTACCAGCAGGTCATCGCCGCGTTCCTGGCAGGGCTCGAACAACGGCTGGCGGCGGGCGGCGACCTCCGGAGCCTGGCCTCGGTCGCGTCGTTCTTCGTGAGTCGCGTCGACACCGAGACCGACCGGCGCCTGCCCGAGGGCCATGCGCTGCGGGGCAAGGCGGCCGTGGCCAACGCCAAGCTGGCGTATCAGATGTTCCGCGACGAGCTGGCCGGTGCGCGTTGGGAGTCGTTGGCCGCGGCGGGGGCGCAAGTGCAGCGTCCGTTGTGGGCGTCGACCTCGACCAAGAACCCGGCGTACTCCCCCACGCTCTATGTCGACGAGCTGATCGGAACCGAGACGGTCAACACGCTGGCGCAGGCTTCGGTCGACGTGCTCGGCGAGGGCGATGCCGACCTGCGCGCCGATTCCATCCGCGCCGGCGTCGACGAGGCGCGCCAGGTGATCGCGGATCTCGCGGGGGCCGGCGTCGACTTCGCGGACGTGACCGCGACGCTCGAACGCGAAGGCGTCGAGTCCTTCGCGAAGTCGTTCCACGACGCGCTCGACACGCTCGAGAAGCGGGCGGCCGAGGTCAAATAGCCGCGACAACCGCGCGCAGATGCTCCGCGAAGTCGGCGGGCTTCGCGTGCGCGTTCACTCCACTGGTGTTCGGCATCACGTAGGTCGGTGTGTCGGCGAACGGAACCTCCCGCCATCCGAATGCCGCGCGCTTGTCGATCGCCGCGCGATATCCCGTAACGCCGACGAAGCACACGCACTTCGGCTTCAGCCACCGGACCAATCGCTCCAGGCGCGCCGTACCGTCGACGTACTCCTGCGGAGCCAGCTCCTTCGCGCCCGCGGTGGGGCGGCGGACGATGTTGGTCATCCCGACGTGGTCGACCCGCAACGCGTGGAACGGATCGTGGGTGCGGGTCACGAGGCCGGACGCGAGCGCCGCCGGCCAGAAGCGGTTCCCCGGCCGCACGAAACTGATCCCGCGGTCGGCGGACAGCAGCCCCGGGTTCAGACCGACGACGAGCACGCGCATGCCGGGCCCGACGGTGTCGGACAGCATCCGAGCGCGGGTCGCCTCGACGTCGATCCATTCCTCGCCGTCGTCGACGAGCTGATCGACGACGAAGCCCGCGCCTTCGACGACGTCGTGCAGCCGGCCCGTGCTCCACTGCGCGAAATGGCGGCCCGCAAACTTGTCGTCGTCGGTGGCGTGGTGCCGATCGGACGTCACCTGTAGATGCAACGCGCCGCCAACCGCGACCGACCGGTGCAGTTCCGCGAGCGCCATCGGCAGCCATTCCGCCGCGATGTGCATGTACGACTTCTGTGCCCACGCGCCGGTGAGGGCGCCGGTTCGGAACGGCAGGTGTTCGAGGTCGGCGACGAGCGGCCAGGCGTCCGGCGCGAACGAGCGCACCTGCGCCGCCATCGCCGGCGCGGCATCGAACGCGACGACCGGCGCGCCGAGCTCGCCGCTGTGCCAACCCGGGCCGCAGCCGACATCGGCGCGCACGCCGGGCGGGACGCGCGCGACGAATGCGTCGATCGTCGGCGGCCGGGCGCGCCGGCGGTGCTCGATCCAGTCCTCGACCTTCGTCTCGTACACGTTGACCGTCGTGCGATCCATCGGTCGGGAAGAATGGCAGACGTGGAGCTTCCCGGACAGGTTCGTATCGTCGACGACGTCCCCCGCGCCTTCGCGCGGCTCGTCGCCGAGCTCACCCCGGCGTCGATCGCGCTCTCGGGGGGTGAGCTCGCTCACCGCTGTTACGCGGCGTTGCGGGGGGAGACGATCGCGTGGTCGGCCGTCGACGTCTACTTCGGCGACGACCGGGTCGTGCCGATCGAGTCCGACGAGTCGAACGAGGGGATGGCGAGGCGCATCCTGCTCGACGCGGTGGCGCCCCGAGCCGTCCACTCGATGGTCGCGGCGGGCGCGGACGCGTACGACACCCTGGTCCGCGACGCTCCCCCGATGGACATCGTCCACCTCGGTCTCGGGCCCGATGGTCACACCGCGTCGCTCTTTCCCGGCACGCCGGCGCTCGACGAGCGCGACCGGTTCGTCGTCGAGAACCACGACGACCTACACCCGCATCCGCGGCTGACATTCACCTTTCCGGCGATCGCACGCGCTCGGCTCGCGGTCGTCACCGTCGAAGGCGACGGCAAGCGCGACCCCATCCGCCGGATCCGCGCCGGAGAGGATCTACCGGGCGCTCGCATCCGGGCGCAGCAGGTGCTGTGGATCGGAGACCGGTTGGCATTATCGGCCGACTAGGGTCGCCGCATGCTCAGCGCATCGTCGTTCCGGGAGCTGCTCGACGCGCCCGCGACGGAACTGATGCCCGCGGCCGCCGCTCGCCGCGATGCACGGACCGGGCGCCGCATCACGTTCTCGCCGAAGGTGTTCGTGCCGCTCACGATGCTGTGCCGCGATCGCTGCGGATACTGCACGTTCGCCAAGCCGCCGGCCCGGCTCGAGTCGCCGTACCTCGCGGTCGACCAGGTGCTCGAGCTCGCGTCGCGCGGCGCCGCGCTCGGTTGTTTCGAGGCGCTCTTCACGCTCGGCGAGGCGCCCGAGGACCGCTACCCCGCCGCGGCCGATTGGCTGCGCGCACACGGCTTCGCCGACACGGTCGACTATCTCGCGGCGGTGGCCAAGCGCGTCCTCGACGAGACGGGGCTGCTCCCCCATGCCAATGCCGGCGCGCTCTCGGAGGCGGAGCTGATCCGATTGCGCGCGGTCAGCCCGTCGCAGGGGATGATGATCGAGACGCTCGCCGACCGGCTGCACGAGCCCGGCGGTGCGCACTTCGGCGCGCCCGACAAGACCGCGGCGCGCCGCCTCGCCACATTGCACGGGGCCGGGCGCGCGCGGGTTCCGTTCACCACCGGCATCCTCGTCGGCATCGGCGAGACCCGCGCGGAACGCATCGACGCGCTGGTCGCGATCGCGAACGCGCACCTCGAACACGGGCATGTGCAAGAGGTGATCGTCCAGAACTTCCTGCCGAAGGCGGGCACGGCGATGCACCGCGACGAACCGTGCCCGACCGACGAGTTCCTCTGGTCGATCGCGGCGGCGCGCGTGATCCTCCCGGACGATGTGCACTTGCAGGCGCCGCCGAACCTGAGCGACGACCTCGCGCCGTTGCTCGCGGCCGGCATCGACGACTGGGGCGGCGTCTCGCCCCTGACGATCGACCACGTCAATCCCGAACGACCGTGGCCGGCGCTCGACCGCCTGCGCGAGGCGACCGAGCAGGCCGGCTTCGTCCTCGCGCCGCGCCTCACCGTGTACCCCGAGTACGTGCGGCGCCCCGACGAGTGGTTGCACCCCGACGTTCGCACCGCGGTGCTCGTCGCGTCGGATCTCGAAGGGCTCGCGCGCGACACCGCGTGGTCGCCGGGTCGCGACGATCTCGATCCGCCGCAGCTCCTCCCGGCGACGGGCGCGACTGCGGGCGGCCCGGTCGGCGAGGTCCTGGCTGGTGTGCTCGCGGGGCAGGAGGTGGGGATCGACGAGATCGTGACGTTGCTGGGGGCGCGCGGCCCCGAAGTCGTGCGGGTCGCCGAAGTGGCCGACCAGCTCCGGCGCGACATCGTCGGCGACGAGGTCACGTTCGTCCGCAACCGCAACATCAACTACACGAACGTCTGCACGTTCAAGTGCCGGTTCTGCGCATTCTCCAAAGGGCCGCTCTCGCTCAATCTCCGCGGCCTGCCCTATCTCGTCGAGATGGAGGAGATGCAGCGCCGCGTCGTCGAGGCGATCGAGTGCGGTGCGACCGAGGTTTGCCTCCAAGGCGGCATCCATCCCGATTTCGACGGCGACTACTACGTCGACGTGGCCCACGCGGTCAAAGCCGTCGCGCCGTCGATCCACATCCACGGATTCACCGCGCTGGAGGTCACCGAGGGCGCGCGCCGGCTCGACATGCCGTTGCACGAGTACCTGCTCCGCCTGAAGGAAGCCGGCCTCGCCACGCTGCCGGGAACCGCGGCGGAGATCCTCGACGACGAGGTGCGGGCCGTCATCTGCCCCGACAAGGTCAACACCGAGGAGTGGCTGTTCGCGCACCGCACCGCGCACGAGGTCGGCCTGAAGTCGAACGTCACGATCATGCACGGCACGGTGGAACGGCCGGTGCACGTCGCGCGTCACCTCGTACGCACGCGCGATCTGCAGAAGGAGACCGGCGGCTTCACGGAGTTCGTGCCCCTGCCCTTCGTCCACATGGCCACGCCGATCTTCATCCAGGGCAAAGCGCGCCGCGGACCGACGTTCCGGGAGGTGCTCCTGATGCACGCGGTCGGCCGCATCGCGTACCGCGACACCATCCCGAACGTTCAGGCGTCGTGGGTGAAGTGCGGGATCGGCGGAACGCGCCAGATCCTGCAAGCCGGCGCGAACGACCTCGGCGGCACACTGATGGACGAGAACATCTCCCGCGCCGCGGGGGCGAGCCACGGCCAGGAGCTCGACGAGGCGGAGTTCCGGTCGATCGTCGAGCCGATCGGCCGCACACTCGCGCAACGGACGACGCTCTACGGCCGTACGCAGACCGTCGGCCGGCGGCTGCGGCCGGTCGAGGAGCACCCGGTGGCGCCACAACCCGTCGAGCTCACATTGGGGGCGAAGCAGTGAGCCGTTTCGATGTCGTCACGCTGGGCAACGCGCTCGTCGACGTCCTCACCTACGCCGACGACGACTTCGTCACGCGGACCGGGGTCGAGCCCGGCGCGATGACGATGGTCGACGCCGCACGTTCGGACGAGATCTACGCCGAGATGGGACCGGCCACCGAGATCTCGGGGGGTTCGGCCGCGAACACCGCCGCGGGCGTCGCCTGCTTCGGCGGGAAGGCGGCGTACATCGGCCGCGTCGCCGACGACGCGTTCGGCAAGGTGTTCTCGCACGATCTGCGCAGCGTGGGCGTCCACTTCGAAGCCCCGTTCGCGACCGACGGCGCGCCGACCGGCCGCTGCCTCGTCATCGTCACGCCCGATGCGCAACGCACGCTGTGCACGTTCCTCGGCGCGGGCGCCGAGCTCGACGAGAGCTACATCGACGAGGGCCTGGTCGCGAGCGCGGCCGTCACCTACCTCGAGGGCTACGTGTGGGATCCGCCCGCGGCCAAGGAGGCGGTCCGGCGCGCCGCCGCGATCGCGCACCGCGCCGACCAGCGTGTCGCGCTGACGCTGTCCGATCCCTTCTGTGTCGATCGCCACCGCGAGGAGTTCCGCGAGCTGATCGACGGCCACATCGACATCCTGTTCGCGAACGAGCTCGAGATCACGATGCTCTACGAGGTCGACACGTTCGACGAAGCGCTGCACCACGTCCGGGGCCAGTGCGAGATCGCCGCGCTCACGCGCGGGCCGCACGGCTCCGTGATCGTGGCCGGTGACGACGTGCACGTGATCGACGCGCACCCCGCGCACGTCGTCGACACGACCGGCGCCGGCGACCTCTACGCGGCCGGATTCCTCTACGGGATGACGCACGGCTACGGCCTCGCGACCTGCGGCCAGCTCGCGTCGCTCGGTGCGGCCGAGGTGATCTCCCATCTGGGCGCGCGGCCGCAGGCAGACCTGGTCGAGCTGGCCCGGCCGGTCGTCGGAGGCTGACCGGGCGGTGGCACGACTCCCCCGGTATCGCACGGGCGATCCCGAGATCGACCAGGACATCGACGAGCTGATCGCCAAGGTCGGCGACGTCAACGACGCCGACCTCGTCTTCGAGCTCATCGTCTCCGCCGTCCGCCTGGCGCGCGACCGCGCGACCCGCGGCGACCTCAAGATCGCGAACGCCGCGCTCAAGGAGATGCGGTACGCATTCTCCGTCTTCGAGCCGTATCGCACCGCGCGCAAGGCCGCGATCTTCGGTTCGGCGCGCACGCGCCGCGACGATCCGCTGTACGCGCAGACCGTCGCCCTGGCCCGTGAGCTCGCGCACGCGGACTGGATGGTGATCACCGGTGCCGGACCCGGGATCATGGAGGCGGGCATCGAAGGTTCGGGCGCGGCCAATTCGTTCGGGGTGAGCATCCGGTTGCCGTTCGAGGCGGCCACGACGCAGTTCCTCGCCGACGACCCCAAGCTGGTCAGCTTCCGCTACTTCTTCACCCGCAAGGTGACGTTCGTGAAGGAAGCGCACGCGTTCGTGCTCCTGCCCGGCGGCTTCGGGACGCTCGACGAAGGGTTCGAGCTGCTGACCCTGGTGCAGACGGGCAAGGCCCCGCCCGCACCGATCGTCCTGCTCGACGTGCCGGGCGGCACGTTCTGGTTGAGCTGGATGCAGTTCGTGGAGCGCGAGCTGCGCGCCCGCGGTTACATCTCGCCCGAGGATCTGCGGCTCGTGCAGATCACCGACGACGCGTCGGTCGCGCTGGCCGAGATCACCGGCTTCTATCGCAACTACCACTCGCTGCGGTTCGTCGAAGGCGATCTCGTGCTGCGCATGCAGCATCTCCCGGCTCCCGAACGGATCGAGGCGCTCAACGCCGAGTTCGGGGACATCCTCGCGAGCGGCCGAATCGAGGCGACCGCAACCAGCAAAGCCGAGATCAGCGACAACGACGTCCCGGAGCTCGCGCGCCTGCGCATGCGGTTCGATCGGCGCTCCTACTCGCGCCTGCGCGAGCTGATCGACGTTCTGAACGAGCCCGAGTAGGCGTCAGCCGGCGAGCGCGCCGTGCTCCGCCCAGCGCACCAGATCGGGATCGGCCAGCTCCACGACGCGCCGTTCGTAGTGCTCGAGGTCGACGTCGTCGAGGAGGTCGCGCCACTGGCCGGTCGACCCGCGGTTGAAGAAGCGCCGGTTGTCGGTCCAGATCGCGTTGGTGGTGTCGGGCGCGACCTCGTCGGCGTGG
>Ga0265327_10005829_pt1 | contig 10106 bp, 11 predicted proteins | sample 41621metaG_FD_202089 | JGI IMG/M metagenome (GOLD analysis project Ga0265327, IMG submission 202089) | Rhizosphere microbial communities from Carex aquatilis grown in University of Washington, Seatle, WA, United States - 4-16-21 metaG | ecosystem: Host-associated > Plants > Roots > Rhizosphere... | reverse complement strand
CAAGCTCATCAATCTCGACACGGTCTACGGCCGCACCGTCATCAAGCTGCGCCCGGACCTCGCGCCAAAGCACGTCGCGCAGATCGAGAAGCTGGCGCGCGAGCACTTCTACGACGGAATCGTCTTCCATCGCGTGATCCCTGGCTTCATGGCGCAGACGGGCGATCCCACCGGCACGGGCACCGGCAAGTCCAAGCTGCCGAATCTTCCGGCGGAATTCTCGAAGGAGAAGTTTTTGCGCGGCACGGTGGGTATGGCGCGGGGCCAGGATGAGAATTCGGCGAACAGCCAGTTCTTCATTTGCTTCGGCCCAGCGCGCTATCTCGAGGAGCAATATACGGTCTGGGGCAATGTGGTCTCCGGCATGGAGTTCATCGACCAGATCAAGCCCGGCGAGCCGCCCGCGAACCCCGACAAAATCGTCAAGCTGCGCATGGCTGACGATAACAGCTGAGTGTAGGCCCCCTCCCTCACCCTCCCCCGCTAGCGCGGGAGAGGGAAACGGCCGGCGTTTCGCGAGCTATCATTGGCGCCCGAATCCGCCCCCTCTCCCGCGCTAGCGGGGGAGGGCTGGGGAGGGGGCAGCCGCACCAGAAAAGGAAACCGCATGTCAGAAGACAAGAACACGCTCACTCTCGAGACGAGCAAGGGTCCCGTGACGATCAATCTGCGTCCCGACCTCGCGCCCAACCACGTGGCGCGCATCAAGCAGCTCGTCTCCGAGGGATTTTACGACGGGATCGTCTTCCACCGCGTCATCGAGGGCTTCATGGCCCAGACCGGCTGTCCGCACGGCGCGGGCACGGGCGGCTCGAAATATCCGAATCTTGCGCAGGAGTTCAATCCGGCGCCGCATGTGCGCGGGACCTGCTCGATGGCGCGCGCCTCGCACCCCGACACGGCCAATTCGCAATTCTTCATCTGCTTCACCGACGCGCGCTTCCTCGACAAGCAATATACGGTCTGGGGCGAGGTGACCGCCGGCATGGAAAATGTCGACAGGATCAAGCGCGGCGAGCCGGTGAAGGACCCGGACAAGATCGTCAAGGCGACGCTGAGCTGAAACGCGCTGCGAAGAAACGGGAACGAGCGCGTCGCGTTTAGATCGTTGCGGCTTGCATGAGGGACGATCGGCCGAGCCTCACCGCGCGCGGTGCCGCCGGGCATCGCGCGGCGCATCAGCTGCTCGAGAAGGGGCGCGTCTTTCGCGATCCCTTCGCGCGCGAGATTCTCGGCCCTGAAGGCTGCATCGAGGCCGACGAGCGGGCGCGGGACAAGAGCCTGCGACCGCTGCGCCTGCTCATCGCCGCGCGCAGCCGTTTCGCCGAGGAGGCGCTGGCCGAGGCCGTCGGGCGCGGGCTGCGCCAGGCGGTCGTGCTGGGCGCCGGGCTCGAGACCTTCGCGCTGCGCAACCCGCACGCGGCGACGGGCCTGCGCGTCTTCGAGGTCGATCATCCCGCGACCCAGGCCTGGAAGCGGCGGCGGCTTTCGCAGGCCGGCTTCGCACTTCCGCCGTCGCTGACTTTCGTTCCCCTCGACTTCGAGCGCGAGAGCCTGGACGAGGGACTGGCGAGGGAAGGCTTCGACGCCGGCGCCCCCGCCTTCTTCTTCTGGCTTGGGGTCGTCCCCTATCTCACGCGCGCTTCCGTCATGGCGACGCTCGGATTCATCGCGCAAATCCCCGGCGGCGAGGTCGTCTTCGACTATTCCGAGCCGCTGGAGGCATACCCCCCCGACCGGCGCGGCGGCGTCGAGGCGCTCATCGCGCGCACGGCCGCCGCCGGCGAGCCGATGATCTTTTTCCCGCCCTCCGCGGGGCTGGTCCAGGATCTCCGGGGCCTCGGCTTCGAGGAGGTCGAGGATCTCGATCTAGCAGCGATTTCAAGCCGCTTCCTGGGGGGGCCAAGGGGCCGCGGCCGCCGCGCCGGACCGCATTTTTTTCGCGCTCGCCGGCGCGGTTGAACGGGCGCCGTCGGACTCCCGACGAATTTGATCTCCGAACTCCATTGACAGCCGCCGCCCTCGACCCTATGTCCGTGACGTCGCTGTTGGCACTCATCGATAACGAGTGCCAACAGCGCTTTCCGTTGACCCTTGGCCGTGCGCGCTCTCCCCGGGCGGCCGGCGCATCGAAGGAAGATTGCAACATGGCGTTCCGTCCCCTGCACGACCGCGTCGTCGTCAAGCGGCTCGAAGGCGAAGAGAAGACCAAGGGCGGGATCATCATTCCCGACTCCGCCAAAGAGAAGCCCCAGGAGGGCAAGATCGTTTCTGTCGGGCCCGGCGCGCGCGACGAATCCGGCAAGCTCGTCCCCCTCGACGTCAAGGCCGGCGACCGCATCCTTTTCGGCAAATGGTCCGGCACCGAGGTGAAGATCGACGGCGAAGATCTGCTCATCATGAAAGAGAGCGACATTCTCGGGATCGTCGACTAAGTCGCGCCCGCACCGCAACCAGAGACATCCCCGTAACGGAGTGGACCCAACATGGCCGCCAAAGACATACGTTTCTCCTCTGACGCGCGCGACCGCATTCTGCGCGGCGTCGAGATCCTTTCCAACGCCGTCAAGGTCACCCTCGGCCCCAAGGGCCGCAACGTCGTGATCGAGAAGAGCTTCGGCGCCCCGCGCATCACCAAGGACGGCGTCACCGTCGCCAAGGAGATCGAGCTCGCCGACAAGTTCGAGAATCTGGGCGCTCAGCTCGTCCGTGAGGTCGCCTCCAAGCAGAACGACCTCGCCGGCGACGGCACCACGACGGCGACCGTGCTCGCCGCGGCCATCGCCAGGGAAGGCGCCAAGGCCGTCGCCGCGGGCCTCAACCCGCTCGATCTGAAGCGCGGCATCGACCTCGGCGTCGAGGCGGTCGTGAACCACCTCAAGACCCATTCCAAGAAGGTCACCTCGAACGACGAGATCGCCCAGGTCGGCACGATCTCGGCGAATGGCGACACCTTCATCGGCTCGGAAATCGCCAAGGCCGTGCAGAAAGTCGGCAATGAGGGCGTGATCACGGTCGAGGAGGCCAAGAGCCTCGAGACCGAGACCGTCATCGTCGAGGGCCTGCAGTTCGACCGCGGCTATCTCTCGCCTTACTTCATCACCAATGCCGAGCGCCTCATCGCCGAGCTCGAGGATCCCTACATCCTCATCCACGAGAAGAAGCTCTCGACGCTGCAGCCGCTCCTGCCGATCCTCGAGGCAGTCGTTCAGACGGGCAAGCCGCTGCTCATCATCGCCGAGGACGTCGAGGGCGAGGCGCTGGCCACGCTCGTCGTCAACAAGCTGCGCGGCGGCCTGAAGATTGCGGCCGTGAAGGCCCCCGGCTTCGGCGATCGCCGCAAGGCTATCCTCGAGGACATCGCCATCCTGACCGGCGGCGAGGTGATCTCCGAGGATCTGGGCGTCAAGCTCGAGAACGTCACTCTCGGCCAGCTCGGCCGCGCCAAGCGCATCAAGATCGAGAAAGAGAACACCACCGTCATCGACGGCGCCGGCGCTAAGAAGGACATCGAAGGCCGCGTCTCCCAGATCAAGAAGCAGATCGAGGAGACGACCTCCGATTACGATCGCGAGAAGCTCCAGGAGCGCCTGGCGAAGCTCGCGGGCGGCGTCGCGGTGATCCGCGTCGGCGGCGCGACCGAGGTCGAGGTCAAGGAGAAGAAGGACCGCGTCGACGACTCGCTGAACGCCACCCGCGCGGCGGTCGAAGAAGGCATCTCGCCCGGCGGCGGCGTGGCGCTGCTGCGCGCCATCGAGGCGCTCGCCGGCGTCGCGACGGCCAACGCCGACCAGAAGACCGGCGTCGACATCGTGCGCCGCGCGATCCAATGGCCGGCTCGCCAGATCGTCGAGAACGCTGGCGGCGACGGCGCCGTGGTGGTCGGCAAGATCATCGAAGGCAAGGAATATGGCTTCGGCTTCGACGCGCAGAAGGGCGAATATGGCGACCTGATCAAGCTCGGCATCATCGACCCGACCAAGGTCGTGCGCACGGCGCTGCAAGACGCGGCCTCGATCGCCGGCCTGATCGTGACGACGGAAGCCACGATCGTCGACGCCCCGAAGAAGGACGCGCCCCCGCTGCCGGGCGGCCACGGCGGCGGTTTCGGCGGGGATTTCTGATCCTTTCGCCCATCGCTGGAATTTGGAGCCCCGGGCGGAAACGCCCGGGGTTTTTTGGCGACGAGGGCAACGGCTTGAAGCTTGCGCCGCCGGGGGGCCTTCGAAGGCTCCGCTCGGTCCACCCGCGCCGCGCTTATTTCACCCAAGTCATTTTTTGCTGATCCTCGTTGGGCAGCGTGGCGATGAAATAGAAGGCCGTCGCGACAAAGACCACGAAGACCGCCGTATAGCCCAGGGTGCGGATGATGTGCTGATTCATGGCCGTGCCGATCTCCCTTCGCTTGGCTTGCCGATTGCGAGCCGCTGCGCGAACGCCTGTTGATTTGTCAGCAATTTGGTATCCATGGGCGATTGCCGCAACGGTCGACGTTGACGCAGCCCATGGAGTCAAGGTCCCGCTGTCGCCTCGCGCCGGACACCCCACATCTCTCGCAATCCCGTCTTCCGAACCCAGGAGACCCCATGAACGCCCCCAGCCCGCCAAAGGAAAAGCCCATACCCTGCGCGCTCATTCGCGCCTGTGACAACGCCACCGGCAAGCAGGGGCTCACCTTCAAGCCTGGAATTTCCGCGCAGAGCGTCGGCGCGACGGGCATTTATCTCGAGCTTTTGACGATCCCGCCCGGCGGGCGGGCCAAGGCGCATAAGCATGTGTCGCACGAGACGGCGATCTACATGATCTCGGGCGAGGCCACGACCTATTATGGCGAGCGGCTCGAAAACAAGGTCGAGACCCGCGCCGGCGATTTCGTCTATGTCGGAGCCAATGTCCCGCATCTCCCCGTCAACAGGGGAAGCGGACCCGCGGTCGCCGTCGTCGCGCGCACCGATCCCAATGAGCAGGAGAGCGTCGAGCTCCTGCCGCATCTCGACTGCCTCGTGCCGTGAATCACGCCGCAAGATGCGCGGCGAGCCAGACGGTCGGCCGCTCGGCGTCGGTCCACTCGACGCGATGCCGGGCGTGAGCGGGAATTTCGAGCCAATCGCCGGGAGCGAGCACGCGGAGTTCGGGCTCGCTTTCGAAGCGCAGCGCGGCCTTGCCCGTGAGCAGGACCACCCATTCCGTCCACGCCTGATCGTACCAAAATCCCGGCGGGCTCGCCTGACCGGTGGAGACGATGCGCTCGATTCGCGCGCCCGCCGCCTCCGCGAGGACCGCGATCTCTTCCTGCGCCGCCCGCGCCGAAATCTGCGCGAAGAGATTGCCCGCCCTGATCATGCCCCCTCCTTGCCCTTGCGGCGCGTTTCGCCGCGGCGGCGGCGCCTTTCCCGCCCGGGCGCCGGCTGTTAAGACAGGCTTCCGGCCGCTGGCCGCCCCGATCATCCCAAAAGACGCTCGAGACCCATGGCCGCCATACCCGATTTCTCCCAAATCGCCTTCTCGCCGGCAAAGCCTCTCCCGACCGAGCCCGAGCCGCGGCGCTGGATGACGCCCGAGGGGATCGAGGTGAAGAACCTCTATGGGAGCGCGGACACGGCCGGCCTCGATTTCCCGCGGTCCTATCCGGGCCTCGCGCCTTTCGTGCGCGGTCCCTACCCGACCATGTATGTCGCGCAGCCCTGGACGATCCGGCAATACGCCGGCTTCTCCACGGCGGAGGACTCGAACGCCTTCTATCGGCGCAATCTCGCCGCCGGGCAAAAGGGTCTCTCGGTCGCCTTCGATCTCGCGACGCATCGCGGTTACGACTCGGACCATCCGCGCGTTTCGGGCGACGTCGGCATGGCGGGCGTCGCGATCGACTCGATCTACGACATGCGCACGCTCTTCGACGGCATTCCGCTCGATCAGATGAGCGTCTCGATGACCATGAACGGCGCCGTGCTGCCCGTTCTCGCGCTGTTCATCGTCGCCGCTGAGGAGCAAGGCGTATCCGCCGACAAGCTCACGGGCACGATCCAGAACGACATCCTCAAAGAATTCATGGTGCGCAACACCTATATCTACCCGCCAGATCCCTCCATGCGCATCGTCTCGGACATTTTTGCCTATACCTCCAAGCATATGCCGAAGTTCAACTCGATCTCGATCTCCGGCTATCACATGCAGGAGGCGGGCGCCTCCGCCGATCTCGAGCTTGGCTACACGCTCGCCGACGGCGTCGAATATGTGCGCGCCGGCATGGCCGCCGGACTCGACATCGACGCCTTCGCGCCGCGCCTCTCCTTCTTCTTCGCCATCGGCATGAACTTCTTCATGGAGGTGGCGAAGCTGCGCGCCGCCCGCCTGTTATGGGCGCGGCTCATGAAGGATCTGGGCGCGAAGTCGGAGAAGAGCCTGACGCTGCGCACCCATTGTCAGACGTCCGGCTGGTCGCTCACCGCGCAGGACGTCTATGTGAACTCCATCCGCACCTGCATCGAGGCGATGGCCGCGACGCAGGGCCACACGCAGTCGCTCCACACCAACGCGCTCGACGAGGCGCTCGCGCTGCCGACCGACTTTTCGGCGCGCATCGCGCGCAACACGCAGATCGTGCTGCAGCAGGAGAGCGGCACGACGCGCATCATCGATCCTTGGGGCGGCTCCTATTATGTCGAGCGGCTAACCGCCGAGCTCGCCAAGCGCGCGCTCGTTCATATCGAAGAGATCGAGAAATTAGGCGGAATGGCGAACGCCATCGCCGCGGGCGTGCCCAAGCAGCGCATCGAGGAGGCCGCCGCCAAGACGCAGGCGCGCATCGACACGGGCCAGCAGGTCGTCGTCGGCGTGAACAAATATCAGCCGACGGACGACATCGCCCCCGACGTGCTGAAAATCGACAACTCCGCCGTGCGCGCCGCGCAGCTCGCCAAGCTCGAACGGCTGCGCGCCGAGCGCGACGAGAAGGTCACGCAGGCCGCGCTCGACGCGCTGACGGAGGGGGCGACGTCGGGTGCCAATCTCCTCGACCTCGCCGTGAAGGCGGCGCGCGCCAAGGCGAGCGTCGGCGAAATCTCCTATGCGCTCGAGAAGGTCTTCTCGCGCCATCAGCCCAAGGCCAATGTGATCTCCGGCGTTTACGCACGCGAGGCCGGGGTTCACACGCCCGTCGTCACGCGCGTCAGAAGCATGACGCAGGCCTTCGAGGAGAATGAGAAGCGCAGGCCCAGCATCCTCGTCGCCAAGATGGGCCAGGATGGGCACGACCGCGGCCAGAAGGTCATCGCCTCGGCCTTCGCGGATCTCGGCTTCAACGTCGTCATCGGCGATCTCTTCGCGACGCCCGAGGAGGTCGCGAAGAAGGCGGCGGAGGCGAACGTCCATGTCGTCGGCGTCTCGACGATGACGGCGGGGCATCTGACGCTGACCCCGCAGCTGCGCGACGCGCTCAAGAACGCGGGGCGCGACGACATCATGATGGTCGTCGGCGGCGTGATTCCGAAGCAGGATTTCGACGCGCTTTACGAAGCCGGCGCTAGCGCGATTTTCCCGCCCGGAACAAACATTCCCGAGGCGGCGGAGAAGCTCTTGGAAGAGCTCAACATCCGGCTTGGCTATGCGCAGCGCCAGCCGCGCTGAGATCGCTCACGCGCGTCCTAGTTGCGGTTTGCGGGCGCGTCCTTGGGCACGGGGCCGCCCTCGGTCCCCGGCGCGCCGGGAGTCGAAGCCGCCCCGGATGCGGCTGCTGGGCCGCCAGAGCCGCGCCGCTGACCGCCACGGTCGACGCGAGAAGCAGGAGTTCGATCGCCTTCATGCGCACTCTTCTCAGCGCTAAATACGGCTGTGCGTTCGCTTCGCTCAAATAGCGGCGCGCGAGGAGCCGACAACGGTGTCGGCGGGCCGTCGAGCCTTCGCAACGGAGGCTTGGCTCGAACGGCTCCGCAACGAGAGGCTTCAGGACACGCGATCGCGCGCCTGAGCCTGGCCTCTCTCGACTTTTTCTTTCAGCGTGCCCGAGGGCCTGAAGTTGACGCTTCTGCGGGTGGGTGGGACCACGCTTCCGGCAGCGAGAGCTTCGCGTTCTTGACGCTTCGTCCGCCGACGGATGAGGAAAGTCCCGAACTCGTGCAGCTTCACCATCTCCTCTCGTTTCGACAGCGCGTCGGAGATTTCCTGCAGCGCGCATTCGAAAATCTCCTGCGCCTCTCGCCGCGATAACGCCGGGACGCGCTTCATAATGGCGGTAGCGATATCGTAGCGCGTCAGGGTTCGAGGGGTCTTCTTCTCCTCAGCTCCGTTGGCTTTCGGCTGAGATGACGAGTCGGGCGCAATTTGGCGTTCGGCGTACATTTTGGCTGATCCATTGGATTGTCGTCTTGCGGAAGGGCGCAACAAACGACTCAGAAGTTGAACTCGGGCTGCGTGAGATGGCTTGGGAAGATCGAGGCGGCGCTCGAGCGTTCCGCCGCCAGCGTGGCCATGACGCCGAGACTGACGAGCACCAGAAGAAGACGCCGTAACATTGACTGCGTGAGCATGGGTTGATCCTCCGTTCGCTTCCTGCGAAGCCTCGCGAATATGTCGACAAGGCCTGCGCGGCACCGTGCGCCGACGCACGCGACGCGAACGAGGCATTTGGGACTGTGCGCTAGCGCAACTGCGGCTCAGCTCAGGGAAATCGAGCATCGAGCTTCCCATGCAATCAGCCGGCCGCCTTTGATTGCCCGGCCGCATGACGGAAAGGAAAAGCCAATGATCTTGCCGCCGATCGATCCCGTGATCGCTTTCAGGGTCGTGCTTTCGACCGCCGTCACGGACGCCGTTTACGTGTTTTTCAACGCGGCCGTCGTGGCGCGCCGCCGCGTCGCCGCCGCAAGCTGGAGCAGCGCCTGGTATCTGCTCTCCGCCTTTGCGGTGATCAGCTACACGTCCAACTGGGCCTATGTGCTCTTCGCCGCGGTGGGCTCCTGGATCGGCGGCTATTTGTCGATCACGGCGCTCGAATATATTGCGCCGGCCCGACCCAAAGCAGACGCTTGAGCTTAAGCTTTCCGCTTTCGCGAGACGCTCCGCATCGTGACGAGCTCTTCGGCGAGCGTCGGATGCAGCGCCATGGTCGCGTCGAAATCGGCTTTGGTCGCGCCCATGCGCAGCGCGATGGCGAGAAGCTGCGCCATTTCCGCCGATTGCGGCCCCAGGAGATGGACGCCCAGCACGCGCGCGCCCTCTGCCGCGACGACGAGCTTCATGTAGGTCTTCGTCGCCCGCCCCGTCAGCGACGCCTGCATCGGTCGGAACTCCGATTCGTAAATGTCGAGCGCGCCGAAACGGCGCGCCGCCTCTTCCTCCGTGAGGCCGACCGTGCCGATCTCGGGCGTCGAGAAGACGGCCGTCGGCGTGAAATCAAATTCGACCGGCGGGGCGCCGCCGCCAAAGAGCCTGTCGGCGAGCGCATGGCCTTCGCGGATCGCCACGGGCGTTAGATTGAGCCGGTCGGTCACATCGCCGACCGCGTGGACCGACGCGACGCTGGTCTGCGAGACGGCGTCGACCACGATCGCGCCATTCTGCGTGCGGCTCACGCCGGCCGCTTCAAGGCCAAGCTTATCCGTCGCGGGTCTTCGGCCGGTCGCCGCCATGACGACGTCGGCTTCGAGCGAGCTGCCGTCCTCGAAGCGCGCGAGCAGCCCCGCGCCCGTCTTCTCAACGGAAGCGAGCTTCGCCAGGGGGAACAGCTTGATCCCCGCCTCGGCGAGCCCCGCCGCCAACCGTGTGCGCAGATCCTCGTCGAAGCCGCGCAGCGGCAGGTCCGCGCGGTAGTAGAGCGCGACCTGCGCGCCAAGCCGCGCGAAAAGCGCCGCGAATTCGACGGCGATATAGCCGGCGCCGAGAATGAGGAGGCGCTTCGGAAAGACGGCGAGATCGAAGATCTCGTTCGAGGTGAGCGCGAGCTCGATTCCTGGAACCTCTGGCGCCAGAACCGGCGCGCCGCCGGTCGCGATGAGGATGTGGCGCGCGCGCAAGGCGCGGCCGTCGGCCAGGCGGACGGACTGCGGACCTTCGAGCGCCGCGCGCAGCGGATAGATTTCGACGCCGGCTTTCTCGAGGTTCGTCCGATA
>Ga0265327_10005828_pt1 | contig 10113 bp, 10 predicted proteins | sample 41621metaG_FD_202089 | JGI IMG/M metagenome (GOLD analysis project Ga0265327, IMG submission 202089) | Rhizosphere microbial communities from Carex aquatilis grown in University of Washington, Seatle, WA, United States - 4-16-21 metaG | ecosystem: Host-associated > Plants > Roots > Rhizosphere... | reverse complement strand
GCCCGTGCGCTCGAAATAGAGTCCGGCGAGCATAACAAAAAGCGGCGTCGAATCTACGCTTCCATAATATAATCCAAACGGCACTTCGCGCAGGATGGCCATTTCGCCCGACCGCATCTCGTGCAAGATTTTTCCCGGCTCCGCGTCGCTGATCGAATCGAAGCACTTCGCCTGATAAGCCGCGAGCCGCTTCAGCACGCCGCGAGCAATGCCGGGATCGCACCACAGCGTTTGAAGTGCGGTGATGATGCCGTCCCGGCCAAAGGTCGTCGAATACCACGGTATCCCGGCGTAAGGATAAGGCCCCTGCTCGGTTTCCGTCATCAGCATTCGTAAATCGGCCATCGAGCGGCACAAGATCTGATTGAACAGGTCGTTGGAGGTTTCCACGGTGGCCGTATTTGCGTTCACCTCCTTCGCTGCGCGAGCCGCCGAGACCAGTCCCCTCAAGAAAGGAACAGGCGGCGTTCTTCCTGCGCCATCGCAGCCGACGGTAGCGAATAGCGAACGCCGCTCACCGGGCTGCAGGTCGATCGCGTACGACGCAACGCTACAGGTAAGTTCTTTGGGCGGAGGATCGAATGTCAGCGCGCTGGTGCGTATGCGACCATCGAGCCCCTCATAGCTCAACACGACATTTTTCTGGTCAATCACACGAGCGGCGGCGACGCCGCGATGCTCGCGCCTGATGCCCCGCACTTCGAAAATGTCGGCAAAATCATTGGCGAACGCGAACGACAGCCGGAGCGACACGGTCTGGCCGCCATGATTTTGGACGCCAAACCGCTGATAGGCGGCTCCACGCCATAAGAACAACGTCCGTACGATGTGCAAAACATCTTTATGCAAAACAAGTTTGTTCTCGAAATAGATGTCAGGATTCGTCAAATCGACGGTGAGGACGGAATTGTCGTCACGCACATTTGAGCCAAGCAGCAGCAGCTGCATGCCGTTGAGCAGGAATTCGAAGGACGAGAGATATCGCGTATCGGCGTGAAAGATTCCGTCGGAGCCGCCAGCGCTGGCGCCGATGTCGCCGTGACTGTCAACCACGGCGAAGGTGTCGTCATGCTTCAAATTGCGCCTTAACCGCGTCGGGCCGGTGGCGGGAATGTAAAAATCGGTTTCCGGCTTGGCTTCAATGGAGTCGATGGCCGATGGCGGCGCGGATTCTTTCAATGTGCGGCCCCCGGCGAATCAAGTCTTCTCGCTGGGGCGGCGCCGCTTTCTCCGCCATGAAAGACCGTGGGAGCCGGCATCAACAACGAACGATACAGATTCACATAATTCTTGGCCATTAAGGCCGCCGAAAAGCGTTCCTCGAAACGCCGGCGAATGGCGCGGCGGTCAAGCCGCAAAACACGGGGCAGAGCGGCGGCGGCCTGCGCCAGGTCATCGACGATCACGCCGGTGACGCCGTCATCGATAATTTCAGGAACGGAGCCGCGTCGACACGCGAGCGTTGGGGCGCCGCAAGCCATCGCCTCGATCATGGTCAGGCCGAAAGGTTCAGGCCAGTCGATCGGAAAAAGAAGGGCAAGCGCTTCGCCAAGAAATTGGCTCTTTTGCCGTTCGTTGATCTCGCCGATGAATTCGACCCCCGGGCCGCTCAGCAATGGAGCGACGCATTCGCGGAAATAGGCTTCGTCGGCTTTATCGACCTTTGCCGCGATCTTGAGCGGGATTCCCATGGCGCGGGCAATGTGAATCGCGCGCTCGGGACCTTTCTCGGGCGAGATGCGCCCAAGAAAGGCAAGATAACCCCCGCGGGGATCGAAGGTGGGACGGTGCAACTCCAGAGGCAAACCATGAAGAATAGTCGCGGCGAAATTGACCTTGGGAAGAGGCAATCGTTGCGCGTTTGAGATCGACACTAAGGGCATGTCGTGGAAAGCGGCGTAAAATGACGGCAAATCCGGAAGGTCCTGCCGGCCATGCAACGTGGTCACTGTGCGCTGCGCGATCGAACGAAACAGCGGGAAAGGGAAAAAGTCGACGTGAAAATGAAGGACATCGAAATTGTGGGCCTGCTGCCGTACACGGTCGAGCATGAGCATGTAGTGGGGAATCGTGTCGTGGACTTGCTTGTCGAGCCGCAACGCCATCGGCGCGCATGGTACGAGATTGGCGGACGTTAGGGAATCGCCGCTTGCGAACAGAGTCACGTCATGGCCCATCTGAACGAGTTCTTCGGTGAGGTAGGAGACAATCCGCTCCGTGCCGCCATAGAGCCGCGGCGGAACACTTTCAATTAGCGGCGCAATCTGGGCGATTTTCATGATCGTTGACTTCCTTGCTCACTTCAACGCTGACACGCACGAGTCGTTCCAGAATGGTAGTCGCGACTTCGACGTCGACTAGTTCAAGCTCGTCGATCCGCCGCCAAACTTTGCTCCGGTGACAATTTTTCCCCTGGAATTCGATGGGCTTGAAAGCGAGGGGATAGCGACAAAGGATCCGCGGCGTTGATCGGCGTTGCGACGCCGAACGCTGCTCGCGCCGGCATTGTCGGCAAATTGTTCGCGGCACGAACTTAAAGCCCGCAGAAAGCTCAGCATCCAGTTACACGCGTCGTGTTGGCGAACGCGCTCCATAAGCGCTCGATGTCGCTCGATACGCTCTTCCTTTGTCATCTCCATCGCCCTGCGCATCGCATGGGCTACTTCTTCCAAGTCGTAAGGGTTGACGATCAACGCCTCCTGGAGGTCCTCGGCGGCGCCCGCAAAACGCGACAAAATAAGAACACCGGGATCGGCCCCGTCCTGCGCGGCGACATATTCTTTCGCGACAAGATTCATGCCGTCGCGCAACGGCGTGACGAGGCCTATCCTGCTTCCACGATAAAGAGCGGCCAGCGTGTCGCGGTCGACCGCTCGGTGAATATAACGAACCGGCGTCCAGTCGAAGTCGCCGAATTGTCCATTGATCGCCCCCGACAGCGCTTCAAGTTCGTGACGGATATCGATATAGGCCTCCAGATCATCGCGGGTCGGCGACGCTATCTGTATCAAGCTCGCGGGCTTGCAATTGTCGGGGCACATTTCGAGCAGGCGTCTGAAGGCTTTTAATTTTTCCGGCAAGCCCTTGCTATAATCCAGGCGATCGACGCCGATAATGGACGGCCCCGGCTCGGCCTGCCGCCGGGTTCGTTGTACCCTCTCATCAGCCTTCGGGCTTTGCGCCATCGCGACAAACGACTCGACGTCGATCCCGACCGGAAAGACAGAAGCTTTCAGACACTTGCCGGCGACGCGCAATGTGTCGGGGGCGGTCATTTCGCCGCCCATGAAATCGCATGCGAAGCGGCAGAAGTTCGCCTGGTCCGATGTCGTTTGAAAGCCCACGAGGTCATATTCGAGGAGGGAGCTCATCAACCATTCGTGCTCGGGCGCCGCAGACAAAACCTCCGGCGGGGGAAACGGAATATGAAAGAAGAAGCCAATTTCATTGCCGACGCCGCGCGCCCGCAGGCCGGCGCCGAGCGGAATGAGGTGATAGTCATGAACCCAGATGAGGTCGCTCCGGTGTATGGTTGGCGAAAGCTTCTCGGCGAAACGCGCGTTGACCCTTCGGTAGCCTTCGGCGGCTTCGAGGGTGAAGTGCGCGAGATCGAGACGATAATGGTGAACCGGCCACAGAACCTCATTCGAAAATCCGAGGTAGTATTCCCGGTAATCGCGTTCGGTAAGCGGCATTGTCATGAGGGTGCAGTTGTCGTGTTTGACGCACGCCGGAACGATTTCGGCCTCATCCGCGACAATCTCGCCATTCCAGCCGAACCACATCCCGCCGCGTCTGCGCAGGGCGTCGAGAATGGAGACGGCCAACCCGCCGGAAGCTTCCCCGCGCGAAGGATCGGCGACACGGTTGGATACTATGACCAGACGCCTCATATCGCCTTCTCCCATGAGCGCGACAGTCGCACTGCGCAGTTGATGATTCCGACCAATGAATAGGTTTGTGGATAGTTTCCCCACAATTCTCCGGTTTGAAGATCGACATCCTCCGACATCAGTCCCAATCGGTTGCGAAGCGCAAGAAGCGCCTCAAAATGTTCGCGGGCGTCGTCCACGCGACCCATCCGCGCTAGAGCCTCGATGCGCCAGAAGGAGCATGTATTGAAAGCCGTTCCGGGAACTCCGAAATCGTCAGCGGCCTCATAGCGTATCATATGGGGACCGTGAGCGAGAACCGCCTCCAGTTGTTTCATTGTAGAAACCATGCGTGGATCGGATGCATCCAGAAAGCCGACGTCGATCATCAGCAGGACGCCCGCGTCGAGATGCTCGCCGTCGAAGGACTCAACGAACGCTTCACGCTTTTGAGACCACGCGCGCTCGGTGATTACTTTCTTGATACGTTCCGCGCCCGCGCTCCAATCGCTGGCGCGCTCCGTTTCGCCGATATACTCCGCAATCCGCGCCAGCCGGTCCGCCGCCGCCCAACACATGAGGCTGGACGTCGTATGTACGCTTGCGCGCGTCCTGTACTCCCACATGCCTGCGTCGGGTTTGTCATAGAGCTGCAGGGCCTTGCGGCCCATATCCTCGAGACGCAGGAAATCCGTGCGGTTCGGCGGCGACAAAAGGCGTTGATCGAGGAACGCCTGGGCGACGCCGAGAATCACGTTCCCGTAAGAGTCATGTTGCAGATGCTGATAAGCTTGGTTTCCGACGCGCACCGGCCCCATGCCGCGATAGCCGGGCAACCCCGTGACAATTTTTTCCTGAAGGTCCGCTTCAAGACCGACGCCATAGACCGGCTGGATATTGCTATCGTGTAACGAGGCGACGACATTCATCAGCCAACGAAAATAGTTCTCCATCTTGCGCACGGCTGCGAGACGATTGAGCGCTCGAACCACGAAATAGGCGTCGCGAACCCAGCAAAAGCGATAGTCCCAATTGCGTTGCGTGCCGGGGCCTTCCGGTATGCTGGTGGTGAGCGCCGCGACGATTGCTCCGGTCGGCTCGTAAGTGCAAAGTTTGAGAGTCAAGGCCGCCCGAATGACGGCGTCTTGCCACTCGAACGGAATCGCCAGGCGATGCACCCAGTGCCGCCAGTAACTGCGCGTGCGCTCCTCGAACGCCGCAGCAGTCTGCGTAATCCCTTCGCGGAGCGTTTCATCCGGACCAAGAATGAACTCCAGCGGTCCTCGAAGGTCAAAGAATGTCTCGTCGCGGATATAGTCGATCGGCGCGTTGGTCGTAAGACGCAAAGTCATGCTGGGTCCAACGTAGCGGATATGGTGCGATCCGAAAGTGAGCACAGGCGCCGTCGCGCCAAAGTCGAAGCGCGGACGAACGCGAATCCTGATGCGTGGACTGCCCGCAATCGGAGTGAGTCGGCGCACCAGCGTCTGCGGATGGAACAGGCGGTCTCGCCAAAGGAAACGGGGAGAAAAATCCGTGACGCGGATCGAGCCATGCTTTGCGTGCAGCTCCGTTTCGAGCACCGCCGTATTGGCGGCGTAACGTTGGGCGCTCTGAACGTGATCTTGCAAGTCTATCACAAATACGCCGTCATCCGGGGCCTCTTTTGGCGCCCCCAACAGGCTGTGAAAGACCGGGTCTCCATCGAATCGCGGCAAGCAATACCAAACCACGCGCGCGTCACGATCAATGAGCGCCGCGACAGCGCAGTTTCCGATGACGCCGAGATCTAGATCGCTCATTGGACCCTCGACGATCGCGCAGCTGTCAGAAGCCCTTCGAACCAGTTATGAAGATCAGCGACGCTCTCGGCGCGAAATTTCGCGCTGCTGGGCCCCCCGCCGATTTTGATCGATACGCCTCCACGGGCGTTGACGGCGGAAAATCCGCTTTCGTCGGTTTTGTCGTCGCCCGCAAATATCGGCTTTCGGCCCTTGAACGGGGGTTCGGCGAGAAACGTCTCGATCACGGCGGCCTTGTCGTTTCCGTCGATCCTGATCTCGCAAACCATTTTTCCATTAATCAAGTGGAGTTCAGGTCGATTGCTTACAATTTTTTCCGCAAGCGCAAGACATCGCGTTTCGAAATCCGGCCGCAGCCGATAGTGCAACGCCACCGCGCCCGTCTTTTTTTCGATTACGACGCCGGGCTCTTCCTCAAACGTCGATTCGATATCGCTTGCGATGGCTTCCACGACACGTTGGTCAATGACCGGCGTATGAAGCCGGCCTGCCGCATCGCGGCGCTGCAGACCATGCACGCCGGCGACCGGCAGCACCAGAGGATGCAACAAGCGATCAACGACGTCGATGTCTCTTCCCGAGATGAGCGCGAGAGCGCCCCTCACCTTGGCGCGCAATCTTTCGACAAATCGCAATGTCGAAGCGTCGACCCGGACGTCATCCGGGTGATCTTCGATCTCCACCAGAGTGCCGTCGAAATCGAGAAAGATGCAGTAATGTTCCAGATCCTCAATTGGCGGCAGCATCACGTGGACTCCAGGAAGTTTCCGCAGAACCACTGGGAACATCCATGTTGAATTGATCGCCGCCCGCCGTGTTTTTTCTGCCCATCTTCGCTCTCCTGGCTTGAGCTATCCGCTTCATTCGACGAGTCGCGCGCTGAAGGCCGGCCAATTTGATCTTGCAAACCGCTCCATCGAATTCGACATGGAATTCCCGAAAGTTTCCCTTCGTTGAACCCCCGGAAATTGGAAAGCTTTGGCTTTCCGCTGGCCCGACCTTCGCCTCGAAGCCTTTGCGAGCGAGCGCCGTGATCGCCTCCTCAGGATCCTGAATGCGATGAGGTTTGCTCTGGCCCTGCATCTCTTTGTTTTCGAAGCGAGTAGGCCTCCTGGCGCCCCTACCGGTCATCGTAATCTTTACGTCGGAAATTTTGCTTTTGCCCTTAAGCATCACCTATCGCTTTCCGGCAATACGACAAGGCCCGCCACCTCCGGTCCAATGTCCGACTGAAACCTGCGCTCGCCGCTCTCGACGACAAATCGGTGAACAAACACGTTGGTCGCTGTCCCTGACATCGACGTCTGTCGCTTGTGTTCTCGCTTCATTTCAGACGTCCTGATATCGCCTAAAATACTTCACGAGCGTAGTCGGCGCCAAAGTGACAATACTCAGGAGCTACCTGCAGAAATAGACTCGGAAAGTACTCATTCACCCGTATGCGCCAAGAGCTAACTCCAGACGTATTGATGATGAAGCCCGCCAAGGGCTAGCTGTCGATTTATGACGCAACCCGCTGAGCTGCGCCCGAAAGGGGCGGATCGTTGTTTAGAAGCCGATGGGTTCGCATCTCATTGCAATGACGCGCACAGTATCGCAGAATCCGACGTAGATGCGCCTCTTCCAGGACAGTGAGGCAGTCTGCGCGCTTGCTGAGGATCGACCCGATCAACCGCGCGGGGAAAGCGTTCCGCCAAAACGAAGCGGGCGCGATCGACGCGTGACGATAGCGTCGAAGATTCGATAGCGGACGAGGCGGCGTGGAGCTTCATTCCACGGGAACGCCTCTGTGATTTGACGCGAATTCCACTCCGCCGCCGGATGTCTTGCGGCGTCGATTCAGGCAAGATTCATTTGGACGGCTCAGCTGTGACGCGTCATCGCGATAACGCCTTTGACCAACTCCGGGCTCGTCTCATTTGCCTAGTTTGCGCCCAACGATGAAGCCGCCGATAAGCGCGATCGTAATGAGTTGTAGCGGAGATAGTCCGCGCCCGAGTTCCAGCGCTGCGAGCAGCGCCTGCCGGTCCTGTGGAGCGGCGGCCTCAGCCATGCTCTGAAAAAGAGAGTCGATATTCCCAGAGGCCGCCGGCGTCGGCGCGGACGCCGCGCTGCGGGCCAATCGCTCGGCGCGCCGACGAATTAACGCTGCCGTGCCGATCAGGATCGCCAGCAGCGCATAGGCCAAGCAGACGATCAATGCGGCGCCGACGGCTCCTTGCGACGCGCGAAGATAGAGGTAGGCGGCGAGAGTGCCAAAGCCCAGAGCGACGGCGCAAAGGAGGGCCGCCACCGCCACGGCGCCGACGCCAAGCAAGAAATCTCGAAGGCGCCGCTCAGGCAAAGCCCCCAAAAGGCTGATGAGCCACTGGATCATTTGCGATCACCCGCGCGGCCTGGTTATCACCCCGAGCGCCAGTCCAACGCCAAAGGCGATCAGCACCGCCGTCAACGGGTTGCGTTTGATGTTGGTCTCGATTTCGCTGCTCGCCGCCCGGATGTTGGTCTGCGCTTCGTCGGCCGCGCTTGCGATCTTGTTCTTGGCGTCTTCGACCGCATCTCCGGCCGCTTGCGTCGGATGTTGCGCCAGTTGGCTAATCGCTTCAGCCAGGCGTGCGACATCCTTGCGCAAGGCGGCGAAATCCGCCGCGAAATCCGCGATTGCGCCTTCAGCGTTTTTCGTCATGGGAGCCTCCAATATGGAACAGCGCGCGGCGTCGAACATGACTTCGACGACGCACAGTAAATGTGTCTATCAACGGTTTTGGCCAGGCTCCCGCCAAGCGCGCCGGCTTTTTTTCAGCCGGCTTGCTGGCGTAGACGCATCTTTCCTGAACCTTCCGACGTAATGAGCCCGTCCTCCCGACCATTTTCGAACGTCAGCCGTAAGCTTTACCCGCTTCCTCGGCAATTCGCCCTCAAGCCGACCGCCGCGATTAACGATAATAGTGGTGATGATGATGATGATGATCGTGATGGTATGCGAAGTAGTGACGATGCCGCGGCGCTCCCACCACGCCTCTGACGCCGCCGACGACACCGCCTGCCGCGCCGCCGACGACGCCGCCAACCACACCGCCTACCGGTCCGGCCGCGCGTCCGCCAACCTCAGCCCCTCTTTCACCGCCCCCAATAACGCCCTGGGCCTGTGCTGATAGCGGCGCAGCGAAGAAGGCGAGGAGGCTCGCAGTCAATATAGTTGTAATTTTCACAGTCGGTTCTCCATTGTTCTGGCTCGCATCCGCCGCCAGTCCCCGTTCGTTGATTGCGAAAGATTCCGGAAACGGGGTCCGTTTGATTGCCGATCGAACATTACAAATTTAACGGCCGGTCATGTCGCCCGATAGGCTCGGAATCTACTCATTGCTGCAGGCGCCGGCTCGTTTTAGTAGCGGCTCGAATGCGCCTCGACACGGAAGATCTTCAAATTTGGAAACTCGCCTATGTCGAACAGACAACGCCAAGTCGGAATCACAAAATTGAATCTTGCGTTTGTCATTTGGCGTCACAACAAAACTCAAAGCCATGCGGCGGAGCATCATTAATGACACGTTCCTCCTCCATCACGCCAAACGCTCCATGGCGCAAGTCCACGGTGACAGCTTAGGCGATCTTGCAAGATCTGTTTTCTATCTAACAACTCACATTTCACGCGACACCGTTCACAAGAAATAGTCCAAGGACTGTGTTCGGCGCGGCTCTTCCTCGCCGCTCACTGTCTTTATGCGCCGCAGTCGTCGGAAGTGGCGCCCACGTATTATTCGGCGCTTCTTTCCAAAGCATGAGCTGCGGTTGTTGGACCCCGGCTCCGCCACGCTGTGTTATCTCATTCCGCGGCGAAGAAATTGTCGACAGGTTACACAAAAACAGCGCCACACAGATTCCGAAGACCGCGACGGAAAACCACAATTGGCGACGCGCGTCGCTCACACGCATGGCATCCTTATCCGCGCGATCCAACCCACGCTCGAAATAGTGATCAATCGACATGACTAACTATCCAGTTTTGCGCAAGGACGTTGCATGGCGCCGATAACTTATCGTAGCGGGCTTCGTCTTGCGCTGCTCATGAATTGCAACGAGTGAGGGCAAGGGCGTCAACCGTTGCCTCTGCTTCGCTTCTGCTGGATCGCCATTCGAGACACGAAGCCGAGAGAAGCTGAACATCTTCCTTGGGCGTTTCGGCAGAGCCCGGGATGCGTTGTTTCTCCACAATCATGACCTTTGGTTTGTGATCCAACATTTCGTTTATAGGAGCCCGTCAGCGGCGCCGCATAGGCTCGGAAATTACTCATTTTGTTCAGAAGGGGAACTGCCGGGCATGGGCTAGGCGCATCGCCGCGAGCGAAGCGGCAATATTTCGCGGACGAACTCAACAACGGCAGCATCTGCCGCCGCTTGGTGGGTTCGTTGGCGAACGGTTCAGCAAGACGACCTGC
>Ga0265327_10005827_pt1 | contig 10113 bp, 9 predicted proteins | sample 41621metaG_FD_202089 | JGI IMG/M metagenome (GOLD analysis project Ga0265327, IMG submission 202089) | Rhizosphere microbial communities from Carex aquatilis grown in University of Washington, Seatle, WA, United States - 4-16-21 metaG | ecosystem: Host-associated > Plants > Roots > Rhizosphere >... | reverse complement strand
CGAACTCGAGCCCTTGACGCCTGGCTTCACCTCTACAACCATCACCGGCACCACACGGCCATCGGCGGCCCGCCCATCAGTCGTGTCAACAACCTGGTTGGGCAGAACACCTAGGTGAAGGGAATTGCGCTGTACTCGGCGAGCTTGGCCAGCGGGTGACTGGCGTCGATCTTGCGAAGGGTGCCGGACTTGGATCGCATGACCAAGGACTGGGTGGTGGCGCCGAAGTCGTGGTAGCGGACGCCCTGGAGGAGCTCGCCGTCGGTGATGCCGGTGGCGGCGAAGAAGCAGTTGTCCCCCCGCACCAGGTCGTCGGTGGTGAGGACGGCCTCGAGGTCGTAGCCGGCGTCGAGGGCGGCCTGCCGCTCCTCGTCGTTGCGCGGCCACAGCCGGCCCTGGATCTCTCCGCCCATGCACTTGAGGGCCGCGGCGGCCAGCACGCCCTCGGGGGTGCCGCCGATGCCGAAGAGGACGTCGACCCCGGCGCCCGGCCAGCCGGTGGCGATGGCGCCGGCCACGTCGCCGTCGGTGATGAGCCGGATGCGGGCACCCGAGGCCCGCACCTCACTGATCAGATCCTCGTGACGGGGACGGTCCAAGATGACGGCCGTCAGGTCCCGCACCGGCTTGCCCAGGGCCTTGGCCAGGGAGTGCAGGTTCTCGGTCGGGGTCTGGTTCACGTCGACCGCCCCCCGGCCCCGTGGGCCGACGGCCAGCTTCTCCATGTAGACGCAGGGCCCGGGGTCGAAGATGGCCCCCTGCTCGGCGACGGCGATGACGGCCAGCGCCCCGCCCCGCCCGAGTGCGGTGGGCGTGGTGCCGTCGATCGGGTCGACGGCGATGTCGGTTTTGGGAGGCGAGCCGTCCCCGATCCGCTCGCCGTTGAACAGCATCGGCGCGTTGTCCTTCTCGCCCTCGCCGATGATCACCACGCCGTCCATGGCCACCGACTGGAGCACCACCCGCATGGCGTGGACGGCGGCCGCGTCGGCCCCTTCCTTGTCGCCGCGGCCCATCCACCGGCTGGCGGCCATCGCCGCGGCCTCGGTCACGCGGACGAGCTCCATGGCGAGGTTGCGGTCGGGTGCCTGCGACGAACTCTCCACTGGCCGCGACCCTAGCGGCCCCGTCGCCGCCGGGGCCCCGATCCGTCGAATCAGCAGGTGACGCAGCGGGTCATCGGCCGATCGCGCCGCTCCAGCCATACTGGGGTCGGTGGAGAGCGTGGTGATCCGGCCGAACGGGCCGCTACGGGGGACGATCCGGGCGGGGGGGGCCAAGAACTCGGTGCTGAAGCTGATGGCCGCCTGCCTGCTCGCCGAGGGGCGCCACCACCTGCGCAACGTCCCTGACATCGTCGACGTCGAGATCATGTCCGAGGTGCTGGGCTCTCTCGGGGCCCGGACGGAGCGCCTGGGCGACGGCGAGCTGGTGGTGGATTCGCCGGGAACGGCGGGCCTGGTGCCCGAGGCCCCCTACGAGCTGGTGGAGCGGATGCGGGCCTCCATCGTGGTGCTCGGGCCGCTCCTGGCCCGCTGCGGCCGGGCCCGGGTGTCCATGCCCGGCGGCGACGACTTCGGCACCCGGCCCATCGACATCCACCTGAACGGCCTGGCGTCGATGGGGACGCGCTTTGAGACCTCGCACGGCTACGTCGAGGGCACCGTCGGGGCGGGCCGCCTCCTGGGCGACCGGGTGGTGCTCGAGTACCCGAGCCACACCGCCACCGACAACCTGCTCATGGCGGCGGTGCTGGCCAAGGGGACCACGGTCATCGAGAACGCCGCTCGGGAGCCCGAGATCTGTGACCTCGCCGACTACCTGCGGGCCATGGGGGCGGTCGTCCGCGGCGACGGCACCTCGCGCATCGAGGTGGAGGGCGTGGAAGAGCTGCACCCGGCGTCGCACACCGTGGTGGCCGACCGGGTGGTGGCGGCCACCTACTTGGCGGCGACGGGGCTGGCCGGCGGCGAGGTGGTGGTGGAGGACGCCCGCATCGACCACATGGAGATGCTGGCCCGCAAGCTCACCGAGATCGGGGTGCGAATCGAGCAGACCCCCGATGGCCTCCTGGCCGTCGCCGACGGCCGCCTGCGATCTGCCGACGTCTCCACGCTGCCGTACCCGGGGGTGGCCACCGACTACAAGCCCCTGCTGGTAGCCATGCTGTCGGTGGCCGACGGGGTGGCCATCGTCACCGAGAACCTCTTCTTCGGCCGGTTCCGCTACGTCGACGAGCTCCGGCGGATGGGTGCGGACATCTCGACCGAGGGGAACCACGCCGTGGTGCGCGGGGTCCCGCGGCTCTCGGGCGCGCCGGTGCGGGCCACCGACATCCGGGCCGGTGCCGCGCTGGTGCTGGCGGCGCTGGTGGCCGAGGGCGAGACCGAGGTCTCCGGCGCCGAGCACATCGACCGCGGCTACGAGGACCTGGCCGGGGCGCTGCGGTCGCTCGGCGCCGACGTCACTCGCCGGTGAGCGCCAAGGGGCGGGTCGGGACCCTGCTCTCGGAGGCGGCGGCGGGGGACCGGGTGTCGCTGGCCCGCCTCCTGTCGGTGGTCGAGCGCGGTGGCCCCGAGGCCAAGGAGCTCGCCGCCCTCACCTACCGCCACCCGCCCCCGTACTCGGTGGGCCTGACCGGCGCCCCGGGCGCAGGGAAGTCGACCCTCACCGACCAGCTGATCACGGCGGTGCGCGGGGGATGGCCGGCGGACGGCGCCGCTCCCGAGGCGGTGGACCAGGTGGCCGTGCTCGCCGTCGACCCGTCCTCGCCGTTTTCGGGCGGGGCCATCCTGGGCGACCGCGTCCGCATGCAAGGCCACGCCACGGACCCCTCGGTCTTCATCCGCTCCATGGCCACCCGCGGCCACCTGGGCGGCCTGGCGCTCGCCGTGCCCGAGGCGGTGCGGGTGCTGGGCGCGGCCGGCCTGCCGGTGGTGATCGTCGAGACCGTGGGCGTCGGGCAGATGGAGGTGGAGGTGGCCTCGGCCACCGACACCACGGTGGTGGTGGTCACCCCCGGTTGGGGCGACTCCATGCAGGCCAACAAGGCCGGCCTGCTCGAGGTGGCCGACGTCTTGGTGGTGAACAAGGCGGACCGGCCCGGCGTGCGCGAGACGCGCCGCGACCTCGAGCAGATGCTCGACCTCTCGGCTCCGGCCGACTGGCGGCCCCCGGTGGTCGACACCGTGGCCGCCAACGGGGACGGCGTCGACGATCTCTGGGCGGCGGTGGCCGACCACCGCGCCCACCTGGACTCCGCCGGCCTGCTCGAGACCCGGAGGGCCCAACGCCTCGCCGACGAGCTGCGGCGTGTGCTCTCGGCCCGCATCGAGCGCGAAGTGGTCGAGCTCTCGGCGGGGGAGGGCTTCGCGGCGGCCGTCGAGGCGATGGTGGAGGGACGGCTCGACCCCTACGCCGCCAGCGACCGGCTGCTGGGCGAGGGTGGGGCCGGAGGCGCGTCCGGGCGGTGAGGCGGTACGGTGCCCTGATGCCCACCGCCAGGGTCGTGGCACCCGACCTGCGTTTGCGGGTGAGCCGTACCGGGTCTGCCCGGTGAGCACCGCCCCGGTCCCGGTGGGCCCGGCCGGCGGCCCGTTCGACCCCTCCGCCGGCTGGTTCCAGCACGCCGTCTTCTACGAGGTGCTGATCCGCGGCTTCTACGACGCCAACGGCGACGGCACCGGCGACCTACGGGGGCTGCGCGAGAAGCTCGACTACCTCTCGTGGCTGGGGATCGACTGCCTTTGGCTGCTGCCGTTCTATCCGTCGCCGATGCGTGACGGCGGCTACGACATCAGCGACTTCTTCAATGTTCACCCCGACTACGGCTCGCTGGGGGAGCTGGTGGGACTCCTCGAGGACGCCCACCACCGCGGTATCCGGGTCATCGCCGACCTCGTCATGAACCACACCAGCGACCAGCACCCCTGGTTCATCGAGTCCCGCTCGTCGCGGACCAACCCCAAGGCCGACTGGTACGTGTGGAACGACGACGACCAACGATGGCCCGAGGCCCGGGTGGTCTTCACCGACGTGGAGCGGTCCAACTGGACCTGGGACGACACCCGCCAGCAGTACTACTGGCACCGCTTCTACTCCCACCAGCCCGACCTCAACTACGACAACCCCGAGGTCGGCGACACCATGCTCGACCTCGTCCGGTTCTGGCTCGACCTCGGGCTGGACGGCTTCCGGCTCGACGCCGTGCCCTATCTCTACCAGCGCGACGGCACGGCCGGCGAGCACCTGCCCGAGACCCACGCCTACATCCGCCGCGTCCGCAAACAGCTCGAGGCCGACTACCCCGGGCGGATCCTCCTGGCCGAGGCCAACGGCTGGCCGGCCGACGTGGCCGACTACTTCGGCGAGGGCGACGAGTGCCACCTCTGCTTCCACTTCCCCCTCATGCCGCGGCTGTTCATGGCCGTGCGCCGCGAGCAGCGCTACCCGATCACCGAGATCCTCTCCCAGACGCCCGACATCCCCGAGGGCTGCCAGTGGGCCATCTTCCTGCGCAACCACGACGAGCTGACCCTCGAACAGGTGAGCGAGGAGGAGCGCGACTACCTCATCGCCGAGTACGCCAAGGACCCGCGCATGAAGCGCCACATGGGGATCGGCCGTCGGCTCGCCCCCCTGCTCGACGGGAACCGGCGGCTGGCCGAGCTGCTCTACTCCCTCTTGCTCTCGCTGCCGGGGAGCCCGGTCATCTACTACGGCGACGAGCTGTTGATGGGCGACAACATCTACCTGGGTGACCGCGACTCGGTGCGGACCCCCATGCAGTGGTCCCCCGACCGCAACGGCGGGTTCTCCCGGGCCGACTTCGCCCAGCTCTACCTGCCCCCTTTGATGGACCCGGTCTACGGCTTCAGCGCCGTCAACGTCGAGGCCCAGCAGCGCAACCCCGGCTCGTTCCTCCACTGGCTGCGCGGCATGTTGGTCGAGCGGCGGTCGCTCCCGGTGCTCGGGGTGGGGGAGATGGAGGTGCTGGCCTGCCCCAACCCCTCGGTGCTCGCCTACGTGCGTTCGGGGGAGGTGGCCGACGTGCCGGTGACCGATCCGGGGGCGCCGACCCTGCCGCCGGCGGCCGAGCCGGCCATGGCCGGGGCGCCGGTGGCCTTGGGGGAGTGGCGCAACTGGACCGAGCAGGTGGCCCGCACGGTGGCCGCCGGTCACGAGGAGTCCGACGAGGCGGTCCTGCGGTCCCAGGCGGTGCTGTGCGTGCACAACCTCTCGCGGTTCGCCCAACCGGCCGAGCTGGTCCTCTCGCGCTGGGCCGGGTGCACGCCGATCGAGGTGCTGGGCCGGGTCCCGTTCCCGACCATCGGTGAGGAGCCCTACACCATCACCCTCGGCCCCTACGGCTACCTGTGGTTCGACCTGACCGAGCACGGGGAGGCGCGGTCGTGAGCGAGATCCTGCTCGAGCTCACCGCCGACCGCCAGCGGGCCCTGGCCGAGATGGTGGTGGCCTGGGTGGCCCGGCACGATCGGCTCGAGCCCGAGAACGTGGCGCCTCCCACCGTGGTCCAGGCCGAGGTGGTCCTGGCCGGCCGCCCCGGCCTGGTCGACGTGATCGCCGAGGTCGGGGGGCGAACCGCCCACGTCGTGGTCGGCCTGCGGCGCCCGGGGGAGGAGGCCCACACGCTGCGCACCGGCGACGACCCGGTGCTCGGCCTGCTGGAGGACGACAGCGGGCTGGCGGTGGGGCTCGACGCCCTGGCCGACGCCGACCTGGCGCCGCTGGTGCTCGGCGCGGTGACCGGCACACGGGAGGGGCCCGGCGCCGTCTCGGTCGGGCCCGAGGATCCCGAGATGGTGGTCCTCACCTTCGGTGATCGGTGGTCGCTCACCGTGTTCCCCTGGCTGGCCGAAGGCCCCGAGCCCTCGGTGGCCTTCCTGGTCGCCCTGGACGAGGCGGGCTTCAACCACGTGGCGGCGCCGCTGGCGCTCTGGCGCCGGGGTGGCCGGGACCTCGGGCTCGTCCAGGAGCAGCTGGCCGGGGGTGCCGGCGGTTGGGCCCTGGCGCAGGCCTCACTGCGCGACCTCTTCGCCACGGAGGGCCCGGCCGAGGCGGCCGGCGGTGATTTCGCCCCCGAGGCCCGGGCCCTCGGCACCATGACCGCGCGCATGCACCTTGCCTGCGACCGGGCCTTCGGCCGCCAGCCCGAGCCGGTGGCGGAATGGGCGGCCGGGGTGCGAACGGTGGTGGGGGCGGGTGACCCGTCCCTGCTCGACGTCGAGCGGGTCGGCGAGACCCTGGCCACCTTGGAACGGTCCGAGCTGCGCTGCGCCACCGTCCGGTCCCATGGGGATTTTCATCTCGGCCGCACGGCCCGCACCGACCACGGCTGGGTAGTGGCCGACTGTCGTCCGGGCGGGGTCCCTCCCGGCGCCGACGGGCCGGTGCCGCGCTCGCCACTGGCGGACGTGGCCGACCTGCTGTGGTCGCTGCATCTGGCGGCCACCGAGGCCGCGGCCGAGCGCGACCCGGCCGAGCGCGGGGGCGTGGGGGGACCGGCGCTCGACTGGGAGGCGCGCAACCGCCGCGCCTTCCTGGCGGGCTACCTCGCCACGCCCGGCATCGGCGGCCTCGTCCCCGCCGACCGCGCCGTGCTCGGTGATCTCCTGGCCGCCTTCGAGCTCGAACGGGCGGCGCGCGCCGAGCGATAGGGCGGTCGTCCAGGTTTGGGGTTCGGCGGGCCGCGGTAGGGTGAGGGCCGACCGCGTCCGACGAGCCCAGGAGCACGCCATGGCCGACTACTCCCTCCCCGACCTGCCCTACGACTACGGGGCATTGGAGCCTCACTACTCGGGGCAGATCCTCGAGCTCCACCACGACAAGCACCACGCCGCCTACGTGACCGGTGCCAACACGACGCTCGAGAAGCTGGACGAGGCGCGCTCGAAGAACGAGTTCGGGGCCATCGTGGGGCTGGAGAAGACCCTGGCCTTCAACGTCTCGGGCCATGTGCTCCACTCGATCTTCTGGACCAACCTCACCCCGGACTCCTCCGAGCACCCCGAGGGCGAGCTGGCGGCCGCCATCGACGAGCACTTCGGGTCGTTCGACGGCTTCAAGGCCCAGCTGACCCAGGCGTCGACCACCATTCAGGGCTCGGGCTGGGGAGTGCTCGCCTGGGAGCCGCTCGGCCGCCGCCTCCTGGTCACCCAGGTCTACGACCACCAGGGCAACGTCGGCAACGGCTCGGTGCCGCTGCTCGTCTTCGACGCCTGGGAGCACGCCTTCTACCTGCAGTACAAGAACGTGAAGGCCGACTTCATCGCCGCCCTGTGGAAGATCGTGAACTGGTCGGACGTGGCCTCGCGCTTCGCCGCGGCGTCCAAGCTCACCATCGCCTCCTGACCACGCTCCTCGCCGGGCCAAGCCGCCGACGGGGAGAGGACGCGGATCGATGCGACTCGGCGTCCTGACCGGTGGCGGTGACTGCCCGGGGCTGAACGCCGTCATCCGGGCGGTGGTGCTCACCGGCCACGCCGTCCACGGCGACGAGGCGGTGGGGTTCCTGGACGGCTGGCGAGGCGTGATGGACGGCCGCACGCTCGCCCTAGACCCCGATCGCTGCCAGAACCTGCTTGCGTTGGGGGGCACGGTGCTCGGCACCTCGCGCACCAATCCCTTCGCCCTCGACGACGGCCCGGCACAGGTGCTCGCCACCCTGGAGCGCCTCGGTATCGACGCCATGGTGGCCATCGGCGGTGACGACACCCTCGGGGTGGCCGAGCGGCTCGGCTCGCTCGGCGTCCGGGCGGTGGGAGTGCCCAAGACGATCGACAACGATCTGTCGGGGACCGAGGTGACGTTCGGCTTCCACACCGCGGTGCAGACCGCCACCGAGGCGATCGACCGGCTCCACACCACGGCCGAGTCCCACCACCGGGTGATCGTCTGCGAGGTGATGGGCCGCCACGCCGGGTGGATCGCCACCTACGCCGGCATCGCCGGAGGGGCCAACGAGATCCTGGTGCCCGAGGTCCCCTTCGCCCTCGACGCCGTCTGCAGTCGGCTGGTCCGCCGCCACGAACAGGGGCGTTACTCCTCCATCGTCGTCATCTCCGAGGGCGCACTGCCCGAACCGGGCCCCGACGCCGAGGCGGCTACCGCCGCCACCTCGCCCAAGTCGGTCGACGCCTTCGGTCACGCCCGCCTCGGGGGGATCGGCGAGTGGCTGTCGGGCGAGATCGAACGGCGCACCGGCTTCGAATCCCGGGTCACCTCGCTCGGCCACGTCCAGCGGGGCGGGAGCCCCACCGCCTACGACCGTGTGCTGGCCTCACGGTTCGGGGTGGCGGCGGTGGCCGCCGTCCACGACGGGGCGTTCGGCACGATGGTGGCCCTCCAGGGTGGGCACATCGTCCGGGTGCCGCTGGCCGAGGCGGTGGGGAACCCCAAGACCCTCGACCGCGCCCTGCTCGACGAGGTGGCGAGGCCGCTCTTGGGCTAGCCGGTCGAGACGGACACGCGCAGCTGCTCGGCCGCCTCTTCGGGGTTCACGATGTTGATGGCCACCCCGGTCCCCATCTCGAAGCCGGCCCGGGTGGTGGCCTTCGGCCAGACGTGGACGTGCCAGTGGAAGGGCTCGTTCACGCGGTAGGGGGCGGAGTGGAAGACGAGGTTGTAGGCGACGTCGCCGATGACCTCGCGCAGCTGGCCGAGGCAGTGCTTCAAGGCCAGGCCGATGGAGACGAGGTCCTCGGTGGGGCTGCGGTAGAGGTGGGGGCTGTGGATGCGCGGGATCACGAGCATCTCGTAGGGGGTGGCGCTCCAGAACGGGCAGACCACCACGGCCCGGTCGTCGGCGTAGATGACCCGGTAGCCCTCGACCTCCTCGGCGTCGACGGTGGTGCACAACAGGCAGCTTCCGGCGAACCGCCCGAAGCGGGCCTGCTCCTCGGCCAGCTCCCGGGGGACGAAGGACATACCCATGAGCTGTCCGTGGGGGTGCTCGAGGGAGGCGCCGGCCTCGCGCCCGGAGTTCACGATGGCCTGGCTGTAGCGCAACCCCGGCCGCTGGGAGTGCTCCTCGATCCGGTCCCGCAGCGCCGCCATCACCAGACCCGTCTGCTCGTCGGAGAGCATCGACCACGAGGCGTCGTGCTCGGGCGAGAGGATGAGCACCTCGTGAATGCCGCCGGCGGTCGCCTGGGTGAAAACCGGCCCGCGGTTGGTGACCACGAAGGGCTCGTCACCGTCGAAGGCGGGGTAGAGGTTGGGCACCACCCGCACCAACCACGACCCCGACGGGCCGTAGGTCTCGAGGGCGGGAGGGCTGGCCTCCTCGTGGCCCGGGCAGAACGGGCAGGGACGGCCGGTGTCCTCCTCGAAGGAATGGACGCGGTGCAAGAAGGCGGCGGGCCGCTCGGCCCGCGCCGTGCTCACCACCACCCAACGTCCCGACAAAGGGTCGAGACGGAGTTGGTTCTTCACCGACAGTCCCCTTCCATCTGCTTCAACGGTACCGCCCGGACGGGGGTACCAGGGGTACAAGGTGCCCACGGGTGACAATAAAGCGTGACCGCGGCGGCCAATCACTCGGTGCCGACCGGCGCCGGATTCGACATCCTGCTCCTCCTCCACGTGGCTGCGGTCGTGGTGGGGCTCCTCGCCGTGGCGGCGAGCGGGGTGATGGCCCTGCGGCTCCAGGGCGCCAAGGGCGGAGACCTCCCGCCGTCGGTGGCCGCCTATTTCGCCCCGGGCACGAACTGGCCCGGCCGTGCCGTCCACGCCGTCCCGGTGCTCGGGCTGCTCCTGGTGTGGGCGTCGCACGGCGCCTATGACTTCGGCCAGTCCTGGGTGCAGTGGGGGCTCGGCCTGTGGGTGGTGGCGGCCGGGCTCTGCGAAGGGTTGCTCTTCCCGTCCGAGCGGCGGGTGCAGGGCGCGCTGGCCGACGCCGGCGAGGGCCTGGCGGCGGCGGGCCGCACGGTGACGTGGAGCGCCGCCGCCGTGGTGGCCGTCCTGGTGGCCGCCTCGGCCGTGATGGTCGTCAAGCCCTAGCTGTTCTGCCCAACCAGGTTGTTGACACGACTGATGGGCGGGCCGCCGATGGCCGTGTGGTGCCGGTGATGGTTGTAGAGGTGAAGCCAGGCG
>Ga0265327_10005826_pt1 | contig 10114 bp, 9 predicted proteins | sample 41621metaG_FD_202089 | JGI IMG/M metagenome (GOLD analysis project Ga0265327, IMG submission 202089) | Rhizosphere microbial communities from Carex aquatilis grown in University of Washington, Seatle, WA, United States - 4-16-21 metaG | ecosystem: Host-associated > Plants > Roots > Rhizosphere >... | reverse complement strand
TGCTGGCGGGGAACGCGGCCCGGGATCGGAACCCCGACTTCCCAGTCCACTCCACGCAGGGCATTCCCGTACGTCAGCAGATTGTCGTACAGCAACCGGTGGTCGACGAATCGCTGGCTCCCCTGGACGAGTTCCGTCTTCAGCAGCCGTTTCGTGGTTCCGTTCGGGATGTACGCATTGGCGCGCATGTCCCACAGACTTCCCAGCGATTCAAAACCGAAACCGACTTCGCGGAACAGCCCGCCGCTGGAATTGTCATAGTCGTAGTAGGCGTTGGCGCCGAAAATCCGGTCCCAGCGTTCTGCGTAATACCGGATACCCCCCCCCAGGTTCATGCCCCAACCATCGGTCGACGCACGGAACCCGCGCAGACTTCCGAAGATCATGGCGTTGTTGATGAACCCGTAAGGCATGATTTCCAGGGGAACGATGGTATCGGTTCGCCCGACGGCGGGACCAGTCAGGACCCCCGCCCGGAACAGCGCCCCGTAGGCTTCACCCGTCCGGCCGCTCAACTGGCTGCCGAACAGGACTCCATCCTGGACGGCATCGCCGAACTGGGACGGCGCCACATTGGGCGCCGGACGCATGACGTCCTGGTCCAGCGACTGCTCGCCATACTGAGCCCGAAAGATTTCAGGGCGCGGAAGCAATGGCCCCGGGAGCTCTTCCTGCCCGAGACCCGTCTGTGCCGAAAGCGCGAGCGCCATGCCAAGGCCAAGCCAGAGCATGCACTTCACGACGGAAGTCTTCCGGAAAATAAGCCGCTTAGTCGACACGTACATCGATTCACCTCTGCGGTTGCGGAAGGACGCGGACACACCGCGACCGAAACCGGATGGGGGCGATCAAAACCATGATGTGAATTGGGAGAGACGGACGGCGGGTTGTAGCTGGCCAGAAAAAGCGGATCAATGCGAATCAAGGCGGGTTGCCGACGTAACCCCCTGATTTGGACCGTTTTCTTTGAAAAACTCACCTCGGGTCGCAGACCGTTTTCAGGGAATCGGCACGACCTGCCGTTCAGACGCCAAATCGCCGACCCTGGAACCTCAAAAACTGGGTCGGCAGTCGACCGGTTTGCGGTCTGAACGCCGGTTCGGCCCCGCCCGCGTCAATCGCGGGTGAACTTCATCGATTCTCACCCCCCCGTTTTTCGGGTTTGCAACCGATTTTCTGGCAAACACGCCGGACGCTCCCGCACCCGATGGACCAGCGGTATCATCCCGCAATTCGAGAACAGCTTTGCGAACACCTGGAGGAATCAACTGATGTCGGAACAGATCTACCTGGCAATTGATCTGGGAGCGGAAAGTGGTCGAGTCATGGCAGGCCTGTTCGATGGTCAGCGTGTCCGACTGGAAGAACTCCACCGATTCCCCAATGGCCCGGTCCATATGGCCGAATCCATGCGCTGGGACCTGTTGCGTCTCTGGTCCGAGATCCAGACGGGCCTGGCCAAGGCGGCCACCCGGTTCGGCCAGAGCATCGTGTCCGTCGGCGTTGACACCTGGGGGGTCGACTTTGTCCTGCTGTCCAAGACGGGAGAAATGCTCGGCCAGGCCTATCACTATCGGGACCGGCGCACCCAGGGTGTCATGGAACAGACCTTTCAGCGAGTTCCGCGCAGCGACGTCTTTTCTCAGACGGGACTGCAATTCATGGAGATCAACTCCCTTTATCAACTGGTGGCCATGAACCAGACCAACGGTCCGCTGGTCCAGCAGGCGGATCGTTTTCTGATGATTCCCGACTTTTTTCACTGGCTGCTGTCAGGGAGTCGGGTCGTGGAATTCACCAATGCCACGACCTCTCAAATGTTTCACCCGATTGCCCGGAACTGGGCGTTCGACCTGCTGCGGCAACTGAATCTGCCGACGCAGATGTTCGGCGACGTGGTCGACCCGGGAACCAAACTGGGAACGTTGCGGGAAGACGTGGCACGTCGCGCCGGATTGCCACGACTGGATGTGGTGGCCCCGGCGACTCACGATACCGGCGCCGCGGTGGCCGCAGTTCCGACGGAAAATACGGGCCGGGCGAACTGGGCCTATATCAGTTCTGGAACATGGTCGTTGATGGGGCTCGAACTTCCTCACGCCGTTCTCACGCCCCGGGCGCTGGAACTGAATGTCACCAATGAGGGGGGTATCGACGGAACCTATCGCCTGCTGAAAAACATCATGGGATTGTGGCTGGTCCAGGAATGCCGCCGGTCATTTGAACGGAATGGGACTCCCTATGACTACGGGCTGCTGGCGCAGGTCGCGCGCGATGCGACGCCGTTCCGCGCTTTTGTCGATCCCGACGATCGGGCCTTCCTGGCCCCCCCGGACATGCCGGAAGCCATTCGTGAATGGTGCCGTCAATCGGGACAGGAAATCCCGGACACGGAAGGGGGAATTGTCCGCTGTGCCCTCGAAAGCCTGGCGCTGAAGTACCGCACCGTCCTGGGATGGCTCGAAGAGCTGTCCGGGGAAACGGTGGAGGTGATTCATATTGTGGGCGGGGGGACTCAGAACGAACTTTTGAATCAGTTCACGGCCAATGCCACTGGCCGGCCGGTGATTACGGGCCCCGTTGAAGCGACGGCCCTGGGGAACATTCTGGTTCAGGCCCGCGCCGCTGGAGCCATCGGGTCATTGCATGAGATCCGTTCTGTTGTCCGGGCCTCGTCCACGATGAAAAGGTATGAACCCCAAAACGCCGCGGCCTGGAGCGAAGCGTATTCTCGATTTCAGTCGGTTCTGAAATCGAAGCGAAGCTGACAATGCAGTTCAGTCAACAGAAATGAAGTGACCGGAGGCCTCACATCGAGTGTGAGGCCTCCGGTCATTTTCGGCATTGGCGAACGGATCAATTATTGTTGTTGCCTTCACCCTGACCGTAGACCCCTTGAATATCGCCGGTCTGATCGCAGAAGTCGGTGTTGTCACGGAACTCGGTGCCGCTCACATAGCCCTGGTGTCCGAGGATCCCCTTCAGGCAGTAGGTCTGATTCATTGCACCGAAGGCAGAACCGATGTCTTCCAGTTCGCTGTTCACGTTTAAGGCGACTTCGGACAGTCCGACGACCATGGCCAGCACTGCGATCGTGGCCACCAGGACCAGTTCAGCAGAAACGATGAAACCGGCTTCGTCATTGATCAGGGCGTTGATGTGGTTCGTCATGGCGGTGCGTCCTTTCTGGGACAAGAAACAGAAAACTGTAGGTTTCGACCAGGCCTGCAGGTCGTTTGTCAACTGGTGTTGTGCTTGTGATTCGCAGGATGAACAAGGTGTAAAGCAGGTTGAATGCCAATCGCTATTTTCTATTCAGATTTCTTGACGAATCCACAAACAGAATGATCGCAACACGCTTTGAAATTGGCAGTTGCAACAATCTAGAAACTGCCAGAAATCTGACGGGAGACGAAAGTTCCCCGGAATGGTGATGTTGCCGACGGTCAACATCGTTGTTGCCAGGCCCGATGGAGTCTGGCGTTAAATGATGTTGAGCCAGTCAGTTACCGCGCGTCCCCCGTCGCGTTGACGGCATGTTGCCTTCCCGCAACGCGGGAAGAGGTAGGCGTCTGGCAGTCGCCGCGGGTGGCACTGGGAGTGATTTGGGGGGCCGGCGCTTCAGAATATGCCGGTCGACGGAGTGATCAGGGCGAGAATCCGTCGCCAGTCCGGTCAATGTGGGCTGGTTCGCTTGACGCGCGTCGACGAACTGGCATAATTCGCATCCGCCGGGGTCGGCATCATGCGGGTGTAACTCAGTTGGTAGAGTACCACGTTGCCAACGTGGTTGTCGTGGGTTCGAGTCCCATCACCCGCTTTCTCCCCCTCGACGTGCCGGTTCCCCAAATCTGGAACAGAGTTGCTCCGACGCGTTGGCTGGTAAGATGCGTCGCCCTTGCGGCAGTTGGCAATTGTCGCTCGATTCATGAGAACTCGGGAACGCCCGTCGCCTACCAGAACTCTCATCGATTTGGCACAATAGCCATACGAACCGGCCGACCTGCGACGCCCTGCGTCGGGAACTCAACGGCCACCACTGGATTCTCATTGCAAGGAATTGATTGTGACAGAGGCCGAAACCGCCGTGGCGGACGTTCAACCTGAAGGTGCCGAATCGCCACGGTACCGCATGGCAATCGAAGTCAACATCGAGAATGTCGGTCCGTGCAAGAAGCACGTTCGCGTTAAGGTGGCGCGTTCGGACATTGATCACTTCGAAACTGAAGCCGTGAAGGACGTGGTTCAGACCGCGGCTGTACCCGGGTTTCGCCCCGGCCGCGTCCCGCCCGCCCTGGCTCGCCGACGCTTTCGCGATGAAATCTCCGACTCGGTGCGTCAGCGCGTTCTGATGAGCAGCCTCGAACAACTGGCTGATGAGAACTCGCTTGACCCCATCAACGAGCCCGACTTCGATGTCGAAAGCCTGCGCATCCCCGAAGAAGGGGATTTCGAATACGAATTCGACGTGGAAGTTCGTCCCGAATTTGAAGTCCCGAACTATGGTGGCTTGAAGATTCAGCGCCCGGTTCGGGAAGTGTCGGATGACGACGTTACTCAATATCTGAAGAAGTTCCTCGGCCAATACGCAACACTGGCGGTCCGCGAAGAACCGGCTGAGGCAGGGGACTTTGTTCAGGCCTCGATCGACTTCACAAAGGATGGCGCTCCGTTCCGCTCGATTCCATCCGTTGATCTGCAACTGAAACCAACGATCCGGTTCCGTGATGCCGAGATCAATGGCTTCGATCAACTGATGGCGGGAAGCACTCCCGGGACTCAGAAGTCCGTCGACATCGTGATCTCGAACGAAGCCGAACAGATTGAAATGCGAGGCGAAAAACTGACGGCGACGATTACCGTGAAGTCGGTCCGGCGGCAGGAACTTCCCGAATTGGATTCGGCGTTCCTCGAACGAGTCGGTGTCTCGAACGAGCAGGAGCTTCGCGACGAACTGCAGGGGATGCTGCAGCGTCAGGTGACCTACGATCAGCGCCAGGCCTGTCGACGACAGGTTCTCGAAAAGATCACCGAATCTGCCACGTGGGAACTCCCCGAGTCGCTCGTCAACAAGCAGACCGAAAACGCGCTTCGCCGTGAAATCCTGGAAATGCAGCAGGCTGGTTTCACGACTCAGCAGATCCTGGCTCGCGAAAACGAACTGCGACAGCAGTCGGTCAGCTCAACACGTCAGGCCCTGAAAGAGCACTTCGTCCTGGACCGGATTGCCACCCAGGAAAAGATCGAAGTGTCGCCGATCGACATCGATTCCGAAATCAACATGATGGCCGTACAACGAGGCGAGAGCCCTCGACGTGTCCGTGCCCGCTTGCAGAAGAGCGGTGTCATCGAGAACCTGGAAGCACAGATCCGGGAACGAAAAGCGGTCGACTTCATTCTGAAGTCCGCCACGTTTGAGGACGTTCCGGTCGAAAAGACCGCCACGTCCGACGATGTGCAGGCCCTGTCCCTGTCCGTTTGCGGAATGTCGTCGCTGGTTGTTGAACCGGAAGCCGACGACACGGACGAGTAACGAGACCGGTTTTTGATTTCCGGCAGAACGGAATCATTGGGGCTGGCACGACGGCAGCCTCTCGAAATCACGGCCAGCGGACATCCGCTGGCCGTTTTCGTTGGCGGAACCTGACGGTCAGCCTTGTCTGAACGCGGGCGGGCGCGTACTCTTCCCGCGATCCTGCTCGTTCTGGGTTTCATTCGGACCGTGCTGCCCAAGCAGGTGATTTTCGGCCCTAGTGTTGAGGGATTCTGAATGCTGGATTCGCTGTCTCGTTCCTTCGAACCCATGGCCAATGCCGCGCGCGATTACTCGCGTCAGCGCCAGATGGGCATTGGCGACTTGCTGCTGGAAAATCGAATTGTGTTCCTGGACGGCCCGATCCACGATGCCAGCGCGAATGTCATCGTGATGAAGCTGCTGTATCTGCAGTCCGAGAACAAGCACCAGGACGTCCACTTTTACATCAACTCGCCCGGTGGATCTGTCACCGCCACGATGGCGATCTACGACACGATGCAGTTCCTGCAATGCAACGTCGCCACATACTGCGTCGGCATGGCGGCCAGCGGCGGTGCCATCCTGGTCGCCGGAGGCAGCAAGGGGAAGCGATTCATTCTTCCTCATGCCAAGATGATGATCCATCAGCCGTTCGGTGAAGTCGGCGGGCAAGTCTCGGACATCGAAATCCAGGCCAAAGAAATTCTGGAAACGCGGGATGTGTTGAACCACATTCTGTCGCACCACACCGGTCAGCCCGTGGATGTGATCGCGAAGGACACCGCTCGCGACCGCTATCTGAGCGCCGCTCAGGCCAAGGAATACGGACTGGTCGACGAGATTCTGTCGAACGCCGCCAAGAATAAAACCCCCTGATGATCGGGCGTGTGCGATCCCCTGGTTCGCACCACCCGCTGATTCATTCCCATTCAAATCCTCGACAGTGAGCCTGCGATGACCTCTCTTGTTCCATTCGTGATTGAAAAAAGCGGCCGCGAAGAGCGGGCGATGGATATCTACAGCCGCCTGCTTCGCGACCGGATTATCCTGCTCGGCAGCGCCATCAACGACGACGTTGCCAACAGCATTGTGGCCCAACTGCTGTACCTTCAGTTCGAAGACGGCAAGTCAGACATCCACATGTACATCAACAGCCCCGGTGGTTCGATCACGTCCGGGATGGCGATCTACGACACCATGCAGTTCGTCACCTGCGACGTGGCCACCTATTGCCTGGGACAGTGCGCCAGCATGGGCGCGATGCTGCTGACCGCCGGAACCAAGGGAAAGCGCTTCGCTCTGCCCAACAGCCGGATCATGATTCATCAACCCCTGGCAGGAATGCAGGGAACGGCCACCGAACTGGAAATCCACGCCAAGGAAGTGCTCCGCACCAAGCGTCGAATGAACGAACTGATGCTGAAGCACACTGGCCGGACTCTCGAAGAAATCGAAGCTGACACCGACCGCGACAACTTTATGTCCGCGGACGAAGCCAAGTCGTACGGGTTGATTGACACGGTTCTCGAGAAACTGCCACCTCTGCCGACACCGTGAAGCCCCCAGCCTTCCCGGATTCCGTCAACCTGATGTTGTCGGAATCCGGGGAAAACGGCTATCCTCCTGTCCTCCGACGACTCGGCTCGAGTCCCGGAGTCGACGGCGATGAATCGCGGGTAAGGATGCGGAATGCGAGTCGTGCTGACATGGATGTCGGCTCTGATGGTTTGCGGCTGCCTGGGTCGAGCGAAACCCGACCTGCTTCAGGCACGTCTTCGCGAGCAGCAGGAGCATATCGTCGAGGTCGAGCGGCGCATGGAAGCGGCTCAGACCGACCTTCAGCGCGCCCGGCGCGAATCCGAACAGCTGCGGGCAGAACTGGCTCGATCCGGCAAGCAAGTCGTGGCGGCCGAGTATTCGGAATCCCTGGTCCGGGCCAGCAAGCTGCAGATCAATACGTTGATGTCGGGTGGACTCAACCGCAATGATCGTCCTGGTGACGAGGCGTTTGTGGCCTACCTGGCGCTGGTGGACGACGACGGCGAAGTGATCAAGCTGCCGGGATCGGTGGAACTCACCCTGATTGACCCCAGTCTTCCCGAGGCGTCTCGCCAGGTCGGACAGTGGCGTTTCTCGGCCGAGGAATGCCGGGGCAAGTGGACACGCGGTCTGACAGGGGCCGGTTTTCAATTCACCGTCCCGCTGGAACAGCCAAGCCAGCACGAGCAACTTGTCTTGAACGCCAAGTTGACGACGGTCGACAATCGGATCTTTGACGCCAGCCAGATGGTTCGAGTCACACCCGGCGATGCCACAACCGTGGGGCGTCCGAACATGGTCAATCCGAATGGGGACCCGTTGCCCCTGGACGACATCAACGATCCACCCCCATCCCCAACGACCTCGGATGCGGGATCGGCAAAACTGAATGATGCGAATCCTCCCGAATGGGACCTTCCGGCCGCTCCCGGACTTCCCCCCGGGACGATCCAGGATTCGACCAACGTCTACAAGGACGACTTCCCTCAACGGCGCTAGTTGCTTGCTGCCGGGGAGTTCTCTGCGCAACGGCGCGTCGGGGTTGGAGCGGCCGGGGTGGCACTGTTTGTTGCGACGTTCGGCAGGCGCATTTCGACCTCCAGCAACCGCTTTTGGGTGCCACTGGTGGCAGCTTTGGGCCACCAGTGTCTTCAGCGGCAGGCCGCCGGAGTTGGAGCCTTTCGCAAAACCCCGGTCGGCTGACGCAACGTTTGCGACCAAAGTCCGTCGACCGTCCACTGGGGCTTCCCGTTGGTCGGTTGCCCCGCTGTACTCCAGGAGTTGCGGCTGATAGCCCGGCGTTGCCGCGTTTCGCGGCTACCCCGGCGTTGAGACAAAAACAACTCCGCGCCCTGTCAGGGTACTGTCAACAGGAGAGAGCGAGATCCCACAATCTCTGATCGCCGTGCTGGTCCACATTGTTGGAACGCGATGCGATCGCGGAGGGCGAGTGACTTGTCTGGGATGGAGCTTCGAAGACGACGAAACCGGACGGAACCCCATTGGGGTACGGCATTCGTTTTTCGGCGACCCGGGGTAGCCGCGAAGCGCGGCAACCCCGGGCTATATGGCGGAACTCCTTCGGAGTAATTACAGCCGAAATCAAAGTCATCCGTTCCGACCACCCCGCCGTGTGCACTGAAAGGGGGCGGGCGAGGGCCGTGCGAGTTGCAGAGAGATGTGGGTAATGACAAGGTGGAGTCTTCGGAACACACCACGTCGATGAATTGGGCGCCGATCGTGGTGCGTTCCGAAGACTCCACGCACCCTACACCTACTGGTGCAAAGGCCAGCGAGACACCACCGCAGAGGTTGGTGGGGCCTCGTTGAACATCGCTCCAACCTGCTCCAGCGCCGGCCACCTGCCCGCGAAGACGCCCAGTCCAGGCCAGCCAATCCGCGTTCATCATCGAGTCAAGGGACTAGTGACGAGGACGGCCGCTCATGGCCTGGTTGCGGGCCAGGGCATCTTCCGCCTCGGCGATCCGTCCGCAGCGCTGGCAGATGACAGACAGCTGTGCGTACGAGAAGGGATCGTTCGGCTCCAGTTCCACGACCTTTTTGGCATGAGCAATCGCCTCATCCGCCCGTCCCAGCTTCTGCATCACGACCGCCAGGGCGGAATGGGACAGCGAATGCCCGGGGACTTCGCCAACGATCGACAGCAGGATCTTCGCGGCTCCTTCCAGGTCTCCCTGGTCTTTCAGTCGGATCGCATCATCGTATTGGACATCGGGGCTGGACATGAAGGTGGGGCTTTCCTGAACTCAAGTGGTCGGCAAACCGTCGGCGCGTGGGAAGCCGCTTGGGGCAGACTTCCCCCCTCGGATCGGAGGGCCGACGTTGGCGATGTTCCATGCCGCGGATCCATGACAGCAAGAGCGCGGCATACCGGCGACATCATACGCCCTTGAGCCCGGCCGATCCAATCGTCCACGATCCGAAAGCAGGGCCCTTGCCTTTTTCAGGATGGGGTGGCCGGGGTTTCGCCATCGGGTTTTTTCCATTTTGAGAATGGCGAGGGCCGCGACCCGAAGATCGCTCCCCTTGGAGTCGAGTTAGCGAGTGGGATATGATCCAGCCATCCGTCGGACTTCGGCGGTCGACCGCATCCGACAGGCTTTGATGGTTCCATGCCCGCTTCCACACGCACACCACAGGTGACGATCGCCCGCACGGAATGGGCCTGGCTGTGGGGAGCCATTCTTGTCGGATCACTGCTCCGACTGGGGTTCCCTGGCCGGATGGCAATCGAGCACTTCGATGAAGGGGTCTATGCTTCGAACTTCTGGTTCGGGGCTGAAGAGGGGTACGAGTATCCCGCCCGCTTCTTGTATGCCCCGCCCCTGCTGCCCATGGGGATCGAATGGACCATGATCGCAGCGTCGCTATGCGGGATTCGACCGACCGGATGGATCCCGATCCTGCCATCGCTGGTCGCTGGCCTGGCCACGATTCCATCCCTGTGGTGGGTCGGTCGCCGCTGGTTTGGACCCACCGCGGGGATCGTTGCCGCCTGGCTGGTCGCAACCAGCGACTTTCATTCGTCCTACAGCCGGG
>Ga0265327_10005825_pt1 | contig 10114 bp, 11 predicted proteins | sample 41621metaG_FD_202089 | JGI IMG/M metagenome (GOLD analysis project Ga0265327, IMG submission 202089) | Rhizosphere microbial communities from Carex aquatilis grown in University of Washington, Seatle, WA, United States - 4-16-21 metaG | ecosystem: Host-associated > Plants > Roots > Rhizosphere... | reverse complement strand
GTATTGAAGATCTGCTCAAGATCGAGGGCATGGACGAGGAAACCGCACGTACTTTGGCGGGCAAGGCGATCAGCACGCAGGATCAGCTTGCCGATCTGGATGTGGATGAGTTGGTTGAGTTGACGGGCATGGATGGCGAACGCGCTAACCAGTTGATCATGACCGCGCGTGCGCCCTGGTTTGCCTGATGGGTTGCGCGGATCGGGATTAGTAGTAGGGGCGCGATTCATCGCGCCCACTTATGGGTTTAGCAGCTAAGGGGTAGTGATGGCGAAAATGAATGTAGCGCAGTTTGCTGGCGAGCTCGGCTTGCCGGTCGGCCTGTTGCTGGAACAATTGCAGGCGGCAGGAGTCGCCAAGCAGCAGGAAGCGGATCCCATATCGGAACAAGATAAGGCACAATTGCTTGAGCATCTGCGTAGCGCGCATGGGGGCGGCAGCGCGAAAGCCAAGATTACTCTGACGCGTCGCGAAACCACCGAGATCAAGAAGTCGGACAGCACGGGTAGGCCGCGCACCATTCAAGTCGAAGTGCGCAAGAAGCGGGTTGTTGCGCCCAATGCCCCGGTAGCGGAAGTGGTCAAGCCGGAACAGCCGCCTGCGGTTGCTGCTGAGGCAGTTGCGCCGGTTATTGCGCCAGAAGCGAAACCGACGAAAGTGGTTACAAAGAAACTGGACGAACACGAAATTGCGTTGCGCGAGGAAGAGGCGCGCGCGCAGGCCGAATTGGCGGCGCGTCAGGCCGCCGACGCCTTGGCCAAGAAAGAACGTGGCAAACGCAAGGCGGCACCAGTTGCTGAAGCTGTGGTGGAGCAAGCTGTGGTTGTTGTCGCAGAAGTTAAGCCGGAAGCGCCAGTTGCAGAGATCGCACCGGTTGCCAAGCCCAATCTCGCCGAAGGCACATTGCATAAACCAACACCCAAGCCCGGTGACAAGGTGGTCAAGCCTGTGGCAAAGAAGGGTGCGAAGACAGCGCCGGACAAGAGCAGTCCGTGGAATGAAGCCGGGCACAAGAAGCGCACTCCCACTACCGTTGATGTGCGACCGGGCGGATGGACTGCCGGGCGTGGTCGCGCGGGTCCGCGCCATCACGATAAACATGCCAAGCAGGAAGATACGGCGCAGCACGCCTTCTCCATGCCGACCGAAGCGATTGTGCATGAGGTCATGGTGCCCGAGACGATCACCGTCGCCGAACTGGCGCAGAAAATGTCGATCAAGGCCATCGAGATCATCAAGGTGCTGATGAATCTCGGCTCCATGGTGACCATCAACCAGATATTGGATCAGGAAACTGCGATGATCGTGGTGGAAGAATTGGGGCATATCGCTAAGCCGGCCAAGGCCGACGATCCCAGCGCTTACCTGACTGAATCGGACGAGCACAAGAATGCTCCGCTGGAGCCGCGTGCGCCGGTGGTAACAGTAATGGGTCACGTCGATCACGGCAAAACCTCATTGCTGGACTACATCCGCCGCACTCGCGTTGCATCGGGCGAGGCGGGTGGCATCACCCAGCACATCGGTGCTTACCATGTGGATACGCCGCGCGGCATGATTACCTTCCTCGATACGCCGGGCCACGAGGCCTTTACCGCGATGCGCGCACGCGGTGCCAAGGTCACCGATATCGTGATTCTAGTGGTGGCGGCGGACGACGGCGTGATGCCGCAGACCAAGGAAGCGATTCACCACGCCAAGGCGGCCGGGGTGCCCATCGTGGTTGCCATCACCAAAATTGACAAGCCGGACGCAAATTCCGAGCGCGTCAAGCAGGAGCTGGTAGCGGAGCAGGTTGTGCCGGAAGATTGGGGCGGTGACACCATGTTCGTCGAAGTGTCGGCGAAGAGCGGGCAGGGCATCGACGCCTTGCTGGAAGGCGTGTTGTTGCAAGCCGAAGTGCTGGAGTTGAAAGCGCCGAAAGAAAGCAATGCCAAGGGTATCGTAATCGAAGCTCGTTTGGACAAGGGCAAGGGGCCCGTGGCGACAATACTGGTGCAGTCCGGCACGCTGAAACGTGGCGACACGGTGCTGGTCGGTGCGGTGTTCGGGCGTGTGCGCGCCATGCTGGACGAAACCGGCAAGGCGATTAACGAGGCCGGGCCATCTATCCCGGTCGAAATACAGGGTTTGTCCGAAGTGCCGATTGCCGGCGAAGATGTATTGGTGCTGTCAGACGAGAAGAAAGCACGCGAAATCGCACTGTTCCGTCAGGGCAAATTCCGTGACGTGAAGCTGGCCAAACAACAATCCGCCAAGCTGGAAAATATGCTGGAACAAATGGCTGAAGGCGAAGTGCGTACGCTGGCGCTGATCGTCAAGGCCGACGTGCAGGGTTCCTGCGAAGCCATCGCGAACACCTTGCAGAAACTCTCCACCGGCGAGGTGAAGGTCAACATCATCCACAGCGCGGTGGGTGCGATCAGCGAATCCGACATCAATCTGGCGCTGGCTTCCAAGGCCGTGGTGATCGGCTTCAATACCCGCGCCGATGCCGCCGCGCGCAAGCTGGCGGAATCGTCCGGCGTGGATGTACGTTACTACACCATCATTTACGAGATGGTGGATGAAATCAAAGCCGCACTGTCCGGCATGCTGGCACCGGAGAAAAGGGAGAATATCACCGGCATGGTGGAGATACGCCAAGTGTTCGTTATCTCCAAGGTCGGAACCGTGGTCGGCTGCTACGTGACCGAAGGCCTGATCAAGCGCGGCTCGCAGGTACGTGTGCTGCGCAACAACGTGGTGATCCATACCGGTGAACTCGACTCGCTCAAGCGCTTCAAGGACGACGTCAAGGAAGTGAAATCGAATTTTGAGTGCGGTCTGTCGCTGAAGGGGTACAACGATCTGCAAGTCGGTGATCAGCTTGAGGCGTTCGAAATCATCGAGGTGGCGCGCGCGCTGTAATGCCGAAGGATTACGCCAGAACGGATCGGGTCGCCGAGCAGATTCAGCGCGAACTGGCCGAGTTGGTGCGTCTGGAGATCAAAGATCCGCGCATCCGCATGGTCACCCTGACCGGGGTTGAAGTCGCCCGGGATTATTCGCATGCCAAAGTGTATTACACCACGCTGGACGGATCGAACAAGGCTGTGCAAGAAGGCATGGAGCGCGCCAGCGGTTTTTTGCGCAGTCAGCTAGCGCACCGCATGAAGCTGCGCATCACCCCGCAACTGCATTTTGTCTACGATGCCTCGGTCGCGCGCGGTGCCCATCTGTCGCAACTCATCGACCAAGCGGTCGCCAGCGACCATAAGTCCTCGGAAAGTTAGGCAACTTGATGGCCCGCAATGCGCGCCCGCTGGACGGGGTTTTGCTGTTCGATAAACCGCTGACACTCAGTTCCAACAAAGCCCTGCTGAAAGTGCGCTACCTGTTTCAGGCGGAGAAGGCCGGTCATACGGGTACGCTCGATCCTCTCGCGACGGGCCTACTGCCGATTTGCTTTGGCGAAGCCACCAAATTTTCTACTGGCTTGCTGGATGCCGATAAGACCTATCGAGCATTGATTAAGCTTGGCCAGACCAGCAGCACGGGCGATGCAGAAGGCGAAATCACGCTTACCCATATCGCACTACCGAACGAGGAATCTGTGCGCGCTGTGTTGCCCAACTTCATCGGCGAAATCGAACAGCTTCCCCCCATGCACAGCGCGCTCAAACATCAGGGCAAACCTCTGTACGAATATATTCGCAAGGGTGAAACCATCGAGCGTGCAAGCCGCAAAGTGATCATCCACGAACTGGTGTTAGAGAACTTTTCCGGTGATGAATTGGAAATCAGCGTGCGTTGCAGCAAGGGCACATACGTACGTACGCTGGCCGAGGATATCGGTAACGCACTGGGCTGTGGTGCCTATCTTTGTGGCTTGCGCCGCACCGCCATCGCCGGTTTTCGCCTAGAAAATGCATACGGCCTAGAACAAATCGAAGCGATGGATGCGCAAGCGCGCGACGCCTGCCTGCTGCCGCCCGATTGCATGTTGCAGGATCTGCCCATGCTTGAACTTGATGCGGTGCAAGTGAACCGCATGGCGCAAGGGCAGCGCCTCGGTGTGGATACCGGGTTGCCGGACGGAAAAGTCCGCCTGTACGGTGCGGGGAAATTTATTGGCGTGGCGGAACTGCTGGGACGCCGTCTTGCTCCCGACAGGCTGTTGGCCAGCGTGGCAAAGAGCGCGTCTTCTCCTCACGAATAATTCATAAATTGTTACGCAACTGACGGTGCGGTGTGGCGCTCATCGTTGCTTGTTGCGCCTCAGCTTTTGCTTGACGTTCACGAATATTAGGATTAAAAAGTACGCGTGGAACCGGGAGTGTCGGGTGCTTGTGCAGTACCCATCGTCAGCGTTAGCAATTACCGTTCAAGGAGAAATCATGAATACCAATTCAGCGGGTGTGGAAGGTGATGTCAGCAAAGAAAAACTCATGCAGGATTTACGCGTAGTGGTATCGGATGCCGAAGAGTTGCTGCGTGCAACCGCCGGTCAGGCGGGTGAGAAGGTGTCATCGGCGCGCGAGCGGATTCAGGAAAATCTGGTTGCCGCCAAGGCGCGCCTTATCGCTGCGGAGGAAGCCGTAGTCGCCAAGACCAAGCAAGCGGCAAAGGTAACGGACGAGTATGTGCATGAAAACCCGTGGAAGGCTGTAGGCATTGCTGCGGGAGCAGGGCTGATTATCGGCATGCTGATCTCGCGCGGCCGCTAACAATGCCCGAGGTGGGCTCAGGATTGATGGATTCGCTCAAGCGTTTGGCTGCAACGCTGGCTTCTGTCGTTTCGACCCGTATCGAGCTGTTCGCGAATGAATTACAGGAGGAGCGTTTGCGTCTGACGCAAATGCTCCTTTTGGCCTTGTCGGCATTGTTCTGCGCTGGCATGACGGTGCTGTTGCTGACCCTGTTTATCATCGTATTATTTTGGGATGATCACCGTCTCGCCGCGCTTGGTGTGCTGTGCATTTTCTTCTTTGTGCTGGCCGCGATTATGGTGCAATTGCTGCGCAGCAAGGCGCAAACCCGATCAAAATTATTTTCCGCCAGTCTTGCAGAATTGAGCAAGGACAAGGAGTTTCTGGGGGGAGGTCATGAACCAACAAATGATTGAGGTGATGCAGCGCCGCAACGAACTACGGGAAAAAATTGCCGCTCAGCGCGGGCAGCTTGCTGAAGTTGCCAGTCGCTGGCAACCCGCACTGACGCTTGCGGATCAAGGCTTGGCTGGCATGCGTTTTATGCGTTCCCATCCCGTGCTGGTTGGCGGAGCCGTTGCGCTGCTGGTGATCCGTCGTCGTGGGATGCTTGGCCTCCTGATGGGAGGTTGGCGGGCGTGGAAAGGTTATCGTTCCCTGATAGCCTTTTCAGCAAAACTGCAATCTCGCCCTCAGCCGAAAGAAGACTAGCTCTGATTCAGCCGCTCCCCCACAAATAAAGCAAATCCGAATTTACCCATCTGCCCTCCTTGCGTATAATGCCTCGCTTTGCGAAGGATGTTTATCATGCGTATTATCCAGAAGGCACTAACCTTTGACGATGTCCTGCTGGTTCCGGCACATTCCAATGTGTTGCCGCGCGATGTCAGTCTGCGCACCCAGTTGACCCGCAACATCACCCTGAATATTCCGCTGTTGTCCGCCGCGATGGACACGGTTACCGAGGCGCGTCTGGCGATAGCCTTGGCGCAGGAGGGTGGCATCGGTATCGTGCATAAGAACATGTCGTCCAAGCTGCAAGCGCTGGAGGTTTCCAAGGTCAAGCGCTTCGAGAGCGGCGTGGTAAAAGATCCGGTTACCATCGCGCCGCAGATGACGGTGCGCGACGTGTTGAACCTTACCCGCCAACACAAGATTTCCGGCCTGCCGGTGGTAAACGGCAAACAGGTGGTCGGTATCGTCACCAACCGCGATCTGCGTTTTGAAACCAATCTCGATCAATCTATTATCAACATCATGACGCCGCGCGAGCGGCTGATTACGGTCAAGGAAAATGCCAGCCGCGACGAGGCGCGCACCTTGATGCATAAGCATCGTATCGAGCGCGTGCTGGTGGTGAATGATGCGTTCGAACTGTGCGGTTTGATTACCGTGAAAGATATTTTGAAGTCCAGCGAACATCCGCAGGCGTGCAAGGATAGTCTCGGACGTTTGCGTGTGGGCGCGGCGGTCGGGGTAGGCGAGGGCACGGAAGAGCGCGTCCAGTTGTTGGTGGAAGCCGGGGTGGACGTGTTGATCGTAGACACCGCGCACGGCCATTCACAAGGCGTGCTGGATCGCGTGCAGTGGGTAAAGAAAAGCTTCCCGAATGTCGAAGTAATCGGCGGCAATATTGCAACGGGCTCCGCCGCTAGAGCGCTGCTGGATCATGGCGCGGACGGCGTCAAGGTCGGTATCGGTCCCGGCTCGATCTGCACCACGCGCATGGTCGCGGGTGTGGGCGTACCGCAGATCGGTGCCATCCAAAATGTGGCCGACGCCTTGGCGGGAACGGGCGTGCCATTGATCGCAGATGGCGGCGTACGTTTCTCCGGCGATATTTCCAAGGCGATTGCCGCAGGCGCGCACGTGGTGATGCTGGGTGGATTGTTTGCCGGTACGGAAGAAGCGCCGGGCGAAGTGGAATTATTTCAAGGGCGCTCCTACAAATCCTATCGCGGCATGGGCAGTCTGGGCGCGATGCAACAGGGCTCCAGCGACCGCTACTTCCAAGATAACGAAGGTCGCCAGGACAAACTGGTTCCGGAAGGCGTGGAAGGGCGCGTGCCATATAAAGGCAGCGTACTCGCGGTGATCCATCAATTGATGGGTGGTCTGCGCGCCAGCATGGGCTACTTGGGTTGCCCCGACATCGCCACCATGCACACCAAGGCCGAGTTCGTCGAGATCACCTCGGCGGGCATACGCGAGTCGCATGTGCATGATGTACAGATCACCAAGGAAGCGCCGAATTACCATGTTGACTAATTGTAGGGTGGGCACGTTTTTGTGCTTACGCGGTAGATTCTCGGTACACCAATGAGAAACGCGTGGGCACACAAAACGTGCCCACCCTACATCCTGAATCCCGTATCCTCAAACGACTATGCACAAAAAAATCCTCATCCTCGACTTCGGCTCCCAATATACCCAGCTCATCGCTCGCCGCGTACGCGAGACGCACGTTTACTGCGAACTACATCCGTGGGATATGACGGAAACAGACATCCGCGCATTCAATCCATCCGGCATTATTTTGTCCGGCGGGCCGAATTCTGTTTACGAAGACGAAACGCCGAAGGCGCCGCAAATCGTTTTCGAACTTGGCGTGCCGGTGCTGGGTATTTGCTACGGCATGCAGACCATGGCCGCGCAACTGGGCGGGGCGGTGGAGAGCGGCAAGGTGCGCGAATTCGGCTATGCGGAGATACGCGCGCGCGGTCATTCGAAATTGTTCGACGGTATACAGGACAAGACCAACGCGGAAGGCCACGGCTTACTCGACGTATGGATGAGCCATGGCGATAAAGTGACTTCACTGCCGCCCGGCTTCGCTGTGATCGCGTCCAACGAAACCACGCCGTTTGCCGCAATGGCGGACGAAGCGCGCCGCTACTACGCCGTGCAGTTTCATCCTGAAGTCACCCATACCTATCAGGGCAAAGCGCTGCTCGCGCGTTTCGTGCATGACATCTGCGGCTGCGGTCAGGACTGGAATATGCCGGACTACATCGCCGAGGCGGTGGAAAAAATTCGCGCGCAGGTCGGTGATGAAGAAGTGATATTGGGCCTTTCTGGCGGCGTAGATTCCTCGGTGGCAGCGGCATTGCTGCATCGCGCCATCGGCACGCAACTGACTTGCGTGTTCGTGGACAACGGCCTGCTGCGCCTGAACGAAGCCGAACAGGTGATGGAAACATTTGCGCAGAATCTGGGCGTGAAAGTCATTCATGTGGACGCCAGCGCGGAATTCATGAAGCACCTCAACGGTGTGACCGATCCCGAACAAAAACGCAAAGTTATCGGACGCGAATTCGTCGAAGTTTTCCAGCGCGAATCGGCCAAGTTGAAGCAAGCCAAGTGGTTGGCGCAAGGCACTATCTATCCCGACGTGATCGAGTCCGCCGGAGCCAAGACCAAGAAGGCGCACACTATCAAGAGCCACCACAACGTCGGTGGACTGCCCGATACTTTGCACCTCAAATTGCTGGAACCGTTGCGCGAACTGTTCAAGGACGAGGTGCGCGAACTCGGTGTGGCCCTCGGTCTGCCACCCGACATGGTGTACCGCCATCCCTTCCCCGGCCCCGGTCTTGGCGTGCGCATCCTCGGCGAAGTGAAGCATGAATACGCCGAACTGTTGCGCCGCGCCGATGCCATCTTCATGGAAGAGCTGCGCAACACCAAAGACGCCAGTGGCAAGACCTGGTACGAACTCACCTCGCAAGCGTTCACCGTGTTTCTGCCGGTGAAGAGCGTTGGCGTGATGGGCGACGGGCGCACCTACGAATGGGTGGTCAGCCTGCGTGCGGTGCAGACACAGGACTTTATGACCGCGCACTGGGCGCATCTGCCTTACGAACTGCTGGGTAAAGTTTCCAACCGCATCATCAACGAAGTGCGCGGCATCAACCGCGTGGTCTATGACATTTCAGGGAAACCGCCTGCGACGATTGAGTGGGAGTGACGGGACCTATCGGCATCTATCGCCTACTATCGGAAAATCAATTATCTATAGCTGTCGCGGAGTTGATAATTGGAGCAAGCTTTCTTCTGGTGACGGTATCGTTGACGGTATTGATGCGATTATCAACGAGCATCATTTCTGATACCGTCAGGCGAAATTTCTAATCTGACGGTATCAGAACGCTGTAATTCAGACGGGACAGGCGTTTGGCGTTGGGTTACTGCTGTTGGAATAAACGAGCGTTGAATTTTTGTTGCATTGAGGGCAAATGCAAGGAAAAATTCAACGCTCGTTTATTTTATGGGATGGACTATGGCACGCAGGGAAGTTGATATTTCTTCTATTGCAGAGCTTGGAAAAATCCTTCGGCTTGTTCGCAAGGAATCCGGACTGACTCAACGTGATGCCGCTGCGCTGTGCAACGTGAGTTTGCCTTTTCTGAACGGACTGGAGCAGGGGAAGCCAACCGCTCAGGTCGGAAAAGTTTTATCCGTCTGTAACCGCTTCGGTATTGAAGTCAGGTTAAGGCTGCCGGGCGATATGACATGAGTGTGTTTCATAGTCTCGGCCTATAGACTGGCGAACTTTATCATCAGTTGATACACTAACGCATGCAGACAGATAACGGCATTGATACGTTGATTGATTTGAACGGCAACATCGTTCAGCAGGAGCGTGGTTATTGGGTTGAGATTCATGCGTGGCGCGTTGAGTCCACTGTTTTGATACCTCACGGCATTCGCTATGCACTAACACTGCACGAGCAAAGCGGTGAGCGTGTGATGGGCTACGACAACGCGCACGCGGTCAAGCCATCTGGTCGTTTCAAGTTTGCTGGGCAAGTATTACCGTATGACCACAAGCATCGGCACATTTCCGATAAGGGTGTGCCTTATGAATTCAAGGATGCCTACCAACTGCTGCGGGATTTTTTTGCGGACGTAGATCGAGTATTGAAGGAGACGGAAAAATGAAAAGCATCATGATAGGCATCATGCCCCAAGACAAGATTCGTGAACGTATCTACGCGATTGCCAAGGGCGAGTACAAGCCGAAGCCAAGCGAGCCCAAGATATGGTTCACTTCCATGAAGTCGCTGGCCGAAGTGCTTAGCGACGACAATCGCGCGCTGCTCCATGTGATCAAGGACTCGCAGCCGGAGTCCATTTCGTCTTTGGCAGAAATGACCGGGCGCAAACCGGGCAATCTTTCCCGGACGCTCAAAACCATGTCCAACTACGGCATCGTCGAAATGAGGCGCGAGAAAAACCATGTGCGTCCGATTGCCAAAGCGACAGACTTTCATATTGTGACGGCCTGAGCGGTTGGTTGCGGTAGAAATGTACGATCGATCTCGCTACTAATTTAAAACTTCCCCAGAAGTGTTGCCGCTCATCCAAAATTGACCATGTAATCGGGTTTATGCGCGTTTAAATTTGACCAGGGTTGTTAACCT
>Ga0265327_10005824_pt1 | contig 10114 bp, 12 predicted proteins | sample 41621metaG_FD_202089 | JGI IMG/M metagenome (GOLD analysis project Ga0265327, IMG submission 202089) | Rhizosphere microbial communities from Carex aquatilis grown in University of Washington, Seatle, WA, United States - 4-16-21 metaG | ecosystem: Host-associated > Plants > Roots > Rhizosphere... | reverse complement strand
CTGCGTAAGTCCACAATAGTTGTTTGCAACTGTTCACGCTCTCTCTGCCGCTCTTCATGCATTACCTCAAGTTCACGCTTTAATGTGCTGTTATCGTTTACTGTTTCTTGGGTTTCCATTCGTTCATCGTTAACGCTTTCGACCGTTGCTGTTGCCATTGGTGGAAACACTCGGTGTAATTCGGAAGGGTCGATTTGAAAAGAGCCGTTTTCTTGCTTTTGTGCTGAAATCTTACCGCTCGAAATGGCTTTAGAAAGCCAAGACTTTGAAAGGCCTGTTGCTTTTGCCGCCTGTCCTAATGTGTACATGATGGGGTTTCCATTCGTTCAGTGATAATAAATGGAAACTGTAAACGGAAACGCCACCATGTCAAGGTTTAAGGCTTTTTACTTGGTTTCAGTTCTTTTGTTTTGGTGTTTTGAAACAAACTTATGAGACTTGCAAACAATTGATTTTATTGACTTGAAAAAGCGTCTCAAAACTTACCCTTTACGCAACAACTTAAAAAAGTCGGCGGCGGTTCGATATATTGATTAGCACCCTTTTTTGTTTAAATTTACCCTACGTAAAGCAACCAAACCAAGAAGCCCAGAAACGAACGTAATGATCGACGTTGGGAGAGGTACTGTCGAAACTACATAACCCTCTGCGAGCTGCCCCGATATGAGATAGCGGGATGTGGGTGCGTTTGGGTTAAATGGTGCTGTTACGCTTTCGATGTTGATTGACTCATAACCCTTGTATGGAGTCTGTATGGTTGCTAGGTATATGTTGCCGCCTGATAATGATGATAATGATGAGGTGGTTGATATTAAGAGTGTGGGGTCACCGGAAACTGAGTTGTTCCCAATTAGGTAACTGTATGGATCAAGGTTGGCGATGCCGTATTGATTTCCGTAATATATAGCGTTGCTTCCATCATAGGTACTGAATGTAGTAGTGAGTAGGGCGCTAGAAGACCCGCCTCCAGGTCCAGCCACTAAACTCCATGCTACTAAACTATCCGTTGTGACATCATAGGTGAAAACCCCCGTTAGCCTTCCAGCGTCGGAAAACCACGCATTTGATATCGAGTAATTTATTAGTACGTCAGCAGCACCAATGTTCGGGGTCAGTACAAATAACGATAGACTGAGTGCAATAGCGTGTATGGGGTTATATTGAGTGCAAATCTTCATTTTTATTCCTAATAATTTCAATATGTTGAGTAATAAAACACTTAAATCAGTCCTATTCTGCGCGGCTATTGTTACCTTTTCAAGAAGGCAACAGGCAATATCCAATTTTAAAATTAGGCTTTTTCCAGTACGCTCAGCACTGGAAGCCGGCCTAACTAATTCTTGAAAAAAGATACTCCGTCTTGTTTAAACCACGACTGTGCTTCTCCTATATTTCCAATGTCGAGTGCTGCCATTACATGAACTAAACCGCTTACAACGCTGTCGCGAGATATTTCTTCGCCTTTGTAAGCATCAAGCACTCGTCCTAGAAATGCGTCCATCTCATTATGGTCATTTTCGGAAAGATGATCTGTCATATTGACTCCATTGGTTAGTATGTACTATATAAGCTAATTAATGTGGCATTGCCAGTCCGTAACGGAATTACGCCTCCACTTTTGGAGGCTCTTCCACAGGCCCTCTCTACCACTTGTATTCCCAACAGGCTTCTTGAGCTTTTTTGGCAGTTTTGTAAATACTAGCTTTTGACTTCGCCCAAAGAGTCCAATCATAACCAGGCATCCCCGTGTCACTTCTAACAACGAGAGAATTGAGTGGAGGCTCATTTTTTTCAATATTATCGTTAGAAATATCAACAATCCAATCAACTACCACTCCTGTTAGTTTGCGGAAATTTTTTGGTATCCACGGCGTTTCTGGATGTATTTTTTCCCAAAGTTCTTTGTATGTAATACGCTTTGAATATTTGATTTTTTTTTCTTTACCCATCGCTACTTTTATTAAAATCTGATGCACCTTTCCAATATCATCACTTGGTAAAAGTGGTCTAAGCTCTTCCCAATCAAGCTCGACCGTTGTTTTTGTCTCTCCACACTTGTCACAAACTTTTCGGCGTGCAGCAATTAAATTAATTCTTGCTTCACTTGCTTTTTCAAAGCCTGAACGAAATTTTTTTTCTCCCTTTAAATATGCCTTTCTTGCTACGGTATCAGTGGTTTTCCATTGATGGTTGTTGCATGTCGTTTTATTTTCTATCATAAGTACCACCTATAGTATTTTAATAAAAAATACTATTATTACTATATAAGGTACATATGTCAATGATAAATTAGTGGTGTTTCCATCCCCCATCTAGCGACTAATCCCTCTATTGCGGTCTCGTTCTTTGACCAGCTCAAACTGCCTAGCGATTTCCTTTGCGGCCTCAGGGTCGCGCATCCAGACCTGGCGCATACGATCCAAAGCCATAGGCCGCCCTTCTTCCGGCAACTGGTTAAATCCCTCTATCATGGTGCGCAGTTTTTCGGGTATGGCCTGCCACTGTTTGCCGTTTTCACCATAACCCAACGCTTTCATTTCTCGTTTAAATGCGTGGACTTTGAAGGCTGACAGGGTGTTGTCTAGCAGGGCTTCTTTTTGCGCTTGTTGCTGCTCTGCCTGCTGTTTTTCTTTCAATGCCTGGGCAAGCTCTGGCCGCTCATTTTCAAGCCGCTGCTGGGCTTTTTGATTCCAACTCCATACGGTGTTGGGGTCATGGTTAAATTGGCCGTTCTTCAGTTTATCGATGACTTGTTTTGTGTCTTTGACTCCTTCGGCGAGACCATTAACCTGGTTAACCCAGTTACCATGCCGTATTTCCCAGTCTTTTTTTCCAAAAAGTAGCGGTTCCTTGGGTTCTTCCCCCTTTAGCTTCCAGTATTGTTGGGTAAGTCCTTCCGCGTCGTGGGCGTATCTGTTCGCCGTTTCTTTCGACCAAGCTTCCTTGGCTTCCTCAAAATACCGGCTCTTGGTCTGCTCTGCAAGCCCCGCAAGGCTTACTTCGGGTTTGAGTGGAGACAGCTTTACTTCTTGGCGTAAAACCGGCTCTGTGCGTTTTTCTGGCCGCTGGGTTTGTTGTGTTTCGGCGGCTTCAAGGTCAACGCTTTTCTTTTCGTATATCCGTGGCATAACCCCAGATTCAATGCGTTTAATTAGCTCATCTTTAACCCGTTCTAGAATCAAACCCTGATTTTTTTCGTTATGGCCTTCCTCAACCGTTTTTTTGCCGACGTCATTAAAAAACGGCTGATAGCTTTTTAGGCTTTCATCTAACCGGTTGGCCTTGGCTTTTTCCAGATCGCCTGACAGGTCAATAACGGATACTTCGCGCTGCGCTCGTTCCAATTCGCCCTCGGCGGCTCTACGCTCAAGCAGGGCGCTTATGTCATGCGTATTCAGTTGGCTAACACCGATAGCACCTAAGTGTTTTTCGGGTTCGCGCTCGATACCTTGATCTTTTAAACTGCGATGGTCTACGCGGTCGTTATACCCGTATTTTTCGAGGTGCTTGTTTTGCACTTCTGCCCATCGTTTACGCTGGCCTAACAGTTCGTCTTTGAGTGCGTTTTTACTCTTGCCGCCACTAAACTTTTTAGCGCCGCCTTTCTCTGGATTCTTGGCATTGTACCGTTTGAAATATTGCTCAGGGTCGCGCTCTATACCGTCTCGGATTCGCTCAGAATACATAATGTGCGCGTGGGGCTGATCTTCTTTTTCAAGGGCGGCTTTTGGCATGTGGATGGCGAATTGATAGGCGTGTTTATCGCCTAGCTCTTGTTCGATGAATGCCTGTACCAATTCCACCCGTTGGCTGGGTGTGAATTCACGGGGTAATGCCACTTCTATTTCACGATAAACAGATCCGTTTACACGTTCCTGTTCATCCGCGGCTGTCCAGAAGTGGCCGGCGTTATGCGTTGACCATTCGGGCATGTTTCCGCTGGCAGTATGCTCTAAATCTTCATAGCGTTTTCCATCGCTATATTTTCCCTCACGCGCAATATAGGCGGCATGGGCGGTGGCTTTGCCTTTGTTGCCTATCTTTGCGGTAAGGTGATATGAAGCCATGTGAATATAGTGGTTTTGATGTTAACCCTCGGAGAGCGCACCCTTTCTATAGAGATACCCCCAGCGTAGCAATGGGGTATCTCTATAGAAAGGTATAAGTGCGCCTTACATAATTCTTCTGTAAGGATACCACCCTGTACAACCCGCTGCAATCTGTTAAAATTAGGTAGTATAAAAACCACAAACAGCAACAAGGAGTTAATATGGAAAGTGATAAATGGCTGAAAGATAGAGTAGCCTATTTGAAAGGCTTAAAGTCACGGAATGAACAGCAAGAATTGCTGGTGTTGCTGGCTGAAAAGACAAGCAGGACTGCTCAGGATGATAAGAAGTTTAACGCCATCATAAAAGCCGAAAAAGCTAGCCAGAGAGCAACTAAGGCAAGACAGGATGCGGCCAAACTAATCAATGAAGAAAATAGAGTCGCCGCAAAAGCAGATCGCGCCGCCCGTACCCATGAACTTTGTAATTCTGCGGGGCTACTGATCTTAGCAGGGCTGGTGGATACAAAAACAGGCAAACCCGCCCTAGATAAAGGTGAATTACTGGGGGCGCTATTGGGTCTTGCTAAAGTGTCAGCGGAAGACCCAAGGCGGTTAGAATGGAAACGGGCCGGTGACGCTCTACTTGCTAAAGTTTAAAACAAATCAGAATGCGTTCCCGTTCTCAAAAAAGTGACCGTGTTGGATTCATTATTTAGCATATAGACCAAGAGCCAATCAGGACGAATGTGGCACTCATAACACCCAGAAAAATCACCGCTTAATGGGTGATTTTTGTTTCTGACTTCCAATGGCTCATCTTCAATAAGTTTTGCCATAATATCGCCTATTTCACTAATGTTGAGGCCACGGCTTTTGCATTTATTAAGCTCTTTTTGAAATTTTTTTGTGAAGACCGGCGTTCGCATTTATTTAGATACCGAGTTGATGAAATAGGTCTTGCGTATCTTTACAAACCACAATGTTTTCCCCGCGTTTCGCCTCTTCAATTACCTTGATGGTTTCGGCGTTCGGTTTTTGCTCGATAAGGAACGGAATAGAGTGGGTTATACGAACTTGAGCGAAGAACATTTTTACCGCTTGAGCTGGGGTTATTCCAAGCTCAGCAAAAACGGCAAAAGTGGCTTTTTTTTCTTCTTCGTCTATGCGAATTTGGTAGGTCTTTGTGCTTGACATTGTGAACCCCTAATAACTGAGAATTTGTAATGACATTGTACTTGCGTATTAAAGTAAAATCTATTTTAAAGTACTCCCGAATTTGCCGCTCATGGATTGGGGTCATCTAAGTTTGTCGCGCGGTTTCGCTGTGTGGTTTTTTTGTTGGGCGTTTGGACTTCCACCACGGCGGCGTTTAACTGTCCCCGCAATTCGGCAGCTTCCGCGCTGGATTGGTTCGCTTCCTTCTCGGCTTTGTCAGCTCTTGCTTCGGCTTTGGTTGCCCTGTCCGTCATGGCCTCAAGCTTGGCGCTTAAAACGGCGGCTTGTTGTTCGGCGGTCTGCCGTGCTTGTTGGCTGGTTTCCAGTGCTGCGCGTAGCTGTGCGGTTTCTTGGCTCAGTTCGTTTTGCTTTTCGGCTTGCGCTTCGATCTTTAACCGCGCGGTGGCGAGTTCAATTCTGGCGGCTTCAGCGGCATGTTGTTCGCGCTCGATCCGTTGCGCCTGGTCGATAATATCGGCGGCTTGCTGGGTGGCTTTGCCGGTGAGCGTGTCACGGTCACGGGTTAGGCTGGTCACTTGTTCGGTGAGGTTATCGCGTTCAGCTTCAAGGGCTTCACCAGTCGCGGCCAGTTCTGCGGCTTCGGCTTGGGTTTGTATCAATCGCCCTTCAATTTCCGCTCTTGCTTGGGCAGCAGCGCGGGATATTTCAGCGGCAATTTGCACGGCAAGGCTGGCGGGTAGTTCGGGGGCTGATGCTGTGGCTTGGGGTCTAGCGTCTCGCCATTGCGTTAAATGCCGGTGTATGGTGTTCGGGCTGCCCGTGCCTATGCGGTCGCGGATTTGTCGAATGGTGGCTTGTTGCCCCTCGCCGGTGAGTTCGTCGGCGACTTTTGCCACTTGGTCGTAACTGATGCCTTCTCTTGCCATTGCTTCACGGCCCAGTGGGAGCGAAGCTACAATTTGACGACATTTGAGCTGCATGCCTTGCCACGCAAGCCTTTCAGACATGGTCTCTCGAAAACCTACATTTTCAGGACACCGAACAAGATATCAAGTTGCCGCCCAAAATACTGCATTTTCATCTCTCAAAACAGTCTCCTGAAATAATTTCTCAAAAGTTTGATTGTTCCGATGAGTTTTGGGATACACCTAGCGTAGCCATTTAAAGTAGCTTTTGCTTATATGTCGTCAAATTGTAGCTTCGCTCCCACTGGGCCTTCACCTGCTGAGTGGTTTAAAATAACATATTGTATCATATCATAACGTATTTGTTACGATATGATATTAATTGTTATGTTACGGCATAACATAACAGGTGTCAAGGCAGGGCTATGGCTTCGTTCCAATCCTTGCCCCTGATGGGTCTGGCGCGTATTGCATCGGGTCGGTGTAACTGTATCAACTCGGCAAACACTTCCCCTTGCCGGTCGTTGTCCGTGGCCGTCACGATCTCGGCGGCGGGGTATTTGGTCAGCACATAGCGCAACAGTTCACCCTGTTCCGGGGATAATCCCCCACCAAAGGACAACACAAGCGCAGGAGTTGGGTCGTACTGGTAAAAGCTCATGCCGTCTATGGCGCTTTCAGCGACCACCACGCGGTTTATTTCTTTTTCTGGCACAATTCCTACCCTACAGGCAAAAAACGCCTTATTACCCCCTTTAGCGAAGCCTGAGAAGCCTTTATTTTTAATTTCCCACCCTGATAAGCCGAAAAGATCGTCATGTCGAAAAAGTGTGTTGCCGCGCTCGTCTGTCCTTATCCGATCAGAAAAGCCGGCAATGGTGGCGAGCTCTAAACCTCGGCTTTCGAGATAAGCAGGACGGCAAGCCTCAAATTTATGCCATGAAACCAGCAAAGCGGCGCGGTCTGTCGTGATAATGCGCGGTTTTGGAATTTGTGAAGGGTGGGCAGTAGGGAAAGAAACAGGGCTGTAACGGCGTAGGGTTTGTCTTGCATGACCTAAGTTGCCGCCTTGTCGATGAATAATAAAATCAATCACGCTGCCGCTGGCGGTTGTTTTCACGCTAAAAAAAACGCTGTGATTATCTTCACCTGTGGCAATGATGATTTTATCGCCGTCCTCATGCCGCATGACGAGACTAGATTTGCTGCTTTCTCTGCGGTCGAGCGTATAACCGTAGGAAACCGCTAACTCACCCAGGTTTAAGGCTTTGAACCGTTCTAGTTCGCTGTCTTGGCCCATGTTCTTTTCCCTACTGCCCGTTTTTGTTCTGGCTTAATCTTCTGCTTGAAAAATAGTGCTTAAATCGCGTGATCCGTGCAAAATACGAATGATTTCAACGCCTAAAGATTGTTCTTTGTACAAAATCAAGTAGTTTTTTACTGGAAAATAACGCATTTCTGGGGAAATATCAGGGCGGGCTTGTCCTAATTTTGAATTTTCACCTAACAAATTGCATTTTTCGCTAATGGTATCCAGTAATTTATCGGCTGCATTCGGGCTATCTTCGGCAATGTAAGCCCAAATTGATAAAAAATCTTGTTTAGCCTTTTGGGTATAACTGACTTTGATCATAGTGCAGGCTTTCCGTGTTCTTCTTCGTATTTGCGTCTAGCTTCCAGTTTAATTTCTTCAATGTTTAAGCTGCCTGCTGAACCGCTGTCTATGCCTTCTTGCCAAAGTTTTCTGATTTCAAAAACTTTTTGTTCGTTTAAGTGCTGCTTATCTCTCCAATCTCGCAAAGCCTCTCGTATGACTTCGCTTGAAGAGGTGTAATAACCGCTATCTACTACGTTTCTGAGTAGCGAGGCTAAATCGGGGGTTAATGCAATGCTGATTTTTTCGACTGCTGGCATGGTAATTCTCAAAATTAAAATTTTATTAGTCATACCAGAGTACGACCAGAAAAACAATTATTATTTAACTAAGGGGGTTCTAAGCCGGAATCCCAGAAAATTGGGAGCGTTTAAACAAACGACACCAAAGTCCCATAGGGTGTACAGGAGGTTGAAGTTCTACTGTGGAAGAATCCCCAAAAGTGTTCGTTCTGAGATAGTGTCAAGGTAAGGATTCGTGCGATTTTGGGCAATAGCGACTAAGTTAATGCGATTTATTGATCATAGGTTACAGAGTAACTTTACTCATTTACGAAGCAATCCTTACGGTCACTATATTCTATTTTTTGGACTTATCCACAGGGGTGGCTCTTGTGTTCTATATGTTCTTATTGTTCTTGTGTTCTGCGCGCGCGCTTCTAATATAAAAAAACAACGAAAAGCGAGAGATTCAACTGGAAAAGCGAGAGATTCAACTGGAAAAGCGAGAGATTCAACTGGAAAAGCGAGAGATTCAACTGGAAAAGCGAGAGATTCAACTGGAAAAGCGAGAAAAAAAATCTTGACAGCTCGCTATTAAGTGCGAGAAATTCAACTGAAAAAGAGAGATAACAGCATTTTTTAAATTCGCTGCTTAAAAGCGAGAAATTCAACTGAAAACCCACTATGCCAAAAACCCCAAAATCAGTCTTAAAGCAAACAAGCATCCCTTTTGAGGTTCACCCCTCTGGTGATCCGTGGGAACCGTCAGACGAAATACCCGCAACTGTTCCCTTGCCGAATGATGTAATCATCACGGAAATTGAAGGAGCATACACAGAGCGCGACCGCAAACTATGGGCGTTCCTAGTCGCTGTCGTCTGGGATGATTTGCTAACAACTCGGATTCATGAAATCAGGGTTTCAAAAATCAACGCTGTATTTGCAGAAAAAGGCGGCGATACTTCAACAAGTTGGATATGGAACAGCGCGGAACGCCTGACTGCTACCCGATGCAAGTGGGAATCGGGTTCAGATGCGGATAGACTGAAAGGAGTCGCCAGCTTATTAGGTGGGGCTGTCACGCATAAAAACGCAAGGGCAACGGGGTTTCTACGCTTTGAGATTCCCGCCCTTCTTTGTGAAGTAATTCGCGCCCCATGCCGTTTTTCAAGGCTTCGGCTTCATTTTATGGTGGGACTTTCTGGTAAATATGCCGTTACGCTCTACATGCTGCTTGAATCCGTGGCCAACAAACAAACCCCTGTTTTAGATGTTCAGCTTTATCAGCTTCGGCAATGGCTTAAAGTTCCAGATGGCAAGTTAGAAAAATGGTTTGATTTAAAGCGTTTCACTCTTGAACCAGCTTTAAAGCAAATTAACGCCAACCCAGAAGCGGCGGGTTTTACTGTCGCAATGGAAGAAATAAAGGAAGGTCGGGCAGTCGATAGAGTGCGTTTCATACTGACAAAAACAGTTGGAAGGCTGGCAGATGAAAAAGCTCTGCAAGGGGAAGAAAAACTAACACCGCAAAAAACTATTGAGCAAGAAATAGCGAATAAGCCCAGTCCGTTAAAGCTCCCAACATCAGCCTATGAGCAAGCGAAAAAAGCCGCTCCTGGTCTTGATGTTTACGCCCTAGAATCCATGTGGCTTGAATGGATAGCAAGCAAGCCTCGTCCTGAAAGTGCGGCGGGGTCTTTTGTCGGCTTTTGTCGCGCAAGGTATAAACAGGAGAAAGGAAAAGTCGGCAGTTTATAAGGGTTTCATTTTATCCAGAACCACCACACAGCGGTGGCTATCACCACCAGTGCAAAAGCACCCAGCAAGATAGGGCGCACCATTGGCGGGGCTGCTGGCGGCTTTTCGCTTGTTTCTTGAGGTTGGTGTGTAATTAGCAGGGTAAGTCGGCGCAGATCGGCGGCGGCTTGCTCTCTGGCTTCTGCCTCTCGCTGTCTTGCTGCCTCGGTAATATCTAGGCGGCTGCGTAAGTCCACAATAGTTGTTTGCAACTGTTCACGCTCTCTCTGCCGCTCTTCATGCATTACCTCAAGTTCACGCTTTAATGTGCTGTTATCGTTTACTGTTTCTTGGGTTTCCATTCGTTCAT
>Ga0265327_10005822_pt1 | contig 10121 bp, 8 predicted proteins | sample 41621metaG_FD_202089 | JGI IMG/M metagenome (GOLD analysis project Ga0265327, IMG submission 202089) | Rhizosphere microbial communities from Carex aquatilis grown in University of Washington, Seatle, WA, United States - 4-16-21 metaG | ecosystem: Host-associated > Plants > Roots > Rhizosphere >... | reverse complement strand
GGCGGCACCGGTGCCCAAGGAGCTCTACGGGCCCATCCAAGAGCGATGGGGGTGCCGCATCGTCACCTGCTACGGCCTGTCGGAGGCCTTCCCCCTCACGGTGGCCGGCGTGGACGACGACAACCCGCCGGGGGCGTCGGGTCATCCCAACCCCGACTTCGAGGTGCAGGTGGTGGACAACGAGGACCGCGCCGTGGCCCCCGGTGCAACCGGGGAGATCGTGTGCCGTCCGAGGCGCCCCCACGTCATGTTCGAGGGGTACGACCGACAGCCCGAGGCCACCTTGGACCAGTTGGGCAATCTGTGGTTCCATACCGGCGACCTCGGACGCCAGGACGAGCACGGCAATCTGACCTATGTCGATCGCAAGAAGGACGCCATGCGCCGGCGCGGGGAGAACATCTCGTCATTCGAGGTCGAGCAGGCACTGGTGCGGTACCCGGCAGTGGCCGAGGTGGCGGCCATCGGCCACCCGAGCGACCTGGGCGAGGATGACGTCATGGTGTGCGTGGTGGCCACCGATGGCGCCGACTTCGACGTGGTCGCCTTCATGGACTTCTGCTGCGACCGTCTGCCCTACTTCGCCGTCCCGCGCTACGTGGACGTCGTCGACGAGTTGCCCAAGAACGCCGTAGGGCGGGTCCTCAAGCACGAGCTGCGGGCCCGGGGGTTGGCGGACTCGGTCTGGGATCGCGAGGAGGCGGGCTATGTCGTCCGGCGATGAGGCTGGCCCGACGCCGCTCGAGGCCTCGCTGGACCTCGACGTCTCGGCCGAACGGCTGACCCTCGGCTCCTTCCTGGAGGACATCACGTCCCGCTACACCGAGCGAACGGCTCTCGTGTCGGGGACCCAACGATGGTCATACGCGCAGCTGGGTGACGAGACGCGGCGCGTCGCCAAGGCGCTGCTGGCCTGCGGGGTGACCAAGGGCACCCGGGTGGCGGTGCTCATGGGCAACAGCCCGGAGTTGGCGGCCACGCTCTTCGCCGTCGGGATGGTGGGCGGCGTGGCCGTCCCCATGAGCACCTTCGCCGCGCCGCCCGAACGCGACCACGTCCTGGCTCACTGCGACGCGGCGCTGGCCGTGCTCGAGTCCAGCCTGGCCTCCAACACCTACCTGGCCGACCTGGCCCGCGATCACCCCGAGGTGGTGGGAGCTCCGCCGGGGGCCATCCGCTCGGTGACCTTCCCCTTCCTCCGTCGAGTGGTCGCCCTCGGTGACCCCGAGGGCCGGCTCGAGGGGTGGGAGGAGTTCCTCGGCCTGGGGGAGGACGTCGAGGAGGGGCTGGTGGACGCGGCCGCCGCCACCGTCGTCCCCTACGACGACGCCGTCATGATCTACACCTCGGGCACCACCGCCCTGCCCAAATCGGTCCTTCACACCCATCGGTCGGTGACCGGGCAGCTCTGGCGTTGGGGGGCGCAGGTGAAGCTGACGGTGGAGGACCGGGTGTGGAGTTCCTTCCCGTTCTTCTGGTCGGCCGGGTTCGCCATGGTGCTGGGAGGCACGCTGGCCTGTGGCGCCACCCTCTACGTCGACGAGGTGTTCGACGCGGGCTCGGTGCTCGAGCTGATGGAGCGCGAGCGGATGACGACCTACTACGCCTTTCCGCACACCGACGCCCTGCTGGCCGACCACCCCGACGCGCAACGCCGCGACCTCACGTCGCTCAAGAACCTGCGCACGGCCAGCGCCCTCTTCAAGTTCACCGGACGAGAGGCGAAGGAGTCGTCCTGGGACGTGAGCGCCGGCTACGGCTCGAGCGAGACCTTCACGGTGTCCACGGCTCTCCCCAACGACGCGCCGCTCAGCTTGCGGCTCTCGTCCCACGGACTCCCGCTGGCCGGCATGCGGATCCGCATCGCAGACACCGAGACCGGTGCGCCGCTAGCGCCGGGGGAGAGTGGTGAGATCACCGTGAAGGGCGTGTACCTCATGCGCGGCTACTACAAGATGGCCCCCGAGGCCTCGCTCGACGACGAGGGTTGGTTCCACACCCAGGACGCCGGTCACCTCGACGAGCAGGGCTACCTGCACTGGCACGGCCGCATCTCGGGGATGATCAAGACGGGGGGCTCCAACGTCTCACCCGTCGAGGTGGAGACCCGGGCCTTTGAGTCCGGCGTGCTCGGCGTGGTGGCCGTGGTGGGGGTGCCCCACCCGCTGCTGGGCGAGGCGGTCGTGATGTGCGCGGTGCCCCTGCACGGGACCGAGCCCGACCGGGCGGTCGTGCTGGCGCACCTGAAGGAGACCCTGGCCGTCTACAAGGTCCCCCGCCGGATCCTCTTTTTCAGCGACGACGAGCTGGGCTTCACGGCCAGCGACAAGGTCCAGGCCGACCTGGTCCGACAGCTGGCCGTCGAGCGACTGGTGGCCACGGACGAGGACCGTGACTGGGTGGCCTACCTGAAGTCGCTCGAACCACAAGCGTCCGGGTCGTGAGCCCGACGCTCTGCCCGAGGTGAGCACCGTCTCCGACCGGCGTGCTCCGGTGATCGTGGGGATCGGCACGAGCGACCTGCCGCGCGCCCCGCACCTCGATACCGTGGGCCACCACGTGCTGGCCATGCAGCGGGCCCTCGCCGACGCCGGCATGGCCAAGGCCGAGGTCGACGGGTACTGCTGCGCCGGGGGGAGCAAGTCGTCGGCCGGGCCCGATGACATGGGGGTGATGGTCGAGTACCTGGGTCTCTCGCCCCGGTTCACGGACGGGACGATGACCGGGGGATCGAGCTTCGAGCTGCATGTCGAGCACGCGGCGGCGGCAATCCAGACCGGGCTCTGCGACACCGTCCTCATCACCTACGGCTCAGACCAGCTCAGCCGGCTCGGCCGTCAGCTCGGCACCCGGGGTCACTTCGCCGAGCGGACGAGGGTCGAGGGCCCCGCCCAGTTCGAGGCTCCCTACGGCGGCACCATCGTCTCGTCCTACGCCCTGGCCGCGGCGCGGCACATGCACGAGTACGGCACCACCTCCGAGCAGCTGGCGTCGATCGCCGTGGCGGCCCGCGCCCACGCCGCCTTCAATCCCGAGGCCATGTACCGCGACCCGATCACGGTCGACGACGTGCTGGCCTCGCCGATGGTGTCCGACCCCCTCCACAAGCTCGACGCCTGCGTCATCTCCGACGGGGGCGGGGCGCTGGTGCTGACGACGGCCGAGCGGGCGAAGGACCTCTCGGGCCGGGAGGTGGCCGTGCTCTCGGCGGCCTCGGCCCAGACCCACTGGAACATCTCGACCATGCGGGACTTCACCACCACGGCGGCCACCACTGTGGGGCGCGACGTCTTTCGCCGCGCCGGCCTCGGGCCGGGCGACGTGGACGTCTTCGAGTGCTACGACAGCTTCACCATCACCGTCCTGCTCCTCTTGGAGGACCTCGGCTTCTGCCCCAAGGGGGAGGGCGGCCCCTTCGCGGCCAGCGGGGTGATCGGACCCGGGGGCTCTCTCCCGGTCAACACCGACGGCGGGGGGCTGAGCGCCCTGCACCCCGGCATGCGGGGGATCTTCCTGCTCATCGAGGCCGTGCGGCAGCTGCGCGGCGAGGCCCGTCACCAGGTGGAGGGGTGCGAGGTGGCCTTGGCCTGCGGGGTCGGAGCCTGGCTGTCGTGCATCGGTGCGGTGCTGCTCGGGAAGGCGGCGTGATGGAGCTCACCGGAAGCTGGGACGACCCCGACTACGCGGGCCGGCCGGTGCCGGACCCCGACGCCCTCTCGGCCGACTTCTGGGCGGCGGCCGCCAACGGGGAGCTCCGGTACCAGGAGTGCCCGGTGTGCCACCACCGCCAGTTCTACCCACGCCTCGTCTGCACCGAGTGCGGCGCCACCCCGGAGTGGCGCACGGCCTCGGGCCGCGGCACGGTGCACACCTTCACCGTGGTGCGCAAGAACCTGGCGCCGCCGTTCGACCGACTTACCCCCTACGTCGTGGCGGTGGTGGAGCTCGAGGAGGGGCCCAAGATGATGGGCAACGTCACCGACTGCGACGTCGAGCAGGTTCGCATCGGCCTGCCGGTGACCGCCCACGCCGTGGTGGCCGAGGACGGCGTGGCCGTCCCCTTCTGGCGGCCGGCCGGGGACGGTGCGTGACCGTGGACGTCCGTGAGCCCGAGGATCTGGTGGCCTTCCGGGCCGAGGCCCGCGCCTGGCTGGAGGCCAACGCCCCGGCCAAGGGGTCGACGGGCGACTTCACCAAAGGCCGCGAGCTCGAGTTCGTCGAGGGCTGCCGGCGCTGGCAGCGCACCCTCTCCGACGCGGGTTGGGCGGGGCTGGCCTGGCCCGAGTGGGCCGGGGGTCGCGGGCTGTCGGTGCTCCACGACGTCGCCTTCAAGCGGGAGCAGGCCCGCTATGGCGTCTCGGGGGCGGCGTTCGACGTCGGCATCGGCATGGTGGGCCCGACCCTCATGGTCCACGGCACGCAACCGCAGAAGGACCGCCACCTGCCGGCCCTCCTCTGCGGCGAGGAGGTGTGGTGCCAGATGTTCAGCGAGCCCGGGGCCGGCTCGGACCTGGCCGGGCTCTCGACCAGGGCCGACCGAGTGGGCGACCGCTGGGTGGTCAACGGCCAGAAGGTCTGGACCTCCTACGCCCGCTTCGCCGACTTCGCCATCCTCCTCGCCCACTCGGACCCCGAGCGCCCGCGCCACAAGGGCATCACCTGCTTCGCCCTCGACATGACCACCCCGGGCATCGAGGTCCGGCCCATCCGACAGATGAACGGCGCGGCCGAGTTCAACGAGGTGTTCCTGACCGACGTCGAGGTGGCTGACTCAGCCGTGGTCGGCGAGGTCCACGGCGGTTGGGCGGTGGCCGCCACCATGCTCGGCAGCGAACGGGGGCTGGTGGGCGAGGAGTTCCCCGGCGTAGCCGATCTGATCGAGATCGCCCGGGCGGCGGGCCGGGACGCCGACCCCCTGGTGCGCCAGGAGATCGCCCGGGCCCACGCCCGGTCCGAGATCCTCCACTACCTCGATCTGCGGATCCAGACCGCCCTCGCCCACACAACGCCCGTGGGGGCGCTGCCCTCGATCGTGAACCTCTCCTTCGCCGCTTCCCTCCGGCACACCGGCGATCTGGCGGCCACGATCGTCGGTCCCGAACTGCTCACGGCCGAGCCCCATGTCGGGACGGTCGGCCGGTTCGCCTCCCTGGTGCTCACCGCGCCCAGCGTGCGGATCGCCAGCGGCACCGACGAGATCCAGCGCAACATCATCGCCGAGCGGACGTTGGGCCTTCCCCGCGACCCACGCCCGCAAGATGGTGGCACCGTAGGATTCCAAAAGACGTGAGCCGGAGGGAGCCGATTCCATGAGCAAGACCGACGTCACCCTCGACACGAGCGACGTGGACCGCTGGGTGGGAGTGCCGCTCGGCGGTGGCGAGCTGCGGGACCCGGTGGCGCCCACCGACATCCGACGGTGGGCCCAGGGGATGCAGAACGCCAACCCCCTCTACTACGACGACGACTTCGCGGCCGAGAGCCGGTTCGGCCGGCTGGTGGCGCCCCAGTCGTTCGCCGTGGCCACCGACGTCGGCCACGGGGCCACCCCGGCCATCCAGGGCGTCATCCCCGGGAGCCACATGCTCTTCGGAGGCGACGAATGGTGGTTCATGGGTGGGCGCATCGAGCCAGGGGACTCCATCAGCCTCGAGCGCATGCTCTTCGACTACCGGGTGACCGACACCAGCTTCGCCGGCCCCACGATGTTCTCCCGCGGTGACACCACCTACATCAACCAGCGGGGCGAGATCCTGGCCAAGCAGCGCTCCACCTCGATCCGATACCTGGTCGAGGAGGCCCAGAAGCGAGCCAAGTTCGAGGCAGACGACCCTGAGCCGAAGTGGACCGACGCCCAGCTCGACGACCTCGACCAGCAGCAGTTCGACTACTACTCGGAGATCCAGAGCCGCGGGCACGCCAGGCGGCTGTGGACGTCGGTGGAGGAGGGGACCACGCTCCCGGTCCGCCTCATCGGACCGCACTCCATACAGAGCTTCACCACGGAGTGGCGGGCGTACAACATGAACATCTGGGGGGCCCAGCGCTACCGCGGCATCTCCTCGACCAACGAGGCGGGCTGGCTGGACGAGATGAGCCGGGACATGAACCGCATGCAGGTGGTGCCCTCGCTCGGCGACGGCCTCTACAAAGGGCCCTCGCGCGGCCACGTGCAGCAGCGCTACGCCCAGCTCATCGGCATGCCCCGCGGCTACGGCTACGGCGCCTCGATGGGGGCGTGGATCCTCGACTACCTGTCCAACTGGGCGGGGGAGTGGGCGACCATCGTCCACTCCAACGCGCAATTCCGAGCCCCGGCCCTCACCGGCGACGTCACCTCGCTCACGGGCACCGTGACCGGCAAGGAGATCGACCCCGACACCGGGGAACACATGGTCGAGGTGCTCTTCACGATGATGGACCAGCTCGAAGCGGTCATGGCCAAGGGGAAGGCCCAGATCGCCCTGCCCGTCGAGTGATGCCCGGCCACGTGCGGTAGCGGGAGACGGGGGACAAACCGTGGGCGCGCTGTGCGAGGGACGGGTGGTGGTGGTCACCGGGGCCGGCGGTGGCATCGGGCGGGCCGAGGCGCTCGAGTGCGCACGGCTCGGGGCGAAGGTGGTGGTCAACGACCTCGGGGTGGCCGTCGACGGGTCGGGACATTCCACGGGGCCGGCCGAAGCGGTCGCCGCCGAGATCCGCCAACTCGGGGGCGAGGCGGTAGCCAGCACCGACGACGTGGCCGATCTCGACGGCGCCCGGAACCTGGTGGAGCAGGCGGTGGCGACCTTCGGTCGCCTCGACGCGCTGGTCAACAACGCCGGGATCCTCCGCGACCGGATGCTGGTCAACATGTCGGTCGAGGAGTGGGACGCGGTGATCCGGGTTCACCTGCGCGGCACCTTCGGCCCAACCCGGTGGGCCGCCGCCTACTGGCGGGACCGCGCCAAGGCCGGTGAGGAGAATCGGGCCCGGATCGTCAACACCTCCTCGGCCTCGGGCATCTATGGCAACCCGGGCCAGACCAATTACGGCGCGGCCAAGGCCGGTATCGCCGCCCTGACCGTGATCGCCGCCAAGGAGCTCGCCCGCTACGGCGTGACGGTGAACGCCATCGCCCCAGGGGCCCGCACCCGGATGACCGAAGGGCTGATGCCCGAGGAGACAGGGCCGACCGAGCCCGGCGGCTTCGACCCCACGGCGCCGGAGAACATCAGCCCGTTGGTGGCCTGGCTGGTGAGCGAGGAGTCGTCCGCCGTCACCGGTCGGGTCTTCAACATCCTCGGCGGCTCCCTGAGCGTGGCCGAAGGGTGGCACGCCGGCCCCGGCGTGGACATCGGTGCGCGGTTCGACGCCGAGACCCTGGGCGAGGTGGTGCCGCGCCTGGTGGGAGAGGCCGCCCCCAACGCCGACATGTCAGGCCACCTGCAGTGAGCCGTCAGCGATTGGAGTAGTGGGGGTCGCGCTTCTCCCGCCAGGCGCGCAGCTGCTCCTGGCCGTCCTCGGTGTGGAAGGTGAGGATCTGGGTGCGCGCCTCGAGGTCGATGGCGGCCTCGATGCTGGGGATCTCGAGGTTCGACCAGAGGGTGGCCTTCCCCATCCAGGTGCCGAGCGGGGTGTTCTCCACGATCTGGTCGGCCAGGTCGAGCGCCGCGTCCAGCAGTTCGGCGTCGGGGACCGTCTTCAACACCAACCCGATCTCGGCCGCCTCGCGCCCGTCCACCCGGCGCCCGGTGAGCACCAACTCTGCGGCCCGGGTGGCGCCGACGATCCGCTGCAGGAGCCAGCTCAGCCCGAGCTCGGCACCCGACGCCCCGATCTTCACGAACCCGTCGGCGAAGACGGCGCTCTCGGCCGCCAACCGCAGGTCGGCCCCGAGGGCCAGGGCGTAGCCCGCCCCCGCCGCCGGCCCGTTGACGGCGGCGATCACCGGCTGGGGGACCGCCCGCATCCGGGGGACGAGTTGGGCGATGTACTTGTGCTGGTACATGGTCGAGTGGATCGGCCCGACGTCGCGCGACACCCAGGTGGGCGGGCGGTAGTCGCGCAGGTCGTCCCCGGCGCAGAAGCCCCGTCCCGCCCCGGTCACGATGATGACCCGGCAGCCGGGGTCCCGCCCCAGGCTCTCGAAGGTGCCGTAGAGGCGTTCGAGCATCGGGGAGGTGAGGCCGTTGAGGCGGTCGGGGCGGTTGAGCGTCACCACCGCCACCCCGGGTCTGCCCCAGTCGACGAGGACGTCGTCGGTGTCAGTGTTCTCCACGCCGTCTCCACCTTCGGCCATGCCCAAACCCCCTCGGCTCGCGGGCACCGACGCTACCTCCAGGTCCGCGAGCGAGGACGGGAAGTAGCGTCAGGTCCACTGGCATCTGGAGGGAGGATCGGGTGGTCGGGACAGTGCCGTTCAGGGTGAGTGCCGCCGACGAGGGGCCCGTTCGGCTCCTCACCTTGGAGCGCCCCGAGAAGTTGAACGCCTTCACCGCCGAGGGGTACCTGGCCCTCACGGCCGAGCTGGCTGCAGCCTCGTCCGACGACGGGGTGGCCGCCTGTGTGCTCACCGGGTCGGGTCGGGCCTTCTCCGCCGGCGTGGACCTGTCGGCGATGGGGCGAAAAGGGGGAGCGGCCGAGCTCGGGCGGGCCTTCGATCCCATGCTCGCGGCCCTGGCCGAATTCGAGAAGCCTCTCCTGGCCGCGGTGAACGGTCTGGCCGTCGGCTTCGGGGCCACCTTGCTGCTCCACTGCGATCTGGTCGTCGTCGACGCGCAGGCCACGATCCGGCTGCCCTTCGCCGCCCTGGGGACGGCCGCGGAAGCGGCCAGCAGCTGGCTGCTCGATCGGCGGGTGGGCCCGCAGCGGGCCATGTGGATGGTGCTGTCGGCCGAGCCCTTCGGCGCCGAGGAAGCGGTGGCTACCGGCTTCGCCCTCGCTGCGTCAGCACCAGGGCGGGTGGTCGAAGAGACCATGGCCCGGGCCCAGGCGTTGGCCTCGCACGGGGTGCCGGCCCTTGTGGCCAACAAACGATTGCTCCGACGGGGCTGGGCGGAGCAGATCGTCGGCGCCTGGGAGGTCGAGAAGAAAGCCATGCTGTCCCTCGCCTCACAGGTGGGCCCGATCGGATGGTCCGAGCCGCCGGCCGACTGATCCGCCCTTCGATTGCTCACCGAGGCTGCCAAGACGCGCGGCCTTCTCCCTGGAAGACTGTCGCCACCGAGCTGGCAGCACAGCAGTTCGGGACGTTGGCCAAGAGGGGGGCAACATGCACGTGCGTCGTAGTCGACTCGGTCTTCTCGCAGCGACGGTCTCGATGGTTGCCATCGCCGTCTCCTGCTCGATTATCGCCGGAGGCGACGTGGTCGCCGGTGCCGCCTCGAGCGGCCCAGGGGTGTCGCCGCAATCGTCCCTGCAGTGCGCCTCGGGACTCGGCACCGGCGCGCCGGGAGTGACCCCCACGCAGATCAACGTGGCGGCCATCTCCTCTCTGACCGGCCCGATCTCTGCCGGCTTCTCGGCCGTGTCCCCGGGGGCCCAGGCCTACTTCGACACAGTCAACGCCCACGGCGGCGTCAACGGTCGGAAGATCAACATCGCCTACAACCTGAACGACGAGGGCACAGGGAGCCGGTTCGAGACCGAGACCCACACCGCCATCGACCAGGACCACGCCTTCGCCGTCCTCGTCTCGTCCTACTGGTTCACCCCGACGTACTTCGCGGCGACCTGCACCCCGACGTACGGCTTCAACGTGACCGGCAACTGGGCAACGTCGCCGAACCTCTTCGCGGCCGGCGGATCGGTGCAGACATATACAGCCGGAGTTGCCCAGGGCCCGCGCTACCTCATCAAGAAGGTGCACGCCAAGACGGTCGGCGTCCTCGCTTACGGGGTCTCGAGTTCGGCCGACGCCTGTCAGGCCGACGCCAACAACCTGAAGAAGAGCGGGGTGAACGTCGCCTACGAGGACTTGAAGGTGACACCGCTGAACCCCAACATCACCCCCGACGTGCAGCGTATGCAGTCCTCGGGTGTCGACATGGTGCTCACCTGCATGACAGTGAACGGGAACATCGCCATGGCCAAGACGCTGAAGGAGTACGGGAGCCACGCCAAGCTGCTCTTCTTCACAG
>Ga0265327_10005821_pt1 | contig 10122 bp, 7 predicted proteins | sample 41621metaG_FD_202089 | JGI IMG/M metagenome (GOLD analysis project Ga0265327, IMG submission 202089) | Rhizosphere microbial communities from Carex aquatilis grown in University of Washington, Seatle, WA, United States - 4-16-21 metaG | ecosystem: Host-associated > Plants > Roots > Rhizosphere >... | reverse complement strand
GCGGGATGGTTGGCCGCCGCCGGATCAATGGTCACCTTTGCCTTGCTGAAGTCGGAGTCGCTGTTGAAATCGCAACCGCCCAAAGCACTCAGCCAGGGCCATTTCGTTTGGTACACCAACGCGGCGTGCAGGCCCACGATGCCTTTCCGCCCTTTGACAAACCATTCCTCCACTGACTTGCGTTGCTCCTCCGGCAGGACGAGGTCGAGCTGGTTGGCATTGTTCAGCACGAGCACGTCATAGCCGCTGAGTTCCTGCTTGCGCATATCTTTCCAGTGCTCCGTCACGTCCACGTCAAAGCCATGCTCATGCCCCAGCAGCACCAGCCATCGGTTGATCTTGGGAATGTCGAGGTGGCGATAGTACCCCGTGTTCGAGTACACGAGCACCTTCAGACGCAGATCACTCGGGGTCCCGGGCACAGGATCGTGCCCCCAAAGAATGCCGGCATAGGAGAGAAAGACGAGAAGCGAGGCGAGGCGGTTCATGCAGGGCAAGCGATAGCCGTGCGCTGGCGGAGAACAAGCAGGTTTGCGGCCCGTTTCCGCATACGTTGACCGCGAACATCAACTCCAGACCCGTCTACCACGCGCCAGTTCTGAAATTGCCATTTCATCCTTGGTGTTGTAGAACATCCCGGTGTCCACCACTTGGGTGCTCCACTTGATGTGATGAAACCTCGCCGAAACGACATGAACCCTTTGGCGCGGTGGTTTTCGGGACGTGGGCTTCTAGTAGCACTTTCCATGTGCGGGATGCTGGGAGCCAGTCTGCCGGCGGCGGAGGTGAAGAGTCCCCGGCCACCGGTCAAGCCGACGAGCGGCGTGCCTCAATCGGCGACGCCCCGCGCGGTGAGCACCTTTGAAAGCATCGGCCTCTATTGGGCACCCGCCGACGGCGCGGAGGACAAGACGTGCCAGGTGCACTATCGCATCACGGGTGAGCAGGCCTGGCGCGAGGCGCTGCCGCTGTGGTTCGACAAACGCATTGGCGAGTATCGTGGCAGCATCGTGCAGCTCCGCAGCGGCAGCCGCTATGAGGTGCGTCTTGACCTTGCGGGCACCACGACATCGGCGGAGCTGAAGGCCACCACCTGGAGCGAGACTTTTCCGATCGCGAAGACCATCGAGGTCGAAGACATGAAGGGCAAAACGTTGACTGTGGATCAATCCGGCGCGGCAGACGGCTATGTACTCTACACACATCGGGCGGACGCGGCCACGGCCACTCTCGATGGGGCGGACGCCGTGGATCAGTGCGTGATGGTGAAGGCCTCGCACGTCATCCTGCGCGGATTCACCATTCGCGCTCCCAGGATCAACGGCATCGTGCTTGGCGAAGGCTCGCATGACATCATCATCGAAGGCTGCGACATTAGCGGCTGGGGCCGTATCGACAAAGACGGCTGGGGCGTGGACTACGATTCCGCGGTGTTCTCCCGGTTCAAGCCGCTGACGCGCGTGATCATTCAGCGCAATCGGATGCACGATCCGCGCTCGAATTCGAACAGCTGGCAGGAATTTCGCGAAGGCGGCGGCCGTTTCCATCCCAAGGGACCGCAGGCCATCTTCTTCAGCAACAGCGAGGGCAACAACGTGCTGCGCTACAATGAGTTCACCACCGACGATCAGCACTTCTGCAACGACATCTTCGGCGGCGAGGACAACTCGAGCCTGCGCGGCTATCCGGGCGCGGACTCCGACGTTTACGGCAACCGCATCGAAGGCTGCTGGGACGATGGACTGGAGATCGAAGGCGGAGGCTGCAACGTGCGCGTGTGGGGCAACTACATCGATCGCACCATGGTGAAGATCGCCATTGCGGGCATCTCGGTCGGGCCCACTTACATCTTCCGCAATGTTGCCGGTAGCAGTCGCTTTGGGCACGAGGGATGGAATGGCGGACCCTTCCTCAAGATGGGGCACGCTCCACTCACGGGCGGTGGCCGTGCTTACGTCTTCCACAATACGATTCTCCAACCGGAGGCGCCAGGCGCCCCCGACACCATGGGCTGCAATGAAGGACTCAGTCAAAGCGGCGGTCCCGAGTTGCTCAGCATCGTGTCGCGCAACAACATCTTCCACATTCGCAGGAATGGCGGCACCTGCATTCGCGATGCCTCGAAAACGCCGAATCCCGACTACGACTATGACTATGATCTGCTGTCCGGCAAAGTCGTCTCGGCGGGATCGCCGGAGCCGCATGGCATCAAAGGCGCGCCGATATACGCCGCGCAGCGCGTGGCGGGTGATTTTGCGCTCGATCTAGGCAGCCCCGGCTTCGATTCCGGCGTGGTGATTCCGAACTTCAACGATGGCTTCACCGGCAAAGCTCCTGATGTCGGAGCCTTTGAAGCGGGGTCGCCGCCCATGGAGTTCGGCGTGAAGGCCAAGAGTAACCGTTAAGACTGTGGTCTTGCTTTTCGTGAATCGAGGCCGTTCAGATAATAACCGCTCGCACATCACCCTTGTCTTTCACTCCATGAATATCCGTCATCCCCTTTCAACACTTCTTATCGTCTTGGGATTCGGGATCTCCACAGCTATCTTCAGTGCCGATGCTCCCACTGCCGCAGCGGCACCACCGGTGGATTTCATTGACACCAGCTTCGAGAACGCCTCTCCCCTGTGGTATGAGTTCGCCGAGGACGACACGGTGATGATTCACCTGCTCTACGATCAGGAGCGCAACTCGCCCAATCGCGCCGCAGGGCATTTCCACTTCCGCATTCAAGCCGCGAAAGGAAGAAAGCTGACGCTGGAGTTCAATAACCTCGACAACCTGTGGAATGGCAAGCCCGGCTCCGTGGCGAAGGAGATCAAGCAGGTCGTCGTTTCGCAAGACGGGAAAGCTTGGACGCCCGTGCCGACGGAATCGCCAGCGGAAGGCCGCGTGCGCGTCGTTATCGAGATGCCGGACACGTCGCTTTTCGTCGCGCGCTGCGAGCCGTATCGTGTGTCGGATTTGAACCGCTTCATGAGTGAGATCAAAACCAACCCGCTCGTGAAGATCAACGCCATTGGCAAGACGGTGCAGGGCCGCGACATCGAGATCATCCGCGTGGGCAAAGACAACGCCCCCAACCACGTCTTCATCCGCGCACGTGCGCATCCGTGGGAACCGGTGGGCAACTGGGTGACCGAGGGCCTCGTGCGCCGCCTGCTCAAAGGCGATGGGGACGCCCAGAAGTTCCTCACCCGCTACAACGTGTGCATCCTGCCGATGGCCAACAAGGACGGAGTCGCGCGCGGCGGCACACGCTTCAACAGCCAGGGCTGGGATTTGAACCGCAAATGGGACAAGGCCGCCGACCCGGACTACGCGCCGGAGAATGCGGCACTCGAGCACTGGCTCGAAGGCGAGATCAAAGCGGGCCGCCGCCCGACCTTTGCCATGGACCTGCACAACGACGGCAATGGCATGCTGCATATCAGCCGTCCCGACATTCCCGACATCGACAAGTATCTCGCACGCATGACGCAGTTCGAGCAATGCCTGCGCGATCACACCTGGTTCACGGTCGGTTCCACCAAGCCCACGTTTCACAATCCCGGCACGCTCGGCGAAGGCTGGTTTCAGCGCTTCGGCATTGATGCAGTCATTCTCGAGTTCAACTGCAACTTCATCGAAGGCATCAAGCAACCGGCGCTGGGCAAGCACTGGGTGACGTTCGGCGAAGGACTCGCGAAGGCGTTTGATGCTTATTTTGCGAAGGTCGGCGCTGCGAAGTGATGCGCTGTTTTACTTCAGTTCCTTGATGAACACGTTGCGGTATTCCACCGCGTCCTTGTGATTCTGCAACGTGATGGGGCCCTCCGCGGGAATATCCTTCACCCGCGCGCCATGGATCACGGGAGTGTCGTTGAGCGTCACGTCCACGCGATCTCCGCGCAGCGTGATGATGAAGCGGTTCCACTCCCCGGGACCTTTGTCAGCGCGCACGCTGGGCATGGTTTTCATGCGCTCTTCCTTGGTGGCGGTGAGGTCTTTGAACTTCGTGCCCACTTCGCCGCTGCCGCAGGGCTGGCACCAGATGTTCACCTGGGCCGCACGCACGCCGCGCAGAAACACGCCGCTGTCACCCCAGGTGAGATTGTCCTTCATGATGACCTTGCCATTGGCATCGAGATGGAACTGCCCATCATCCGTGAGCCACTGATGCGGCTTCACCGTTGGCTTGCCCGTCAGCCGCCAATCGATCATCAGCGTGAAATCTTTGTACTTCTGTGTGGTGGACAGATTGTAGTCCTTCCCACTCACGCGCTTCGGTTCGTCTGTGCGCAGGCGGATCACCCCATCCGCGATCTCCCACACGCCCTCCAGATGCGGCGGATGATCCCAGCCCGCCCAGGTCTTGCCATCGAAGAGCGACGTGAAGCCGGTGTCAGGTTTTTCGTGGGTCGGTTCGGCGGCAAAACAGAATGAAGCGGAGAGAAGCAGGATGAGATGAAGGGGCAGTTTCATGACGGCGGTCGCAAGGGTGATGATAGTACGTAGGAAACAAAGGGCTCGCTTCTTTCGATGGAGCGGCGCGAAGCTCGAGATTAAAGAAATGCCAGGCCGCCTCCGTAATCGACCGTCATGAAGCATTTCCTTCTCACGCTCACGCTGGTCTTCGGCCTCGCAGCGTTTGCACCTGCCGCAAACATCGTCATCATGACCGTCGAAGATCCTGACAACTACGACGCACCGAACACGATGCGCGAGTTTTCCGAGAAGGAACTCAAGCCGCTTGGGCATCGGGTCACCATCGTGCTGGGAGACAAGCCGGAGAAACACCACTTCGCAGGATTGAACGAAGCACTCAAAGATGCCGACCTGCTCGTGCTGTTCTCGCGCCGGCGTTTTCCGCCAAAGGCTCAAATGGCAGCGATCCGCGCGTATCTCGACGCGGGCAAGCCGTTGCTCGGCATTCGCACGGCGAACCATGCGTTTATCCCGAAACCGAAGGAGGTTGTCGACGCAAGTCTCGCTCCGTGGCCGGAGTTCACGCATGAAGTGCTCGGTGGAGAGAATACGGGCTATGAAACGAAGGGGCTGCCCTACGGCGTGAGCGTGCCTGCCGGAGTCAAAACACCACTTCTCGACGGCGTGAACGCAGCGAACATCCTCGGCCATCAATCGCTCTACAAAGTGCTGCCGCTGGCGGAAAACGCCACGCCCTTGCTCATCGGCACGGCGCAAGTCGGAAGCACCACGCCACCGCAGCCCATCGCATGGACTAGAAGCTACGGCACAAACAAGGCGCGGATCTTCTACACCAGCCTCGGCGCCCCCGAGGACATGCGCATCACGGATGTGCGCCGGCTTCTTCTCAATGCGGTAAGCTGGACGCTTCAGAAGAGCTGACCCGATGCGCTCTTGGCACATCCAGCCAAGTTCGCGCCTAGAGCTGAACTCTCACCAGTATTTACGCTACCTCCACATCGCCCGATCGAGTGTGCGGTCGTTGATGACCTCAAGGGCACATTGACCCGCCTGGGGGTGCGGAGAACGCCGAGCGTTGGTTCACTGGACAAACTTCACCGCCACCTTCGGCAGCAGGGCTTTGATTTTGGCCTGCGTCTCTGGCGAATAACCTTTGGGGCGGTTGGCGATCGTCAACTCTTTGAGGAAGGCGAAGCCTTGGAGCAGCGGGAGACGTTCGTCCGGGAGCAATGGGCTGCCGAGTTCGAGGGATTCGAGCTGCGTCATGGTGGCGAGCAGCTTGAGATCGTCATCGGTGGTGGCCTTGCAGTTGGTGAGCGTGAGCCGCTTCAGCGTTTTGATCTCCTTGATGATGGGCAAACACTCCGACTTGTCGAAACCTTCGCCGAGCTGAAGATATTCGAGCGACAGTGAGGTGATGTTTTTCAGCGCGGCCGGAGTGGCGTGCGCACCCAGTTCCAGCCCCTTGAGCTTGGTCAGCTTCGCGAGGTTCGGCGCCCCGGCGTCGGTGAACTTCGCGTGCGCGAGGCTGATGCTTTCGAGGTTGGGAAGATGATCGCACAGTTCCTTCAGACCTTCATCGTCGATGCTGCTGCCACGGTGACTGACGTGTGTGAGCTTGGTGAAGCCGTCGAACTTGGCATAGGCGCGGCCGGTCATGGCTGTGCCGACAAAGTTAAAGGTCTCCAGGTCCTTCAGTCCGGAGAGCTGCGCCATGCCTGCGTCGGTGAGCTTGCCGTTGTTAGTGAAGCGCAGCGCTTTGAGATGAGTGAGCTTGGCAATATTGGGCATCCACTCGTCGTTGAATTTGGTGGAGATGATGTTGAGCGACTCAAGCGTGCTGATGTGGCCGAGGTGCTCAAAGAAAGCCGCGTCATAGGGGTCCTCTTTGCGCACGTCATGCGGTCCTGTGTTGGGCACGGCGAGATCGACGAGCTTGAGGCTCTGTCCGTCCTCGGTTTTTTCAACTTTGCCTTTGGCAGCTTCGACGGTGCGGGTGACAGCCTCGACATGCGGGTCGAGGGCGAAAGCCGTGGTCGACAAAGCGAGTGGGACGAGGGCGCAGGAGAGTATGGTGAGGAGGGTGGGGTTCATGTGATTGGTTCTTAATTCTTCATTCATGGCTCCCAGTTCAAGATTCTCGGCGTCTCGCTAGGCAGCGAAGAACCAAGAACGAGGAGGCATCAATATTTGGGAAAGATGACGGGCGACGGGAAGCGGTCTTCGGCGTTGGAGCTATCGCCCACGTATTCTTCACGCGGCACAAGCACCTGGGGCCAGTTCGCGGCATGCACGCGGACGACTCTGGTGGGGCGGATGCCTTCGATGATGAGGTCCGTCTCAAATTGGATTTGGATGCCGCTGCTGCCCAGAGGAACCTCTCCCGAAGCCTTGGTGACGTTGAGGATGGGGCCTTTGGAGGCCATGTGCGCAGGGCCGTAGGCGCCTCCAGCATGCTTCAAGGTATTCTCCGCCCCATTCACCACCAACGGTTCGCCTTTCTTAAAGTCGGCGTAGAGGGAAGGATCCATGCCGCCAAACAATGTCAGCGTCACCGTGGCGCGGCCGAACTTGCCGTATTCGACGGCATCCACCCACGCGGGCATCCAGCGGCTGCGGATGAAAGCCTTGTGCGTCTCGGTTTGATTTTGAGCGGCGCGCTTCATGGCGGTTTCATCGAGCCAGATATCGGAGATATGAAACCGGGTGAAGATACCATCAGGGGTGGGCTTCCAGGTGACGCCGAGCAGGACGGCCTGGCCGGCGAGGGATTTCTTCCCGCTGGCAGGCCAGATGCCCTCGGTGATGAGGTCGGCGATTCCGAGGCATTCGCGACCACGCCAGATGTGGGTGGCAGCATCGAAGGTCATCTTTTCTTCGGCGGCTTTGCCGTCTCCGCCTTCCTTCGGTTCGCAGGTGGCGACGATCATCCCCTCATTGTTTTGGAGGTCCACTTCCTTGAGCTTCCACACCAATCGCTCGCGCTGGCAATGGCTGGACTCGTCTTCGAGGAGAAGGACGTGATTCTCGGCCGGCGCGACGCCGGTGCCACTGTAGCCCGCAATCTTCTCCTTGTTATCAACCGGCAGCACCGGCACGGCGGAGATCTTCGGGTCCGGCGGAAGAAAAGCCTTCACATGCATCACAGTGCCGAGCGGGACGTCCCTCAGATCCGCCGGTGCGCCGTGATAGCGGACGATGCCGTAGGGAAGCATGGCGAAGGGTTGCGGTGGATTGCGGAAATACGTGCCCGCCGCCTGCACACGGATGCTGCCGCGGCGGTTCGCATGATCCACGAACACGATTTCACCCCGGTAGGCGTACGCCTTTTCCAAAGGGGGAAACTTCCCCGGCTCGGGTCGGAAAGGCTCGGCCGCGCCACGGGCGGCGGTTACGCTTGTAAAGAAGGAGAGGCCTAGGCAGATGGCCGCGAGCCACGAGAGGCGGATCATTGGAGAAGGGAGTGGTGGAGTAATGGAGTTTTGGAGTAATGGAACGGTGGAATTCTGGAGCGGTGAGTGCTGAAGTTGCATTGTCGCATTACTCCAACACTCCGGTACTCCACCACTCCACGCCTCTCAGATCGCGATCACCTTGTTGCTGTCGCCAAACTGGTCGGTTTCAACGCCCATGCGCTGGGCCATGAGGAGCAGCAGGTTGCTCATGTGGGCGTCCGTGTTCACGGGGCGGCTGCAGACCTGGTAATGCGCGGTGGTAAGCGCTCCATCCGGGCCAAGCGAGTACTGGAATTCTGGAGTTGCCCGGTTGAAATCCAGATGCTGGCCGTGCTTCAGGCCGAGATCCGAGCCGCCGGCGAGCACCAGCGGGAGATTGGCGTTGCCATGGCTGTGGCCGTAAGACATGCCGCTGCCGAAGAGCGCCATGGTGGAGCCGAGCATCGGTTTGCCGTTGAGCTCCTTGGTCTCCGAAAGCCGTGTGAGGAAGTAGCCAAACTGCTCGATGGCGAAGGTGTCGTAGTTGGTGAGCTTTTCGATGTAGCCCTGATCACCGCCGTGGTGGCTGAGCTGATGGCGCGACTCGGTGATGCCGATTTCCGGAATGGCAATGGCCTGACCTTCGCCACCCAGGCTGAAGGTGGCCACGCGGGTCACATCCGTCTGAAAGGCGAGCAACATGAGGTCATAGACCGTGCGGAAATAATCACCCGCCTTCGTGTCAGGGATGTCGCGGTTGGTGCGCTTGCGGTCCTCGTCCGAGATGGTGGGCAACGGCGTGTCGAGCCATGTATCGGCCCGCTTCGTGCGGATTTCCGCTTCACGGACGGAGGTGAGGTATTGCTCCATGCGTCCTTTGTCCTCGGAACCCATTTTTTTCTCCAGCCGGCGCACTTCGGCAAGGTTATCATCAAGGACGCTGGCTTTGCGGCGCAAGGCCCGGCGCTGGGCAGCAATGCCGCCTTTCGGCGCTTCAAACAGGGACGCAAAGATCTCACTGCAACGGCGCATCGCGGGCAGCCGAACCCCGTCCGCCGTCCAGGCGAGGGAATCCTGCGTGATGGCGACCTCCATTGAAGAGATGCGCGTGTGCTGCGCGGTGAGTTCCGCCATCTTCTGGTCCACGGAGATGGTGTTGCGGTCGGACGGGCCAAGCTTTCCGCCGGTCAGGAAGATGTTGATGCAGTTGTGATGGTAACTGAGGCTTCCCGGGTGATGCAGACCGCTGATGGGGGTGATGACCTCGCGGTGCTTTTCCAGAGGCATGAGGGATCGGGAGAACTGATAGTCCTTGCCCGGCGTGAGGATCTGGTAATTCAGCGAGTGGACACCGTTCGCGAGGTAGATGAAGGCGCTGCGCTTGGGCGTTTCGCTGGCACTCGCCGCTGCGCGCAGTGGAACCATGCACTCCAGCATCGGCAGTGAGATGAAAGTGCCCAACGCACGGAGAGCCGTGCGGCGGTCGATTAACCAGGATTGGGAGAGGTAATTGCTCATAAGATAGGAGTAAAGGATTGAGGGGTGTCAGCGTTTGCGCAGGAGATTGGAGAGAGCCACGGCCCGGACGATGTCCTTGACCTGGTATTGGCTTTTCTTGGCTTCGGCCTGAATGGCTTTGAGTTCGTCTTGATCATCAAAGGTGAGCACACGGCGGAGGGCGTAGGTGCAGAGCTGCTCGATGAAGGCTGCGGCGACCTTGTCGCGGTCCTCAAGCAGCAGGCGTTTGAACTCGCTGGCATCTTTGAAGGGACGACCGTCGGGCATCTTGCCGGCGGGATTGATCAAAGGGTCCTCGCCGACTCCAGCCGCGACTTTCTCACGCGTGCGCCACTGCCCAACGGCGTCATAGTTGTCCCAAGCGAGGCCCAAGGGATCGATCTTTGCGTGGCAGGCGGCGCAGTTCGCGTTGCTGCGATGCGCTTCCAGTTTATCGCGCAGGGTCGCCTTGGGACTTTTGGGCGGATTGGGTTCGATGGCGGGCACGTTGGCGGGCGGCGATGGGGGTGTCTTGCCCAAGATCACCTGGCTGAGCCAGACGCCACGGTGCACCGGACGGTGGCGTGTGCCGTCCGAGGTCAGTCCGAGCGTCGCGCCCATGGTGAGCAGTCCGCCGCGATGATCTTCAGGCTTGAGTGAGACGCGCTGGAAGCCGTCGATCTTCGGCTCCGGCAATCCGTAAAAATCGCAGAGCCGGGAGTTGGCCATGGTCCAGTCGGAATTGAGGAAGCTGTCGATGGGC
>Ga0265327_10005820_pt1 | contig 10122 bp, 9 predicted proteins | sample 41621metaG_FD_202089 | JGI IMG/M metagenome (GOLD analysis project Ga0265327, IMG submission 202089) | Rhizosphere microbial communities from Carex aquatilis grown in University of Washington, Seatle, WA, United States - 4-16-21 metaG | ecosystem: Host-associated > Plants > Roots > Rhizosphere >... | reverse complement strand
GTCGATCGGTGCCTCGAGATCGAACAGGACCGGCTCCGCCTGGACGCACGCGACGGTGACGTCGGACAGCATGTGACCAGCCTACCGAACCGGTCACATACCGGCTCGCACCCCTGGGCAACACTCGGCTCTGGGGCTACCATCTCCGAGGGATGACCTTCGACGAGACCGTCACGCCGGGCACCGGGCTGGAGCCAGCAGAGCGGCTGATCAACCGCGAGCTCTCGTGGCTCGACTTCAACGCGCGCGTTCTCGACCTCGCGCTCGACCCGGACACGCCGCTGCTCGACCGCGTGCGCTTCTGCGCGATCGTCTCCTCGAACCTCGATGACTTCTTCATGGTCAGGGTTGCCGGCCTGATCAGCCAGGCCAAGTCTGGTGTCGCCGTTCGGTCGGCCGATGGCCACACGCCGCAGGTGGTGCTGGCCGAGATTCACAAGCGGGTGCTCGAACAGTGTGCGCAGCAGTCGGCGCTCTGGAACCAGGAGCTGGCACCGGCACTGGAGCGCGAGGGGATCTCGATCGCCACCATCGACGCCTGCACCGAGGACGAGCTCAACGAGCTGGCCGGTCGCTTCGACCGCGAGGTGTATCCCGTGCTGACGCCGCTGGCCGTCGGCCCCGGGCAGCCGTTCCCGTATATCTCCGGGCTGTCGCTCAGCCTGGGCGTGCTCGTGCGCGACCGGCACACCGCGGAGGAGCGGTTCGCCCGGGTCAAGGTGCCGGAGGTGCTGCCCCGGTTCGTTCCGGTCGGCGACCGCGGTGCCCTGGTGCCGCTGGAGGAGGTCATCCGCCACTTCGCGTCGTGGCTGTTCCCGGGCATGGAGATCCTCGAGCAGATCGTCTTCCGGGTGACCAGGGACGCGGATTTCGAGGTGTCCGACGAGGCTGACGACCTGCTGGAGGCGGTCGAGTCCGAGCTGCGCCGCCGCCGGTTCGGCGACGCCGTACGGCTGGAGATCTCGAGCACCGTCAGCGACGCGCTGCTGGAGCGGCTGAAGGACGGCCTCGGCGTCGACGAGAGCCAGATCTACCGGATCGACGGCATGCTCGACATGGCAGACCTGAGCAAGGTCGCCGACACCGACCGGCCGGATCTGCGGTCGGAGCCGTGGATCCCGGTCACCCGGCCGCGCCTGGTGCCCGACCTGAGCCGCCGGGGGCTGTTCGGCGAGATCCGCCGGGCCGACATCCTGGTGCACCTGCCCTACGACTCGTTCGCCACCAGCGCTGAGGCGTTCGTCCGCGCGGCCGCCAAGGATCTCGACGTGGTCGGGGTGAAGACCACCGTCTACCGGACGAGCGACGACTCGGCCCTGCTGCCTGCGCTGATCGACGCCGCCGAGGAGGGGAAGCAGACCGTCTGCCTGGTCGAGCTGAAGGCCCGGTTCGACGAGCAGCGCAACATCGAGTGGTCGAGGGCGATGGAGCAGGCGGGCGTCCACGTCGTCTACGGCTTCGCGAACCTGAAGATCCACGCCAAGATGACGCTGATCGTCCGCCGCGACGGCGACGCCCTGCACCGGTACGCCCACATCGGCACCGGCAACTACAACGCGGTCACTGCGCGCCTGTACGAGGACTTCGGGCTGTTCACCGACGACGAGGCGATCACGGCCGACCTGGCCGACCTGTTCAACCACCTGACCGGCTTTGGCCGCCCGCAGCGGTTCCGCAAGATCCTGGCTGCGCCGTTCAACCTGCGCAGCGGGATCACCGACCGCATACGCGCCGTGGCTCGGGCGGCCTCGGAGGGCGAGCGGGCGCGGATCCGGATCAAGTGCAACGCCCTCACCGACGAGCCGATCATCGAGGAGCTCTACCGCGCCTCGCAGGCCGGCGCCCAGGTCGACATCATCGCCCGCGGCATGTGCATGCTGCGGCCGGGCGTGCCCGGGCTCTCCGACAACATCCGCGTTCGCAGCATCGTCGGCCGCTTCCTCGAGCACAGCCGGGTTTACCATTTCCAGGCCGGCGACGAGGAGACCTACTACCTGGGCAGCGGCGACCTGATGCCGCGCAACCTCGACCACCGGATCGAGGTCGTCGCGCCGGTCGAGGACGGGCGCGCGCAGGAGGAGCTGAACGCGGTGTTCGAGGTGCTGCTGGCTGACAACCACTACGCCTGGGAGCTGCAGCCGACCGGCGCCTGGATCCGCCAGGAAATCGCTCCCGGTGACCGCGACCTGGGCACCCACAACGTTCTCATGCGCCGGGCCCGGATGCGCGCGCGCAAGCGCGGCGCGGGCCGTCCTGGCGGCAGATAAACAGTTCGGAACCTGCGTTTGCAGGACATTTTCCGAACGTTCACCAACCTTTCTCCTACTTGCGGCAGGTGATATCCGATGCGCGCAGCACAATGGAGTTGTGCGGATCGGGATTATCGATGTGGGCTCGAATACCGTTCGCCTTCTGGCTGCGGCGATCGGCCCCGACGGCCGGATCACGACCGTGCACGAAGAGCGTGCGCTGGTCGGCCTCGGCGAGGTGATCGAGCGGCGCGGACGGATCCCCGGCGGCAAGCTTTCGGAGGCGACTGAGCGGGCGCGCGAGTATGCCCGCCACGCCCGCAGCATCGGCTGCGAGCAGCTGGAGGTCGTGGTCACCGCGCCCGGCCGGCAGAGCGCAAATGCCGATGCCCTGCTGAAGATGCTCGAGGGCGCCGTCGGCGTCCGGCCCAGGGTGCTGTCGCCGGAGCACGAGGGCGTGTTCGCCTATCGCGGCGCTATCGCCGCGGCGGAGGGTCTCGAAGGCACGCTGGTCGCAGTCTGCGACGTCGGCGGTGGATCGACCGAGCTCGCGGTCGGAACGCCCGGCTTCGACCCTGACTGGGTCGACTCGTTCGAGATCGGCTCGCTGCGGCTGTCCAGCCGGCACCTGTCGCAGGATGCGCCCGGTCGGCGGGCCGTGCGGGCCGCCCGGGCCGAGACTCGCCGCGAGCTGTCGGTGCTCGACGTCCCGCCCATCGGCGTGGCGCTCGCGACCGGCGGCAGCGCTCGCGCGATGCGCAAGCTGGTCGGCCGGCGGCTCGGACACGAGGAGCTCGAGCGGGCGATCACCATGCTGACCGACCGCTCCTCGGCGAAGATCGCCCGTAAACACGGCATCGACCCCCGCCGCGCCCGGACGCTGATGGCCGGCGCGATCATCCTCTCCGAGACCCAGCGGGTGCTCGGCGTCCCGTTCGAGGTCGCCCGTGGCGGCCTCCGCGAAGGCATCGCCGCCGAGCTGCTCTCGGCGCAGCGCGCGGCGTAGCCGCTACTGGCGGGCGGGGCGGCCCGGCTTCGCCCCGACTGCTGGCGAGTCGGCCACCCGGGTATCTATCGAGGATGGCCAGATAGCCGTGACGCCTCTGCGGAGAACTGGTACGCGGGACGCACGAAGGACAAATGGCATGCGGGCACGCGCCAAGTGGCTGTTGCCGGGGATGCGTTCTTCCTGGACGGCTAGCTCCAGGCGGCGTCGCCGCGAGCCTGGAGCTCTTCCCACGCGGCCGGGTACGCCTCGCGGGAGTCCTTCTTGCGCTGCTTCTCGTGCTTGCGGAGGCGCTTCACGACGTCGCTCACCTCCGGGTCATCCAGCAGCTTCGCGACGCCCTTCAGCTCCGCGCGGGCGACGGTGGCGTCCTGGTGGTCGCCGAGGATGTCCTGCAGGCGCTTGGCGCCGTTGATGTAGCGGGAGGCGGGCCGGCCGACGGCGGGCTGGGCCAGCTCGGCGGCGTAGCGGGCGTGCTTGACCCTGATTCGGGCGGCGTGCAGGACGTCGTCCTCAGGATCGTCGCCCAGCTTACGCATCGTCTTGACCAGGGCGCGGTGCTCGTCGCGGGCGATCTCCGCCAGCGGCACGCTCTCGCCGGAGGCATGCGGATCGGGCAGCTCACGCTCCAGCCGGTCGAGCAGCAGCGCGTAGGCCGGCTTGCGGAGCTCGTCGAGCATCACGGCCCGGGCGTGGGCGCGGCGCGCCTCGAAGACGCCGATGACGCGCTGGAACGCCTCGTCGTCCTGGAGCTCCAGCTCCTCGCCCACCTCCTCGAGGTGCTCGAGCAGCACGTCGAGGTCGCGAACGGCGCCGAGCGCTCGTCCGACTCCGCCGAGCTCGCGGCGAAGGGCCTCGGCCCACTCGTTGTCGAGCATCGGCTCGGCTGCCCGCAGCAGCGCCCGCAGCCTGCGGACGGCGACCCGGTGCTGGTGCAGATCCTCGGGGTCGGTGCCCAGCCGCGTTCCAGGATCGTGGGTGATGATCTCGCGCTCCTGCGCGACCAGCATCGCCGCCAGGTGCTCGAGCGGGGTGGCCTCGGGGGCAATGGGAACCGGCCGGGTGCGCTCGAGCCCGAGCGCCTGGAACAGCTTGGGACGGTCGTCCGTGTCGTGTGCGCCTGCCTCGCGCAACGCCTGCTGGATCCGATCCAGCTCCTCGAGGTCGCCGTCGATCAGCTCCACCTCGAGCTCCTCGAACCGCTGCAGTACTGCGCCGTCCCCGGCGACCGTGACCTCGTCCATCACTACGTCGGCCAGCTGGACGCCGCCGCCGAGCACGCGCAGGCCGCGGCGCCGCGTCTCGAGCGTCGCCACCGGCAGCAACGCTCGGCGGCCGATGACGCCGGCGATCAGGTCGCGCATCGACGGCGGCGGCGCTTTCGCGTTGCCGACCAGCTCCAGCTCCAGGCGACCCTTGGCGTGGGGCAGCTTCAGCTGCCACAGTCCCGACCCCTCCTCGCTGCGGTGCCGCAGGGTGATGCCGGCCGCCGCCAGGCGCATGTCGCGGGTGTCGTGGTAGGTCGACGTGAACCTGCGCTCGCGAAGCGGCTCGCCCGGGAAGTCCGGCAGCGCGAAGCCGGTCTCGGCTCGCAGCTTGATCTCACGTTCCAGGGTCTGGCGCACGGGCGAAAATCCTAGCTTGGGGGAGGCTTTTGGTCGTGCTCCACGCCGATCGCACGCTCTACCAGTTCGCGCTGTCGCACGAATGTCAGCCCCTGGAACTGCAGCCAGTAGCCGAACCGGTGCCCCTGCACGCCCTCCTCGATGCCCTCCACCGTTGCCGGTGCGCTGAACGGCTCGCCGTCCTGCTCCAGCTCCAGAGCCACCTCGACGGTGGCCCCCATGGCCAGCAACCGGTTGCTGGCGATCCAGATCCCGTCGGCCGAGATGTCCACGGTCGGAGCCGCGAACTCGCGCCCGCCGTCGCCGCTCGGCCGGATCACCGCTCGCACCCGCACTGGAATCCGCGCCTGCGCCTGGCGATCGGCAAGCCGGCGGTCCTGCCCGTAGACCCAGCGCACCAGCCGCTGCTGGACGTACTCGTCGAGGTCGTCGAACCGCACGCCGTACGATTCGGTCTCGACGCGGACGATCGTCGCACGGCTGAACACAAGAATCCGCGGCTGCTCCACCGTGAGCTCCAGCCAGAGCACATCACCGGTGTGGAGCGCCGTTCGCGTCCGGAGCCGCAGACCGCCCGCCGAGAGATCGGCCGTGCGGCCGTCGAACGCCTCTCCGCGGGTGCCGTCCTCTGCGACAAGGCTCGCAGTGACGACGACCTCTGTCTCGACCCGCAGGAATGCCCGCCGCTCTCGCCAGTCCACGGGGTGTCAGTCTAGAGATCGACACCCTGTGCGCCCGGGCAGCGGCTTCGCCCCTGGGCGCTATGGCCTCGCTCTTCAGCTGCGCCGGTCGGTGGGGAACCAGTGCCGCACGTTGCGCGTGTCGTGATCGCGCGAGTCGACCCCGGTCACCAGTGCCAGCGGCCCAGCAACGAAGAGGAGGATGATGAGGATGAGCAGTGCCATACCCGTATTGTCTGCGGACTTGTCGATTAGGACAAATCCAGTTATCGTTCATATCGATTATGGATCCTGATCGACTTCTCAACCTCGATCTCCGCCATTTGCGGGCTCTTCAAGCGGTTGCCGAAGAAGGCAGCTTCAACAAAGCCGCTGTCCGCCTCGGGTATACCCAGTCGGCGGTTTCGCAGCAGATTCAGACCCTGGAGAAGATCGTCGGAGACAAGCTCGTGGAGCGTCCCGGCGGCCCTCGTCCGGTCTCCATGACCGAGGCCGGCAGCGTGCTGCTGGTACACGCCAACGCGATCGTGGCGCGGCTGCGGGCCGCCCAGGCCGACCTGGCTCTGCTCTCCGACGGCACGGCGGGCACGCTGCGGGTGGGCACCTACCAGAGCGTCGGCACCCGGATTCTGCCCGAGCTGATGCGTCGCTACCACCAGGCGTGCCCGCACATCACCGTCCAGCTGACCGAGGCCGAGGACGACGCGTTGTTCGAGCTGCTCGAGCAGGGTGAGGTCGACCTGTCGTTCGTCGCCATGCCGCTCGCGGAGGGGCCGTTCGAGGGCGTCGAGCTGGCCCGTGATCCCTACGTCCTGGTCGTGCCCGAAGGGCACCCGCTGGCCGGCACGTCGGGCATCCCTACCCGCCGCGATCTTTCCGAGCTACCGATGATCGGGTTCCGGACCTGCCGAGCCGCAAACCATCTCGAGAACGCGCTACGGATGCGCGGTATCGAGCCGCAGGTCATCTTCCGCTCCGACGACAACGGCACCGTGCAGGCGATGGTCGCCGCCGGGATGGGGGTGGCGATGATGCCGCTCCTGGCCGTCGGAGGCGATCGCCGCACTCAGACGGTCGACCTCGGCCCGCGCGTCCCGCCGCGGGTGATCGCCATCGCCTGGCACCGCGACCGCGTCCGCTCGGGCGCCGCGCAGGAGTTCGTGGCTCTCGCCGGGCAGGTCTGCGAGGACCTGTCGCTGGCGCTGCCCGAGGTCGTCGCGCATAGCGTCACCGTCAGCGCGGTCTGATTCCCCACTGACTGACCGGGAAATCCCCGCCCGTGTGGTAGGTTCGAGTGCCTCCCGCCCCCGTACCCGAGGCCCGAAATCATGCGAATTCTTCTCTGCTCCCTGGCCCTGGTCGTCGCCGCGATGACCGCCGGCTGTGGTTCAAGCTCCAGCTCCGGTTCCAGCTCGGGCCAGAACAGCTCCGGCTCCACCACCGCCAGCCCGCACCTGCTGACGCCGGGTCAGATCACGGTCGGCATCGAGCCGTACGGTCCGCCCTTCCAGATCCCGCCGATGTCGCACCCGACCGGGTTCGAGATCTCCGTGGTGGAGGACATCGTCAAGAAGCTGGGCCTCCAGCAGAGCGACATCAAGTGGATGCATGTCCCGTTCGGCAAGGTCGTGTTCCCCGGACCCAAGCAGTGGGACATGGACATCGACGATTTCACCGTGACGCCGCAGCGGGCCCAGGTCGTCGACTTCAGCGACTCCTACCTGGACACGAACGCCGGCGTGCTGGTCTCCAAGTCCGGTAAGGGAGCGAACGTCACCAGCATCGCCGACCTCAAGCAGTTGCAGCTGTGCGCCCAGTCCAAGACCACCGACCTGGACTACATCACGAACACGATCAAGCCCGCCAAGGCGCCGCTCGAGTACCCGTCGACGCCCCTGGCCAACGAGGCCGTCATCGCCGGAGTCTGCGACGCCGAGCTGAACGACCTGCCGATCGTCGAGGACGCGGTGTCGAAGTCGAAGGGCAAGCTCGAAGCCGTCGGCCAGATCGACACCGGCGAGCATCTGGGCATCGTGTTCGCGAAGGGCAACCCGCTCCGCGACCAGGTGAACCAGGCGCTGGCCGCAATGAAGGCGGACGGCTCCCTGGAGGCGCTTCAGAAGAAGTGGTTCTCCAAGGATCTCGCCATACCGACGCTCCAGTAGCTCAGGAGGCGACGCGCGATGCTGCGAAGCCGCGGGTTCTGGATCTCGACTGCGAGCACCGTTGTCTTCCTCGTCGTCATTGCTGTCCTGCTGCTCACCGCGCCGGGCATCCATAACCTCCACGAAGGCCTCTTCAGCGTCCAGGACATGCGGGCGGCGCTGCCGTCCGTCTGGGACGGCTTCAAGATCAATCTGAAGATGATGGCGATCGCCGAGGTGCTGGTGCTGATCTGCGCCCTCGGTGTCGCCATCCTGCGTGGGCTCCCCGGCCCGGCGGCATTTCCGCTGCGCGTTGTCGCGATCGTCTACACCGACGTCTTCCGCGGCCTGCCGACCATCCTGGTTGCGATCTTCATCGGCCTCGGCTTCCCGTCGCTGGGCTTGTCGGTGATCTCGACCCAGTCGCCGTTCACGTACGGGGTCGTGACGCTGACCCTCGTCTACTCGGCCTACGTCGCGGAGGTCTACCGGGCCGGGATCGAGTCGGTGCACCAGAGCCAGACGGCGGCTGCCCGCTCGCTGGGCCTGAGCTACAGCCAGACGCTCCGCTTCGTGATTCTGCCCCAGGCGGTGCGGCGGGTGATCCCACCCCTGGTGAACGATTTCATCGGCCTCCAGAAGGACACCGCGCTGGTGTTCTTCATCGGCGTGATCGAGGCCCTCCAGGCCGCCCAGGACTACGCCAACGTGACCTACAACCTGAGTGGGCTGACGGTGGCGGGGCTGCTGTTCATCGCGATCACGATTCCGTTCACCCGGCTGGTCGACTACCTCGTCAAGCGGGACCGGCGGCGCACGCAGGCGGCCGGCTGATGGAGCAGCCCGCGGCGCTCCGGATCGAGGATCTCCACAAGAGCTACGGGAACACGGAGGTGCTGAAGGGCATCGACCTGGCGGTCGCCGAGCACGAGGTGGTGTGCCTGATCGGCGCCTCCGGCTCCGGCAAGTCGACGCTGCTTCGCTGCATCAACCTGACGGAGCCGGTGACCAGCGGCAGGATCATCGTGCACGGCGACGAGATCACGGGCGAGGGCGTGAAGGTGAACCAGATCCGGCGCGAGATCGGGATCGTCTTCCAGGCGTTCAACCTGTTCCCCCACATGTCGGTGATGCGCAACGTGACGCTGGCGCCCCGCAAGGTTCTCGGCCAGTCACGCCGTGAAGCCGAGGCGAACGCCGCGGAGCTGCTGGAGCGGTTCGGACTGGCAGACAAGGCCGCGGAGTATCCCGATCGCCTGTCGGGCGGCCAGCAGCAGCGGGTTGCGATCGTCCGCGCGCTGGCCATGCGACCGCGGATCATGCTGCTGGACGAGGTCACGAGCGCACTCGATCCTGAGCTGGTCGCGGAGGTGCTGAACGTCATCCGGGAGCTTGCTGCCGAGGGCATGACGATGGTCATCGCCACGCACGAGATGGGATTCGCGCGGGACATCGCACATCGCGTCTGCTTCCTCGACAACGGGGTGCTGCTGGAGCAGGGACCGCCCGCGGAGATCTTCTCCAATCCCCGCGAGGAACGTACCCGGCAGTTCCTCCAGCGGATAGTTGACGCGGGTCGTCTGTGATATGGCCTGAATAGGTCACGTGCGGATTTGGTCGAGACGGTTGACACAGGTTCGCCGGAGTCGGATCATTCAGGAGCCCAGTGATTTGGGTACCTCGCCGTTTCGGACCGCGGCGAAGGTGGCGACGTCCAGGCTCCACGCATTGGACTCGCGCCGGGCGCCGGCTTCGGGGGATGCCGGCGCCCGGCACACACACTGTCAACCCGTTCGCGCCGCCGCCGCCCTGTGCCAGTCGCTGTAGCCGCCTTCGGTGACGTGGATGCCGCCGTCTCGCACCTCGACGATGCGGTCGGCGATCCGGTCCAGGAAGTAGCGGTCGTGAGACACGAACACGACCGTTCCGTCGTAGCGCTCGATTGCATCCTCGAGCACCTCCGAGGAGTCGATGTCGAGGTGGTTGGTCGGCTCGTCCAGCACCAGCAGGTTGGCGCCGCCGCGCATCAGCAGCAGGAGCTCGAGGCGCGTCCGCTCGCCTCCCGAGAGCTGTGACAGCGGCTGCCGCACCTGCTCGTAGTTGAACAGGAACCGCATCAGGAGCTGCACTGCCGCTCCCTCCTCGATCGGCCGTAGGCGCCGCACCGCGTCGAGCGGCGTCGCGCCCGTCACCGCGATCGATGGCTCCTGGGCGAGGTGGCCGACCTGGATCGACGGGCCGATCCAGCGCTCGCCGCCGAGCAGCGGCAGATCGCCAACCAGCGTCCGCGCGAGGGCGCTCTTGCCGCTGCCGTTGGCGCCGATCACGCCGACCCGCTCACCGCGCACGACCGTCAGGTCGACGTCGTCGAGCACCGGTGTGTCGTTAAATCCGACAAGCCCCTTGCGCAGCTCGACA
>Ga0265327_10005819_pt1 | contig 10123 bp, 12 predicted proteins | sample 41621metaG_FD_202089 | JGI IMG/M metagenome (GOLD analysis project Ga0265327, IMG submission 202089) | Rhizosphere microbial communities from Carex aquatilis grown in University of Washington, Seatle, WA, United States - 4-16-21 metaG | ecosystem: Host-associated > Plants > Roots > Rhizosphere... | reverse complement strand
ATGCTTCAAGGTGGCCATCGTGGCGGTAAGCCGGAAATTACTCATCCACCTCAACAATCTAATGGCAAATTCCGTGAAAATTCCTCTCGCTCCGTAACACCGTTACTATTATGCCAAGGCCCCTGCTGGTCCCGGAGTGGGAATGCGGAAGGAATTCCGCAGCACTGGTTCCAGGGTTTACGTGTGAGCGTAATTGGGGTATTGATCCACCATGAAAGCGAAGATGCCTGAGCCGGAGATCGTGACTCACAAGGGGAAAGCGGTGTCAGTGATCCTTCCCATCAAGGTCTATCGGGAGATGCTCGAGAGGCTTGAGGATGCGGCTGACATCGCCTGGCTGAAGGAAGCACGCAAGAAGCCGCAATCCTTCCGGAAGCTGGACGACGTTCTCGCGGATCTCGGAATCTGACGCCCATGTATGAGATCGTTGTCGCCCGTTCGGCCGAGAAGGACCTGAAGAAGATCGCCGCCGATGTGCGGCCGAAACTGGTGGCGGCGATCCGACTCCTCGCCGTCGATCCTCGCCCCTCAGGATGCCGGAGGCTCGTCGGTTCGGCCAACGATTGGCGCATCAGAGTCGGCGACTACCGGGTTATTTACGAGATCGCTGATGAAGTTCGGATCGTCCGCATCATGAAGATTCGTCACCGCAAGGATTCTTACCGCTGACCATCCAATCGTGATATGAACGACACCTCGCCTGAAATCGCCGCGATGGTCCACGCCCGCATGATGGCCTTGACCGGTGAAGAGCGTTTTCTCATGGGCGTCCGCATGCACGAAGCGGCAAGACGCATGGTGATGGCATCGTTCCCTCCCGGAATTTCCAATGAACAGAGGAAGCAACTTCTCTTCGAGCGGTTTTACGGGAACGACCTCCCTGCACCGGAGTGGAGACGCTGATCCCATCAAGAGCCTCACCCCTTTCCCCCACCCTCATGCCCTCCCTCCTGCATCTCGCCTTCCCTCGAGGAATCACCCTTGCCTTGTTCCTCGGCGCTCTCGCGACCGCTTGCGCCAAGGACCCCGTCGTCCACTACGACAAGCCCGAGGATCTCCAGTCGCCGGACAAGCACTATGCCATCACGGTGCCGGTGTGCACGGACGCCATGTTGGAAAGCGGCTTGGATGGAGAGAACTCGGTGGTGAAGCGGGACACGGGCAAGATCCTTTCCGTCATCAAGCAGGAAGAACCGGCTTACAATCGTACCCTGAATCACCACGGAACTGGGGAGGCCAGTTGGTCCGCCGACTCCTCGCTGCTGCTGTGGACCGTCGACGGCAAGTGGTTCTTCGACTCGCTCGTGCTGATGAAAATCGACAAGGAAGAGAACAAGGTCGAATGGCAGCTTGATCTCATGAAAGCCGGCCAGCAGGCGATTCTCAAACGGACGAAAAAGGCCGCGCCCAAGCGCTATGCCGCGGCCAAGGAAGAGAACAAGGGCAATGGGTCGGCGTATCCCGAGGGTTTCACCGTCAACGTGAATGCCATCACGAAAAATGACCAGTCACTGGCGCTGCCCTTGACGATTCATGTGGAGCTCACCACCGATCCCAGGATCGATGGTGAATTAGAGGGCAATCTAAGTTCCCATCTCGACGCGATCGTGACCAAGGACGGCGTATTCACGGTGACGGATTTCAAGCTGGGAAAACGGCCTTGAGAGTTAGGGCCCGTAGATCTTCGCCGGGGTCACCTCATTCGCAGGTTTCCTGTTGTAAGTCGACGCCGGGGTCTCACGCCGGGGTCGGTCCCAAATTTCGGACATTTGTTAGGCCACGTCAGCGGATGACATTTCCTGGCTCAAGGAAGCACGCAAGAGCCCGCAGCCGTTCCGAAACCTGAATGACGTTCTCGCGTACCTTGGAACCTGAAGCCCACGTAAAAATCACTTTTCGCTCGCCGGGCTTTCTCTTCGAGAGGTGTTGCGAGGGCGACCTGCCAGCCCCCGCCTGGAGACCATGAAAAAATCGGGGTAGCCGGGTCTGGACGATCCGGCGTCATTCCCATCAGTTCACTGGATGTCGGCTCGGGATTGGTGAAGACTGCAGTGATCGAGGCCATTCGGCTGACTCATCATGACTTGCGTCCGCCGGGTCTTATCTCGTGTCTGTCTCACGGAGATTTCACTCGAAAAAATTCGCCATTTTCCCGGGCACCGGACAGAACTGCCGCGCATCTTCACCATGACCAAACTCCCGCTCTTCCTCACCGTCCTACTTCTGCCCTTGGCACCCTGCCACGCGGCTCCGTCAGAGATGAAGACTTTCCCTTTCGGGACCAACGCCCTGCTGCGTGACAGCCAGCGCGACCGCATGTACTGCACGGTTCCTGATTCCAACAGCGTGGCTGTCATCGATTCGAAGTCGCTGGCAATCCTCGCGACCATCCCGACTGGCAGCGATCCGTGTGCCCTCGCCGAGTCACCCGATGGCAAAAGCCTCTATGTGGCGAATTCCGGCTCCACCCTCCAGGGAATCGCCGTCGTGAATCTGGATACCCTGGCGGTTTCCCGTTATATCGCCACGGCTTCCAGTGTCACTTCGCTCGCCGCCAGCGGTTCCACCCTTTACACCATCGAGCCGGACGGAGGCCAAGGGAGCTATGGTGCCCTGGTAGCCTACAATGTGGCCACCGGTACCGCACTGCCCGGCTATATTGACATCTACCATGGAGGGGTTTTCATCTACGGAGGCAATCTCGCCCTCTCTCCCGACGGCAGCGTCCTTTACTATTACCAGAGCGGCCTGAGTCCGTCATCCTGGTTCCGCCTGAGTACCGCCACATGGCCGACGCCCCTGCTCCAGACCAACGAATTCGGCGAAAACGGCCAAGGCATGACGATGACCGCCGACGGCCAGTGGATCACCTTCGTTTCCGGGGCGCCTTACTACGTCTGCAAGGCCTCTGCGTCCAATCCGGATGCGATCGCGGGCACCTTCAACACCGGCCCCTATCCGCGGGCCGCCGCCTACAGTCCCGATGGCACCACTCTCTTTACGAACCACACCGATGGCCAGATCGAGGTTTGGAACGCCAACACCTATCTCCAAACCGACACCATCACGACCACCGGCGAGCCCCACGATCTGGCGTGCGATCGGACCGGCAACTTTCTCTTCGCCGGGACCGACGAATCGGTCAGCGTCTATCTCATCGGCAGCCAACCACCTGATGGCCCCCCTATCGACAATCCCCCCACCGGCGCCCCCCTCGCGGTGACGGTAACCCCCGCCGTCGAAATCCGGTGGAACAGCACCGCAGGCCAGCACTATCAGATCGAACAACGCTCTGTCCTGCGCGGCAAAATCGTGTGGCAGCCGCTGGGTGGCCTGATCACTGGGACCGGTTCCGTGATGTCCTCCTACGACGACAGCCGAAATTGCAACTTCAAGCGCTACCGGGTCGTCCCGGTGAATTGAGATTCCAACGCCCGGAGATCAATCAGGGATCGCCCGGCGAGTTCCCGTTTCCACACCATTCCACCCGGCGAGTTGCTTGGCGGATCAAATCCGCTGCCACCGGGGAAAAACGGGGAAAACGGGGACGGGCGGGACGCCCGCGCTCCTTGGACACAAAAAACCGCCGCTTGGCGAACCAGGCGGCGGTTTTGGAGAAACGGAATGTTTCGTTCAGTCGTCGGTTCAGGCGGCGGCCTTGGAAGCCTTGGCTTCGAGGGCTTGCTTGGCCTGGGCGACGATGGCCGAGAAGGCGGCCGAGTCGTGGATCGCGAGGTCCGAGAGGATCTTGCGGTCGGCTTCGATACCGGCGGCCTTGAGGCCTTCGATGAAGCGGGAATAGGTCATTCCTTCGGCACGGACGGCGGCGTTGATACGGGCGGTCCAGAGGCGGCGGAACTGGCCTTTACGGCGTTTACGGTCGCGATACTCATAGGTCATCGCTTTCCGGACAGCGTCCTTGGCGTAGCGGAAAAGCTTCGAGCGGAATCCGCGGAAGCCCTTCGCACGCTGCAGGGTGCGCTTACGGCGCTTGCGGCTGGCCGCAGAATTGGTGGCGCGTGGCATGGTGTGGTTTCTAGTGGAGCGGGTCGTTTGTTTTTACTTACCTCCTACAGTCTCACCTGCTCGTGTCTCCCTCTCGGGATCAGGCTGTATGGAGGCCGCCCGATACGCGGGCGGGGGCGTTGGTTCGTACGGTCGAATCCGATTCGTTTTTCAGGCGAAGGGAAGGTTCTCCATGATGCGGCGGTGGTCGGCGGGAGCGACGACAACCGACTTGCCCAAGGCGCGCTTGCGCTTGCTGTTCTTGCCCTGGAGCAAGTGGCGTGCACCTTGTTTGCGACGGAGGATCTTCCCCGTGCCCGTGACCTTGAATCGTTTCGCAACGGACTTGCGAGTCTTTGCTTTACCTGAGGTCCTTGGCATGGGGCGGGCAGACTAGGAATCCGGGCCGGGTTGGCAAGGGGAAAGTGGCAGTTTTGAGGACTTTGCAGGCGGCGGAGTCGAGAATCCAGAGTCCAGGGGCCAGAATCCAGAACAGACGACAGGCCGGAATTCGCCTTGTGAAGGTTCCTCCTGGGTTCTTTTCCTGACTCTCCTCTGGAATCTTGATTCTGGATTCTGGCCTCTCGGCGGAATCTTATTCCGCTGCCTTGGCAATCTGCAGCAGCTTGGCCTCACCGAAATGGGGGCCGAGAATCTGGAGCCCGACGGGCAATTCCGTGCCGGTGCCGGAGGGGATGGTACCGGCGGGGACGGAGATCCCACAGATGCCGGCGAGGTTGGTGGAAAGCGTGAAAATGTCGGAGAGATACTCGTGGAGCGGGTCGCCGGCGAATTCGCCCAGCTTCCGGGCTGCCGTGGGGGCCACCGGGGAGAGGATGGCGTCGACCTTCTGGAAGGCGGCCTCGAAATCGCCCCGGATCAGGGTCCGGACCTGCTGCGCCCTCTTATAATAGGCGTCGTGGTAGCCGGAGGAGAGGACGTAGGTGCCCAGAATGATGCGGCGCTTCACCTCGGGGCCGAAACCTTCCTCGCGGGAGCGACGGTAGAGTTCGTCGAGGTCAGCCGGATTGGCGGTGCGGCGGCCGTAGCGGATGCCATCGAAGCGGGAGAGGTTCGACGACGCCTCCGCCGGGGCGATGACGTAGTAGGTGGCGACCGCGTATTCCGTATGGGGCAGGGAAATTTCGACGATTTCCGCTCCGGCGGCGGCGAGTTTTTCGACGGAGGCCATGACCCTGGCGCGGACGGCGGGGTCGATGCCATCGCCGAAGTATTCCTTCGGCAGGCCGAGCTTCAGGCCGCTCACCCCGTGATGGAGGGAGGCGAGGTAGTCCGGCACCGGCAGGTCCAGGGAGGTGGAATCGAGCGGATCGTAGCCGGCGATCGCCTGGAGCACGAGGGCGGCGTCTTCCACCGTCTTCGTGATCGGCCCGACCTGGTCCAGCGAGGAGGCGAAGGCCACCAACCCGTAGCGCGAAACGCGGCCGTAAGAGGGCTTCAGGCCGACCACCCCGCAGTGTGAGGCTGGCTGGCGGATCGAGCCACCGGTGTCGGACCCGAGGGCGGCGAAGGCGGTGCCGGATGCCACCGCCGCGGCCGAACCGCCGGATGAGCCACCCGGAATGCGGGACAGGTCGTGTGGGTTCCGGGTCACCTGGAGAGCGGAGTTTTCCGTGGCCGAGCCCATGGCGAACTCGTCCATGTTCAGCCGCCCGAAGGGGACCGCCCCGGCGGAGCGGAGCTTGCGGATCACCGTCGCGTCGTAGGGCGAGGTGTAGTTTTCGGTGAGGAACTTCGAGCCACAGGTGCAAGGCTGCCCGAGGACGTTGAGGTTGTCCTTGATGGCGATCGGGATGCCGCCGAGGGGCAGGGAGAGGTCCACGTCTGCCGCCTCGGCCTTGGCCGAGGCGAGATCGTAGGACAAATAAGCACCGATTTCACCATCCCGCGTGGCGATTTGGGCGGCGAGGTCGTCGAGCAAGCCGATGGTGGAAACGGCCCCGCTGCGGAGCTGGTCGCGGAGAGAAAGGAGGGACATGGCGGTTTTTCAGGCTTCGGCGATCACTTTCGGCACGCGGATCTGGAACTGGGCCTGTTCGGGCGCGTTCTGCAGGACGGCCTCGCGCGGCAGGCTCTCGTGCGGGATATCCTCGCGCATGCGGTCGAACACCGGCGAGGGGTAGGAAGTAGGCTCGATCCCGGTCACATCCAGCTCCGAGAGCGTGGCCACGTGCCCGAGGATGGCGTCAAGCTGGCCTTGGAAAACGGAGACCTCGTCCTTGCTCAGCTCCAGCCGGGCCAGGTTCGCGACGTAGGCCACATCGATGTGCGCGTTCGACATGGCCGGGAGAGTCCAGAGGCAGGCGGGGCGTGGCAAGACTCAACCGCAGTGAGAAGAGATTGCACGGCGCGGGCCGCTGGCTAGGGTTCCGCCCATGCACCTGACGCGCTGGTTTTTCCTGATTCCGTTCCTGTTCGCCACCCAGGCGTTCGCCGGCACCCCGGCGGAGGCCGCGAAGATCCGGCAGAACTGGAAGGCAAATTCGGAAAACTGGGAGCTTCAGATCAAGGCCGCGGGTTCCGATGTCAACGCCCAGCGGGAGGCTTGGGCGAAACGCCCGGACCTGCGGGCCGCCTTCATGAACATGTGGACCTGCATCCGCCCCTCCCTGGCGGAGGATTGGACCCTTGAATACGACGCCTGGCTGCTGCGGGCCTATCCCAACGTGACCGATGGCCCGAAGCCGACGCTCACCGAGTGCGTGGCCACCATCCGTCGCTCGATCGAGCAGCAGCACCTGAAAAGCCCGCTGCTCTCGCCGGTGTGCATCGCCCTCGTCGTCAGCCAGGATCCCTCGGCCTACGCCCTCCTTCAGAAAATCGAGACCCAGAATCCCGACCCGAAAGTTCAGGGCGTGGCGGCCCTCGGCGAAGCCATGCTTCTCAAGGGTCTCGGCGACGAAGGCGACCAGATGGCCAAGCGGCTCACGCTGATCAAGAAGGCGATCATCAACAGCGCCGACGTTCAGATCAACGGCGTGGCGATTTCAGACATGGCGTCCGATGAACTCTACGTCATCAGCAATCTCACCAAGGGCCGTGTGGCTCCAGATCTGGTGGGGACGAACTCCGGCGGCCAGCCGATGAAGCTCTCCGATTTCAATGGGAAAACCGTCGTGCTGCTGTTCTGGAGCAGCACCGTTCCCGATCTGGACCACCTGCTGGAGGTCACCTCGGCCATGGAAAAGAAATACGCCGGCAAGCCGGTGGCCATTCTGGGAGTCAATCATGACCCGACCGATGTCCTGCGTTCCCTTCAGAAAAAGGAAACCAATCCGCTGACCTGGCCCAATTTCTCGGACCCTTCCAACAAGCTGGCGACGGTCTTCCGGGTCAGCAGCTTCCCGTTGGCCTGCGTGCTGGACGGCAAGCGCACCCTTCAATACATCGGAGCCCCGGGATCGTTTGTGGAACTCACCGTGGATGCCCTGCTCGCGGCCCCGTCGGCCCCGACCCCGGCCCCCGCTCCCACCGGGCGCTGATCTGCCCATGGACCCGGGGCGGAATTTGGTTGTGACAACCGGCCGCCTCCTCCTCCATTCTCGCGCTTCCCGCCACTGTCCCTTTCCACGCCTTGTCCCCGACCCTGCCCAGTTCCCAGCCCGCCCTTCCGGATTCCGTCTGGAACCGCCACGCGCTGGGATTTTTGCTGGGTCTGACCCTGCTGCGGGTGCTCATCCATGCCCTCGGACTGGTCGGCGTCACCGGCGATGAGGCCTACTACTGGGAATGGGGAAACCACCTCGACCTGGGCTACTATAGCAAGCCCCCACTGATCGGCTGGACGATGGGCCTGCTGGAAAGCCTGGGCCTCGGCACGACCTTCGGCCTCAAGCTGGCCGCCACCTTGCTTTCCACCGTCGCCCTCGCCGGGCTGTATGATTTCTCCCGCCAGTGGTTCGGCGCGCGCACGGCGTGGTGGACGCTGGCCATTTGCGGGCTGTCCGCCGGAGGGTTTGCGCTTTCGTCGTTTCTCACCATCGACGCCCTGCTTCTGCCGGCTTGGGCGGTCGCCCTGGCAGCTGGTTCGCGGCTGCTCCGGAATGGCCCGAAGCCGCTCAATCTGCTCACGCTCACGCTGGCCCTCGGGATCGGCATGCTGGGCAAGCAGATGATGATGCTGTTCCCGGTGCTGTTGTTCATCGCCGCCTGGCGCCTGAAGGTGGGCCGCCAGATCTGGATCGCCGCGATTGCTTGTTCGCTGCTGTCGTTTCTGGCGCTGACGCCTCCCGTGATCTGGAATGCCCATCACGGCTGGGCCACCATCCATCACACCGCCCACCATTTCGAGCCGGCACCGATGACGCCGAAGGCGATCGTTTCGCGGTTCGGAGAATTCATCGGAGTCCAATTCATGATCGCCGGGCCGGTCGCGCTGGCGCTGGCGTGGCTGGTGCTGCTGCGGCGGGAAACCTGGCCGCGCTACCGCATGCCGTTGCTGTTCGGATCCATCGGCTGGCTGGTGTGCCTCGCGATGACTTTCCGCCAGGAAGTGAACCCCAACTGGCCGGCGGTTTATTTGTTCTCGTGGCTGCCAGCAGGTATCGCCTGGGCCATCGATCATCGTCCGACCCTGGCGAAGGTAGCGCTGTGGACGAATGCCGGCATCACCGCCATCGCGCTCGCGCTCGCCTCCGTGCCTTCGGTTTGGAATGACGGCGACAAGAAGCTGTGGTTCGGCTGGGACCAGCTTGCCCGGGAAGTGGACCAATTGGAAACGACCACGCCGGCCGGTCAAAAGCCGCTGCTCATCGTCGCGGGCAATCGTTTCACCGCGGCCCAGGTCGCCTTCCGCTCCGCCCGCCGACCCGAACTCCACACTTGGTACTACGGCCGCGACAAAATCCCCGGCACCGACAAGGAACGCGGCATCACCAGCCAGTTCGACTTATGGGGTGGTCCGGTGACTCCCACCCATCGCCCGGTGGTGGTGGTGGTTGACGAATTCCTCAAAGTTCCCGACGAATTGAAAGCCGCCCTGATCAACCCGACGGCCCCCAAGCGAGTCCACGTGACCTTCGGCCGCAAAAAGGGCGCCGATTTCGATCTCATCCAGGCCGAGGGCCTCACCACCTGGCCCCAGTCCCCTTCCCAATGACTCCCAAGCTCAGCATTATCGTCCCCTTCTACAACGAGGAGGAAACCGTGGCCGACGTGGTCGCCGAGGTGCTCCGCGCCGTGCCCGGCGCCGAAGTGATCGCCGTGGATGACGGCAGCAAGGACCGCACCTGGGAAATCCTCTCCGCGATCCCGGGTGTCCGGGCGATGCGCTTCCCCCAGAACCGCGGCCAGTCCGCGGCCATGTATGCGGGCATGCGCCAGGCCACGGGAGACATCGTCGCCCTGATGGATGGCGACGGCCAGAACGACCCGGCCGATTTCCCGAAGCTCGTCGAGGCCCTCGAAGGCGGAGCCGATGTCGCCTGCGGCTATCGCCTGCACCGGCAGGATACCGCCAGCCGCCGCTACGCCTCGAAGATCGCCAACAAGATCCGCCGCGCCTTCCTTCATGACGGCGTGCGCGATACCGGCTGTTCCCTGAAAGCCTTCCGCCGCGAGGCTGTCGATCATCTCGTGCCCTTCAACGGCATGCACCGCTACATCCCCGCGCAGCTTCTACGCGCGGGTTTGAAAATCGTCGAGCTGCCGGTCAACCACCGCGGCCGCCTCGCCGGCACTTCCAAATACACCAACTGGGACCGGGCCCTGCGTGGCATCCACGACCTCATCGGAGTCTCGTGGCTGCTGAAGCGCAAGGTGAACATCCGTTTCGACTGACCACCTGACCGCCATGGAACTTCTCAGCAAGACCCTCTACGAAACGCACTTCCTCCTCGGCGGCAAGGACCGTGATCTGGTGATCAACGGTTGGAAGATCATCGGCTGGACCGGTGCCGCCCTCTTCGGCCTGCGCTGGATTCCGCAGTTTTTCGCCACCCGGAAGGCGAAGAAGGTCACCATGCCCCGCGTCTTCTGGGTCATGTCCGTCAGCGGCAGCCTCTGCCTGCTCGCCTACTTCATCGGCTACCGCGCCGATTCCGTCGGCATTTTGTCGAACCTGTTCCCGACCTTCGTGGCGATGTACAATCTGTTCCAC
>Ga0265327_10005818_pt1 | contig 10125 bp, 9 predicted proteins | sample 41621metaG_FD_202089 | JGI IMG/M metagenome (GOLD analysis project Ga0265327, IMG submission 202089) | Rhizosphere microbial communities from Carex aquatilis grown in University of Washington, Seatle, WA, United States - 4-16-21 metaG | ecosystem: Host-associated > Plants > Roots > Rhizosphere >... | reverse complement strand
GAGTTGATTATCCAATGCCATTAGTTCGTAATATGAATTAGCAATTTCGCTAACCAAACGGGTCACCATAAAATTTTTACCATCCGTGCTAGACAAATAGCGGTATATGGCAGCCTTCCTGGAATTACGTAATTTTTTCCAGATATCCACTTCCCACGAAGCATTGAGTCCCAAGAGAAAATTTGGTAAAACTTCAGGCGTTGGTTTACCTGGTGCAATAGTGGTAACGGCATCGCTGGCGCCCTGACTGGTATACCTGCCTACTTTTTCAACACCCGCTCCGGCCACCACACCAACGTAAGGCAAGTAAGCTCCTTTTCTACCTCTTACTTCGTTTTTCGCAATGTTAATGTCTTGTAAAACGATGTTCAGTTCCTGGTTGTTATTAAGAGCAGTATCAATAAGCGCCTTAAGGTTTGGATCGGAAAAAAAATCCTTCAAAGCCACCTTTGCGGTATTAAGTGTATCCTTCAAATTATTATAACTCGCAGGAGTCGTTTTATTCTCCGTTCTACGGCCGAAATTAGGTAAGCTGCAAGAGGTATAAATTAAGGCAACGAGCGTTATCGCTAAACCATTTAATATTTTTTTAGTGTGCATGATCTTCATTGTCTTCATTTTGTGGAAAATTATCTAACTGATGGACGAAGTTTTCGGTTAAAGAACCTTCATCTTCATCTTTAATTATCTTTTTACCTTTAGCCATTGAGCCAAAGATGTAATACAATCCAGGCACAATAATCACCCCGAAAACAGTTCCGAAAAGCATCCCTCCCAACGCAGAACCGCCGATAGTACGGTTACCAATGGCGCCGGCGCCGTGGGCAAATACCAATGGAATCAATCCAGCAATAAAAGCGAACGAAGTCATTAAGATGGGGCGGAAACGCACCTTGGCGCCTTCAATAGCTGCGTCGAGTACGGTTGCCCCATGTTTGGTATTCTGAACTGCAAACTCTACAATCAACACGGCATTCTTCCCCAGCAATCCGACCAGCATGACGAGTCCCACCTGGGCATATATATCATTGGCCAATCCCATAGCCTTAATTAACAAGAATGATCCGAAGATGCCTGGTGGCAGAGAAAGAATAACTGCCAGAGGTATGATGAAACTTTCGTATTGCGCAGCAAGCACAAAATATACAAATATGATAACGATGATGAAGATAACAATAGCTTCATTTCCACGTCTTACTTCGTCGTATGAAAGGGCAGCCCAATCGATATCGAAGCCGTGAGGTAATGTTTTTGCTGCTACTTCCTGTACCGCTTTAATTGCTTCACCGCTACTATAGCCTTTTGCAGGTGCACCTCTAATGGCAGCAGTGTTATACATATTGTAACGGTTAATTTCATTAGCTCCCTGTTTCTTTGTAATTTTCATGAAGGCTGAAAAAGGAACCATCTCATTGTGGTCATTTTTTACATAAAGCTTCATAATGTCTGAAGGAAGTTTTCTGAATTCGGGAGCGGCCTGTACAAACACTTTGAAAAAGCGTTGGTATTTGATAAAGCCGAGCTCATAGGTACTTCCTACAAAAATAGAAAGTGTGTTCATGGCGTTACCAATAGTTACTCCTTTTTGCATTGCCAATTCGTTATCGAACTCAATTTCGTACTGAGGATAATTGGCGCTGAAGAAAGTAAATAAACCGGTGAGCTCTTTACGTTTCCCTAACTCTTTCATAAAATCGTTCTTCACACTTTCAAGCAGGTTGTAGTCGCCGCTATTTGTTTTATCGAGCATTTGCAAGGCAAAACCACCGGCGGCACCAAATCCTGGTACAGCAGGGGGATCGAAAAATTCTATGGTTGCCCCTGGAATTGCTTTTGCTTTTTCCTCCAGCTCATAAATAATTTCCTGCATGGTATGCTTGCGTTCTGACCATGGTTTAAGATTAATTAAACAAGTACCTGCATTAGATCCCCTTCCTTCAGTTAATACTTCGTAACCGGCAATTGAAGAAACAGATTGCACACCATCTACTTTTTGGATAATCTTCTGCAATTGGCCAGAGATATCATTTGTTCTTTCAAGTGTTGAACCTGGTGGAGTTTGAATAATAGCGTAGATCATACCTTGATCCTCACTAGGAATAAAACCGGAAGGTAAATTTTCTGCGATTAAAATTATGCCGCCGGCAAATACGATCCATAAGCCAACAGTGATTAATCTTCTGTGTGCAACCAGTCTCAGTAAGCTTACATAGCGGTTTGTTAATTTCTCAAATCCCCTGTTAAAACTGTCTAGAAACCTGGTCAGAATATTTCTCTTCTTAGGCTGCCCATGCGTATTTTTCAAGATCATGGCGCAAAGCACAGGCGTTAATGTTAAGGCGATAAAACCTGAGAGTACAATGGCGCTGGCCATGGTAATGGAAAACTGCCTGTAAAAAGTCCCCACAGGACCCGGCATAAACGCCACGGGAATAAATACTGCGGTCATGAGTAACGTAATAGCAATTACAGCACCGCTGATTTCTTTCAGCACTTTTTGAACAGCCCTGTATGGCGACAGGTGATGTTCTTCCATAGCCGCGTGCACGGCCTCGACGACGACGATCGCATCATCCACCACAATACCAATAGCCAATACCACAGCGAACAGGGTAATCATGTTGATGGTGAGCCCGAATAACTGTATGAATATAAAAGCTCCGATGAGCGATATAGGTACGGCAAGAGTTGGAATAAGCGTATTACGCCAGTCTCCGAGAAAAATAAATACAACTAACGCTACCAAAATAAATGCATCTCTTAACGTGTGAAGTACGTTTTCGGTAGAGGCGTCCAAGAAATTGGAAACGTCATAACTGATCTCATAATCCATACCTGGCGGAAAAGATTTTTTAAGCTCTTCGAGTTTGTTCTTCACATTTTCAATTACCGCGCTGGCATTACTGCCATAGGTTTGTTTCAATACAATTGCCGCCGAAGGAAAGCCGTTTATGTTGGAGTAAATATCATAATATTCACTACCCAGCGCAACAGTGGCGATATCTTTAAGGCGAAGTAATTCTCCATTTGGATTGGCCCTGATAATCACATTTTCATATTGTTTAGCGTCACTAAACCTGTCTGAGTAAGCAAAAACATACTCGAGGGCCTCTGCACGCTTACTATCAGCCCGCCCGATCCGTCCGGCCTTACCAATAATACTTTGGTCACTCAGGGCTTCCATCACATCGTCCGGCGAAACCTTATAAGCCCGCATCCGATCGGGGTTCAGCCAAACCCTCATGGCATATTGCCGGCTACCCAATATCCTGGCCTGTCCGATACCGTTGATCCTTTGTATTTCGGGAATCATATTAACCCCCGCGTAATTAAAAAGAAATTTCATGTTGGCATTCTTGTCCTTGCTGTAAAGGTTCACATACATCAACATACTAGGAATTACCGGAGTGATAATTACGCCTTCACGTTGTACAAGTACTGGTAGCCTGTTTCTTACCTGCTCAACACGGTTGGAAACCTGCACCAGAGCCTGGTTAATATCAGTACCCGGGTTAAATATAACCTGGATATTGGCCTCTCCGGCGCTGGTGGCATCAGAAGTCATGTACCTCATTCCCCATGCGCCATTAATAGCTTGTTCCAATGGAATAATAACAGATTCAGCCAGTGATTTGGCGCTGGCTCCCGGATACGAGGCAGAAACCATCACCATGGGAGGAGCAATTTCAGGGAATTGAGAAGTAGGCAATGTTTTAATAGCCAGTGCGCCCATGAAAATAATCACAAGCGATAATATTATTGCCAGTACGGGTCTCTTTAAAAATAAATTAAACATTTTTTTCTTTTTTTAGAATATTATATTATTCGGCATATACTTTCAACTGAGGGAGCACAACTTTTGGGTCTTCGTATTCATACTCTATCTTGTCACCATCTTTCACCTTGCGGATGCCTTCCAACATAATTCTTTCATTAGCAGATAAACCACTTCTAATTACATACAAATCTGGCATTTCAGAATCAATTACGACTTCTCTTTGTTTCACTATATTGTTTTTATCCACTACAAAAACATATTTCTTTTCCAAAACCTCGAAGGTGGATTTTTGAGGAATAATTAAAGCATTTTTAAGTTGTACAGTTACTTGTACATTACCCGTTTCGCCATGCCTTAACAAAGCTTTTGGATTAGGAAAGGTAGCTCTGAATGCGATATTACCGGTTTCATTGTTAAAATCAGCTTCAATTGTTTCAACAACACCAGTATAGTCGAACAATTGATTATTTGCCATTAAGAGTTTTACTTTTAATAAACTGTCTTTCTGTATATGAGATTTATAATCGAGGTACTCGGCTTCCGGAACATTAAAATACACCCACATTTTACTGTTGTCAGATAAGGTAGTTAACAAATCTCCTTCGTTTAAGAGACTTCCTAACCTCACCTGAAACTTGTCCATGATACCGTCGAAGGGAGCTTTTATTTCTGTGAACTGCAGATGCGTTTGAGCTAATGATAGCTCAGCTTTTGCTTTATCGTATTTTGCTTTAGCCAAAGCCAGTTCGTTCGGAGATACTACGTTACTATCCGACAGTCTTTTTGTATTCAGGTATTCAATCTGTGCAAAATCAGCTTCCGCCTGGGCTTTTTGTGTTTCAGCCTGCAATATCAGCGGCATGATCTTAAACATCATCTGGCCTTTTTTTACCGACTGCCCCTCATCTACATAGATATCCTGCAAGTACCCTTTTTCTAAGGCCCTCATCTCAATATGTTGTATGGAACGGATTTGACAGACATAATCACGAATAACCGTTGTGTCTTTTTTTAAGGGACTCGTAACTGAAAATTTAATTTCTTCATCCTTTTCTTCTTTTTTTGAGCCGCAGCTTGTCGTGAACAGTATTGTACACAAGCCTAGAAAAATGAGAGTTTTACTCATAATGATTTTATTTTTTAACGATACTTTTTGTTGATTTTTTTAAGAGGCTTGCGCAAAAAACACAAGCCATCTTTTTTAGCTTACGCCACTATAAATATAGGAAACCAAGATTGTTTACCCAATCTCAATTTCCCAAATAAGGTGAGAATCAAATCCTGAAAACCTCTAGCTTAAGATAGCGAGGCAGGGGACTATAAGAAAAAAGGCCTTGAAAAATTTTTACTTTCTGAAGTGTGTTGCTTATTTTACCAGCAACCGGGGAATAAAGGACTTGGGTGAAAAGAAAAGGATTTGATTTAGAGAAATTGTTTTCGTCTGCGCCTTCTTCACAAATTTCAATCGCTGAATATTCGTAATTTCCAGAGCTGTTAGGAGCTTCTACAGTTCTCCTTTTTTTCATGAGACTCGAAAAGTGCGCTTTAACCACACCTTTGTTTTGGTGCGTATTTAAGGAAGAAACAATGCCAATGTTAACAAACAAAAGTCTAAAGAAAAACGCTGCGCAAATTACCAATGCAGTATTTATTTTGAGTCCTCGTAACATTTAATTTTGAAATTTCCGAGTCAAAAGTACTGTATGTTTTAACATATATTCATTCTTTAGTTAAAATTAACATTTTTAAAGCGTATTTTCTCACCTGGCTCATGCTATTTCAGGTCCTGAACCCCACTCTTCCATTTTTAATTTAGCTGAGCCAATTTAAATTTAAAAAAATTGCGTAGTTAAATAACTACATGTATATTTGTAGTCAAATAGCTACACAATAAACCTCAGCCAACATCAAAATAAGAATGAACTTAAGACGCGACGTTTTTCAAGCCATAGCCGACCCCTCCAGAAGGGCCATACTTCTGTTAGTGGCTTCCCAATCAATGACGGCAGGTGCAATAGCCTCAAACTTTGATACAGCAAGGCCAACCGTTTCAAAACATTTACAGATACTTACCGAATGTGAATTGCTCAAGCAAGAACAAAACGGGAGGGAGATGTATTATCATATTAATGCAAAAAAAATGAAAAAAGTAGCCGACTTTATTGAGCCTTTCCGCAATATGTGGGAAGACCGTTTCAACAAACTAGAAAGCATTATGAAAACGAAGATTCACGAACACCTTCATAAAAAAAAATAAAACCATAAATAAAATATACAAAAATAGTATGGAACGAAAAACAATCATTCATGCCGAAGACGGCAAACAGGAATTACTGATAACAAGAGAATTTGATTTGCCTTTGGAATTGCTTTTTAGAGCGTACGTAGAGCCTGAAATTGTTGAACAGTGGATGAACACCAAAGTGCTGAAATTAGAAAATAAAAAACAGGGTGGTTACCAATTTGAAACAACCGATCCTAAAGGAAACAAACACGCGTTCAGCGGCACAATCCACGAGTTTAGTCCAAATAAAAAAATTACACGCACATTCGAAATGGAGAATACCCCCTTTCCTGTTCAGCTGGAATTTTTGGAATTTGAAAAGCTAAGTGATAACACCAGCAAGCTCACTATGCATGTTGTATATAAATCAGTCGCAACCAGGGATCAACTTTTACAGCTACCTTTTGCCCAAGGTATAAACATGGCACATAACCGAATTCAGGAAATTGCAACTAATTTAAAATAAAATACCATGACAAAAAGAAATAAAATTATCTATTGGATTGCAACCCTCTGGCTTGCATTAGGAATGACATCCACCGGAATAGTACAACTGATTAAAGTGAAAGAAGAAGCAGATATGATGACCCATCTCGGTTATCCGCTTTACTTTCTAACACTCCTGGGTATATGGAAACTATTGGGAGTTATCGCCGTGCTTGTTCCTAAATTTCCCTTGCTCAAGGAATGGGCGTATGCGGGATTTTTCTTTGCCATGTCAGGCGCGGTCTTTTCCCACGCAGCCAGCCAGGATAGTGCCAAAGAATTTTTTGGACCACTCTTATTAATTGTTCTCACTGTTGTTTCCTGGTATTTCAGACCGGCAGATCGAAAAATATTGCAGTAAAAATGGGATAGTTAATACTTAAAATTTATAACATAATTCGAACTACAAAATGAATGACATGAACCCTAAAGTTGACTGGTACTTTGCCAAAAACAAAAAATGGCAGGAAGAAATCGAAACATTGAGAACACTTGTGCTCGACAGTAAACTGAACGAAGAGCTAAAATGGGGTTGTCCCTGTTATACCCACGAGGAAAGCAACATCGTTTTAATACACGTGTTTAAAGACTATTGTGCGCTTTTGTTTTTCAAGGGAGTTTTGTTAAAGGATCCCCATGGTGTTCTCATTCAACAAACAGAGAACGTACAGGCGGCCCGCCAAATGCGGTTCACAAGTCTTCAGGAAATCGTGAAGAGAAAAAGCATCATCAAGGCTTATATTAAAGAAGCGATTGAAGTTGATAAATCAGGTGCAAAAGTTCCTATGAAAAAAACAAAGGAATTTACAATGCCGGAAGAATTTCAAAATAAATTAGAAGAGATGCCAGCCCTGAAAACTGCCTTTAAAGCCCTAACACCGGGGCGACAAAGAGGATACCTTCTTTATTTTTCTTCGGCCAAACAATCGGCAACGCGCCAGGCGAGGGTTGAAAAATATGTGCCGCACATTCTCAATGGAAAAGGATTAGAGGATTAAAAAAATATTTTTCTCATCTGAATAAAATGAAAAGGAACGGTCACTAAAACTTGTAAAAAAAGCAATAGGCTTACCCTTCTACAATTTTAAGCGGTTTACCGGGGGAATCACGCTTAACACCTTCCGTTGTTTTTCTAACAATGTCGTGTATGATGTTATCCAATTTTTTAGCCGAATCACTGATATACTCTAAAAGCTCTTCATCGCTAACACCCTTATTAACTTTGTTTTTAATAAGACCTATTAAACCCATCAAATTTGCAAGTGGGGCACGTACAACATGTGATTGAATCCATGCAATGTCCTTCAAGGTCTTTTCCTGCCATTCTATTTTACGCATTTTTTCTAAAACTTCCGTTAAATCAATCATGGCCCCTAATGCCCGTGTTGCCTTTCCCTTCCCATCTCTGATGAAGATTCCTTTATGTTGTACAAACACTATATCACCGTTTGCTTTTAGAAATCTGAACTCCGCATTAAAATACTGTTTGGTCGGATCTGCAATTGTTGTGTTTAGGTCTTTTAAAATTTTCTCCCTGTCGTCGGGGTGTATGTTGTTCGACCATAAACGAGAATTGCTCTTACTAAGGTCGTATCCAAGCAAAGTATGAAAACCATCGCCCCAGGTTACTTCATTGTTCAGAATGTCCCAATCTATAATCGCCTCCACCGTTGCCTTGGCGAGCATCTTAAAGCGCTCGTTGCTTTCGCGAATCTGTTGTTCATTTAATTTCCTTTTTGTTATATCCAGCACAATTCCATGGATACTAACAGGCGACTCATTTATATCTTTGGTTACATATTGACGTTCAAGTACCCACTTTATTTTTCCAGAGTTGGAAATGATTCTACGTTCACTTTCTTTAATCGTTCCATTTTCAAAAGTCTCGCTAAGATCTTGATCAAAGTGCAACTGATCTTCCGGATGAAAACGTTCTTTTATATTATTAAGTGTTAGTTCAAAAGTTTTGGGATCTAGTTCAAAAATTTGATAAATCTCGTCCGACCATTGAATTTTTGAATTAACCAGATCATTGGTCCAGTAACCTAATCCAGCAATCTCACTAGCTAGTTGCAAGCGGGAATTTGTTTCGATGAGCTTGTTTTGAATATTCATTTCTGCTGTTACGTCAACAACAGAAGCTAATCTCACTTTTTTTCCTTCAAAGTTCACAAATACAACCTTAATTTTTACCTGCATAATTTCTCCACACTTCTTTTTATGTCTTATAACGTCTGGAAAGGTAAACCGTGCACTTTGAGAGGAAAGAGAGAACGCTTTTTCCATTGAAGAAAGGTCTTCCGGCGAACGGATATCCCGAAGTGTCATAGATAAAAACTCTTCGCGCGAAAATCCATAAACACTACAAGCAGTTTCATTCACAAGTAAAAATTGAAGGGTCGCAGGATCAAAGAGCCACATGGGCAGTGGACTATTGTCAAACAATAACATATATTCCTCCCGCGAACTTGCAATTTGCTTATCGGCTGTTTCCTGCACATCAATAATCTTCTGAAAGTACGAAGACGTGATGTTAAGATTTCTTTTAACAAGAATATAGAGAAGTAATGAGGTAATTAAAATAAAACCAAGCCCCTTATAGGTTTGTAGCGTAGAAAGGAACTCAACTTCCCGGGTAAATAATCGCAAAAAATAATCGGAAGCGTAGATATATACAGCGCTCACTACCGCATAACACAAAACGATTTTGAGAGAAGAGAATTTACTCAAACTATGCGCTGTATGTTTCATCTACAAAATAAATTTTATCAGACTAAATATATCCTGGTTAAAAGATAAATGTGTTTTAGTATCCCCGCAAAGAAATACCCTTACAGTTTCATAGTTTTGTATGGATTTCGTGCTCAATTATGGATCATCTAAATCCACCGCACAAAGAAACAGACTACAGCCCTTTTTGAAATGATCAAAGTCAGCACGCAGGATGATTTTGGTCAGGATAAACTAGGCGGGAAAAAAAATCGGGCACAAAATTAAAATTGGAAATTATGGCTTTTCAAAAAGACCTTTAATGGTGATAAGTAATTTATGAACTCAACTGCTCACTCGCAATGTCAGGAATATTTCATTCTTTACATCAATTCCCAACTGTACTTTTTTAGTTTTTTGCTGCTGTGTTTTCAAATGCTCAACTTATATAAGTACCTGTTCGAAAAAACAAGTATTACAACAAAAACAAATGGAAATACGATGTATATCGCACTATCACCACTCATAAAGTGGGCAAAAGACGCAGAAATAAGATTAATGCCAAAGCCTGCATAAGCCCATTCTTTCATTCTTACCGGAATTTTGGGAATAATTAAAACCAAGGCCCCAATTGTTTTAGCAAAAGCAAGTTCAATTCGTAGGTAATCAGGAAAACCAAGATGTATAAAATCAGCCACCAATTGCGGGTTAATCAAATATTGTAATGCGTTAAACAACATCATTACACTAAATACGCCAGTTGTTGTCCAATAAATAATTTTATTCTTTTTCATTTTTATAATTTTTTATTTTGGCGGATTTCCGGCACTACAAAACTAAAGTCAATTAAGTTTATAATTGTAATGGG
>Ga0265327_10005816_pt1 | contig 10128 bp, 6 predicted proteins | sample 41621metaG_FD_202089 | JGI IMG/M metagenome (GOLD analysis project Ga0265327, IMG submission 202089) | Rhizosphere microbial communities from Carex aquatilis grown in University of Washington, Seatle, WA, United States - 4-16-21 metaG | ecosystem: Host-associated > Plants > Roots > Rhizosphere >... | reverse complement strand
CGGCTGACGCTCTATGACCTGGCCACGCACACCTCCGGCCTGCCGCGCGAACCGTTCACGCGCAGCCAGCTGGTTTCCCTGTTTTCGTATTTTCTCCATGGGAAAAATCTATATGCGCACCTCACCGTCCCGTATCTGCTCGATTACCTACGGGATTGCCACCCGCAACCAAGGGAACCCAAGGAATATGTCTATTCCAACTTCGGCGCCGGCCTGCTGGCTTATTTGATCGAGAATAAAACCGGACAGCCGACCGCCGATTTGACGGTGGAGAAAATCTGCCGTCCGCTCGGGATGACTAATTCCGTGTTTTTTCTCGATGCCGGCCGGACAAACCGTCTGACCGTCGGCCATGTTGGCGGCCAGGCTTGCTGGAAATCCGCCAATCACCCGCTCGCACCCTGGGACATGGGCGACTTGCTGCGCCCCATCAGCGGCATGTATTCCAGCGTCAACGATCTTCTGATCTTTGCCCGAGCCAATCTGGGCATGGTTCCCACCACGCTAGTGGCTGCGCTCGCCCAAACCCACCAAGTGCAGATCAACACATCCCGGGGCGGTGAAGCGCTGGGCTGGATCGTTTCCAAATACGATGGGCGGACTCTCACTTTTAAGGACGGTGTCATGTCCGGCTATTGTTCCTACATTGGACTGGATCTCGACGCGCACGTCGCGGTGGTGGTGCTAGCGAACAAATTCAACTGGGATGAAAAAGTGGGCATGAACCTGCTGTTGCGACTGGCCAGTACCCATACCGCTGGCGGCGCCAAACCGAATGGACGTTGACGCCGCGCCGGATTGACGGCATTACCGGAACGCATTAATCTGCTTTCAACCGGCTGCGCCGGGGAAAAATCAAAAACGCAGCAAACTTGAATCAAGCCAACCAACGGCCCAAGCCAACATGAAAAATCATCCATTCACCAACCAACTCACCCTCATTGGCGCAGTAGCCATCTTCATCGCCTGCACAGTCAGCGCGACCGCCAAGGAAACCAAAGATAAAGATCGCGCCTACGCCGCCGAAGCCACCAAGGTGAAATTCAGCGAGTTCAAGGCGGTTGAAATCAAGGAGTCGGAACTGGCCAAGAAATACCAGAAGCCGGGCAACGAGAAATCCGCCGTGAAAATTGACGGGATGCTGCAGTCCCAATTGAAAGCCATTTTTCCAAACCTCAAGGCCATCCCCAAGGGCGGGGAATTTAGCAAAGGCGGAGAACGCACGTTGCAGATCACACCTTCGATTGAAAAAATTCACATTGTCTCCACTGGTGCCCGTATCTGGGTCGGCGTCATGGCGGGCGGTTCGGACATCGTCATGCATGTGGATTACCGCGACAGCTCGACCGGTGAGGTCATTGCCAATCCCGATTTCTGGAAAGGCAACAACGCCTGGTCCGGCGGCTCCACCTGGGGTTCCACGGATAATCAGATCCGCGACGCCGTCGTGGCGCAGATTGCGAACTACACACAAGCGAACAAATAACTTTCCCCGAACCGATCCTCATTCCGTCCCGCTTGAGCGGGACGGATTTTTTTGTCGTCACGGCTGGCAACCACCACATTTAAGGATGGAGTGAGGTCAGGCTGCTGTTCCTACATCGAACCAGATCTCGACGCGCATGTCGCGGTGGTGGTGCTGGCGAACAAATTCAACCGGGACGACAAAGTGGGCATGAACCTGCGGTTACGCCTGGCCAGCACGCATGCCGCCACCGCCGCCGAATAAAACTGAAGCCGGAAAACCAAACAGTTGACGGCTTTCCAGACATATTTTAGCCTCCCACCGGTTATCAAATAATTGAGCAATTCCGACCAAAACATTCATCAAACCGACAAGCCACCATGAAAAATCGCAAGCACCTGTTCCCGTTATTTGCCGTTTGTCTCGGCATCATTCTGTCGCTGCCGGTCACCAGTCATGCCAGCAGCCGGCTGCTCAAAGCCACGCGCATATCCGAACCACCGGCCGGCAAGGTGCTGGTCAACTTCCATCGCCCGTCCAGCTACGGCGGCGTGGAAAAACTCCCCATTTTTGACGGCAATGGCACAATGCTGATCGACCTGCCCGGCAAAGCCGAATACCAGTTGATTTGCGATCCGGGCGAACAGCTTTTCATGGCTTGGGCCGATCAAGTCACCGTCGTCAAAGCAGATCTCGCCGCCGACAAAGTTTATGACATCATGGTGGACATCGGCATGGGCTGGATGCGCGCCAACATCCGGCTCGTTCCGCTGAACAAAGACGCTTCCCGCCGGGATAAGCTGGACGATTTTGAGCGCCGGGAAAAACGGCTCTACACGCTGGATCGAAATTCTTTCGTCACCAAATACGAGGAAAAAAACAAGAAGCGCATCGAGGACATCAAACGGGATTTTCTCGGCGGCAACAAATCCGACCGAGTGAGCTACCTCGGCAAAGATGATGCCCGTTGATCGTCATCCTTGAGCGCAACCAACAGCTTATTGGAACCCAAGCCAGCTTCCGTCCGGATTTCAACTTTTAAAAACCCCGCCTCGCGCAGCAGTGCGAGGTGGGTTTTTTCATTCGCAAAATGCAAGCCGTGCCGCGTCCGGTTCTGACCGAACCAAACCGCCCACTTTTCGGAACGGGCCACGGCACGATGGGCGGAATCCTCCTGCGCCATCGCATCACGGATAATCAGGCAGCCGCCGGGCCGCAGCGCGGCAAAAATCTTCCGCAGCACGTCCGCCTTGAGGTCAGGGGGGAAATAATGCAGCACGTCGCACAATAGCGCGCAGTCGCACGCGGGATATTCCGGCCATTCCAGAAGGTCGCGCCGCTCGAAACTCACCTGCGGATTGGCCCGCGCCGTGACCTGCGCCACGCGGATTTTGTCCGCATCGAAATCCACGCCGCGCACGCGCCGGCCGGGATGGAAGAGCGTCAGCCAATGCGCCACGAGACCGTAGCCGCAGCCGACATCCAGGATTTCCCCGCGAGCCGGAACCGCTTTTTCCACCGCCCGGAAGAGCGGGTCGGTCTTCATCTTCCAATAGGCGAACTGCGAAACATACGGCCCCTGAAAACGGTAGAGCCGGCTCACGGCGCGGAGCGTTTGCGCAGGTGTGGGATTAGATATCGGCGGACGGCGAGCATTCCATTTCGCCAGCCAGCGGATGGTAATCGGCACCAGAAACAGCGTCGCCAGCAGGCTGAAGCTGATGCCGAGCAGCGCCGTCAGCCCCACCGAGAACAACGCCGGATGATGCGCCAGCACCAGCACGCCGGTGCCGAGCAGGGACGTCAGGGCGCACATCGTCACCGCGCCGCCCGTGGCCGCCGTGCGTTCCGGGTGCCCGCGCAACACTTCAAGTTCGCTCAATACCAGGAACAGGCTGTAATCGCCGCCCACGCCGACGACGAAGATGACGAAGACGAAATTCGCCACGTCAATCGGCAATCCGAAAAGTCCCAGCGTTCCCAGCGTCCACAGCACGCCCACCGCCATCGGCAGCAGGGTGGCCAGCACCAGCTCCAGCCGGCCCAGCAGCAGAAAAATCAAAAACGCATTCAGCGCCGCCACCAGCAAACCAAACACCGGCAGCGCCCGCCGCGCGACCTGCGTGATTTCGTCGGACAACGCCGTCTTGTTCAGCAACAACGCGTCGGGCACGGCGGCCTTTATGTCGGCGCGCAGCTGGCGAAACTTCTCCGTATCCGGTACTTTGACCAGCGTCGTCAGGTAGATCCGGCCGTCGCGCTCGCTCCAAAAATCGGCGGTCAGGCGATCCAAGGCGGAATTGGTATCCGCCCAGGCCGCCATCGGCGGCGCGGAAATCTTTTCCAGAAACGGCGCGAACGCCTCAACGCGAAAACCCAGCTTGCCGGCGGCGGCGGCCAGCGTAGCGCGCAGTTGCGCCTGTCGTTCACGGTTCCAAAATCCACGCCAGGCGCGCTCATTGGCGGCCTGCGTCTGAGCCGACGGCAGCAGCGGCGCAACGGAAGCGAACGACTCAAAGATTTTCTGCCCGCGCAGTTTTTCCAAGGCGCCGAAAACCTGCTCATTCTTCGCCAGAACCTCTGCCCGCGTTGTGCCGCCGACCACGATAGTCGTCAGCGAAAGCGCCTGGCCCCAGCTTTGGCGGATGGTTTTTTCGTCCTGCTGCGTGCCGCGAGTGACGCCGTTCAGCCGCGCGAGGTCGCCGTCGAATTTCAGCCGCGTCACACCCGCGGCGCAGACGAGCGTGAACAGCAGCAGTACCGGCAGAACGAAGCGCGTGTTCCGCGTCCGCCAGTCAAAGATCCACTGGAGCAATGCCGTCAACGGCAGCGGACGGGCAGCGAGCGCGGCGTTCACGGGAATGAACAACGGCAAAACAAGCAAGGCAAACAGCGCGGCCAGCCCCACCCCGACCACACCGAACAGGCCCAGCTGCCGATGCCCGGAAATCGGCGAGAGGAACATCACAAAAAACGCCGCCATCGTGGTGAGCGCCCCGAAGATGAGGGCGGACACCAGTCCGGCAACGATGCGGGCAAGTTCTTCGCGGCGGGCCGGCGGCGCGTTGTCGAGCGTGTAGATGATGTAGATGCCATAATCCACCGTCACCCCGATCAACATGCTGCCGCAGCCGAGCGCGATGGCGGAAACCAGATCTCCGGTCAGAAAGATAACCGTGGTTGCCCCCAGGGCGCCGAAGACCACAGGAATCAAGGACATAAGCGCCAGCCAGCGGCGACGGCAGGCGAGGATAATCAGCAGCGCAATCGCGAGGGTGGCGATGATGCTCGTGCGCGTGGTGTCGGCGCGGATCATCTCGGTGTTATCGAGCGCCGCGCGATGGGCGCCGGTGACGGAGATTCTCACCGCGCCAGCCGGAAATTTTCCTTCCACCGAACGCGCCGCCTTCAGCACGTCGGCGATCAGCGCGGCGCTCCGGCCGGTGGCCGATGAACGAAACGCCGGCGTGGCGTTGATAAGCACATGGCAACCGTCAGCACTGGTGATGAGTCCGCCCACGATGCGAGCATCGCCGGTGCCGGCCTGCAAATTACGGAGCCGCGCGGACACGGCATCGCTGATACCCGCGGGGTCGGTCTGCGCCACATCTTTGAAAATCATTCCCTGCGGCTGCATCATCGCCTGCTTGAGCCACGCGAGGCGCTTCTCAATCGCGGCGGGGGCGAGGCGAGGCTCCAGTTCGCGCAGTTCATTGGCATTGAGCAAGGACGGCAGTTGCGTCTGCAACTGCTGGTAGACCACGCCCATTTCGGCCACGTTGATTTCCCCGCGCACCTCGGCGAGCTGCGGAATCACCCGGAGCGCGGCGATCATCTGGCCAGCGGCGGCGGTGAGTTGCCCGGCATTGGTCGTGGCAGTGGCGACATCAAGGTAAAGGCGTTCTGCCTGGCGAACATGCTTAAGCGCCTCCACCTGCTCGGCGATAGCCGGAGCCGACATCGGCAAGATGTCCGTAAAGTCCTCGTTCAACTTCAGCCGGCGCCCCACGAAAATCGCCGCGATGGCAAAGGCCGCGACCAGCAGCAACATGATGGCCCGATGGCGCGCAAGGACCAGGTGCAGTTGGACAAAACGCTCGATCATGTGGGGGAATTTTTTTCACCAACGAACAGCCGGCTGACGAGCCAGGTGACAATCGTTCCCGCAAGGCCCACGACAATTCCCAGCGCGATGCTGCCAAAAAACCATTCGGCGAAACGCTCGGGAATCTCCTTTAGCAGCGTCGTGGCGTTGAACGCCAGCAGCGCGCCGGTGTGCAGGTAATGACCGAATAGCAGCCCGCCCGCCATGATGAACGGCGCGGCCAGCGGAAATGAAATGTGGCTGGCGGTCACGGCGATAGCCTTGTTCAGCCGGAACCGGTGCGCGAGCGCGGCGGCGACGATGATTTGAAAGCCCCAGATTGGCGCGATGCCGCAGAAAAACCCCAGCCCCACCGCGAGGGCCAGCTTGCCGGGCGTGTCCGTGTGCTCCGAAAACAACAGGCGCAAAATAGTTTTCACGCGTTCGCCGCGCGGCAGGTGGTGCAGTTCACCGGTGGCGAAAATTTTCCGCAGCAACAGCGGCACGCAGAAGCTCTGGATGGAAAGATTCTGGTGCAGCCAGGAAATCCGCACCATGTCACGCCAGGGATCGAAGTGCGACAGCCGCGAAGTCGCCGCCGCGTAATCGGCGGACACCGGCTGCGCGACCAGCGGGATGCCCGTCCATGCGGCCTTGACCATGATGTCCAGCTCATAGGCGTAATGCTGCGAGTTGAGGCGGAGCCGGTTGATGGTTTTGAGCGGATAACAGCGAAAGCCGCATTGCGTATCGGCAAGCACAACGCCGGTTTCCACCTTGAACCAGAAGGTGGAAATGTTGTTGGTGATGCGACGTCCGCGCGGGGCGTTTTCCTTCACCAAATCGCGCACACCAATGATGAATGCCGCCGGCTGCTGCCGGCTGGCGGCAGCAAATGCCGGCAGCTCGCGCGGGGCGTGCTGGCCGTCGGCGTCAATCGTGATGGCGTGAGTAAAACCGCGCTTTTCCGCCGCGATAAACCCCGCGCGCAGCGCGGCACCTTTGCCTTGATTCTGCGGCAGCGTAACCACGGCAATGCCGCTTTCCGCCGCGAGAATCTTGCCGGTGTCGTCGGTGGAGCCGTCGTTGACGACAATCACGGGAAAATAATCCCTTGCCTCGCGCACGACGCGTCTCACCGTCAGGCAATGGTTATAGACCGGAATGACGATACAGATGTTCGGTGCGGCGGGCATGTCAGTCGCGCAGATCCACGAAGTATCGGCGTTTCCGAACGCCATCGGGGAGTTGGAGTTTTTCGATTTCGGCGGTTGAGGCAGCGGTGATTTGCGGCGCGACCTTGATTTCACCCTGGAAGCGTTCGCGCAAGGCGGCGGTGATTTTCGCGGTGTCACCGGCGCAGGCAATTTTCACCTCGACCGCATCGGACAAATTATTTTCACGCAGCGCGATGATGACGTAGCTCAAAATGTCCGGCGCAGCATCCAGTACCGTCTTCATCGCGGAGGGAAAAATCGTGGTGCCCTTGAGTTTCAGCTTCTGATTCTTGCGCCCGACAATCGGCCCGATCCGCAAAGTCGGGCGACCGCAACGGCACGGGGCGCGGTGAATGGCCGCAAAATCCCCCGTGCGGTAGCGGATGAGCGGCATGGCTTCAACACCGAAGGTGGTGGCCGTGAGTTCGCCCACTTCACCGTCCGGCACGGCGTGGCCCTGCTCGTCCAGTGCTTCAAGATAGAGCAGTTCGGGATGCAGATGGCCGCCGTGGCCGGCTTCACATTCGCAGAGCGAGGCGGCAAGTTCGGTGACACCGAAGGTAGAAAACACTTTGGCGCCCCAGTTTTTTTCAACGGCCAGCCCGGCGCGGTTCAGGGAGAAATCATTTTCGCGGACGGCTTCACCGATGCACACGGCTTTGCGGATGCCGGCACCGGCGAGGTCAAATTTTGCCGCCGCCGCCTTTTCCGCGAGGTGCGAGAGAAACGACGGCACGCTGACGATGGCCGTGGGCTGCACGCGGCGGATCAGGTCCAGATGCATCGCCGGCGTGGCCGGACCGACGCGGATGACGGCGCAGCCGAGTTTGCGCAAGCCGAGGTAATACGCCATGCCCGCGATGAAACAGCGATCCATCGCCACGGCCAGCAGCACGGTGTCGGCGGCGGTGAAGCCGGCGCAGGCGAAGGAGAGTTCCTCGTTGCGCGCGAGCCGCTGAAGGTCATTCTCGGTAAGCTGCCAGACCAGCGGGTGGCCGGTCGAACCGCTGGTGGTGACGATATCCACGATTTTTTCGCGCGGGACGCAGAGGACTTGTTCCGGGTGTTCGGAGACGACGCTTTTGTCAATCGCCGGGATGCGGGCGATTTCCGCCAGCGAAATTTTGTCGCCCGCCGCAATTCCGGCGCGGGCAAAATGCCCGCGGTAAAACGGCGAATGCCGGGCGGCATAGTCAAATGCAGCGCCCCACGCGGCGGCTTGCACGGCGGCAATTTCAGCGATGGACAGCGAGGCTTCGCTCATTGCGCTGCCGGTTGGGTTGGGTTGTCGGTGGGCCACGATGGCTTTTAGCGGGGAGTTAAACAGATTCGTTGGTGAATGAAAACCTGATTTGCCGACGCGACATCATTTCAATCCACCGCCAGAAATCTCCGCCGCCATTCGGCGCGGGAGATTTTTCCACGCCGGTTTTCGGCCAGCGAATCCACGAAGCGCCATTCGCGCGGCACCTGCCAGGCGGGCAGGCGGGCCAGCAGAAATTGTTTGAGTTCGCCAACAGCAATAACTGCGCGGACGGCAACGACCGCCACGATTATCTCAGTGCGGTCGGCATCCTGGCTCGGCACACCAAAGACAACGCAGGCGCGAACGGCCGGATGCGCGGACAACACCTGCTCGATGCCGGCGGGCGAAACCTTGCGACCGGCGATGTTGATCTGGTCACCCAACCGACCGCGCAGAAAAACCAGGCCGGCACGGAATTCGCAGAGGTCGCTGGTCTGGAAAACTCCACCCCCCAACGCGCCCTCAGGTTCCGGCCAGTAGCCTTGTCCCACCGCGCGACTGGCAACGCGCAGGCAACCGGCGTCATCGGCACTGAGCGTCACATTCCGCATCGGCGCGCCAACGCAGGCGTCATCGGCGCGCGGCGTTTCCGTGGCGTCATAGGCAATACTGCCGCATTCCGTCGAGCCGTATAAATTGTGGATTTTCAAGCCGCGCGCCTGAAAAACTTCGCGTTCCAAGGCGGAGGACAACGGCGCGCCGGCGGAAATGGCCAGCCGGGTTTGCGGCGGAATGGCGCCGGTCTCGTGCCAGGTCCGCCAGAGCGCGGGCACGGCGGCAAGCGTGAGGTCGGAAAGATTTTCCACGGCGCGCCGGATGATTTCCGGCAGCGGCGAGACGACCACGGCCAGCGGAATGCCCTGGAGCAGCAGCGGCAGGACCAGATTGGAAAAGCCGTAGGAATGGGCGAGCGAAATCACGCCCAGATTCAGCCAGTCCGTCCGCAGCCCCATCGTCGCAACGATATTTTCGGCATCGGCGGCAAGCTGTTCGGCCGTGAAGCTGACAGCCCGAGCCGGACCGGTGGTGGCGGAGGTAAGTTTGAGATGAACCGCCGGTTGGGGCGGCACGGGCAGACCAGGTTGGGCCTGACCGACCTCGAGCGGACAGAGCACCCGATGGTCACGCCAAGCGCGCAGCACCTCAAAAATGAATTCAGCAGAATGACCTTGCGCAAATACGAACGGCTCACCGGCGGCCGGAAGTTTTTCCGCCGCAGCCGCCAGCCCGGCAAACGTCCAACGGCGACCGGACGGATACTCGCTTAACGCAATTTCCCCCGGCTGTTCGCGCGCAATTTGCCGCCAGCGTTCATACAGCATTGCCTTTTGTTAGCCGAAACTTAATGCTAGTCCAAGCATGATTTCCGCGACCGCCATGACGCCGCGCCGCTTCGAGTTTGACCGGGATACGTTCGCCTACGCCAACGAGCTGGTCTGGGAATACCTGGAGGATACGGTTGCCAAAAAAATGGTTGCCCAGCGGAGCGAAACGCCGCGCACTTACACGCATCGCTGCTTTGTGATGGTGCGCTCGGCGCGGCAGTTTTTTTACCATGCCCGGTTTGAGGCCGCGCTGCCCGTGGCGGGGGAAAAACGCTATCGCGACCTGGTTCGGGCAGTGGTCCGGCGCAATCCCCGGATCGCCGGCGAGGAATCCAAACGCATCGTGGTGCCGGGCTATGATTCATTGCGAAGCTTCAGCCGGGAGCAGGCGCCGGCGCTGATGGCGAGCTGCGGCGGCGCGTGGCAATCTTACGTTTTGCGCAGCCACCGGCGGATGATACTGCCCGTTTCCCGCCGCCATCAGGAGCAGATGTCGGCGCAACTGGCAAGTTCGCTGCCGGTGCGCCGGGCGGTCATCGCGCATCTATTCCGCTTCCCGCAACTGACCATCAACCATGGCATTGTGATCTATGAAATGGCGGAAACGGAAACCGGCCTGCGCTTCACGGCTTATGACCCGAATCAGCCGGGCCAGCCGACGGAATTGAATTATCACCGGGCTGACCGGACGTTTTATTTTCCCCGCAACCACTACTGGGCCGGCGGGGCAG
>Ga0265327_10005815_pt1 | contig 10129 bp, 6 predicted proteins | sample 41621metaG_FD_202089 | JGI IMG/M metagenome (GOLD analysis project Ga0265327, IMG submission 202089) | Rhizosphere microbial communities from Carex aquatilis grown in University of Washington, Seatle, WA, United States - 4-16-21 metaG | ecosystem: Host-associated > Plants > Roots > Rhizosphere >... | reverse complement strand
AACTTCAGTCGAAGCATGTACGACTTTGAATAAGCCAACTGCGCAGCCGTCGGCAGTAATAATTCGCGCACACTCAAAGTGCGAAAGAACCCGATCACGCTGCGCCTGGTCATCCCAAGGGTAGTGATTCTCAATCAAGGACCGCATCGTCGTGCCTCGTAGCGAGTCGAGAAATGCCAGGTCAGAATTGAGCGCGGCCCGGAGCGTAAAGGAGGGAGTCGAATGCATGACCCATGGCGGGGCGCCGCATCAGGAAAACGTTGGCCTAAACTGTCAACTGGAGATGCCTCCCCCTCCGGGGCGAAATTAAGGACGCTACAGGACCCACGACACAACAGAGGTAAGCGGAGGCGTGGTTGCTGTTTGGTTGCGCAGCTAGCCGCCTGTTTCCAGCCATGCCACCGCCGCGTCGATAGTGGTATCGGACGCTGGAAGCGCAGGCTTTGGCGAAGGATTGGTCGCAGGAACTTCCAAATCCGGTGTGAGAGTGCCGCCATATTGCCGTCCGCTGCGATCGGCGTACACCGAGGTCGTTAAGTACATTACTGCGCCATCGCTAAGTTGAAGCGTCGCGTTGCCGGTGCTGAGACCAGCCGTGGGAAGACCGAAGCTTCTAGTGTTTGGGCGGGCGCTGAAAGCGACCGCAATTGCTTCGCCGGAGCTTGCGGTGCGCGGCCCGATTAGCACCGCCACTTTCGGAATTGGTTGGCGGAGTCTGTAGTTTATATCAGTGGTTCTGCAAATCGTGGCAACGCCGCAACCGGCCGCACCGTCGCGATACCACCACGATAGCGAGTCCGATCCATAGTCAAAGCTCCCAACCTCGCCTTCACCCAGTAGGGGGCCTATACCCGCGAGCATCGGCCACATGTTGCCGCCGTCATTATCTCGCAGGTCCACAATCCACCCTATCGGTGACAAGGCATCAAGTTCGGTCAAGATGGCTTGGAGTTTGTCACAGAATTCGGAGTTTATTTTCCAGTGCTGTTCGACCCTATGCGGAATCCAGACGTAGGCGACGCGTCCGCGCATTTCACCGCGCGGCATCGGCTGTTTGGCGTTGAGCGTCTGCGCGGTCGGTTTCACATCGGTTGTCGACGGCTGAAGAAAACTATGGTGGTCGCCCAGCATACCGAGCGCGGTCCGGATCGCTGGATACGTGTCGCGGGGCGTCAATGCGCCCCGTGCTTTTGTTTCCGCGGTCAGGCGCACACTCGCCCAGTCCACCTGGTTGCGGTGTAACGACTGCGCTTGCATTAGGTCAAGTGCCCGGCCGAGGTATGCTTGGGGGTCGTTCCGGTCTTGTGCGTTGGCAACAAAACTAGCGGTTAACGCAATGGCGCATCCGGTCCAAAATTTCCAGTCGACCGACGTCGGCAAACGTAGAAGAAAGCCCATGAACGCATTTTGCTGGTTGGCAGTTTAAAGGCGAGAGCGTCTTGAATTTTGAACCTAATCATGCCTCTGTCCCCAAACTTTGGTGTAGACCCACTTAATCGTGTCTGCCGCAGGCAGAGCTAAATGGCTTGCCGAGTCGTAGCCGCCCCCGGGGTCTCAGCCCGTCTACGCCCGCTGGACGTGGGCTTCGACGCGGCAGTCTTCTGGCCGCTGTCGCGGCGGCGAAGACTGGTGGACGCTACTGGACTCGAACCAGTGACCCCTAGTGTGTGATACTAGTGCTCTAACCAACTGAGCTAAGCGTCCGGTCAGGGGGCGAAAACGTGAACATGCGCGCCGGGCGAATCAACCACGATTTCTCGGCCTCGCTCCGGGTGCCACCGCAAGAAACAGCCGGTTATTCGGGTTGCTGACCCTCCGCCGGGGCTTGCAGTGTAACAAGATGCCCCCGGTGCCCCTGTCGAAGAAGATCAGTGGACGCGAAGTTTACGGGTATGCCCTCGGCGAGGGCGCGACGTCCCTGACCATGAACGGCATCGCCGCCTTCGCGATGCTCTACTACACGCAGGCGCTCGGCCTGCCGTTCTCACAGGCGGGCTTTGCCTTCGCCATCGCGAGCATCTGGGACGCCTTGGTCGACCCGGCCATCGGGCACCTGAGCGACAACACGCACACGCGCTGGGGCCGGCGGCAGCCCTACATCCTCCTCGGCGGCATCGCCCTCGCGGTCACGTTCTACTTCGTGTGGGCGGTCCCGGCCTTCATCCTGCACGGCGGCCTGCTGTTCCCGTACGTGATCCTGATGAACCTGCTCTGCCGGACCGCGTACGCCGTCTTCGTCGTGCCGTACGTCGCCCTCGGCTACGAGATCTGCACCGACTACCACCAGCGCTCGCAGATCCAGGGCGCCCGCTCCGCGCTCAACATGCTCGTGAACCTGCTCGGGCCCGCGCTCGGCTGGTCCATCTTTTTTCCCGACACCCCCGGCGGACCCGAGGCGACGAGCGTCGTCGCCAACTTCCTCCACATGGGCTCGGCGTTCGCGATCGCCACGATCGTCTTCACCGCCGTGGTGGTCGTGGTGACGCGGCACCACATCGCCGACACCCGCGGGGTGGTCACCGGCACGGGCAACAGCCTGGGCGCGTTCTACCGGGACTTCTGCGAGATCATCACCGACCGCTACCTGCGCCCGATCGTGATCTTCATGTGCCTCGGCCTCACCGGCGGCACCTTTGTCGCGACGCTGCAGATGTACCTCTACGTCTACTTCATGCACCTGACCGCGCTGCAGAAGACGATCATCCACGGTGGCGGCATGGTGCTCTTCGCCATCGGCGGCCTCACCAGCGTCGCGTTGGAGCGCCGCTTCGACAAGCGGAACGCCGTCTGCATCGGCGCCGGCATCGCCGCCGTGGCCGACCTCTCGGCCGCGATCATCTTCCTGAGCGGCCTCCTCAAGCCGACCACCGTCTGGATCGTCGGGGGCCACACCATTCCCGTCGCCGTGATCGTCTTCGGCGGCTGCGACATGCTGAACTGGCTCGGCATCGGCCTCTTCTGCTCGCTGGCCAGCTCGATGATCGCCGACGTGGCGGAGGTCAACGACCGCGACTCGGGCGTGCGCAAGGACGGGGGCTACGCCGCCATCTTCGCCTTCGCGACCAAGCTGGTGCTGTCCGTCTCCGTCTTCATCGCCAGCGCCTGCCTCGCCTGGGTGGGCTTCGTCAACGGCAGCGACCACCAGAACCCGACCGCGATCCGCTGGCTCGTGCTGCTGACCTTCGGCCTCGGCTCGCTCTTCGCGGCGTCGGTCATCCCCATCGCCCTCCGCTATCCCATCACCCAGGAATTCATGACCAAGGTGAAGGCGGACATCGCCGCGCGCAAGGCCTCGACCGCGAGCTGAGCGTGGGAAAACCGCTAATTCTCGCTAATCTTCACTAATCCGGATTAGCGGCAATGAGCGAAGATTAGCGGTTTCTCCCCGCATTATTTCCGCGTCCGAACGGACCTTTTCCTGTTGGGGAAAAGCGTGCGGCAGAGCTCGCAGACCGTGCCGTCGCAGCCGTGCGCCGTGCAATGCTCGCGGCCGTAGAAAATGATCCGGAGGTGCAGCTGGTTCCAGTGCTGCTCCGGAAACAGGCGCTTCAGGTCCGCCTCGGTCTGCTCGACGCTGCGCCCGCTCGTCAGCTTCCACCGCTGTGCGAGCCGGTGAATGTGCGTGTCCACCGGGAACGCCGGCACGCCGAACGCCTGCGCCATCACCACGCTGGCCGTCTTGTGCCCCACCCCCGGCAGCGCCTCCAGCTCCGCAAAGGTCCGCGGCACCGCGCCGCCATGGCGCTCCACCAGGAGGCGCGACAACCCCGCGATCGCCTTCGCCTTCTGCGGCGAAAGCCCGCAGGGGCGGATGATCCGCTGGATCTCCGCCACCGGGACCCGCGCCATCCGCTCCGGCGTGTCCGCCCGCGCCCAGAGTTCCGGCGTGACCAGGTTGACGCGCTTGTCCGTGCACTGCGCCGACAACAGCACCGCGACCAGCAGCGTGTACGGGTCGCGATGGTCGAGCGGCACGGGCGTCTCCGGGTACAGCTGCGCCAGCCGCCGGTCGAGGTAGTCGGCGCGGGCCTGGCGGGAGGAAAAATCGGGCGGAAGGTCCGGCATGGGCGGTTTGCCCGAACCGGGGTCGGGCGCGTCAAGAAACAGCCCGCCTTTCGCCCGGGAAACAAATCCTTAATTGGCCCGCGCGGACCAGAACGCGGTTGCGCGGCCCCGGTCCGGTTCTAGCGTCCACCCATGCTATCGTCTCGTGACCTCCTCGCCCCCCTCGACACCTTTCCCCGCCGCCACACGGGGGACAACGCCGCCGACACGGCCGCCATGCTGGCGCTGCTTGGGCAGCCCTCGCTCGACGCGCTGGTGGACGCCGCGGTGCCCGCCCATCTCCGGCGCGGCCCGCTGACGCTCCCCGCGGCCGCCGGCGAGAGCGCCGCCCTCGCCGAGCTGCGCGCCATGGCCGCGCAGAACCAGGTCTTCCGCAGCGCGATCGGCCAGGGCTATTACGACACGCACGTCCCGGCCGTCATCCAGCGCAACATCCTCGAGAACCCCGGCTGGTACACCGCCTACACGCCGTACCAGGCCGAGATCTCGCAGGGCCGCCTCGAGGCCCTGCTGAACTTCCAGACGATGGTCTGCGACCTCACCGGCCTCGAGATCGCCAACGCGTCCATGCTCGACGAGGGCACCGCCGCCGCGGAGGCGATGATGATGTGCCACCGGCTCAAGGAGGGCGACGCCGCCACGCACCCGAACTTCTTCGTCGATGCCGCCTGCCACCCGCAGACGATCGACATCGTCCGGACCCGCGCCAAGCCCCTCGGCATTACGGTTGTCGTCGGCGACTGGCGCACCTTCCGCCCCGACGCCGCCTGCTTCGGCGTGCTGGTGCAGTACCCGGACACCACGGGCAGCGTGCACGACTACGCCGCGTTCTTCACGGCCGCCCACGCCGCGGGCGCGTTCACGATCTGCGCCGCCGACCTCCTCGCCCTCACCCTCCTGCGCAGCCCCGGCGAGTTCGGCGCGGACGTTGCCGTCGGCTCCGCCCAGCGCTTCGGCGTGCCGATGGGCTTCGGCGGGCCCCACGCGGGCTTCCTCGCCACGAAGGACGCCTTCAAGCGCCAGATGCCGGGCCGCCTCGTCGGCGTCTCGAAGGACGCCCAGGGCAACCCGGCCCTCCGCCTCGCCCTCGGCACGCGCGAGCAGCACATCCGCCGCGACAAGGCCACGTCCAACATCTGCACCGCCCAGGTGCTGCTCGCTGTCATGGCCTCGATGTACGCCGTTTACCACGGCCCCGAGGGGCTGAAGCAGATCGCCCGCCGCGTGAAGCTGCTCACGGGCCTGCTGGCCCGCGGCCTCGCCGCCCTCGGCGCCAAGGTCAACGCCGAGCCGGTCTTCGACACGCTCACCGTCCGCTCGGTGGACGCCGCGCGCGTCCATGCCGCCGCGGCGGCGAAGCGCTTCAACCTCCGCCCGATCGACGCCGCCACGGTGGGGATCGCGCTCGACGAGACGACCACGCTGGAGGACGTCCAGGCGCTCCTCGGCTGCTTCGGCGCGGGCCAGCTGCCGGCGGCCGACGCCGTGCCCGCCGACTTCGCCGCGCCGCTCGCGCGCGCCTCGGCCTACCTCACGGCCCCGGTCTTCCAGCGCTTCCACACCGAGCACGAGATGCTCCGCTACATCCGCCGGCTCGAGGCGAAGGACCTCTCGCTCTGCCACTCGATGATCTCACTCGGCTCGTGCACGATGAAGCTGAACGCCACCAGCGAGATGTTCCCCGTCTCCTGGCCCGAGTTCAGCCGGCTGCACCCGTTCGCGCCCGCCGCGCAGACGCGCGGCTACGCGCAGCTCTTCCGCGAGCTCGAGGCCTGGCTGTCCGAGATCACCGGCTTCGCCGCCGTCTCGCTCCAGCCCAACGCCGGCTCACAGGGCGAGTACGCCGGCCTGCTCACCATCCGCGGCTACCATGAGTCCCGCGGCGAGGGCCGCCGCAACGTCTGCCTCATCCCGACCTCGGCCCACGGCACCAACCCGGCCAGCGCCGCCATGTGCGGCTTCAAGGTCGTCCCGGTCGCCTGCGACCCCCAGGGCAACATCGACGTCGCCGACCTGAAGGCCAAGGCCGCCACCCACGGCGCCGACCTGGCCGCGCTCATGGTCACGTACCCGTCCACGCACGGCGTGTTCGAGAGCAGCATCAAGGACATCTGCGCGATCATCCACGCGCAGGGCGGACAGGTCTACATGGACGGCGCCAACATGAACGCCCAGGTCGGGCTCACCTCGCCCGGCTTCATCGGCGCCGACGTCTGCCACCTCAACCTGCACAAGACGTTCTGCATCCCGCACGGCGGCGGCGGCCCCGGCGTGGGTCCCATCGGCGTGGCGAAGCACCTCGTGCCCTTCCTGCCCGGCCACGTCATGGCCGGGAGAAAATCCGAAGGGCAAAATGCGAAATCTGAAAATGGCTCCGTGTCCGCCGCACCCTACGGCAGCGCCAGCATCCTGGTGATCTCCTGGATGTACATCCGCATGATGGGCGCCGCGGGCCTCACCGAGGCGACCAAGGTGGCGATCCTCAACGCCAACTACATCGCCCGCCGCCTCGAGAGCTGCTTCCCGGTGCTCTACCAGGGCGCCAGCGGCCTCGTCGCGCACGAGTGCATCCTGGAGTTCCGCCCGTGGAAGCAGCACGGCCTCGAGGTCGAGGACGTCGCCAAGCGGCTCATGGACTACGGCTACCACGCCCCGACCATGTCCTTCCCCGTCCCCGGCACGCTGATGATCGAGCCCACCGAGAGCGAGTCGAAGGCCGAGCTCGACCGCTTCTGCGACACGCTGATCGCCATCCATGGCGAGATGACGTCCGTCGCGCGCGGCGAGTCCGACAAGGCGAACAACCCGCTCAAGCACGCGCCGCACACCGCGGCCGCGGTCTGCGGGTCGGAATGGAACCATCCCTACTCGCGCGAGCGCGCCGCGTTCCCCGACCGCCACACGCGCGCCAGCAAGTTCTGGCCCACCGTCGGCCGCGTGGACAACGTCTACGGCGACCGCAACCTCGTCTGCTCCTGCGTGGGGATGGAAGCGTACTGAGCGGCGCGCCTTGCGCGCCGCGGAGATGGGAGTTGGAAGATGGGAGATCGAAGTTCGGAGATCGGAGATCGAATATCTCTGAGACTGGGGCCGCGGCGCCCTCGCCGCGCATTCCGTCCATCCGCGGACTCGCCCTGCGCGGCGGGGGCGCCGCGACTCCAGATTCTGCCGGAAGAGCACTGATTTGCGCGCCGGTGCGCGCAATCTGCGCCCTACGAACTGCGATCTCCGACTTCTGGTCTCCGAACGCTCCCCACCTGCGCCTCTCGGCGGTACTCGCATTTGATGAGGGCGCAGTACTTGCACGGGACGAGGTCCGCGGGCTCGGCGGATGCGCTGCCGGCGGGGGCGAGCGCGAACACCGCGAGCTGCGACTTCTTGGGCCGCAGCATGCCCGACTCCAGCACGTCGATCGGCCCGGGCGCCGCGCCCTGCGCCAGCAGCAGTGCCAGCACGCGCACCTGGTCCGCCTCCGACCAGCCCTGGTAGCCCGGGCTGTAGTGCGGCAGCAGCACCTCGCCGCGCGTGTCGGCCCACGCGCACAGACGGCCGCGCGCCTGGGCGATGAGCGCCTCGACGACCGCGGACGCGTACGTCTCCATGAAATAGTACCGGTCGGGCTCGTCGTCGGCCCAGCGGACCGCCGCCTCGGCCTCCGCCTCCGGGCCCGCGCTCGCCGCCACCACCACCGCGCCGCGCGCCTGCCGGAACCGCCGCGCCAGCTCCCGGCTGGTCAGCGCCTGCCCGCCGAGCGTCGTCACCTCGCCCGCCACCGCGCAGTCCTGCACCGCGCCGGCCCACAGCCACGGCCGCCCGTGCTCCGCGTACCAGGCCCGCGACCAAGCCGCGTTCTCCGCCATCTGCTCGGTGAACTGGAAGGACGCGGGGACCTTCAGCAGGCGCTTGAACTCCGTGTCAGTCACGACGGGATGGGCGTTGAGCTCAACAAAGGTCATCAAGCGAGCGACGACGACAGAGGCCGGGCCGGGACGCACGCCGAATTTTCGCGGAGTACGCAGCCTGATGGAGCCGCGGCGCCCCCGCCGCGCGAATTTGTAAATTTCAAACTGCCAATCGCGCGGCGTGGGCGCCGCGGCTCCAGTCCAACTCCCTCCCCCGTCATCCTGAGCGAATGCGAAGGATCGCCGTTCCCATGTCCCTCCGGCCCGCGCACAGATCCTGACACTCAAGCGACGTGGCCTGAGTGTCGGGCCTCCCGCGCGGACCAAACTGAGAGATCACAGCGATCCTTCGTCGTCACTCAGGATGACGATTGAGAGGCACTTCGCCCAAACCCATGGAGCCGCGGCGCCCTCGCCGCGCGGGCCGAGTGGAAGGAAGGAAAGCGCGGCGGGGGCGCCGCGGCTCCAGTTCAACCCGGGCTGGCCCCAGGCTCAGGTCGACTCATTCAGCCGCTGGTAGGAGACGGTGGCGCGGACCTGCGTCTGCACATGCCGCTCGACGACGGGCTTCCGGGAGCCGCCGTTGGGCTCGCCCCAGATGATCGCGACCTCGGAACCGTCGGCCAGGCTCTCGTCCACCATCGCGAGCGAGAACCACCCGCGCACGTTGGCGGTGTAGACCGTGTAGGTCGAAAGGCCGGCCATCCGGCCCCCGGCGAGGACCTGGTCGAACGGGAGGATCGAGTAGTAGGCGTTCGGCATCTCCATGTACTTGTAGCGGTCGCCGTGCCCGAGCTGGCTGGCATAAATCCGCAGCGCGTCCTCCTTGTTCCAGCGCAGCCACACCTTGCGGCGGTGCGGTTGGTCCGCGAGTTTTTCCAGCGCCGCGCGGCCGATGAAATCATGGTCGAACTTGACGTGCCGCCCGTAGCCCAGGTCCCACGGCGTCTGGTAATAGTCCTCAATCCGCGGCGAATCGAAGCTGCCGCCGAGCGAGGCGTTGGCCTCGAAGCCGTCGCCGGCGAGCCATTCCCGGTAGGGCTTCATCTTCTCGCCCGCGTAGATGGCGGGCATCGGGGAGGGAATCCAGCCGCTCTCGGGCGAGACGGTCGAGTAGGCGCGGCTGCCGCCCTGCAGCAGCCCGAACTTCGTCCCGGCCGCGAGCAGCGCCGCGAGCACGGCCTCGCCGTCATCCACCGGCCCGTGCAGCTCGAGCCCGCCCATGCGGGACATGTTGTGGTTGAGCGCCCGCACGCGGCGGCCCGCGATCTTCAGGTCGCCGAGCTGGAAGAACGGGATCTCCGGAAACGCGCCCTCGTGGACGCTCTTGATGAGCTCCAGCGCATTGGGTCCCTGGATCTGGTAGCGGTAGATCAGGCGGCGGCCCTGGTTGCTGACCGTGCGCTCGTCGCGCGTGACCTTGACGTCGTACTTCCCGGTGCGGGCCTGATATTCGACCCAGTTCGGCACCGAGGGGCGCCCGACCACGCTGACCTTCTCGTCGGTGTGGCCGAAGAGGATCGCGTCGCCGATGACGTGGCCCTCGTGATTGCAGGTCACGATCTGCTTGGCGCGGTTGGCGCCGAAATTCTTCATCGTGTTGACCGCCACGTCGGACAGCAGGCGCTTCACGTCCGGGCCCTCGAAGTAGACGTCCTTCATGTGGTAGGACTGGTCGAACAGGACGACGGTGTTCTGCCAGGCCTCCTGCTCATCGCGCCAGTTGGTGAACTCGGGCGTGAAGGGGAACTGGTAGCCTCCGACGGGGGCATGGCGCAGCATTTCGACCGGGCTGGGATACTGCTGGAGCTTGGCTTCGAGGCTGGTGGGTTTGGGCGGGTTCTGGTTCATGATTGAGAGTTGGGTTTGGCTGCGTCGGTGGGTGGAAAATGCTTCGGCGCGAGATGGTCGCGGCCGAGCCAGGTGTTGGCCCAGCTGGAGGTGCCGCGCAGCTTCTGGTCCTGGATGACGGGGGTGTGGGCGAGGAGCTCCTCCTCGCGGCCCTCGTGCTTGAGCCGGTCGTAGGCGCGCGCCCAGATGCACTCGAAATCCTCGACCTCGCACTTGCCGTCGCGGGTGCCGCCGCACGGGCCGTTGCGCTGGTTCTTGGCGCAGGAGGACTCCGGGCAGAGGAACGCGATGTCGGGCAGCGAGCAGTCGCC
>Ga0265327_10005814_pt1 | contig 10129 bp, 6 predicted proteins | sample 41621metaG_FD_202089 | JGI IMG/M metagenome (GOLD analysis project Ga0265327, IMG submission 202089) | Rhizosphere microbial communities from Carex aquatilis grown in University of Washington, Seatle, WA, United States - 4-16-21 metaG | ecosystem: Host-associated > Plants > Roots > Rhizosphere >... | reverse complement strand
ACCGGGATTGATTCGGGAAGGACTACCGAATTCTCAACCTCGCTGACGACACCGATGACGAAAAACGCCGCCTTTACCTGACGGCTTGCTTGATGGCTTTCTACCAGCAACAGCGACTTTATCGAGATAAACCTGCCGATTTTCGGCCATTTCTGTTGGAGAATCCACTGTGGGTATTTGTCGGCGGCAGCGTCAATGCGGTGCGTTCGGAGAATAAGAGAAAAGTCTCTGATGTCGTGGACATCCTGTTATTCCTGGCTGAGTTCGTGACGGACAAACGCCATACGATCAAATTGCTCGAACGGCTCCTGAGTGGAAAGCCTGGGCTGCTTGACCAGCGGGGCAATGAAATCTTCGCCACCGCCTTCGGCTACCTCAGCCAAACCAAGCAGACGGGCGAAGAAATTTTCAGCAACATCCTCAAACTGTTGTTCAACTCGCCGACTCCCGCCAAGCTCCACGTTCTAAACCTGAAGGGGACTGACGGCGAGATCGCCTTGCGTCTTGGTGAGAACGAAGCCTTTGGCCTTATCAACGTCGGTGATCCCTCGAACCTTTGCAAGTTGTGCGAGGAACATCCCGACCTCATGTCGGTAGACGATAAGGAGTTCTCCGGGTCGTTGTTCGCCAAGCTGAGTGCGAATGATTCAACCATCAACGTGCTGATCGGATCGAAGAAATTCACCGAGGGCTGGAACAGTTGGCGAGTCAGCACGATGGGCCTAATGAACGTCGGCAAATCTGAAGGCTCGGAGATCATCCAGCTTTTCGGTCGTGGCGTGCGGCTCAAGGGCCTCGGAATGTGCCTGAAGCGAAGCAGCCAGCTTGATGGGATTCACAGACCCCAGCATATCAGCCTGCTCGAGACACTGAACATCTTTGGAATCCGTGCGCAGTACATGCAGCAGTTCAAGGAGTACCTGGAGGACGAGGGACTACCATCGAACGAGGAAAAAATTGAGTTCATCCTTCCGGTCATAAAGAATCTGGATGGGAAGAAGCTTACAAGCATCCGACTCAAGGAAGGAGTGGACTTCAAGCGTCAGTGCAAACAGAAACCGACATTGGATGAGCCGAATTCATTCTTGCTCAGGCACCCAGTCACACTCAATTGGTATCCCAAGATTCAAGCGCAGCAGAGCAAGGGCATTGGTACAACCAGTGACACCGCTGTGATGGAAGTAGGCGTTTTCGGCGACAGGCATCTCGCCTTCATGGATCTCGACGCCGTCTACTTCGAGTTGCAACATTTCAAGAACGAACGGTCCTGGTACAACCTGAACTTGCCTCGTGAGAGCATCATGAAGTTGCTCCACAACCCACGCTGGTATCGGCTTTTCATCCCCTCAGCGGAAATGGAATTCACACGCTTCGACCGGGTGCGTCGTTGGGAAGAGATCGCCGTCGCTCTGCTCAAAAAATACATCGACCGCTACTACAAGCACAAAAAGCAGGAATGGGAAGCTGACTATTTGGAGTACCACGAACTTCGGGACGACGATCCGAATTTCGTGCAGGAGTACCGAATGCTGATTGATGAATCAGCAGAACACATCAAGGTCGGTTTGGAAGCCTTGAGGGACCAGATCAACAAGAAGTCGTTCAAGTCGAAGTGTGAAATCGGCAATTTGTCGGCTTACTGGTTTGGAAATCACCTGTTTCAGCCATTGTTGCATCTGAGCAAGAGCACGCTTATCCAGGTAAGCCCTGTGTCACTCAACGATGGTGAACGTGACTTCGTTCTCGATTTGAAGAAGTTCCATGACGACGATAAGGACTTCTTCAAGGACAAGGAGCTTTACTTGCTCCGTAATGTGAGCAAGCGAGGGATTGGCTTCTTCGAGGCGGGCAATTTCTACCCGGACTTTATCGTGTGGCTCCTGATCGGACAGAAGCAGTATGTCACATTCGTCGATCCGAAAGGCTTGCGTCAACTTGATGATGGCTCCTCCAATCCGAAGGTCCAATTCTACCGAACGATCAAGACCATCGAGGCCCGACTGCATAAGTCAGATACGTCTGTAATTCTCAATTCGTTCATCGTCTCGCCGACGCCGTACCAAAACATTCCAATGTGGGGCGAGGGAATGAAAAAGTCCGAACTCCAAGATTGCCATGTCCTCTTCCAGCGGGACGACAAAGAGACTTACATCAAGACGCTGCTGACTAAGGTGGTGGCCGATGTCTGATTACTCCTTCACCCAGGATCAGGTTTTCGGTTCACCGTCCACAGCGGCAGGCGTAGTTCTGGGGCGAACGGCGAATGGTCGCATTGAGTGGAAGAGCGCAGATGGCAAGACGCTCAAGCAGCTACAGGCAATGGTGAGTGCTGAATCAGTCCAATAGGGTTCCTGACCAACAACGGAAATCATCAATATGGCACGAATCGAGAACCACAAATTCAGCATCGAGGAAGCTTTCAGAGAATGTTTCTACGTTGTGCCTGACTATCAACGGGAATACGTCTGGACCGACAAAGAGGTTCAGCAACTCTTGGAGGACATCGACGAACAGATCGACTCTGGCTCCGACAAAGAGTATTTTGTCGGCATGATTCTGGTGTCGCCGGGACCACAAAAGGGCCACTTCGAGGTTATTGATGGTCAACAGCGTCTTACGACGTTTTACCTGTTGCTGTGCGCCCTTCGTCATCGGTTCAAAGGGACGCCGCAACATCAGTCGATAAACGGACTGGTCTCAACGAACTACACTGACAGCGACGGCGAGATCAAGACCAGCCTAAAGCTGGAACCACGCTACGAGAACGCCGACGAGTTGATGCAGTGCCTCGTCGCCCAAGACGAGGAACCGGCGAATGTACGTCACGCCGTCCAGCAGGCGGGCATTGCTCAATTCGGGTCGTTGGACAACCTTCTGAATGCCTACGGTACGGTTTATCGCTACCTGCTCGACAATTACGAAGATCAATCAAGCCTCAAGAAGCTTTGGGGCTACTTGGCAAACAACGTCGTCTTTATCCAGATTTCAACGGACGTCAGCAGTGCTTTGAAAATCTTCGAGACGATCAACGAGCGGGGCGTGGGCCTCAACCCGATGGACCTCCTCAAGAACCTGCTTTTCACTCAGGTCGATCAGCAAGAGTTTACAAAACTCAAGAACGAATGGAAAAAGATCACTGCACCGCTGGAGAAAGCCAAGGAAAAGCCGCTTCGATTCCTTCGTTACTTCCTGATGGCGAATTACAGGATCACGAATAAGGATTCCATCGTTAGGGAGGACGAAATCTACGACTGGTTCGTGAACAAAGACAACGCCAAGTTGTGCGAGTACCAAGAGAAGCCATTCGAGTTCGTGCGGAAGATCATTCGTAACGTGGAGAGCTACCTGGCCTTTTCTGAAGGCCAAGGAAATGACAGCAAGGCCAACGTGCCGATGGCGAACCTTAAGAAGATGTGCGGTGGTGCGTTCAGTTTGCATTTCGTCCTGCTGCTGGCACTGGCCAATGCTCCCAAGGCATTGTTCGATCACTTCGTCGTACAGTTAGAGAGCTTTCTGTTCTACTACATTTACACAAAGACTCCGACAAAGGAGCTTGAACGTAGTTTCTCCCAATGGGCTGACGAGCTTCGAGACATCGCCAGCTTGAAGGACATTGAAGCCCAAAAGCAGAAGTTGAACGAGTTCATCGACAAGCGATTTCGTGCGAGCATGGCCGACAAGAGCGACGAGCTTTCCGATGCCCTAAAGCGATACACGATTCGGTCGATGCAGCAGTATCGTACCCGTTACCTCCTGGCAAAGCTGACGCAATTCGTGGACATGGCCTACAACGGCGTGACCACCCCAGGCTCCCTCGATGATTACATGGTTCTGGAAATGGAGCACATCCTGCCAAACACGCCTGAACAGGATTTGCGACAAAGTTTCACAATAGGAAATAAAGGCGCCAATTACGACGAATACAAGAACAAGCTGGGCAACTTCACTCTCTTGGAAAAGCCCATCAACATTATTGCCAGCAATAACTTCTTCGAGGACAAAAAGCCCGAGTACAAGAAGTGCAAGCACTACCTGACCAAAAGCCTCGTTGAGTTGATCGTCGTAGGAAAGAACAGCAGCATCAACCGCATCAATGAGAAGTTGAAGGCTTTCGAGACGTGGGACGCCAAGGCGATTGACGATAGGCAGACGAAACTCATCGAATTGGCGAAGGAAGTGTGGAAAACGTCGCTAGTGGAGATGGTATAGCGATTGATTCATCACTATCCGACCGACCGAATTGGTGTGCAGCGGAGCCGTTTCCGCCAGCAATTACGGCCATAGGCGAAGCAGCGAAAATGGGACGGTAACTTGTGACACTCAGCATCATGCACATTTCCGATCTTCATCGTGATCCGACGCAAGGAATTCTGAATGGACCGCTCCTTCGATCACTTGTAAATGACCGTGATCGCTATGTCGCCGACGATCCTACGATTGAAACTCCGTCGCTGATTGTCGTCAGTGGAGATATCGTTTATGGAGTTCAGTCCTCTCATTCTGCGCCAAAAGACGCACTTGCGGCCCAATACCAAGAAGCCGAAGCGTTCCTCATTGATCTGGCCGACTTGTTTCTTGGTGGTAACCGGGATCGGTTGATTCTCGTTCCTGGGAATCATGACGTAAGCTACCCCGACACCCTGGCCGCTCTCACGCCCCTCACTTCATCCACTCCGAAGTCGCTCAGCGACGGGGTCGCAGACCTATTCTCTCCTCACTCGAAGCACCGCTGGTCCTGGAAGGATCTGCAACTATTCCGATTGGTGGACAGCGACCGATACAATCACCGCATCGAATCCTTTGCGGCACTTTACACACGTTTCTACAAAGGTACTCGGACCTACAGCCTCGCCCCGGAAGATCAGTTCGACATCTTTTCGTACCCATCCCACGGCCTCGTGTTTGCAACATTCAACAGTTGTTACAACAACGACCCACTCCACAGGGCTGGCTGCATTCATCCCGATGCCATCGCATCTGCGGCCCGAAAAGTGGACGCCCTTCGTTATCAAGGATACATCCCGATTGCAGTGTGGCACCACAACACGGCTGGCGGTCCACATTCTGATGACTACATGGATGCGGATACTCTTCAGGTACTCATCGATTGCGGATTCAGCATCGGACTTCACGGTCACCAGCACAAGCCGACGTTTATCGACGAAAGATTTCGTTTTGGAACTGGACGCAAGATTACTGTCATTAGCGCTGGCACCCTCTGTGGCGGGTTTCACTCTCTGCCGCACGGACACGACAGGTCCTACAACGTAATCGCTCTCGATTCAACTGCCTTTTCTGCCACAGTACATCAAAGACGAATGGTCAATGACTCATTCGACTCTCCCGTATGGTCAACTGGTTGGTATGCAGACTCTAACGCCAGCAAGATCAAGTTCGACATTCAGCAGCCACTCGTTCCTCATTCATCGACGAACGCCCGCCTTTCCGAGGCGGAGTCTCTTATTGCGCACAACGATTATTCGAGTGCAAGAGAGATCTTGCTCATGCTTGCTCCTACGAATGGGATCGCTCGAAGGATGCTGGCGGAATGCTACATTTCAGTCCCCTATGACGCTGAATTGATTAACTGCCTCTTTCCCCCTCAGTCTGTAAGCGAAGCAGTACTGCTTGCGGATGCACTCTGGGAAATGGGAGAAAAAGGTCGTCTTGGTGAACTATTGCGTTTGAGTGTCATCGCTGACAACAGCGATCCCGCAGCATTTGAACTGCGTCAGAGATACGAAGCGAGAGTGAAATGACTGAATCATCAGAAGAACACATAACGTTTGAAGTTGAGACGAGCCGAGTCCTTGAGATTCTTTCAAAAGAGATTTACGACTCGCCTCTGGCGTTACTTCGTGAGAATGTTCAGAACGCCTATGATGCAATTCTGATGAGGGCATCTCTTGAAGGTACGTCGTTGGCTGATGGGAGGATCGCTGTCGATCTGACCGGTCAGCAACTCGTCATCGAGGACAATGGAATTGGCATGACTGAGGAAGTTCTTCGCAAAAACTTCTGGAAAGCTGGTTCGAGCGGAAAACGTGGTGAGTTGGCGCTTCGTGCTGGAGTGATCGGAACTTTCGGTATTGGCGCTATGGCTAACTTTGGTGTTTGCACCGCCCTCAAAGTTGAAACACGGGCGGTTGCGTGTGATGAAACACTCATCAGCACGGCGGAACGAGATGCCTTGTCCATTGCGAAAGAATGCATCGCACTGAGCCGCCAGAAGGACGAACGAACGCCAGGCACTCGATTGACCGTCGCTCTTGATCCGCAGAACGTCATTCCTTCTGACAAGGCGAGCGGATACTTGGAGCCGTATGTTCGATACTTGCCTGTTGGCGTCTATGTCAATGGTAAGTTGATCAGCCAACAATCACTTGACGAGCGGTATCTTCGTCGCACAAAGGACTTTCAATCACTCGGTACGGTGAACAACATCACCCTTGGCGAATACCGTTGCTCGGTTGAAGCCTATTGTGACACGAATGCGGTTGTAGCGTGCAGAGTCAACAACCTGAGCTTCGCTGGTAATGCAATAAATGGCACGGTTGTACTGCTACAAGGCTCTGGGCAGTTGATGGGACTCAGAAATTATTTTGGATTGGCTCCAGCACCAGTTAGTGGCCATTACGATCTGGGTGGTGTGGCAAACTTGTCAATCCTCCATCCCACGGCGGGACGTGAGGCGCTGAGCCGAGAAAGTATCTTGCATATAACAAATATCATCCACATGGCCGATTATGCGATCACCAAACAACTGTCTGCGACACGTTTCTCTGACAGGAGCAACGGCTTTATGCAGTATGTCTTGACGCATAACAAGATTGCCTGGGCGTCCAATGTCACAATCGAGGTACTACCCACAGGGGACAATGTGCGGCTTCAAGATATCCCTACCAGAACGGCGGGAAAGGGGTATTTCTATACAGGACGTGATCCCCAGATCATTGGAACATTTGCTTCGTCGGAGTCTCCGCTACTTTGCGTGAGTCAGTCCAACCCACGAAGAGGACTTCACACTCGGTATTTGAAGGAACTTCTCAAAGTGCCAGAAGTACCGGACCGTGTCACGATCACGAAGACGTACGATGGTCCAACCCTGTCATTTGAAGAAGCAGCGTTCATTGTCCGAGTCACCACCGTCCTCAGTGACGATTACTTGCTTTCCAACGCAACGGTTCGCTTTGCGGACATTACGCATGGAGTCACGGTTCTTGTGCAGCGTGAAGCCGACATTGTTCAGGTCTTCATTGCAAAAGAAATGGCCGCCGTGCAGCCGATTCTAAAGTGCTACAAGACCGCACCTGAAGTGTTTACAGGCTTCGTGAAAGACTTCGTGCGAGGACATTTGTACAGCAAGGTGTCCGATTTTGTTCCGTCCTCCACACGGCAGGGAGCCGACGCACTGTTCAAGCTTTTGCAGCGAAATCGAGAACTTTACCGTTACGAGCAAAGTGATTTGGGCGAACTGGAACCATTGTTGGCTGACTACCTGTCGGGTGATAAAAATCTTGGTGAGGTAATTCGGGCGGCACGCACGCACAGTCGCCCGCAATCAGTTCGATTACATAAGGACGACGTTGGACAACTGGAGCAGCAGATGCCGGACGTTGTTTTATCCCCAGCGCCGGATGTCTCTGCCGAAACAGATGGCAAGCGATTCGATGCGGCACCACCGGTGATGAGGTCAGACCTTGATTGTATCTCAAAAATCCTGGTCGCAAATCAGAAATATCCGCAGTTAAACGGCTGTGAATTGTTCCTCGGTTTGTCTGACAGGGCGATGAAACGGGAAGGAGAATTCTTTCGTTTTCCACATACGACAAAGGTCATTTGGGCTGGGCATCGAGTGGTCTACATCTTCAACCATGCTTCGGGTGGCCTGACGCTGTACTACGATATTGAGCTTAAACAGCCGCTTCAAACGCCTGATGCCGCAGGTACGGCACTGCCTACCACGACATTGTTTACGAAGAACAGAATCTTTGTCCCGGTTCCTGATCAATTGGTTCCAGAGTTTAGGATTGCCGAGGGCGCCAAGGAGTTCTACGTGCGATTCGACGTTGTTGTCGCTGCATCAGTTTCTCAGACTGAATGACTGGCGAGTGGTGTCGACAAATCCACGAATCGCCATCTCGCAAGGTAACATGCTGCGGAAACGTGAACGGCCGAATCTTCATGACGCTTGCCGGTATTCCAGCTGTCAAACAAGCGAGATAATGCCCCGCCTCGGGTACGGCGATCAATCGCAAACACGAGAGCGAGATTCGTGAAAAGGATCAAGAAGACCTGCATGAGAGTCCTTGCCCAAGGCGACACGTTTGCTGGAGGTTCACTGTGGCGAAAGAGAGATTTCTGTTTGACGACGAAGTTGAGGCAATTGAGGCCACCGTTCCAGTCGCTAAAACGAAGGGTTCAAAGACGAAAGCCGCACCCGCATCTCAGAGTGCGGCACCACTAGAATCCGAAGAGAGGATGGCCGCTGACGCAGTTGAACTGGCGGCTCCCGTGGAGCCAGCAGCTGGTGCTACTCAACCCGCATTCATCGCTGATATTTCGAACAGTTCAACGTCATCCGAATTTGTTCCTGTCTCGCTTGTTGGCATCACGATCAAGAACTTCTTGGCCTGCTCGGAAACTATTGAAGTCAGAATTGATCCGTTTACCGTTCTCGTCGGTCGAAATGATGTCGGAAAGTCGATGGTTTTGAAGGCGTTGAATGCTTTACTCGGCAATGGTGCCATTGACAGCGACAGCGTCTGTAGGTTTGCCGACTCGACTCGAATCGAAATCTGCGGGTACTTCGCCCCTGGTACTGCAACGATGGACATTGATGGGGGGAAGACGACTACGTTTGCAGATGAGGGGCTGCTCGATAGTCTTGGCAGGTTTGCCATCAAGAAAGTCTGGGACGGATCTGAATCAAAACCGAAGCCGGAAGTCTGGCTTTATGGCCCGGTACTTGGCGATAGCCTCTTGACGCTAACGGAGACACAACTTCGACAGCGTTGCACAGCAATGGGGATTGCGACAAACAAGGGGAACGGCGAAGAATACAACAATCCTGAAAAGCGAAGAAAGATCACCGACCACCACGTCAATACGCTCAATGAGATTCCAGCCACTGACTGGATTCTGATAGGGACAACAGGGCGACGCAAGACGGTGTGGGAAGGCATTGCCGAAGTCTTGCCTAGATTCGAATACTTCAAGGCAGATTCGCCGCTTGACGGTTCAGATAAGGCAATTCAGGACTACATCCGACAACAGGTTACGGTTGCGTTGTCGGGTTGCAAACTGGACGAGATTGAGAAAATCGTTCGCACTCAACTCGATGGTGTGCTCGGCGACCTGACATCAAAGATCAACCGCACCGTTGACGAGGACGATCAGATTCGACTGTCAACTGAGTTTGACTGGACCAAGATCGTAAAAACGACATTCAGGACAGCGGGCGAAGACATCGATGTGCCGCTGTCACAGCGTGGCGACGGCTTTCGCCGCATAACGATGATGTCGTTCTTCGAACACCTTGCGGAAACAAGATCGGTCTCAAACACCTCGATCATTTTCGGTTTCGAAGAACCGGAAACCTTTCTTCATCCAAAAGCCCAAGAGCAGTTATTCGAGACAATTTACGGTCTGTCGGAAGCAGGTTATCAGGTTGTCCTTTGCACGCATTCACCGATTTTGGTTGCCAATGCGCCTCAAGCAAGTCTTGTTCATGTCGTTCGAGATGGTCGAAGGCTGTCGGTCAAACAGGATGGACTGCAATATCGTGACATTGCAGATGACCTCGGCATTTCAATGCGCAACCAGTTCCTTAAAACGTTCGACACCGCAAAGGTGCTGCTGTTAGTTGAGGGTATTCGTGACGTTGATGCTTTCAACCATGTCGCATCCGTCTATCATTCCAACGGAAAGATCCCGGCGACATTTTCGGATTTGGACATTGCCTTGGTTCCGATTGGTGGTTGCGACAGCATTCAGCATTGGGTTGCCTTGGACCTGATGCGAACTTTGCAGAAGCCATATTTCGTCTGGTTAGATTCGGATCGCACGAGTGAGGGTGGCCCATCCAAACCACGTGAGACCCTTCTGAATGCAACATTCAGCGATGGTG
>Ga0265327_10005813_pt1 | contig 10130 bp, 5 predicted proteins | sample 41621metaG_FD_202089 | JGI IMG/M metagenome (GOLD analysis project Ga0265327, IMG submission 202089) | Rhizosphere microbial communities from Carex aquatilis grown in University of Washington, Seatle, WA, United States - 4-16-21 metaG | ecosystem: Host-associated > Plants > Roots > Rhizosphere >... | reverse complement strand
GGGTGTTGCAACCGGTCCTGCTGATCACAGAATCGACCTCCCCCAAGGCGGTGGCGCTCATGTTTCCCGGCGGCGCAGGTTATGTGGGGCTGGGACGCAAGTCCATGGAGGCCGTGTTCAAGCCGCAGGGGAATTTCCTCATCCGCGCCGCGGACCAATTCCTCAGCCCAGACCTTGCCATCGCCATCCTCGACTGCCCCACGGATCAGTCGAACGGCATGGACGACGGCTTCCGCGCCAGCGCCGACCACGCCGCAGACGTGAAGGCGGTGATGGACCTCCTGCATGCCCGCTTCAAGGAGCTGAAGGTCTTCCTCGTGGGCACGAGTCGGGGCACGGTCTCCGCAGCCTATGCCGGGGAGGCCCTTGGAAAGGAGGTCGACGGCATCGTCCTGACCTCCTCGGTGTTCAACGCCAACAAGAAATACATGGGCCTGAGTCTCTTCCCTTTCGAGCGGCTGAAGGCCCCGCTGCTCCTCGTCCATCACGCGGAGGACGGCTGCCCGGTGTGCCCCTATGGGAAGGCGGTGAAGCTCAAGGAGAAGCAGGCCCTCATCACCGTGCGGGGCAGCATCGAGCCGGAATCGGGGCCCTGCGACCCCCTTTCCAACCACGGCTATTTCGGCCGAGAGGCCCAGGTCGCTGCGGCGGTGCGGGGCTGGATCCTGGGCCAACCCTTCGCCACAGATATTCCCTGAGACCTAGCGGGGCCAGAGCCACCCGAACACACCGGCACTGAGCAGGCTGTAGATCAGTGAGTCCGCCAGATCCTTGGCCACGCTGCTCCAGGGCTTGCCCATCCAGATGCCCATGGGGATGCTGCCAAACCCGTAGGCCAGGAAGGAGGTCGCACCGACGACGCGGAACACTTGCAGGTAGTGGGTTCCGGCCGGCAAGGTGCGGCTGCCCAGGTAAGCCGCCGTGTAAGCCACCAGCACTGTGAAGAGGAACCACTTCCCCAGGGCCGTGCCCATGGCGGGCAATCCATTCGGGACGATCACCAGGAAACCCACGGGACCGTCCTGGTATTTCTGCTGCATCTCCGGCTTGCCCATATCCTTCATGTCGGCGCAATGCGGCAGCACGTACTGGCCGGGAGCCGGGTTCGCCTTGCGGATGGCCGCGCGGACCTCGTCCTCTTGAGCCAGGGCGTTGTAGTCCGAGGCATGCCACTTCACCACCATGTGGATGAGGCTGCTGGCCGCGAAGACACACACAGCCGAGAGGAGGATGGGAAGCCAGAGGTGGAAGAGGGAAACCTGGGCCATGGCAACTCCTGGTTGTCTAGACAGTGGTTGGGGGTGACCGAAGAGTGGGCTCCACCGGGGCCCCGGTCAAGGCCCCTCAGGGATGTCGCGGCTTCTTCGGGCCTGGCGCCGAATGGGCGCCGGTCGCCGCGTCCACGGCGTCGATCCAGCCTGCCTTGGCCGTGGGAAACGCATCCGCATAGGGCACATAGGGCTTCAGGTCCAGCACCGGCGTTCCATCCAGCAGGTCAACCCCGCGCAGGCGCAGCGTCCGTCCCTCCACCGCGACGAGCTCCACCGCGGAGAGGCCGATGGCATTGGGTCGGTGGGGCGAGCGGGTGGCCAGCACGCCCCGCTTCGCCCTGGGTCCCCGGGGCGGCTGCACCAGGGGCGCCCAGCCGTCGCTGAGGTGGAAGGCGAAGATGAGCCAGATGCGCTCGAAGCCCGCCAGGTCGCGGAGCACCGACTCGGGCAGGCTCGCGACCAACTCCAGCGTGGCTTCGGCGGGCGCACCAGTCTCAGTACCGACCACCACCGTGGGCTGGTGGGGTGCGTCGATGCGCTTCGCGTAGGGCGAGCGCACGACACCGATGGGACGGTAGGTGAAGGCCGGAGCATCCATGCTGGAATCCAGGCCTCAGTGGGCCTCAGGCTTGGGCGCCACGTGCGGCAGGCGCTCTCCGTTGGCGAGGCCCCAGGCGGTGACGGCCACCACCTGCGCACCCTGCGTGAGGTCCTCCGGCACCACATGATCAAAGGTGTCCGTCTGGCTGTGGTGGGTGGACGTGAAGTAGTCAGCCGGTTCCTGGTGCGCGAAGAAGGCCGGCACGCCATGGGGCTCGAAGGAGTTGTGGTCGGAACCGTCCAAAGCATAGGCCAGCAGGTCCTTGCCGCCGATGCCATTGGCCGGGGCGAGGGCCGCGGCGAGCATGGGCAGGCAGTCCTCGCGGCCCTGCAGCGTCCAGCCCTTCACCTTGCCGGTGCCCAGGTCATGCACAAGCACTGCCTGGATCTGCTTGAGCTCTGCCGTGTGGGCCTTCACATAGGCCGCGCTCCCAAACAGGCCCTGCTCTTCTCCGGACCACAACACGAAGCGCACCGTGCGCTTGGGCTTGAGGCCGCAGGCCTGCATGGCGCGGAGCGTCTCCAGCGTGACCACCGTGCCGGTGCCGTTGTCCGTGGCCCCGGTGCCCAGGTCCCACGAGTCGAAGTGGCCACCGACGATGACCACTTCCTCGGGCTTTTCGCTGCCGCGGAGCTCACCCACCACGTTCACCGCATCCACCGGCGCGGCGGAGAAGGTGCCCGTAAGCGCCAGCTCCAGGCTCACGGTCTCCTTGCGGGCCAGGAGGCGACGCAGCAGGCCTGCATCCTCCGGCGCCACGAAGGCTGTGGGTACCGCGACACCCATGTCCATTTCCAGCTTGGGGGAGCCGCTCATGTTCAGGTGCCCATCCTGTTTCTCAGATGGGATGAGGAGCGCCAAGGCCCCCTCGCTCTCGATGGCCTTCATGAGCGCTTCCCGGGCCGCGCGGAAGGTGGCGCGGTCCTCGCCCTCCTTCAGCCGAGGCTGACGACCCATGAAGAGGATCTTGCCCTTCATCTTGCCGGTGAGGGCGCTGGCCATCTCCGTCATGGAGGTGCCCCCGAAGAGCAGCACCTCACCCTTTACCGTGCCTTTGGTGGCTGGGGTCCAAGCCATCTGATCCACCCGGACCGGCGCACCGTTGTGGGTGAGAAGGCGGGCATGGTCGCGGCCGCGGGTCCAGGCGGGACCACCCAACGGATAGCTCTCGAGGTGCACGTTCACCGCGCCATAGGCCTTCAGCTTTTCCTGGGCCCAGGCTGCGGCCTTGTTCATCTGTGCGGAGCCCGTGAGGCGTGGCCCGATGACATCGCAGAGGTACTCCAGATTCGACACCGCCTCCTGGTGGTCCTTGATCTCCTTCATCAACCGGCTGGCCTCGCCCTGTAAGGGTGTGGGCGTGTAGAGCCCCTGGAAGGTGGGCGGATTCGGATCCTGGGCGTGGAGGGAAAGCAGGAAGCCCAGGCTCAGCAGGGCAAGGATCGCGGGGCGGGGCATGGGACTCCTTGGGGAATCCGAGGAGCATAGCGCAGGCGGTGGAATCCAGCCGCGGTACCATGCAGGGATGAGCCATGACGATCCTCCCCGCCAGCGCCGGGTGCGCTACAAGGGCACCCACCCGCGGCGCTTCGAGGAGAAATACAAGGAGCTGGCGCCCGACCGCCACGCCGCAGAACTGGAGAAGGTCCTGGCCAGGGGCCACACCCCCGCCGGCACCCACCGTTCCATCATGGTGGAGGAGATCCTCCAGGCCTTGGATCCCCAGCCCGGTGAGGTGGCCCTGGATGCCACCCTGGGTTACGGCGGCCACACCCGCGAGTTGCTGCCCCGCCTGCTGCCCGGCGGCAAGCTCTTCGGCGTGGATGTGGATCCGCTGGAGCTGCCCCGCACCGAGGCCCGCCTGCGCGAGCTCGGCTTTGGCGAGGACGTCTTCGTGACACGGCGCATGAATTTCGCGGGTCTGCCCCGCCTGCAGGCCGAGTCGGGAGGCTTCGATGTGGTGTTGGCGGACCTGGGCGTGTCCTCCATGCAGATCGACAATCCCTCCCGCGGCTTCACCTGGAAGGCCGAAGGGCCGCTGGACCTGCGGCTCAATCCCCAGCGCGGCAAGTCCGCGGCGGAGCTCCTGGCCTCGGTCGATGAGCCCACCCTGGCGGAACTGCTGGTGGAGAATTCGGACGAGCCCCATGCCGAGGCCATCGCCCGGAGCGTGCATGGGCAGGCCATCCACACCACCCGCGATTTGGCAAATCGGGTGCGCACCGCCTTGGCCGATCTTGGCCTGGAAGAAGACGAGACGAAGAAGGCACTGCAGCGCACCTTCCAGGCCCTGCGCATCGCCGTGAACGATGAGTTCACGGTGCTGGACCAGTTCCTCTCCCTGCTGCCCGGCTGCCTAAAACCCGGTGGCCGGGTGGCCATCCTTACGTTCCACTCCGGAGAGGATCGACGCGTGAAGAAGGCCTTCCAGCAGGGGCTGAGGGATGGCATCTACGCAGAGGTGGCGCCCGAGCCCCAGCGCGCCAGCCCCGACGAGCGGCGCGCGAACCCCCGCTCCACCAGCGCCAAGCTGCGCTGGGCGAGGCTTCCTCGAAGCGGAGTCATACGATAGGCTGATCGCATATGCCCACAGCTGCCCCGTCTTCTTCGCACCGAACGATCTTCCTCTGGGTGCTGGCCGCCCTGCTCATGGCCGCCGCTGTGATCTACCAGCGGCGCACGGGCCCCACGCATCCTCTGCGTGGCCAAGCCACCACCGCGGTCCGCACCGTGACCTACCGGCTGATCCGCAGTGAGGAGACCGTGCGCGAAGCGCGGGTCGCGCTCCCGGACCCCGGCGTTCCCGGCACCCTTGTGTGGCGCCGCTTCCCCATGAAGGAAGCCTGGACCCGCCAGCCCATGGTGCTGGAAACGAAGGGTGGCAAGGCCGAACTGGCGGGCTACCTGCCCAAGCAGCCGGCGGCCGGCAAGGTGGAGTACACGGTTGAACTCGGCAGCGCCGAGGGCCCGCTGCGCATCCCGGCGGGCGACCCCATCGTCCTTCGCTACAAGGGCCCCGTAGCGACGCCCCTGCTCATCTCGCATGTCTCCATGATGTTCCTGGCCGTGCTCGTGGGGCTGCGGGCAGGCCTGGGCGCCCTGTTTGGAGCCACGGCACCGCGCCGCCTCATGTGGGTCACCCTGGGCTGCATGACGCTGGGCGGCCTCATTCTTGGCCCTTTCGTTCAGAAAGCCACCTTCGGTGCCTACTGGACGGGCTTTCCCTGGGGCTACGACCTGACGGACAACAAGACTCTGCTCATGTGGCTGGCCTGGGTGGTGGCCGCCTTCATCGCCGGCCCGCGCGCCCGCGCCCGCGAGGGCTGGAGTCGTGCCGCCATGCTGGCTGCGACCCTCGCCATGACAGTGGTCTACCTCATCCCCCACAGCATGCGCGGCAGCCAGCTGGACTACAGCAAGGTGAAGACAGGCACCGATGCCAAGGATGCGGTGGTCACGGGGCGCTGACGTTCAAGGGAAGTGCACGGCGGTGTAGCCGACCCAGGCCGCCGCAGGGCTGGCGTAGTCCCAGTTGTTGACCGTTTCATCGGACCCGAAGCGGCTCCGCCAGGTGGCCGAATCAATGAGCAGCAGCAGGCTGGGAGAGCTGGAGGCCCGGACGATCTGGTTGTAGGGGTCGTCCGCATGATCCAAATACAGGTCCTCGCTCATGAAGTAGACCAGTTCGTGGCCGCAGATCCAGATGGGCTGCACCGGAATGTTCAGCACGCGCAGGGCGGCGTGAATGAAGCCCGTGCTGCCGTGACAGCCCTCGGTGAAGTGCTGGGTGCCGATCCCTGGATACCGGCTGTCGATGGTTCCCAGCACGATCTTCGACACCGGGGAGTAGCCCCGGTATTGCCAGATCGCGAAGTCGGAGCCGAAGGTGTCGGCCCCGCCCACGGCGTGGTACAGGTTCTGGCGCATGTAGTCGAGGAAGCCGCCGATGGTGTTCAGCCGGGAATTGCCGAGGATGCCCGCCTGTTTAAGCCAGGGATAGGTCCAGCGCGGATCTGTGAAATCGGTACGGGGGCGGTTGTTGTTGCGCAGGGTGGGCTGGTTCGCGCCCGGATAGGTGCCCAGGCCGAAGTCCCCATTGGGCTGCAGCCAGGCCATGGTCGAGCTGTCGAACAACCAGCGTAGGCCATCAGTGGTGTAGCTGGTGAAACTCCAGGGCAGCTGGTGAGATAGCTCCAACATCAGCGAGAAGGCCACGTGGCTGGTGTAGAGCCGCCACATGTAGGCCGGGCTCACGCTCACCATGGTGGAGTTCGTGTCGATGGACAGCTGCGAGTAGGTGTTGGTCGGCTGGTCCGTCAGGTCGCTGGCAGTGCCCCCGGGCGTCATGGCAATGGGCTGGGCACCGGCGTTGTACCAGGCGATGTGGCTCAGGTAGGCCTGATTCAGATCCGACTGCTGCGTGGGGGTCCAGTTCGACCAGGTGGCCTTCTGGGCATCGCTGGGGGCAAGGTAGTAGTTGGAGGGATCCGCCGTCTGAATCTGCCATTTGAGGGCTCCCGCGATGGTCGGATGGGCCGTCAGCCAGGTGGCCAGATCCTGGAGCAGCGACAGCACGGCGGGCGAGCTGGTGGTGTTGCCGCCAAAGGCATCGCTCACCACCACCGTGAAGGGCATCCCATCATCCGCCAGCGAGAATGCCGGTGCAGCATAGGTGCTCGTGTTGGCGCCGGGAATGGACACGCCATTCCGGTACCACTGGTAGCTGAGTGTCCCCGTCCCCGACGCCGTTACTGAGAAGGTGGGAACATCACCCACAGACAGGATCAAGCCCCAGGGCTGGGTCGAGATGATCGGCGGCTGCACGACCACGGCGATCAGGGGTGCGGTGGTGCCCGTGCCACCGGCATTGGTGGCGCTGATGGTGTAGGCCTGGACGGCCGCAGCCACCGTGGGCGTGCCCGAAATCTGGCCAGTGGAGGTGTCGAAGTTTAGTCCCGCCGGGAGGCTCGGTGAGATGCTCCAGGAGGTCGCCACGGCGCCCGAGTTGTTGGGGGTGAGGGTCGTGATGGGCACGTTGAGGAAGAAGGTGTAGCTCCCGCTGCTGTAGGCGATGTGGGGCGGCGTCTGGGTGACGGAGATCGACAGGGCCGGCGAACTCGTGCCCCCGGAATTCGTGGCCGTGATGGTGTAGGACTGCGGGGAGGACACCACCGTCGGCGTGCCCGAGATTTGCCCTGTGCTGGTGTTGAAGGTGAGGCCCGTGGGCAGGGCTGGTGAGATGGTCCAGCTCACCACCAGGCCACCGGTGTTGATCGGGTAGACGGAGACCGGTGCCCCCAGATCAAAGGCGTAGGTGTTGTTCGGATAGGCGATCTGGGGCGGCGTCTCGTTCACCGTGATGGTGAGTGACATGGTGGTGAATCCGTAGGCATTCGTTCCCCGAACCACATAACTCGTGGTGGGTATGACCGCCGTGGGCGTACCCGTGATGGCTCCAGTGCTGGGATTGAGGGTGAGGCCCAGGGGAATGGCGGGACTCACCGTGTAGCTCGTGATGGGGCCGCCGCCATTGGACGGAAGGTTGGGTGCAATGGCCAGGTTCCGGTAGTAGGTCACGGGGTTGCTGGCATAGGTCAGCGCGACGGGTGGCCCAGAGGTCACGCTGGTGCTGGCTGTGCGCGTGCCATAGCCGCTGTTCGCCGTGAGGGTGTAGGTGGTGGTGGTGCCGGAAGGTGGGGTCACATCCACCGAGGTCCCCGTCACCGTCCCCACCCCGTTGTTGATGCTGAGGCTCACGGCCCCGGTCACGGACCAGGAGAGGGTCGTGGCCGCACCCGCAGCCACCGTGGAAGGTGTGGCGGTGAAGCTGCTGATGACTGGTGGCGGGATCACGGTGATGAGAACGGAGCTGGTGACCGTCCCCACGGCATTGCTGGCCGTGAGCGTGTAGGTGGTGTCGCTGTTCGGATAGGGGCCGATGATGCCGTTGGGCGAGGAGACCGTCCCACCCCCGTTGTCAATGCTGGCGCTGGTGAAATAACTCACGCCACTCCAGTTCAGGATCGCCGCCTGGCCCTTGCCGATGGTGGTGGCCGTCGCCCAGAAGCTGCCGATCACGGGCAGCCGCCCCACATTGGCCGTGATCGTCATGTTGGCGTTCACATTGGTGACCGTCAGCGGGTTGGTGGTGCTGGCGGTGAAGCCGCCGGTCCCCGTCCAGTTAACAAAGGCGTAGCCTGCACTGGGAACCGAGGTCACCGGCGTGCAGTTCCCCCCTGTCACCACCGCCTGACTGGTCGTTCCCGACAGGCTTCCACCGGTGCCAGCCACGAAGGTCACCACATAGAGCGTGGTGAAGTTGGCGGTGATGACCAGGTCGCTGTTGACGTTGGTGACCGCCAGAGGATTCGAACTGCTCGACCCGAAACCGCCCGTGCCTGTCCAGTTGAGGAAGCTGTAGCCGCCGGTGGGCGTGGCCGTGACGGTCGAGGCCGTTCCGCCGTAGACGACTGTCTGGGTGGTGGCGCCCGAGAGGCTGCCGCCCGACCCAGCCACGAACGTTACCGTGAAGGTTTGCATCGCGAATGTCGCCGTGACCGTCAGGTTCTGTGTCACGTTGGAGATCACCAACGGGTTCGTGGCGCTCGTCGTGAAACCCGAGCCGGTCCAGTTCGTGAATGAGTAACCGGTGTTAGCCACCGCCGCCACGGCGCTGGTTGAACTTCCATAGGCCACGGATTGGGTGGTGGTTCCCGTGAGGCTTCCACCCGCACCAGCCACGAAGGTTACGGTGAATGTCTGAGGTGTGAAGTTCGCCGTGACCGTCAGGTTCTGCGTCACGTTGGAGACCACCAGCGGGTTTGTGGTGCTCGTCGTGAACCCCGATCCCGTCCAGTTCGTGAAGGCGTTTCCTGTGTTCGCCACCGCCGTCACGGCGCTGGTCGAACCTCCGTAGGCGACTGACTGGCTGGTGCTCCCGGTCAGGCTGCCGCCCGGCCCTGTCAAAAATGTCACCGTGAAGGTCTGAACCGCAAAGGTTGCCGTGATTGTCAGGTTCTGCGTCACGTTCGAGACCACCAGCGGATTCGTGGCGCTCGTCGTGAAACCCGAGCCCGTCCAGTTCGTGAATGAGTAGCCGGTGTTAGCCACCGCCGCCACGGCGCTGGTCGAACCTCCGTAGGCCACGGATTGGGTGGTGGTTCCCGTGAGGCTTCCACCCGCACCAGCCACGAAGGTCACGGTGAATGTCTGAGGTGAGAAGTTCGCCGTGACCGTCAGGTTCTGCGTCACGTTCGAGACCACCAGCGGGTTCGTGGTGCTCGTCGTGAACCCCGATCCCGTCCAGTTCGTGAAGGCGTTTCCTGTGTTCGCCACCGCCGTCACGGCGCTGGTCGAACCTCCATAGGCCACGGATTGGGTGGTGGTTCCCGTGAGGCTTCCACCCGCACCAGCCATGAAGGTCACGGTGAATGTCTGAGGTGTGAAGTTCGCCGTGACCGTCAGGTTCTGCGTCACGTTGGAGATCACCAATGGGTTCGTAATACTCGTCGTGAAACCCGAGCCCGTCCAGTTCGTGAATGAGTAGCCGGTGTTCGGCACCGCCGCCACGGCGCTGGTCGATGCCCCGTAGGCCACCAACTGGCTGGTGCTCCCGGTCAGGCTTCCGCCCGGTCCTGCCATGAATGTCACCGTGAAGGTCTGAACCGTGAAGGTCGCCGTGACCGTCAGGTTCTGCGTCACGTTGGAGATCACCAATGGGTTCGTAATACTCGTCGTGAAACCCGAGCCGGTCCAGTTCGTGAATGAGTAACCGGTGTTAGCCACCGCCGCCACGGCGCTGGTCGAACTTCCATAGGCCACGGATTGGGTGGTGGTTCCCGTGAGGCTTCCACCCGCACCAGCCACGAACGTCACCGTGAAGGACTGAGGCGCAAAGGTCGCCGTGACCGTCAGGTTCTGCATCACGTTGGAGATCACCAATGGGTTCGTAATACTCGTCGTGAAACCCGAGCCGGTCCAGTTCGTGAATGAGTAACCGGTGTTAGCCACCGCCGCCACGGCGCTGGTCGAACCTCCGTAGGCGACTGACTGGCTGGTGCTCCCGGTCAGGCTGCCGCCCGGCCCTGTCAAGAATGTCACCGTGAAGGTCTGAACCGTGAAGGTCGCCGTGACCGTCAGGTTCTGCGTCACGTTCGAGACCACCAGCGAGTTTGTGGCGGTCGTCGTGAAACCCGAGCCCGTCCAATTCGTGAAGGTGTTCCCTGTGTTCGCCACTGCCGTTACCGCGCTGGTCGAAC
>Ga0265327_10005812_pt1 | contig 10132 bp, 8 predicted proteins | sample 41621metaG_FD_202089 | JGI IMG/M metagenome (GOLD analysis project Ga0265327, IMG submission 202089) | Rhizosphere microbial communities from Carex aquatilis grown in University of Washington, Seatle, WA, United States - 4-16-21 metaG | ecosystem: Host-associated > Plants > Roots > Rhizosphere >... | reverse complement strand
CGCCGATATAGCACGCATGCCGCAGCAGATCACTCCATAATTTTGAAAGGATTGCGCTGTTATCAGAATCCTTTGGCATCTTTTTATAAGTCGCCAGAGTTTTCTCGAATTGCTGAAGAGTCTTAGAGAAATACAACCTATAAATGCTCTGTACCGTATGTTCAGAAGCAATCACTATGGTTTTTTGGTCATACTCCATGAAGGCATTCTTCGCCTCAGTGATCATCTCGATTGAACTCACTGCAATAACAACACCTCCGTCATCCGTGATGGCAACAGGGCAATAACCAGCAAAGTTAACAAGGTCTATGGTAGATAGCTGTTGGGCATCAAGAGATGAAACCTCAGCGGGAGGAAAATATGTGAACTCATATTTTGTCGCTATTGCTTCTGCAAGCGACTCCATTGAAATAAGCCCCATATCTTTTGCCGCAACCGGTAGAGGTTCACGAGTCTGCCGTTGGCGTTCAACGGTCATATTGACGTAGCGTTTGCTTTCGCCAAGATCAATTAAGATCTCTTCAATACTCTTTCCGCTCTCAGCCATGATCGATTGCACCAATAATGGCAACATCCATTTCAAAGACTCCGGGTTTTACAATTAAGTCTGTAATGGTAATTCCCAGAGACTCAAAACCAACCAGCGATTGCTTTAGATTCTCAGTCGTTTCAAAGGAACCAAGAATGTGAAAGGAAGCGTTCTTAACCTTACCGGACGTCTGTTTGACATCTTGAATCAGTATTTCATCGCCACCACCACCTGGGACTATAGTTAAACGCACCTTATGCGAATCAGCGATTGATCGCATTTTATTAATTGAGTCAGCAATCTTTTGTTGTATGCCAAAGTATTGCTTATCGATTGCAAGCGGCTCGATAGTAGACAGTGTTTTTTCAGCAGCACGTATCTGAATATTTAACGTATCGAGTTCGACTCTTTTTTGCGCAACTTCATTTGTTACTGCTTTAGCCTTGCCAAATAAGCTAAAAACCAAAAGAAGTGAGACCACTATCAGCAACTGTGCAATTGTGTTTTGATTTAATTTCATCGTAATTAGCCCCGAGTTTTGGTGTTTCCTGAACGCAGTTTTCAACTGTTAGCTTTTTGAAAACTCGCTTTATCACTTCATCATCCACACGTTGCTTCACATCAATACTGGTGATTTTTGTATGGACAACATGGGTAACACCTGACTTGTTGATTTCTGAAACCAGCGTGTCGCCAGGTCGCCATATAGATTCAGCCTGAGAGAAGAGGCGTCCCGTATCTACACTCGCCTTCTTGCTAAAAGCCTCAATACGCATAGACGCTTTATCAGCAATTGATCCAGTTGTTATTTGCAATTTACGAGAGACTTCGGTGGTCTCAGCTTCAATATTATTGACTTCGTATGTTTCATATAGAAACCAAGAAACAACCATAACAGCCGATAACACTGAGACCCCTGCCAGAGACTGCAAACCAGTCGCGTAAGGTACACCATAGAAAGTGTCTTCACTTGGATACGGATCAGAAGACTCAAGAGCACGGAATAAATCATTGCTGGTGAATAACTTCGACTCAAAATCTTCAGGCAACCCTTCTCTTGCAGCAAAAACATTGACACTACGTTCAACGTTGTCTGGCAGGATGTCTACCTGATATCTAATGCCATCTTCGGTGTAGGTAATTAAAATCAGGATCTCGTTCTTTCCTAAAACAAAACCAACAACACTGTTCTGATTGTTAGGAAAAAGAATATCAGCCAGCAAAGCTAGCGGTACGACATCATGCTTCTTGATGTCTTCACGTGATTTTGGAGTCCCGTAGATAACACCTGACTCAGACTTGTTAATGATGAATGTTTTGCCAATAATTCCTGCGCCAGTACGAATTACTGATGTTGCCTTATTGTCGGCCAATCTCTTTGGCTCAACGTGCAGAACGTAATCATCCTCACGAAGACTGACTTCTATCTTGGCATCAACCTCTCGATCTTTAATTCTCTCAACAGGTTTTTCTGTGTTATTTCTGTGCAGCAGGTGCTGAACTACACCAGCTGAGGCTCCTAATTCAAGAGAAAGAAGAAGCGTATCAGGCGACATCCTCTTTCTTTTTTTTGCAAGCGGGTTCTTAAGCATATAGGACTCCTTGCAGCGTTATAGAGATTCTGAATAAAGCGTTTCAATCGCATGCCCAGGAATGATTTCAGCATGGATCAGTAGCACCAATTCATTCACCAAGGAGTTTGCGTTGGCACCGGTCATCAGATTCTCATTGCCAGGAAGTGAATTCTTCGATTTCGTTGCGTTTGTTGATCTAAGTCCACCAATAATCACTGTTGCCCCATTTTCAATATCAACTGACAACGTAGATTCCTTGTGTGTTCGTGGATAGTCAGTCAACGTTGAAGCTGTTGTACCTGTACCCAGTTGCCATGTCATTTCATTACCTAATGCGCTGAGACTTGGCATGACCATCATGCTGACCTCATGGTCGGACACGATGTCCGGAATAACGGAAAGCTTTATGCCGGCATCAGCATAAGAAAGGCTACCTGTTACCGATACACTGGTTTGTGTGGCATTTGTTACCAGTGATCCGAGGAATGGCGTTGTGCCTCCAGAGAAGAACGTGGCAGGAACACGATTGCTAGTAATTATCGATGGTTGTGAAATGACATTGGTATTTGTAAATGTCTTAAGGGCGTCAATCAGGCTTTGCGTGCTTGTGCTGTTAGCAACCAAACTCGCTGTTGCGTTGCTGATTGCTGAAGTTCCGCTACCAATTCCATAGGTTAGAGTTCCGCCTGCTCGCTGAAGAACGCGACTCCAATTAATCCCAAACTGGAATTGATCCTGTAGAGAAACATCAACGAACGTGGCTTCAACTCGAACAGCGCGGGACGCATCGAAAGCAGCCTTATTGAGAACCTGACGTACTCGTTCAAGAGCAATGGCATTTGACCTTACGGTAATCATCCCCATATCTTGCGAGAGAGTAACTTCGGCATTCTTACCTGCCAGCCCTTGAATATATGTATAGAAACCGTTACCGCCAGCGGCTTGTGCGGATCTCCCGCTAACAGTAAAAGTCGCGCCGCCCCCGGCGCCGCCTACAGCGCCACCTGAAGACATCCCGGCCATCCCGCCACCGGATGAACTACTACTGCTGCCTGCGCTGCCAGGTGTCATACTGTAAGTAGAAGAAACTTGTTGCACCATCTGCTGGATAACTGCGTTTGTCAGTTTGAAGGTGTATACGCCCTGATCGGTAAGAGTGATCATGCGCGATTTTTTGTCGATGACTGCGATATATCCAGCAATCCAAGCCGCCTTCTTAATGGCCTGTTCTGGGCTAACGTTTTTGATGTTGATAGAAATCTGGCGTCGTTTGTCTACCCCATCAACATATATAACAGTGTAGTACCCTGCTTGCTTGGCCGCTTCATCGATGACCGTAGAAAGTGGCCCTGATGATTCAATCGCGAAGTTTCCACGCTCAGAATCCCACTCGATAGATCGCTTCGCGTTACCTGGAACTTCATCAAGTGAAGCAACTTCGGAAATGCCATTTTGCTGAGGGCTAAATACCTTTGTCTTTTCTTTTAGCAGAGCGACAGACTCAGCATGAGTATCCCTCTCAAGCGCACCGGTCTTAGGCATTGGCGACTGACAGCCGCTCAAAATAAAAGCTAAAGAAATCACAGATGCGGCAATAATTTTGTTTCTCACTTGATCAACCCCTGTAATAAACGTGTCAGGGGAGATTACGTGAGCAAACAGTTCATTCACTCATAAATGAGTCATGATATTCGTTAGCTTTTGGGTACTTCCAAAATGATGTTTTCAGACACGATCTCTACATAGGGTCGCAAAAATGAACATGTCCGCGAAAGCTAGCGATTAATACGCAGCTTTCGCGGACATGTGACACGGTGTCCTAAATTTTTGGAAATTGTTGGGGGTTTACCGATTCGCGGCAGTCATCCCCGTTAAAGTGGATGACGAAATTAGATTCCAGCTTGGTAATTACGTGCCGCAATCCATGCTATTAAAGCAATGATGACTGTAATGGCGGGCCATGCGACGGCGGTGAAGGCGATTGGAAGAAATGGGGCTGCAAACATTAAACCAATAGCTGCAATGAATGCGTGTGTGGCAATGTGAAATTTCAAAGGACTTTGGTAACCAAATTCGAATTTGTCAGTTGCCCTTACTGTCAGTCCATCGAATGCCGCTGCAAAAGCGATCAGAAAAACACACGCCATAAATTTCAATTCAATATCGAAGCGATAGATGCCCCTTGCTAGCTGCTGACATCTCGCACCATTGCTCTTATTGAATCCAACATCCTTCATCATCTTTACGAAGAAATCATCATTCGCGGACTTTTCTGTTTCAAGCAGGCTGGCCTGGCAGATGGTTGGCTTCAGAGACTTCAGGTAAATCCTTTTGGTTGCATCAACAGCTTCGGCATTGAATTTTGCCCCGACTATCTGCACGTTTCTATCTATTTCACTGCTCGAAAACCTAAAATCGGACTTATCAAACATCAGTGGCAACAAAATAACAATAATGATGGGCATGAACAACACCCATACTGTTATGTTTTTAAGAAACGTGCTGCTCATCAGGCTGCAACAGCCTCATTTAAGCTGTTGCTCACCATGATTGCATTAACGGTTTTGTTAGCTTGGGTGACTGGCATTACGCGTACTGCAAGCATGATCGCAGCATGTGGATGTGTAACATACCCTGGGGCAGGCTCATCGTAGATAACCACTTTTTTTCCTTCAAGGGTGCCACCAAGGCGCTCGATGAATTCTGCAACGGACTCTTGCATAGGAACCCAGGCTTCACAATCGTCTTCATCTTCTACTGCGATTCGTCTTTCAAGTAGGCGCCACGCTGGAGAAACCAGACCAACAAGAAATGAATCGTATCGGTTATTCCCAGCCTTTGTAGCAAGCTCAATACTTTCCATTGCGCTGACAATACACTCTTCAAACAAAGGGTGTTTTTCTCCAATGAAGTGGGGGGTCATGAATTCAGCAACCGACTCTGTAATTTCCATCAGTTGGGGATACTCGGCAAAAACCGCCTGCGCCTTGCCATTGAGTTTGTGCTTACGCAATGCGTCAGGGATCATTTTTTTCTTTTGCATGGTGCTATTCAACCTTTTCTAAAACGATGGGCAGCATGCCCTTGATAATTCTTTTGCCACCATCCAGCCGTGCAAAATATTGCAGGTTGGGAAGGCTTGAAATGTAGTCTTTATGTACTAACGGTACCCTTTCCTCTTTGTTGGATCTTGATATGCTGCCCCGATATTCAGCGATATGAGCTTCCGTTTCGGTGCCTGTACTGTAAGAAGTGCTGAAGCTGTCAATGGCAGTTTCACCCATCATGCCCGACACCCATTCAGCCGTTTCGTCCAATACACGCAAAGAAATCTGAGTATTCATGTTGGCAAAGAATTGCCGTGCAGCTGCTGGACTCTTAAGTTTTGCCTCTAAGTCTGCATTGGCTTGCATTGCAAGAAACGCTTGGAAGCCACCGCCACCACCCTTATTTAGGATTTGAACCAGCTGAGGCGATGCAACTTCAAATACTTCATCGAACAATAGGAAGGTTGTTTGTTTAGGATGGTGGTTATAAATCGTCCCAGCTACCGTTGCAATTTCCGCAAGCGTTGTTGATGCAAGCGTATGCGCCACAGTCTGATTAGTAAGACTGTCCAGCGACATATAGAAAACCTTCTTCCCAAGAATAATGGATTCCATATCGTAGATCGGGCGAGGATCTTCTATGTCGTCCGTGTCCGGAGAGAGCATCTTGCCAAGCTCACCCATGCAAAGTGTTTGCATAAGAGGAAGCAAAGCAAGAATCATTTTCCCGTAATGCTCTTTCGAGTGATATAGCGTTGTAATCAACCCATCAATCACATCATTATTACCATGTTGCCGGGAATGCTGCTCTGAATAGAACCGAGCCATAGCTTCGATACGGGAAACCTTCATATCTTTGCTCATGATCTGCCCGATCTTCTGATCCCAATCCGTTCCGTATAACGGAGTGAACAGCACCCCAAAGCAATCTTCCAGCAAATGTTCAATACCCATCTCAGCGTATCTTCTGATTTCCTTGAGCGATGGTCGAACACCAACCATTTCCAGTCCGTAACAAATTCGGTTTACAGAGAGTTCGCAAAATTTGGTGAAATTATCAGACCCGTCGCTTGATATGAGTGTGCCAATCCGAGCACCAATGTCTGCGATTACATTCCAGTTTTTGATCGGATTAAGTCGAATTGATTGGGACGGAAATTGTGGATGGAAGTAAAGATAATCCCGATTATTTCGCTTTGCAAAATTGCGTGCGAGCGCTTCCAGATCCTTATCCCCTTTGGGGTCAATAATGATCAGACATGCATCTTTCATTTGAGTCATCTGTGAGACCAGAACCGCATATAGTCTCGTCTTACCTGAGCGAGTTGTTCCACTAATACCCACATGCCCAGGCAAGGTATCAAGTCGCAGGCGTATTGTTTCTTCTTTGTGAGCACCTAACCCATGTATCCATGGGCAACCCATGGCCTCGTCGTCAGGAACCGTATTACTAGGGGTAATCCACTCCCTGATTTTTTTAGGCAATCTTTTTGGAATGAAGCAGATGTCTTCCGAGTCTCGCTTTGAAATTTCCCAGGCAAGCTGAGCTTCAGTTTTTCCCCATGCAAAGCCTTCTCCTAGATAAAAAGCTTTATGGTTTTCGATTGAATCCTTACCTATAACCTCCATTTGGTCGTAAGTGAGAAATTTAAGCCGTTGAGCACTGATCGCCATTCTGAATGAAAGGACGGACAGGGCTTTCCTGAATCTAATAAATGACATCCCAGAACAGAATGCGGCAAACACGCCCCATAGAGGCAAGGTATTCATTGAGGCAACAGCAACAGCAGAAGCTGCCCAAACACTTCCCGATCTCACTTCGTAAAGTGGTCTAAACATATCTTGGTATCGGTTTTTCACAGCAATACTCCAGACACTCCATCCGTAAGAAATTTCGAGACAATTGGTTTGAGTTTTATGTTCTGACCATCCTTGCCAATAACCAAACCCTTTTTACGTAAATCTGCTTCTACTACAGTCGCTAGTAACCCATGAGAAGAAAGTAAACGTAATGGAAACGAAACACCCGTCTCATCAAATTTAAATCTCTTAGCTAGAGGATCTCCATTCTTGATCTGGTCGCGAAATAATTCGAACATTTGAAGGTGCATGATCTCAAGTAACTCGATAGGATTTTTGTTGTCCTGAGCGATTTCCTGAGGTTGAACAGGAGCGGTTACAGGCTGACTACTTAGCACTTCTGAAGAAATTGGTTCAGATGCATGCTGTTGTGCCATTCCATCTGCTATGTCTGCATGAAAGCCTGGGGCGGGGGCAACGTATTGCTTGGCCAAAGCTTTCATCTCCATATCGATGGCCTTGGCAATCGCGTTCCGTACCAATTTTTGCATGACGGCTTCATGTCCAATCGGATGCGGATCTGGCGCGAGGGAATTCATCAGTTCATTTACCACGTCACTTGGATATTCAGCAATCAGGTCTATTGGTACCGCCCGTGAGGCCCTAAAAGAACATACCTTCGGATTGATTGCCGTCTCCCCTGCCCATTCAACACGATAGCCTCCGCGTGCGGCAGCCCATTCGTGAAGCCTTTCGTTGCAATTCCAAATCTCTCCATCATCAGAAATAACCTTTGTCATCCACATGGAATATGTCATGGCTGAATACACAACAGACAGGTAAGCAGCATGAATGTACTGTCTTTCCAGGCTGTGCCTGAATTCTGATTTATTTGCTGGAGTAAAAATTGCGCCTTCGCATAGACGAAGTGCAATGAATCCGCACTGGGCCACAAAGCGTAGTCCACCACCAGGCTCTGTGTGATGATCCTTTGCTGAAGGTAAAAGTTGAATCCATGAGGCAACATCCAGCAATGGCAGGATGTATTTTTTATGGAATTTTTCTCCACTATCCGTAGTGCATGTTGCAATGGACTTTAGAACATTGCATGAAGCATCGACTTGTTGAAGAATATCTATAGGTGCTGTAGCGTTGAAATTCATGAAGCCGATTTTCTTGACTTCTGCCACTCATGGATTCTAAAAGCGATAACTTATTGCAACGCTTTTATTTTTGTGACTTTGACCAATTATTGACGCATGTGAGGTAAGAAATGGATCGAAAGAAGGTCAATGTATTTATCGTGGATGACCATGAAATGTTTCGTGATGGTCTGAAAGCGATTCTTTCTTGCAATGCGGATTTATATGTAATTGGTGAAGCGAACAACCCTCATGATGCAGTAAACCAGCTTTCCAATATCAAGATCGAGTCTCCACTCCTGGTGTTGATGGATATATCCATGTATGGCGAGAATTCTGGTCTTCCTGGTATTAACAGAGTTAAAGAAATTGATCCTTGTATCTCTGTACTTTCGATCTCAATGCACCCTGAAGACCAGTATGCCATCAAGGCAATTCGACATGGTGCTAACGGATTCATAAGTAAGGGTTGTGGAACTAAGGAATTATTTTTGGCCATCAGCAAAATCGCATCTGGTGAAATTTACGTGTCTCCCAGTGTCGCTCTTCAAATGGCAAACCTCTTGGCATCAGGTGGTGATGTTGCTGCTGTGAAGCATGACAACTTGTCAGGCAGGGAAATGGAAGTTCTTAAGTATGTCGTAGCCGGAATGGAGCCAAAGAATATCTCTCGAATCTTGAACATCAGCATTAAAACTATATCCACACATACCACTAACATCTTAGTAAAGCTTGGACTCCGCAATCGAACCGAACTTGTTGGTTATGCATTAACGAATGGCATAACCTCTGGTTTCACAAAAAGTGACAAGCTCTAATTCCCTCTACCGCCTTCTTGGCATCGGAAAATTCCGAGTAAATCTGCACTTCCCTTAGGAATCTCCCCAATACAACTTCAACTGTCATTTCAATAAAATGACATGTATGGCGGTGGCTCTTGACATCTTGAGTTTTTGGATAAGCTGTCACTGTAGTCGGCGAAAGCTACGTCATTTAGGTGAGGTTTTACTTAATTGCGAGTAATGAAATAGCTAAAACTGTTTCACGTTTGCTGAAATCTAGTCCATACAAAATAAATAAGGAGTGGTAAGTATGTCAGATAACGATCAAGTAATTGGGGAAGTTGCGTCCCTTTCTTCTGAAATTGCAGAAGGATTCACTTCGTCATTGGATCTCAAATTCGATTATTCCGTGTTCGAAGAAGGCGCTGTACGCAATGAAGTGATGCGTTGTGTGCTGGTTTGTAAGATGGAGTTTGTCCGCACGGCAGAGCAGATAGTTCGTTTTGGTGCTGCATTCAATGTCATCCAAGAAAAAACCGGGGCATTTTTCGATGTTCTTTGTGCCGCAGAATTTCCAGAGATTTCGAAAAGAACTGTGCAACGTTATGTAAGAGCAGCGCAGCTTCTTGGTAGGAATTCCATCATCGCATCCAATTCAAATAACATTGACCTTTCCGCACTCTATCGTGTGGCAGAAGGCGATGAGCAGTTGAGAAAAGAAGTCGAATTGATTCTTGAAAAAGGCGAGCACGTATCCAAACAAGATGTGCAGGAAATTATTCAGCGCCTGAAAGATTTCTCCAGTGGAGAAACCGTAGACATGCTTGCTAAACTCAATACTGCAAGCGAAGGCCTGAGGGAGACTCAAGCGCAGCTTGAAGCAAAGAGTGCAGAATCTGCCAGGCTCGAACTCGAAGTTAGGCGATTAAATGACAGGCTAAGCCTTGCTACTGATGCGTATACAACCGCGCAGGCCGAGTCAGTCAGGTATTCCGAGGAAATCGGAAAGCACAAGGAGAATGTCCGCCAGATGGAACAAGCTCTTATTGAAAAGGATAAGAAGATAGCTACCGTCGAAGTGGAGGTTGTTCCCAAGGGATATTCAAATCTCGAAGATGCCATCGCTGCCTTGAAAAAGAAAATTAACACTTTGGAGCTAGAAGAAGCCGCGAAAAACGATTTGCTCGCAAACAAAAGGCTTGAAATCGACACCCTTGATTCAAAAATCAGGGCTATCAATGTAAACACCGAAAAAGTG
>Ga0265327_10005811_pt1 | contig 10132 bp, 8 predicted proteins | sample 41621metaG_FD_202089 | JGI IMG/M metagenome (GOLD analysis project Ga0265327, IMG submission 202089) | Rhizosphere microbial communities from Carex aquatilis grown in University of Washington, Seatle, WA, United States - 4-16-21 metaG | ecosystem: Host-associated > Plants > Roots > Rhizosphere >... | reverse complement strand
ACAGCAGTGCCCGCTCGCGTGCTCGGAGTTGTCCACGCCGGCACCGTCCTGGCCGACCACGACGTACTGACCGCCGATCCGGGCGACCTGGATGTCGGCGCGGTACAGCGCGGACAGCGTTTCTGATGTCATGACCTCCTCGACGGTGCCGATCCGGAAGCGGCCGTCGACGAGGTACAGCACGCGGTCGACGTACGGCAGCACGGGATTGACCTCGTGGGTGACGAACAGCACGGCTGTCCCGGCGTCCTTGCGGCGCTGGTCGATGAGGCCCGACACCAGTTTGGCGTTGGCCGGGTCGAGGTTGAGCAGCGGTTCGTCACACAGCAGCAACGCGGGATCGGACGCCAGGGCCTGCGCGATGCGGACCCGCTGCAGCTCGCCGCCGGACATCACCGACACCGGGACGTCGGCCAGCCGGGCGCCGTCCACTTGGTTCAGGGCCTGTGTCACCAGGGCGCGACGCTGCGCGCGCTTGCGTGGGCCGGCGAAACCCCACTGGTGGCCATCGCAGCCGAGGCCGACCAGATCGCGGCCGCGCAGCGTCAGTCCGGTGTCGAGTGAGCGGTGCTGCGGCACGTAGCCGATGGTGCCGGTCGTGGTCATCCGGCCCGCCGTCAGCAGCTGTTGGCGCAGCAGCACCTTGAGCAGAGAGGTCTTGCCGGTGCCGTTCGGGCCGAGCACCGCGATGAACTCGCCGCGGCGCACCGTCAGATCCAACCGGTCCCACAGCACGCGGTCGCCGAACGACAACCGCGCGCCGGTCAGTTCGGCGACCGCCGTGGTCGGTGAGGGATCTGAGGGCACAGTCGTCGATTATCGCGTCGGGGCAGGCGCGGTATCCAACTGGTGTGCCAGTGCCTCGGCGGTCTGCTGCTGCCACGTCAGGAAATCCTGCCCCGCGGGCAGCGTCTCCGTCACCTCGAGGATGGGCAGGGCGGCCTTGCGGGCGGCCTCCTGCAGCTGCTTGGTGACGGCGGTCTCGGTCTGCTTGTTGACCACCAGCGCGTCGACCTTGTGACCGTTGATCAGGTCGAGCACCGCGGCGACGTCGGCCGGGGCGGGGTCGTGGCCTTCTTCGGCGGCGGCGGCGAAACCGTGCGGCGTGCTGTCGACGACGCCCGCGGCGGCCAGCAGGTAGTGCGCGACGGGTTCGGTGGAGACCACCGCGGCGCCGGGGTGCTTCTGTCCGATGGCGTGCTCGGTCGCGGCGATCGCGTCGGTCTTCTTGCCGAAGTCCGCGGCGTTGGCCCGGTAGGCGTCGGCGTGCGCGGGATCGGAGGAGGCCAGGTCGTCGGCGATCTTGACGGCGACGGCCTTGGCCACCGCCATGTTGTAGAAGACATGCTCGTTCGCCTCACCGGGCGCGTTGTGCGGCAGCAGCGAGTAGGCGTCCACGGTGGTGACGTTCTTGTGGTTCTTCAACACGTCGTCGGCCCAGTGGTCGTAGCCGCCGCCGTTGATGACGACGAGGGCGGCGTCGGCGATCGCCGCGGCGTCGGCCGGGGTGGCTTCGTAGGAGTGCGGGTCGTCGACGTCGCTGGTGAGGAGGGACTTGACGTCGGCGTGCCCGCCGGCCACCGCGGTGGCGACGCTGCCCCAGACGTTCGTGGTGGTGACGACCTTGGCGGCGCCGTTGGCGTGGCCGGCGTCGTCGTGCGACCCGCAAGCGGCCAACCCGGTGACCGAGGCCAGCGCGGTGAGGGCGGACAGTGCGATGAGCCTGGTCCGGGTCATGAGTGCTCCTGCGGGTTAGTGTTAATGAAAACCGTTTGCATTAAATCTAGTGCACCGTTGCCGTGCAGCGCGAATCGGATGCGCTAGCGTCACAAATATGCCGAGGAGTCCCAACCCGAGGCGTCGGGCCACGCTGGCCTCGCTCGCTGCCGAGTTGAAGGTCTCGCGGACCACGATCTCGAACGCCTACAACCGGCCGGATCAGCTCTCGCCGGAGTTGCGTGAGCGGGTGCTCGCGGCGGCCAAGGAGATGGGTTACCCCGGCCCCGACCCGGTGGCACGTTCCCTGCGCACCCGCAAGGCCGGCGCCTTCGGGCTCATCATCACCGAGTCGCTCAACTATTCATTCCGGGACCCGGCGGCCCTGGATTTCGTTGCTGGACTTGCCGAATCGTGCGAAGAGGCCGGGCGGGGCCTGCTGCTGGTGGCGGCCGGGCCGAACCGGTCGGTCGAGGACGGCACCGCGGCGGTGCTGTCCGCCGGGGTCGACGGGTTCGTGGTCTACGCGGCCTCGGACGACGATCCGTATCTGCCGGTAGTGCAGCAGCGGGGCGTGCCGATCGTCGTCGTCGACCAGCCCAAGGATGTCCAGGGCGCCTCCCGGGTGTGCATCGACGACCGGGCGGCCATGCGCGAGATCGCGGAATATGTTGTCGGCCTTGGTCATCGGGAGATCGGTCTGCTGACCATGCGGCTCGGTCGGCACTGGCCGCACGGCGACGCGCAGTCGGCCGTCGCGGACCCGGATCGGCTCGCCTCGCAGCATTTTCACGCGCAGTGCGAGCGCATTCTCGGGGTACGTGACGCGATGGCGGGCGCCGGTCTGAATCCCGATGCGCTGACGGTGGTGGAGACGTTCGAGCACCTGCCGAGTTCGGGTGGGGCGGCGGCCGCTGTTGCGCTGCAAGCGAATCCACGTATCACCGCGCTGATGTGTACCGCTGACGTGTTGGCCCTTTCCGCCATGGACCACCTGCGCTCGCGCGGTATCTACGTGCCGGGCCAGATGACCGTGACCGGATTCGACGGCGTCCCCGAGGCGCTCGCGCGCGGGCTGACCACCGTGGCCCAGCCGAGTCTGGAGAAGGGCCGGCGGGCAGGGTACCTGCTGAACAATCCACCGCGGTCCGGGATCCCGGTGATCGAGGTGCTCGACACCGAGCTGGTGCGCGGCCGCACCTCGGGTCCGCCCGCCTAGCTGCTGCGGCGGGCGGCAAGGTACGCCAGCGCCTGCGCGACGTCCTCGGGGGAGTCGACGCGGTACCGCGCGGCCGACGGGCCGGTACCGACCTTCACCCCGACGTCACCGTCGCGCAGACGCGCGAAGGCTTTTTCGTCGGTGACGTCGTCGCCCAGGTACACGACGGCGGTCGCGTCGTCGCGCTCCCGCAGCACGTCGATGGCCGAGCCCTTGTTGGTGGTGATCACCGCGAACTCCAGCACCGCCTTGCCTTCGGTGGTTTCGGCGGGCCAGGACTCACCGGCCGTCCGCGCGGCGGCCAGTGCCGCCTCACCGTCGCCGGCCGAGGCGTTGCGTACGTGCAGGGCCACGCTGGCGGGTTTTGTCTCGACCGCGACGCCGGGGTACCGGCTTGCGATCTCGGTGAGCGAATCCACGATCAGGGTCAGCAGTGCACGGTCGACGGTCTGGGTGAACCCGGTGTCGAACTCGGCGCCGTGGCTGCCCACCAGATGCACCGACTCGGGCATGCCGGACAGTTCACGAAGGACCCCCAGCGCGCGGCCGGACACCAACGCCACCGAGGTGTGTGGCAGCGCCGCGAGCTCGAGCAGGGCGGCGGCACCGGCGGGCAAGGCCCGGGCGTCGGCGGGATTGTTCACGATCGGCGACAGCGTGCCGTCGAAATCCGAAGTGACGAGCAGTCGGGGGGTCGCGGCGACGGTGTCGAGCGCCGCGATCAGATCAGCCGGGAGCACCGGTCAGACTTTAGGGTGTTCCCCGTCGCCGATCAGCAGTCGCACCGCCAGATCGAGTCGCTTGCTCACATCGGTGGCCGATGCACGGCGGGTCAGCCAGGCCAGCAGGTTCGACAGCCACACATCGGAGATGACGCGGGCGATGTGGTACTGGTCCTCGGTGGGCTCGCCGTCGCTCATGGCACGGGCGAACATCGAGTCCATCAGCTTGCCGACGTGATCAACCTCACCGGCCGCGGACGCGTCGGCGAACACGAAAGCGCGCGTCATGGCCTCGGTCAGCAGCGGATTGCGCTGCATCGACCGGTTCAGCTTGCTGACCATCACATTGAGTCGCTGGTACGGCGTGCCGCCCGTAAGTGAGGCCCGATCGGTCTTGGCGTCGATGCGCTCGAATTCGCGTCCCAGTGCGGACACCAGCAGGTGCACCTTCGACGGGAAGTAGCGGTACAGGGTGCCGACCGCGACGTCGGCGCGTTCTGCCACGGCACGCATCTGAACTGCCTCGTAGCCGCCTTTGGAGGCGATGGCCAAGGTGGCGTCCAGGATGCGCTTACGGCGCTCGCGCTGAGCCTCCGAACCAAGCTCGGATTCGGTGAGTACGGCCATGTTGGTCACCTCCCGCGGGCGAACGGCGGAATCGGACTCGGGTGTTGCTGGCGTCGGCATTCGGCGGTCAGCTCCTTCGGGTAGCGCATTGGGTGAAAACGATACGCAAAGTGATCGGTAATTTCCCACCTCCAGGCGCCCCGGGACACCCAAGTGTCCTGCTGTAATAGCGATCGACTTGACGTCTGATTGCTGTCACCATTAGAACACGTTCTAGTGAGAAGCGTGTTCTTCTCGCCCAAACGCTAGGAGCGCATGGTGTCCATCACTTCCACAACTATCGACTCGGAGCGGGCCGAGGTCCGCGAAATGGTCCGTAGCTGGGCTGTCGCGTCGGGTTCCATCGCCGCGGTCCGGGCTGCCGAGGAGGACGGCGCTGACTCCTGGCGGGGCCCCTATGGCGGTCTGGTCGAACTAGGGACCTTCGGCGTCGCGGTGTCCGAGGACCTCGGCGGCGCCGGTGGTTCCATCGCCGACCTGTGCGTGATGGTCGACGAAGCTGCCGCCGCGCTGGTTCCCGGCCCCGTTGCCACGACCGCCCTGGCAACACTGGTGATCACCGACGCCGCGCTGCTGGACTCGCTGATCTCCGGGCAGCGCACCGCCGGCCTGGCCCTGAGCTCCGATATCGCCTTCGACGGGCAGTCCGCCACCGGCACCGCCAGGTTCGTGCTGGGCGCACTGCCGGACGGCCTGCTGATCCTGCCGGCCGGAGACACCTGGCTCTTGGTCGACGCCGCCGCGGCCGGCGTCACCGTCACGCCGCTCGAAGCCACCGACTTCTCCCGGCCGCTGGCGCGCGTCGAACTGAATGGCGCGGCGGCGACAGTCCTCGACACGCCGGTCGCCGACCTGGCCGTGACCGTGCTGGCCGCCGAGGCCGCGGGTCTGGCCCGCTGGCAGCTGGAGACGGCCGCCGAATACGCCAAGGTGCGTGAGCAGTTCGGCAAGCCGATCGGCAGCTTCCAGGCCGTCAAGCACATGTGCGCCGAGATGCTGCTGCGTTCGCAGCAGGTTGCCGTCGCCGCGAGCGACGTCGCCGAGGCAGCTTCGGAAGCCACTGCAGGCGGTGACACCTCCCAACTCTCCATCGCCGCGGCGGTCGCCGCCGCGGCCGCCATCGACGCCGCGAAACACAATGGCCGCGACTGCATTCAGGTGCTGGGCGGCATCGGCTTCACCTGGGAGCACGACGCGCACCTGTACCTGCGGCGCTCCTATGCGACCTCGCAGATCCTCGGTGGCCACGGCAGCTGGCTGCGCCGGGTGGCCGCGCTGACCCGGTCGGGACTGCGCCGCCAACTGCACGTCGACACGGGTGCCGCCGAGACCATCCGCCCCGAGATCGCCGCTGTGGTGGCCCAGATCGCCGCGCTGCCCGTCGAGAAGCATCAGGCAGCGCTGGCCGAGGCCGGCCTGATGGCGCCGCACTGGCCCGCGCCGTACGGTCGCGGGGCGTCACCGGGTGAGCAGCTGGTGATCGACGACGAACTCAGCGCGGCAAGCGTTGTGCGCCCTGACATTTCGATCGGCTGGTGGGCCGCGCCGACCATCCTCGGCCACGGCACCCCCGAGCAGATCGACCGCTTCATTCCGGGCACGCTCACCGGCGACGTGTACTGGTGCCAGCTGTTCAGCGAGCCCGGCGCGGGCTCGGACCTGGCGGCGCTGCGGACCAAGGCCGTCAAGGTCGACGGTGGCTGGAAGCTGACCGGCCAGAAGGTGTGGACCTCCAACGCGCACCGCGCCAACTGGGGAATCTGCCTGGCCCGCACCAACCCTGACGCACCGAAGCACAAGGGCATCACCTACTTCGTCGTCGACATGAGCTCGCCCGGCATCGACATCCGTCCGCTGCGCGAGATCACCGGCGAGGCACTGTTCAACGAGGTGTTCCTGGACGACCTGTTCGTGCCGGACGACTGCGTCATCGGCCCCGTCGACGGCGGCTGGCCGTTGGCCCGCACCACGCTGGCCAACGAGCGCGTCGCCATGGCCGCCGGTGGCGCACTGGACAAGGGCATGGAGCACCTGCTGGAGGTGCTCGGTGACCGCGAGTTGGACGCTGCCGATGCGGAACGCCTTGGCGCCCTTATCGTTGCGGCCCAGGTGGGTTCGCTGCTGGATCAGCTGACGGCGCAGATGGCCGTCGGCGGGCACGATCCCGGTGCCCCGTCGAGCGTGCGCAAGCTCATCGGCGTGCGCTACCGCCAGACGCTGGCCGAGACGATCATGGACGCCCACGACGGCTCCGGTATCGAGGATTCGCCCGACGTCCGGTACTTCCTCAACACCCGCTGCCTGTCGATAGCCGGTGGTACCGAGCAGATTCTGCTGACGGTGGCCGGCGAGCGCCTGCTGGGCCTGCCGCGCTAGCGGCCCCGGCGGAAATCCCGCGGGGTCAGGCCGACCCGCTGCCGGAATGTGGTGGCGAAATGGTTGGGTGTCGAGAACCCAACCGCGGCACTGATTTCGGTGATCGACAGCCGGGTCGAGGACAGTAAGATCTTCGCGCGGTCGATGCGGCGGTCGAGCAGGAACTGGTAGGGCGTCGTGTGGAACGCGGCCCGGAAGGCCTTGATGAACGTCGCCACGGACATCTGGGCAAGGCGCGCAAGCGATTCCAGATGAATGTCGGATTCCATGCTGGTTTCCAGAAACTCGATGATCGATGCGCGCGCCGACGGCGCCAGGGTGTCTCGCTCGAATTCCGTTGGCGGCGGGGTGATCGTGTAGGTGTCGCGGATCAGCAATCGCAGTGTCTCGCCGGCGGAATCGAGCAGTAGCCGGGCCAGCGCGTCGTCTCGCGTGGCGACGCTGCGTATTTTGGTGACCAACTGCAGGATCAGCGGATCATGATGTTTGCGCCGGGGGAGCAGCGCTATCTCGCCCAGTGCCTCCTCGGGTATCGAGATCTCGCAGAAGCCGGCCGTGTCACCCGTGACCACCGACGTGCAGCGCACGCCTGCGGGGACCACCCAGGTATCGCCGATGCGCGGCAGCGTGCGGTCGGTCGGACCCCAATTCAGGTTGGTCTCCATCGATCGGAGCTCGCCGTGGCGGTGCACGTAGATCAGGTGGCGGCCGGAGTCCTCGCAACACCAGTCGGTGGTGCTCTCGATCCGCTCGGTGGCGAACCGCAGCGTCATGCCGCGACTGTCGACGGACCGCTCGCCGACCACGATGCGTGGTGTCATGGGGCGGTCGTCGTTCCAAGGCTTCAGGACCGGCCTGCGCGCCATGCACAACCTCCTGGTCAGCCGCATTCCTGACCACATCCTGTGCAACACCTGCGAGTGCGTCAATAGCCTGTGGGCAGAAATTAGAACTTGTTGCAGATTTCGAATGTTCCGTTTCGGCTTGGTCACTACCGTCTGCGCGGCCAGAAGTGCTGACCCCCAGAGTCCAAGGAGAACGTATGGCATTCGAGTTGCGCCGATATTCGACGGCGGGAATCGCAGTCGCGACCGCCGGCGTCATCGCCATCAGTCCGGTGACGGTCGCGCCACCCGCCCTTCATCTGCCGGCGCCGACGAGCGTGGTGTCGACGCGGACCGTCAACCTCACCGGATTCGTCAACCCGATCGCGGCGTGGGGCGACGTGTTGACGACGACTGTCACCGACATCGGGAAACTGGGGCAGATGTATGCCGCCGACCCGTTCCCGATCCTGCGTCAGGTCATTGCGAACCAGGTCGGTTACGCGCAGCAGATCATCTCGATCGGCAACCAGATGGGCAAGGGGCTGACCTTCTGGGTCAACCAACTGCCAGGGCGACTGCAAACCGCTCTTCAGCAATTGGCTTCGGGCCAGTTTGCCGCAGGAGTAGACGGCCTCTACGCCTTGCCGCTTTATGCGCTCGTCGGCGTCATGTTCCCCCTACTGCAGTTCGACATCCCGAAGAAGATCGCCCAGAACGTCACCAATGTCATCGGCAGTCTCAGTTCGGTCGCTACCCAGTTGGCGTTTGGCGCGTTGGGAGTTGCTGGTTCAGCCGAGCAGGCGTTTTCGAACACCGGCCAGCAATTCCTTGATGCGGTGAAGGCCGGTGACGCCGCAACTGCCGTCAGCGCGGTGATCAACTTTCCGGCGACCATGGTCAACGCCGTGCTGAACGGCTATGGGGCGAGCAAAGGTACTGGCGGTATCTTCGGCAGCTACGGCTTTGCCGCAAGTGTCATCACAGCCCTAAAGATGATTGCCGGCGCCATCAAGCCACAGGCTCCGACCGCTCCGGTGGCAGCGACCACGGACGGCGCGGCGGTGGCGACGGCCGTAACTGACACGGCGACAAAGGCTCTGGCACCGGCCATCAAGCCGGCGGCCACCGCAGCGGTCAAGGCCGGCGATGCCGACAAGGTGTCGGGGAGCCCGGCGAAGTCGAAAGCGTCTGTGAACAAGGAGGATCCGAAGCCTGCGGCCCCGGTCGTGACCGAAGCACCGGAATCGCAGCCGGTGAAGGTCGCGGAGCCGACGAAGGTCGACACGTCCATCCCCGCTGGGGAGCCGGTGTCAGCCGAACCAGCCAAGACCCAATCCGGTGCCAAGCCGGCGGGCGCAACGTCGTCGGACTCCGATTCGGCAGGCAAGGCGGACAAGCCGGTAAAGAGGGCCGAAAAGGCACAGAAGACGCCGAAGACTCCGAAGGTCACGAAGACCGGTAAGCAGGGGAAGGTGGCGTCGTCGACGCATCAGTCAGCCGACGCTGGTTGATGGGGGGGCGAGATCGGCGAAATGGTTGCGAAAGCCGCACGGCCAGCGACCATTTCGTCGATCTCGGCTGAGTTCCTCAGCGCCGCATGCGGTGTGCGCCGGCAACGATGGCGTCGTGCAGCGCCACCTCGGCTTCGGATGGCGTGCTCCGCCGGTGCAGCAGAACGAATTCCAGGTGTCCCAGGCTCGGCAGCCGACTGTCCATGATCGGTTGCAGGCCTTGTGGCAGAACCGATTCGGAATGCGCGATGATGCCGAGCCCGGCGAGCGCCGCGGCTTGCAGGCCGAGCAGGCTGTCGCTGACGCACGCGATGCGCCAGCTGCGGCGCTCTCGTTCCAGTTCGCGTAGGGCGATGTGCCGGGTCAGGCTCGGCGGTGGGTACGTCACGATCGGCACCGGGTCGGTGATGTCGGTCAGCCCGGGGCGGCCGGCCCATACGAGGCGATCGCGCCACAACAGTTCGCCGTGTTGCTCGCCGGGCAGCCGTTTGGCCACCATGAGGTCCAATTCGCCTGCGGCCATTCGGGTTTTGAGGTTCTCGCTCAGGCCCACGACCAGTTCCAGGTCGACGCCGGGGTAGGACTGGCGGAACTCGACCAGCACGTCGGAGAGCATCCGGCCGACCAGATCGTCGGAGGCGCCGAGCCGGATCAGGCCTGTGGGTTGGGATTCGGAGAAATAGCGGTCGGCTTTGGCCTGTGCGTCCAGGATGTCGTGCGCGAAGCTCACCATCGCGGCGCCGTCGGCGGTGAGTGCCAGGTTGCGGGTATCGCGCCGGAAGAGCTCGCGGCCGACGGCCTGCTCCAAGCGGGCGACGTGCCCGCTCACCGTGGACTGACGGAGCCCCAGCAGGCGACCGGCCGCGGTGAATCCGCCGGCGCGGTCGACGGCGAGGAAGGTGCGCAGCAGTTCGGGGTCGAACACATTCATCACGATATCCGGTTGGAGATATCGGATCTATCGCCTGGTGCTATGAGTTGGCGAAGCAGTACGTTCTTCCCGTGAACCTGCTCGCCAAGCTCCGCATCGACGGCTTCCTGCTCGGGCTGTTCGCGGCGATGGCCATCGGTGTGCTGCTGCCGGCCCGTGGTGACGCAGGTCAGGCAGTCGAGACGGCGGCCAAGGTCGCGATC
>Ga0265327_10005810_pt1 | contig 10135 bp, 11 predicted proteins | sample 41621metaG_FD_202089 | JGI IMG/M metagenome (GOLD analysis project Ga0265327, IMG submission 202089) | Rhizosphere microbial communities from Carex aquatilis grown in University of Washington, Seatle, WA, United States - 4-16-21 metaG | ecosystem: Host-associated > Plants > Roots > Rhizosphere... | reverse complement strand
CCGAAATCCTCATCCGCCGCGAAGAAGCGCGTGCCTGGGAACAACTCGCGCATTACCGCAAGCGCTTGGCAGGCAAGAAAGTGCTACTGATTACCGGCGGCGTGAAGTCGTGGTCGGTGGTTTCTGCGCTGCAAGAAGTAGGCATGGAAATCGTCGGCACCAGCGTGAAGAAATCCACCGAAGAAGACAAAAAGCGCGTCAAAGAACTCATGGGCGAAGACGCACATATGTTCGACGACATGACGCCGCGCGAAATGTTCAAGATGCTCAAGGATGCCAAGGCCGACATCATGCTCTCAGGTGGGCGTTCGCAGTTTGTGGCATTAAAAGCAAAAATGCCCTGGCTGGACATCAACCAGGAACGGCACCACGCCTATGCCGGTTACGAAGGCATGGTGGCGCTGGTGCGCGAGATCGACAAGGCGCTGTACAACCCCATCTGGGCGCAAGTGCGCAAACCTGCCCCATGGGAGTCGTCGGGGATTCCAAATGGCTAAAGTCACCACATCGAAAAAAGCGTGTAGCGTTAACCCACTGAAAATGAGCCAGCCAATAGGAGGGGCGCTGGCGTTCATGGGCCTCGCCAACTGCATGCCGATACTTCACGGTTCGCAAGGCTGCACCGCGTTTGGGCTGGTGTTGCTGGTGCGCCATTTTCGCGAGGCCATCCCGCTGCAAACCACGGCCATGAACGAAGTGACCACCATCATGGGTGGCATGGATAACGTCGAGCAGGCACTGCTCAATATTGTGCAACGCGCCAAGCCGGAAATTATTGGCATGTGTACCACGGGCCTCACGGAAACCAAGGGGGATGACATTCACGGTTATCTCAAACTCATACGCCAACGCCATCCCGAAGTGGTGGATGTGCCCATCGTGTTCGTGGAAACGCCGGACTTCAAGGATGCCTTCCAGGACGGTTGGGCCAAGACCGTGACCTGCATCGTGCGCGAACTCGTGGATAAGGCGAGCGACACCATACAGGGGCAGGTGAATCTATTGGTCGGCAGCCACCTGACTTCGGCGGACATCGACGAAGTGCGCGAAACCATCGAAGCTTTTGGACTCACGCCTATCGTGCTGCCCGACCTGTCCGACTCGCTGGACGGACACATCCCGCAGGAATTCACTCCGACCACCATAGGCGGCACCACCATAGACATGATCCGCGCCATGGGAGCTTCGCAGGCGACTCTCGCCATCGGTCAGCAAATGGAGATGGCTGCGCTGGAGTTGGAAATCAAGACTGGTGTGCCTTATGTGGTGTTTGACCGGCTCACCGGGCTGGAGGTCAACGATCGTTTTCTGATGTATCTCTCCGGACTATCGAGTAAACCCGTTCCGCATAAATACCGTCGCCAGCGCAGCCAGTTGGTGGATGCGATGCTGGACGGCCATTTCTTTCTGGGCGGCAAGAAAATCGCCATCGGCGCCGAGCCGGATTTGCTGTGGGCATATTCCAGTTGGCTCGCGGAAATGGGCTGCGAAATCACTGCTGCCGTTACCACCACACATTCGCCGCTGCTGGAAAAAGTGCCCGCAGAAGAAGTGCTGATTGGCGATCTGGAAGACCTGGAAACCCGTGCTCAAGGATGCGACGTGCTGATGACGCACGCACATGGCAGGCAGGCATCTGAACGACTGGATATACCGTTGTTCAGAATTGGCATCCCTTGTTTTGACAGGCTGGGCGCGGCGCACAAGCTTTCTGTCGGCTATCGTGGCACGCGCGATTTGGTTTTTCAGATGGCCAACCTGCTCATGGAAAGCGAGCACGAAACGGCACCGGATAGCTGGCTGTTGCCGCCGGAAACGACAGGCGAAGGTCTCACGCAAGTTCAAGCAGTAACCCTGTAAACAAAGGAGTAATGGCATGAAAATCGCATTCGCAACACAAGACATGCAACGGGTTGATGCCCATTTCGGCTGGGCCAGGAACATCGCCGTGTATGAAATCAGCAAGGATGGCTTCAGCTTTGTAGAAAGCTTCCAGTTCGATGGCGACCTCAAGGAAGACGGCAACGAGGACAAACTGCTGCCCAAGATCGAAGCCATCAAGGATTGCGCCATTCTCTACGTTTCCGCGATAGGCGGCTCGGCCGCTGCGCGCGTGGTGGCCAACAAAATCCACCCGATCAAGGTCAACCAGCCGGATCCCATTGCCGAACTGCTAGAAAAATTCAAGGTTGTGCTCAATGGCACGCCTCCGCCCTGGCTGCGCAAGATAGTAAATAAAGGCGAAGAGCGCAGCTTCGATTTCGACGACGAAGAAGAAACCGCTTAACCGAATTTTAGGAGACAAACATGACCGCTAACATGGCAGCAGAAGTAGAAACCCCCGCCGATCCTTGGGCATCCCCGTTCGTTAAAGAACTCGTCAAGCAATGGCGCGCCCAGGATACCCACGGGACTTGGGAAGGCAAGGACAACGCAGCACTATTGTCCCCCTACATCATCACCAAGGAACAGCGCCGCGAGATGCCGATTATCGGCGATCCTGACCCGGAAACCCTGTGGCGTCTCGAGTTGTTCTACAACGCTATCGGTCTGGCTGTCGAACGTGAAACCAAAATCATGGTGTCACCCATGATGAAAATGCACCACGAGGGCTTCGGCAAGATGATCCTCACTGCAGGGCGTTTGGTGGTGGTGAACAAGCAGCTGCGCGATGTGCATCGATTTGGTTTTGAAACCATGGAAAAACTGGCAGATGAGGGCGAAAAGGTCGTCGCAGCGGCAGTGGAGATGATCCGCAAATACCCGGACGTTGCCAATTACAGCTAACCACGTAGCAAAGGCGAGGCCGCTTGCGCTACAACAGGAGCAATACATGAGTGACATTGAAACCATCAAGGCTGAAGTGAAAAAGCTCAACGGTCAGGCCACACAGCTCAAGATGGACCTGCATGATCTGTCGGAAGATTTGCCTACAGGCTGGGAGCGCATCATGGAAGTGGCGGAAAAGACTTACAAGGCACATGAACAACTGGTCGCCGCGCGCAAGAAACTTGCTGCCGCGGGCGGCTGATTTATTTAAAGATTCGGGAAAGGAAACAGAAATGGCTTATTCAGTAACCCTGCCTAGCGGCGTGGTGTGGACTCCCCAGTTTGCCAAGGAGATTTCGGAAGATAAATGCATAGGCTGTGGCCGCTGCTTCCGTGTCTGCGGGCGCGATGTGCTGCAACTGGTGGGCATAGACGACGAAGGTGAACGTATCTCCATGGAGCTCGGCGAAGACGACGATAGCGAATACGAAAAGAAGGTGATGACCATCGCCAACCCAGAAAACTGCGTGGGCTGTGAAGCCTGTTCCAAGATTTGCCCGAAAAAATGCTACACACACGAGCCAATGCCAGCCTGAGTCCGGGGCGCGTTAACCCGGCCAGGATAGGCCAGCAGGCCTTGCTGGCCGGTGCGGCGGTATCGTTTGATGTGATGACGCGCGCTTATGCCCGCGTTATTGCTGATCACTGTGATCCGGTGTCACCGGGATTTGTGCCGGGACTGGGGCTAGGCCGGGTGGAGTTTTCTGCCCTGCTGCAAACCTATTTCTCCTACTTCGAGGCGCCGCGCGATTGGCTCAAGGCGCAGTCGGCCCCAGTGGGCGGCGGTGGGGCGCTGGAGGAGTATGCCGATCTGGTGCAGCTATTGAGTGAGCACTGTATTGCTGGCAGCGACATGCAGCGCTGGGTGATATATCTGGTTGCTGCCGCCTGTATGGGGGACAATCACCTGTGGCAGGACCTCGGGCTGCCGCATCGTGCAGCCCTGTCGGAGCTTATGAACAGCCACTTTCCCGCGCTGGCCGCGAAAAATATCGGCGATATGAAATGGAAAAAGTTTTTCTACAAACAGCTCTGCGAACGCGCCGACATTTTTATCTGCAAAGCGCCGGTCTGCAATGTCTGCAGCGACTACGACCACTGTTTTGGGCCAGAGGATGTCGCAGGCCATGACGGAGCCAGTCAACAACCTGACTGATTCTGCAGGCGTGCCCACGGCGCTCAACATTGTCCGGAATTACCACCAGCGCACCAAACACCGCTTCGAAGCTTACGCCCATGGCCCCGGCTCGCTGGATTGGGACGCTCAGGCTGCTCCTTTCCGCCATTTTGCCGGTGCTGAAACTGTGGCTTTACCAAAGTTTGCAGAAGGATTGAATAATCCCGTGCTGGCTGCACTGTTGCGCCGCCCATTCTCAGAGTTGGGTGCGGACATAACACCTCAACCGCCTACGCTACAAAGTTTGGGTGCCTTGCTGCAATTGTCTCTAGGCATCACCGCCTGGAAAAGTTATGGCCCTGACCGCTGGGCGGTGCGCGCCAACCCATCCAGCGGCAACCTGCATCCTACCGAGGCTTACCTGGTATTGCGCGGCTGGGCGGATATTGCCGATGGAGTGTATCACTACCGGGCGGAACAACATGGCCTTGAGTTGCGTACCAGTCTCGCCGGGAGTGCGACAACACCGACACTTTTTATCGCCCTCACCAGCGTCATGTGGCGCGAAGCATGGAAATACGGCGAGCGCGCGTTCCGGTATTGCCAGCTCGATACCGGTCATGCGATGGCGGCCTTGCGGTATGCGTCGGCAGTGCTGGGTTGGGGAGCCAAAGAACAGACGCTTCCCACGCCGCAACTTGCCGTACTGCTGGGGCTGGATAGAAGCGACGATTTCCCTGCGCGCCGACAAAAATTTACGGAGGTCGAGGAGGCGGAAACCTTGCTGGTGTTTAACCTCGGCCGCCAAACTTCAGAGGGGACTCAAATACCTGAAGCGACTGCATGGCACGGCGTAGCTTCCACTATAGACGCTTATCCCATGTATCAATGGCCGGTGATCGGCGAAGTGGCGCAAGCCACGCAACGTGAATGTGTGGGAAATCCATCCTCTCCATTGTCGAAATCGCGACAACCCCTGCCCAGTGCCATGCCGGTTGCCAAGGTAATCCTGCATCGCCGTAGCGCGCAGCGCTTCGATGCGCGGCACGTAATGCCACGGGCGACATTTGTCGCGTTGCTGCAAGCTCTCATGCCGCGTGCGCAAGCGCCTTGGGATGTGCTTGCGGGTGGCGAGGGGTTGCAGTTGCTGCTGTTTATTCACCGGGTGGAAGGCATCGCACCGGGGGTGTATCTGTTTCTGCGCCATGCGGAAACGGCTGGGGAACTGTTGCAGTATGTCTCACGACTTTACCAGCCGCAGAAAATATCCGACCAGCCGGAGTCGCTTGATCTGTACCTGTTACAGGCCAGTGAGGCAGGTGGGCTACATCGCGCGGCGCGTGCCTTGCATTGCCATCAGGACATTGCTGCCGATGCCTGTCTGGCGTTGGGTATGCTGGCGCCATTCGATGCACCGTTGCAGGATAACCCGGCGGCCTATCGCGACATGTTTCGTGCCGCTGGGCTGCTGGGGCAGGTGCTGTACCTGTCGGCCGAGGCGATGGGGCTCAACGGTACGGGCATAGGCTGCTATTTTGATGACCCGGTACACGACTTGCTTGGTTTGGAAGGGACAAAACTGCAGTCGCTTTACCATTTCACCGTGGGCAAAGCGGTGGTGGATACCCGTATCGAAACCGATACTCTTCATTTGCAGGAGGCAATATGAGTTCGTTCCAACGCATCAGTGCACATCAGGCGGCTGACCTTATCCGCCGCGCTAGAGCAGGGGTAAGGCCGCTGGCATTGTTTGATAGCCGCGATGAGGCGAGCTACGCAAAAGCCCATGTCAAAGGTGCCGACCGGCTCACAGAACAAGGCTTCGGCGATGTGGTGGCTACACTGCCAAAAAACATTCCGGTGATGATTTATTGCTACCACGGCAACGCCAGCCAGGTGTTTGCCAGCATGTTTGCAGATTTCCGTTTCGGTGAGGTTTACAGCGTGGATGGCGGCTTTGAATATCTGGCCCCCGCAATTCCTGAGATGCCTCAGTTGCGCGACGATGCGAGTCAGGAATTGGCGGCTTTCATCACAGACTACCATTTTGATCCGGCTAATCTCGATAGCCCATGGGATCACGCGCTGACGCCGCTGATGCGCGCTACATTGCTGGGCCGAGATGATCTTGCGGAGGAGCTTTTATCGCATGGCGTGAACATCCACCTGCGCAACTGCGATGGCAACAACGCCTTGTGGCTGGCCTGTGTATCCGGCAACGCAATACTTGTGCAGCGCCTGATTGATGCAGGGATTGACCTAGATAACCGCAACCTTACCGGCGCCACCACGCTCATGTACACGGCGTCGAGCGGAAAGCCAGAGATGACCGCATTGCTGCTTGCCGCCGGGGCCGATACCTCCATTGTCACGCAGGATGATTTCCGCGCGGTGGACCTCGCCTCAACCGAGGAATGCTTGAAACTGCTGCGCTATACGGCGGCCTGAGCCAACGTTTTTTGCACTACTTTATTGCACTGCTGTCGGGTGTAAAAAATTGTATTTTCTGACATGCTGTCTGGATGTGTGACACTAATCTATATTAGTAATTGCTGATATACTTGTCGTGAATCCATAGCTCAGGAGGGCAGGCCAGATGAATCCTCAAGCCACAGATGATGAAGTCCCGGTTTCTCCGTATCAGCGACATATCCCCATCTATACCCGTACCGTAAAAGGCAATTTCCGCACGTTCAAGACGAGTGTGTTGCTGCTGGCTTATTCGGTGTATTTCATCCTGCCCTGGATACCTTGGGCGCGCCCCAGTGGCGCGCAGCAGGCGATTTTGTTCGACATGGTATTGCGCCGGTTTTTCATTTTTGATCTGGTGATTTACCCGCAGGATATTTTTCTGTTGTCACTGCTGCTATTTATCGCAGGTGCCTTGCTGTTTCTCGCCACCGGCTTGATAGGACGCGCATGGTGCGGCTACTTCTGTTTCCAGACTTTGTGGACAGATGCTTTCATGCTGATTGAACACATCATCCAGGGTGAACGCCCGGCCAGAATCCGGCTTGCCAAACAACCCTGGAATGCTGAGAAAACCCTCAAGATTGGCGGGGCACGCTTCTTGATGTTGCTGCTGTCGTTCTGGACGGGTTATACCTTTGTTGCCTATTTCAATCACACGCCGGAGTTTCTGCAGCGTTTTTTCACAGGGGATTCGGTTTCCACCGCTTATTACGCGGTAGCGGTTCTGACTATTTCTACCTTCATTGCAGGGGCATTGATACGGGAACATGTATGTATCTACATCTGTCCTTACTCACGCTTCCAGGGTGTGATGTATGAGCCGGACACGCTCATTCCTTCCTACAATGCCAAGCGTGGCGAAGGTACGGCTGGCCGCATCATCGCCAAATCTGGCGTACATACGCTGGAGGAGCGTCATGCAAAAGGCTACGGTGATTGCGTTGACTGCGGTTATTGCGTGCAGGTATGCCCTACCGGCGTGGACATCCGTAAAGGCCTGCAATACCAGTGCATCTCCTGCGGCTTGTGTATCGACGCCTGCAACACCATCATGGATTCTGTGGGCTGGGAACGCGGCCTGATTCGTTACGACTCCGAGCGTAACCTCAATCTGGATGTTCCGGCCAAGCCGCATCTCGATTTCATGCGACTCAAGGTGCTCGGCTATGCCGGTGCGTTGGCCTTGATGACGGGGGTGCTGGTGTACAACTTTGTCTCACGTACCGAATTTGAAGTGCGTATTGCACAAGTACGCCAGCCGCTCTATGTGCTGCTTGCAGACGAAAAAGTGCGCAACCGCTACGAGATTCATTTGGTCAACAAAACCCAAATGGATGAGCACTACCAGATCAACGTGGAAGGTATTCCGCAGGAATCCGTGAACATGGGCAACTTTCCTAACCCAGTGACTGTACCTGCGGGCAAGGACATGAAAATCCCGGTCAAGGTGGATATCGAAAAAAATCTCGCCAGAAGCATCAATGAATTTAATTTCATCATCATTCCGCAGTCTGACCCGGATAAACAGGTGAAACGCCACGAGAGTTTTGATAGTCCAAATGAACACGAAGTAATGCCCTGAATCGGGAGGCATGTACCCATCCTGATGGATCCCAGTCACCCCGCGCAAGTCGGCGCTTGCAGCTTTTACCCCGCTTTACAAACCTTTACACTAAACCCTCTATTTTTTCTTACTCAGCCAACCTACAATTTTTCCACGATACAGGACGTCGATTTGCAGTTTTAAAGTCCGAGTGGTTTTGTAATGACAACATTTCAGGAGATTGATCATGGGTAAAGGACGCGGCGGATTAGGCGGAGCTGGTTTGGGCAGTGGCCATTCTGTAAGTACCTCAGGCAGTACTTACGAGCTGACCACAGGCAGCGATACCCATCACAGCGACAGCTAGCACTTTCGGCTCTGATTCCATTGATGGCGGCAATGGCTATGACATCCTCAAGCTTACCGATGCAGGGACATTCAACCTGAATGCCCTGAGTAGTTTGACCAATGTGGAAGAAATTCGCGGCGCAACCACCGGCGATCAGGGCATCACCCTGCTGGATGGGGCTAACCTCAAGTTTGTGGCGGGCAATGGTAATGACACCATTACCACCGGCGCTACCGGCAACCAATCCATTACTCTTGGCACAGGCACCAACACCGTTGCGGCTGGTGGTGGTACAGCCTGCGTCACCACCTCTGGCGGCACCAATACCATTACTGGCGGAGCTGGTGCGCTGACTGTTGATGCCCATTATGGCAATACCACTGTAGTTGCCGGGAGCGGCGGTAGTCACGTTGATCTGGGCTTTGGTGCTACCACTGTGACGGGTGGTAACGGTGCCGATATGATTGATGTGGGGCTTGGGCGCGGCGTGGCTACGTTCAACAACTTCACGCAAGGAACGGACGTGATTGGCGTGGGGCATCTGGGTATTCATAGCTATACCGAGCTGACAGCAGAAGCGACGATCACCATCAGCGGTAGCGATACCGTCATCACTTTTGATTATGGCCCTACCATCACACTGGCGGGAGTTGCTTCCGTGACCGAAACCGATTTCAGCTTCGGTCGGTAATAATCACTGCTGGATAAAAGTTGGGAAGTCCGGGTGGTGCAGGCATTTAGCCTGCACCGCTTTTTTATTCCAACCATAATTACGTATGGACTGAAGCTTGGACTGAACTTTGGAGAGAAGCCGTCAAGCACTTGCCCATAAGAATTTTTCGCGTCCCGCTTGTTTGGCACGATACATCGCCTGATCCGCAGCAGCCAATAATTGATCTGGCGAATATTCACCATCAGTAATGGCGAGCCCGATGGATGTTCCCAGATTGCACGAGTGGCCAGCGATGATAAAAGGCGGCTGAAAAACTTCCAGACATTTGTTTGCCACCAACTCTGCCCGAGCTCTGGCATTTTCATTCAGGTCGGATAACAAAATGACGAACTCGTCTCCACCCACCCGAGCCAAGGTGTCTTCGCGCCGTACTACTTCATTCAAGCGCATGGCGACTTCGCGCAAGGCCTCATCGCCAGCTTCATGGCCCAGATTGTCATTGATCGGCTTGAAACCATCCAGATCCAGAAACAGCACGACAACCTGTCCATGCCTGCGTTGCGCGCGTACCAGAGCCTGCTCCATACGATCCGCCAGCAGAAGACGGTTGGGCAATCCTGTCAGCGCATCATGGTGCGCGATGTGTTTCAACTCTGCGCGGCTTTGGAGCAGTTTCGTCAGAACGCCATTGAAAGCTTTTGTGAGGTGTCCTACCTCATCGTCGCGCACTATTGGCAACGGTTCGAACGGGATTTCGCCAAGCATCATCCGGTCGGCATGTCGTGCGGCATTCATGAGCGGGCGCATCACGCGGCGTAACACAAACACCGTGACGAGTAGAAAAACGAGCACGAGGATTACCGTGTTGCTCAGCATGTAATGCCGCAGCCGGGTGAGCGGCGCAAACGCTTCGCGGGTAGGTAGCCGTGCCACGACGATCCAGCCGCTACTGGGCACTGACGCGATGGCGGCTATTTCCTCCATGCCGAGCCTGACATCGATGCCTGTGCCACGAAACCCCTTCATGGCTAGATCATGCTGGGGATGTACGCCTTCTTTTGGCGTTGGTGTCAGCGCGATGTTTGCATCGGATGCGCCGACGAACAATTTATCGCGCGGTGAAACCAGCACCAACCCACCCGTTGCGCCAAT
>Ga0265327_10005809_pt1 | contig 10135 bp, 6 predicted proteins | sample 41621metaG_FD_202089 | JGI IMG/M metagenome (GOLD analysis project Ga0265327, IMG submission 202089) | Rhizosphere microbial communities from Carex aquatilis grown in University of Washington, Seatle, WA, United States - 4-16-21 metaG | ecosystem: Host-associated > Plants > Roots > Rhizosphere >... | reverse complement strand
ATCTGACGATTCATAACGCGTCCAACGGTGAGGCCACGTGGTCGTGCGGCAACTTCAATCCCGAAGCGAACAAGTTGTGGCCGGCAATCGCCACACCCGTGATCGTGGGGGATATGGTCGTGATCGCCTATGGTCGCAACGATCGAGGCATTCCGCGGCTTTATGGGATTCGATTGACGGGAAGCGGTGATGTCACGAAGACGAATCATGTCTGGCGACGGGATGATGTCGGCACGTTCGTGCCAACGCCTGTTGCCTACAAGGGGCGGGTGATTCTTGTTCGAGACCGGGGCGAAGTTGCGTGCATCGATCCCGCGACCGGTAAAACCATCTGGGAAGGGACATTTCCCAAGCATCGCTCCAATTTCTATGCGTCACCACTTGTTGCCGGGGACAAGTTGTTCGCACCACGAGAAGACGGAATCGTATTCGTCGCCAGCATTGCCAATGACAAGTTTGAAGTCTTGTCGGAGAATGACATGGCCGAGTCGGTCATTGGATCTCCCGTACCGGTGATGAATCGAATCCTGTTGCGAGGCGAAAAGCATTTGTTCTGCATCGCGGAAACGCCATAGTGGTTACTGATCCTGAGGAACAGACGCGCCGCAGGGATTGGGCCCGGGCTAAGCCCAGGGCGGCAGTCCGTGCTGTCGGCGCGTTTCATTCACTTGCAGCATGGCACGCGGTTCATCCTTCAGGAACTTCACAAGTTGAGATGTGGTGATGCCGAGTTGTAACGCGGCGCCGGGAATGTGCCCGTGGTGTGCGACGACAACATCCAGGGCTTCGGCCAGCAATGGTGCAAAGTCGTCGTGATCGGGATTACAGGCGAACCGTTGATCGTGGCGGCGCGAGATCCAGAGTTCCGTCGGCGCGGCATCGGCGAGTGCTTCGCAGCGAACCTGCAAAGCCAGGTTCACTCGCAGCCGTTTGACCGCCATCCGGTGATTGTCAAACTGGCTGCGTCGTTCGGCAGCCTGCCCTTCGACTCCCGTCGGTGTGTGCGTGATGACGACAGCCGATTCGGTCTTGTTGCGATGCTGCCCTCCCGGGCCCCGGCGGCGGCAGTGTCGAACTTCGGAATCGCGCAACAACAATTCGATAGGCGCCTGGGCAGGGTGTAAAACGACATGGGTCATGTTGATCGCTGCCGTGGCAGATGTCGGGCCGATTTCAGTTGACCAGGACGGAAACCACGTTGTTTCATCATCTGCCGTCTGGTCATTTTGCAAGCCGTAGCCACCGGCTTCGAACGCGAATGGGAATGTTGAATCCCCGGGCCAATTGCAAATTGTCGCACAGTCACCGAGAATTCGCAGCTGACCCGCACGATTTGTCGATCCTTGGAAGGAGACTGCTTGATGCGTCCGTTTAACTGCTCATTGGCTGCACTCGTTGCCTTGGCGGCTGCCAGTGCTTTACCTGCTGACGAACTGTCGGATTTGAAGGCTCCCGGAGCCGAGGTCAAGAAGATTGCCGGTGACTGCAAGTTCACCGAAGGTCCTGCGTATTCACCCAAGGGGTTCCTGCTGTTCAGCGACATTCCGAACTCGCGCATCGTTCGAATCGATGCCGACGGAGCGATCAGCGATTTCCTGAAGCCCTCGGGCGCGGCCAATGGTTTGGTGTTTGACGCGGCCGGAAACCTGTATGCCTGCCAGGGGGGGGCACGACGCATCGTGAGGATCAATCCTCGGGACACCAAAGTGGAATCGCTGTGCGATTCGTATGACGGAAAGCCGCTGAACAGTCCCAACGATCTGGCCTTGGATGGGCACGGTGGTCTGTACTTCACTGATCCCAGGTATGGTCAGGATCTGAAGATCGATCAACCCTGCATGGGAGTTTATTACATTGATGCATCGGGCAAAACGACGCGCGTGATTGACAATCGTGCCCGGCCGAACGGAATCCTGGTCACACCGGACCAGAAGACGTTGCTGGTCGCGGAACCGAACAAGCGCGAACTGTGGAGTTATCCGATCACCGGGGTGGGGCAATTGGGTGAAGGAAAGCTGATCTTCACGGGGGATGAAGCACTGGACGGCGGCGGACCTGATGGAATGGCGCTGGATGCCCAGGGGCATATCTATGCAACCTACAAGAGCGTGGTTGTCCTCAACGCAGATGGCAGTCTGGTCGGACGAATCTCTGTCCCCGAGCAACCTGCGAACTGCACGTTTGGCGGACCTGACGGGAAGACTCTGTACATCACCGCCCGGACCAGCGTTTACTCGATCGCCATGAATGTCGCGGGAGCCCCCCTCGTGGCTTCTGGACCAAAGTCGGCGCCTCAGGTTCAGTTTCGCCATCGCTCATTCCGCGGACCAGGTCGGTTGAGCCAGGGTGACAAGGAACCCGCTGCCGCGAAAGAGATCAAGATCGAAGATATCACGCTGAAAATCCCCGGGTCCTGGAAGCAACAACCCCCGTCCAACAAGTTGCGTCTGGCCCAATTCCTGATTCCCCCGGCAGAGGGGGATCAGCATCCCACCGAACTCGTGATTTCCTCGTTTCCAGGGGGCGGCGGCGGCGTCGATGCCAATCTGAAGCGATGGACGGATCAGTTCTCCGCGGAAGGTCGCAAAGTCAAGATCACGGAAGGGAAGTCACCACAGGGTGATTACGTGCTGCATGACGTGACTGGAACGTATCAATTCTCGGCTGGTGGCCCGTTTGCCGGTGGCAAGAAGGAAGCTCGAGCGGACCATCGTTCGATCAGCATCGTTCTGACGATCAAGGACAAGGCCAACTATTTCATTCGGTTGACCGGACCGGAAAAGGCTGTCGCCGCGGCAGCGGAAGCATTGAGAGCGTCATTCGGTGGCGATGCCAAGACGGAAAAGCCATACGAACTGTAGGACGTCCCTTGTGGACATCCGCAAGTGGAATTGCGGTGAACTGAAAATCGCTTCTTCAAACGGGCAGGTCGCAAGACCTGCCCGCGTTGCTGATGGGTGAACCGGTCCTGAATTGGACGGTGCTGCCGGTTTGCCCCGCTCGACTGTTCGCCTGGAAAACTTGATCGGCCCGGAAACTGGGGAGTCTTGCCAGTGTTCACGTCCCGCCGTGCAATTCTGATCCTGCTGCTGATGACAACGACCGCCTGGGGGCAGGTCGACGAAGACGAGCAACCCCCGGGACTGCGTGGTCGCTACGAAGTCAAACAGGCTGTGGTCGAGCGAGTGGATTCTGATCTGTCTTTCGACTGGGGAAGTGCGCCGCCGGATGAGCGACTTCCCCCTGGAAAATTCTCGGCACGCTGGGCGGGAACAATTCTGCTGCGGACCGAAGGCCGCTACCAGTTTCACGCGTTTCTTCAGGGAACGACAACTCTCGCCGTAAATGGACAGCCTGTCCTGAATGCGCAGTCTGACACGCCCCGATGGGTCAGTGGCCCTGAAACGTCGCTTGCATTCGGTGATCAACCCCTGGTGCTGACGTACGTTCGGACGGGTGAGGCTGCCCAATTGAAGTTGTTCTGGTCATCCAGCGATTTTCCACTCGAACCAGTTCCGTACCATGCCTTGTTTCAGACGCAACCCGCTGCGGATCTGAACCTGGTGGAACGGGGGCGAGTGCAGTTCGACGCGTATCGCTGTGGCAACTGCCATTACGAAGGTCCAGCAGGAAAGGTGGCTGCGAACCTGGACCGTCTGGATGCCCCTTCGCTGACTCATGTCGGGGTCGGGACAGTCCGTGACCGACTTGTGGAGAAGCTGATGCTTGGATCCGGCAACCCGCCGGTTCAGGCCAGGGGGAAAATGCCGCACTTTGGCTTCACCCGCACCGAGGCCGAAGAGATCGTCGCGGCTCTGCAATCGCGGTCGACATCTGTCAAACTCACGTCGCCCGTAAAGTTAAAGGATTCAGAGCAAGCAAAAGATCTGCAGGCCGGAAGCACACTCATCCGGTCCGTGGGGTGCCTGGCCTGTCATACTTGGAATTCACTGGGAGATCTGACCGATTATGGGGGAGGATCACTGGATGAGGTGTCAGGCAAACGGAGCGCGGACTGGCTGTCAACCTGGTTGACTGAGCCCGCCCGCTTGAACTCGCGTCACCGGATGCCAGTCTTTTCGCTGTCCGACAAGGAGCGATCCCAGATTACGCTGGCGCTGCTGGAATCAACCAATCGGCAGGCCGTAGCGCCAATTGAACCCGCGAATCCGGCGAACGAAGCGGCGGTCGCGCGCGGGATCAAGTTGATTGAAGAATCGCGCTGCGTCCTGTGCCATGAAATTCCCGGGCAAGTTTCCTCAAGGCCAGCAGCAAAGGAGATGACCGACTCGGGAGTCGATTGGGAACGGGGATGTATGAAGCCGGCAGACCGAACCCGGAATCGACCCTCGTTTCCGTTCGCGGACGCCAGGGCAATTCGCGCGTTCGTGGCCTCACGTCCGCCCGGGACTTTGACGAAGCCGAATGTGGGCGATGAGACATCAGCGGGGACGATCGCGGGAATGCGATGGCTCGAACGAAAGAACTGTCTTGGCTGCCACGACCGCGATGATCGCCGTGGCATCTCCAGGCATGCTGCGGATATTGTTAAGGGAGACGAATCCCTGGCGGGAATGCAGATGCTGCTGATTCCGCCCCGATTGAATGCCGTGGGGGATCGGATGCACGATGCCGGCCTTGCCGAAGCGATTCGTGGCGAGCAGAAATCTCCTCGATTGAACTGGCTGCGTGTCCGCATGCCAAAGTTTGCTCATACACCGGTCGAACAGGCCTCGATCATGCGAGCGCTGATCCAGCATGATCGCATCCCCGCCGGTAGCCCGCAAAAAGAGATCCTGCCGCAACAGACTGCGAGTGGGGCAGCGGCAGATCCCCAGCGAATTCTGGCCGGTCGAGAGTTGCTTGGCGGGAAGGGCTTCAGCTGTGTGGCCTGCCATGCCGTCAAGGACTACACACCGAAAGTCACGGCACTGGGGACGCGAGGTTCGAATCTGCACATGATCGGCCAGCGGATGCGTACGGACTATTTCTTCCGCTGGACTCGGGCGCCGTTGCGAGTGATGCCGGGTGTCGAGATGCCGAATTATCAGCGGCCCCACGAATTCATTCTTCCGGGGCAACTGGACCAGCAGCTGATTGCGATCTGGGATGCTTTGAACGACCCGAATCTCACCGCGCCGACAAATCCCGCGGTTGTGGAGCAGTTGCTTGCGGTTGGCGAACGGGATGAACCGCGTGTCGTTCGAGACGTCTTCACGGTCCCCGGAACACCGGACGAGACGGTCGCTCGAGCGTATGCGATCGGGCTTCCGGCGGGGCATTCGATTCTACTGGATCTGGAGTCCGGAACGGTCCGTGCCTGGACACTGGGTGACTTTGCCCGACAGCGATGCGAGGGAAAGCGGTGGTATTGGGATCTGGCGGGAACGATTCTGGCCAGCCGGTTCGACAGTCGTCCAGACATTCTGTTGGTTGATGACAAGACCGGGGAATGGATCGCGCCGGAAACAGGTTGGTCGGTCGAAACGCGATTCAATCGTGAACTGCGAGGTCCGCAAACCGTGCAGCTGTTCTACGATGTGGTTTATTCCAAGGATGGAGTCAAGCACGAATTGAAAGACGTGACAGATCGATTCTCTATGTTGGAAGAGAATGGTGTCACGGGATGGAATCGGAAGATTGTGGTGCAGCCGAGCGGATCCGTCTGGCCGTGGTTTCGTAACTCGAAACCGGCGATGGCGCATGAGTTGTCTCGCATCACCCCTGATGGCGTTCAGGGAACGCCTGCACCGGGACTGCCACCTACGGCCATCAAGTTCTCGCGCGAAGCTGTTGGAGGACTCCTTTCGCTTTCCGTGAACTACCAGACATCGCTCCGGTGGCAGTTGCCGCAGCAGGCGTCGTCACCGGCCCTGATCAGCAAGTCGGAGCCGATCACGTCAGTTCCCGGATTTCAGGGTCGGCGTCTACCGCTTCCTCGGTCGATCATGCCGACGGCGATGACGTGGGATCGCGCCGGGCGATTGGTATTCACATCGCTGAAAGGCCATCTCTATCGGATGGACTCCCCGGAAGGGTCTCTTACCGCGATTGAAGAGGGATTGGCGGCCCCGTTCGGAGTGATTGAGTTGCCCGCGGAACGAGGCGCGGAATCAGAGCTGTTCGAGTTCGTCGTGGCTCACAAACCCGAGTTGATTCAGCTGGGTGTCAATTCCAGTGGTCGAGTTGGAGTTCGAAGCGTCTATGCGACCGGTTGGGGAGTGACCGACGATTATCATGACTGGACGTGCGGAATCGTCCGCGATTCGGCTGGAGACTTGTATATCGGGCTGGGGAGCGATTACACGTTCAAGAATCGACCCGTCGAACGCTCACGCTGGCGTGGTGACATCCTGCGAATCGATCGCATGGGGAAAGTGGAATCGATTGCCACCGGATTGCGTTATCCCACCGGTCTGGCGATGGATGACCGAGATCGACTGTTCTGTTCGGATCAACAGGGAGTGCAAAACACCTTCAACGAACTGAACCATATTCAGACGGGACATCGGTATGGCGTCCCCAGTCGGCACGAACCCAAGCCGGACGCTGCTGCGGACCCGCCGGCGATTCAGATTCCCCATCCCTGGACTCGCAGTGTCAACGGAATCGCCTGCATTCCAAAGTCCGCGGTGGATCTGGCTCCGATCGCAGGGCATTTTCTGGGTTGCGAGTTCAACAACAACATCCTGATTCGAATGAGCCTGCAGACGGTGGATGATGTCGTGCAGGGCGCCGTGTACCAGTTCAGCAAGCCGGCGCGCGAAGGAGACTCGTCGAACTTTGTGGGACCGCTGTGCATCGGAATCAGTCCCAGGGGGGTGATTCACGTCGGTAGCCTGCAGGACGGGGGATGGGCGGGGGGCTTGAACATGGGGGACATCGTCACTCTGACGTGCGACCAGGCATTCCTCAATGGAATTCGCGAGATTCGAGCGACGCGCCAGGGGTTTGAGATCCAGTTCTTTCACAAGGTCGATTCGAAACTGGCGATTCAACCGGAACAGTACAAGATCTCGGGATATACCCGCGTCTGGAAGGGGGACTATGCCACTCCCGATTCCGGGCACCATGCGGGAGAAGTGACCGCTGCCAGGATGGGGCAGGATGGCATGTCCGTCGAATTGACAGTCCATGGTCTAAAAACCGGACACGTGTATGACATCTCCGTGGGCGAGATCGGAACGGAAGATCAACGTGCCCTGTGGCCCGCGCTGGGGCACTATACGCTCCATCGACTTCCTCGATGAAAAGGATATGCCGAGATGGGCAGGACAACTCCCAGAACGATCCTCATGACAGGGGCGACGCGTGGCTGCGGACGCGCCATGGTCGACCGGTTCGTCGAAGCGGGCCACACCATTGTGGGATGCGGCCGCTCTGAACAGCGGGTCCTGGAGTTGCGACATCAGTTCGGATCCGGGCATCGTTTCGACGTTGTGGATGTCGCCCAGGATCAGCAGGTCGCCGCATGGGCTCAATCTGTGATTGCTGCGGGGTTGGTCCCGCATCTGCTGCTGAACAACGCGGCCATCATCAATCAGACTGCGCCGCTCTGGGAGATTTCCGCTCAGGAGTTTGAAGCAGTGATCCAGGTAAATGTGATTGGGACGGCGAATGTCATTCGGCACTTTGTCCCTGCGATGCTGTCACGGCGCAGCGGCGTGATTGTGAACTTCAGCAGTGGGTGGGGGCGGAGCACCTCGCCCGAAGTCGCACCCTATTGCGCGTCGAAGTTCGCGATAGAAGGCCTGACGCAGGCCCTGGCCCAGGAACTGCCGCGGGGCATGGCGGCAGTTCCATTGAATCCGGGAATCATCAACACGGAAATGCTGCAAACCTGCTGGGCCGATGGGGCAAACCGGTACCCCACGCCGGAAGTCTGGAGCCGTGTCGCCGTTCCGTTCCTGCTGTCACTCGATCAGAGGCACAATGGCCAGTCGCTGAGTGTGCCAATCTGAACAGGGCACGTCACAACTTTACCGCTGCCATTCGCCGCTGAAGACTTCCGTCGCTGGTCCCGTCATGAAGACGTCGCCCGGCTCTGACCATTCCAGTCGCAAATCACCGCCGCGCAAATGCGCGGTGACCGTTCGATTGGTGCGGCCTGTCAATGCGCCGGCAACCGCCGATGCGCACGCGCCGGTTCCGCAGGCAAGAGTTTCGCCGCTGCCGCGTTCCCAGACCCGCATCCGGAATTCATCCGGAGAAATGACTTGGATGAACTCGGCGTTGACGCGTCTTGGAAACGCGGTATGCCGCTCGATCTGCGGCCCAACATTCAACACCCAGTCGTCGTTCAATTCGTCCACAAATGTGACACAATGCGGATTGCCCATGGAAACACACGTGACCGAGATCGTCTTCCCCGCGACCTGCAGCGGTGCGTTCAGGGGAGGATTTCCTGGCAGCGTGGTCGGGATCCGTTCCGCATCCAGGATCGGTGTCCCCATGTTGACGGTGACTTGATCGACCTTTCCATGAGCCCCGGTGGAGAGCTGCATGGTGAGGATTCCCCGGCCGGTTTCGATCTTCAATTCACGTCGCCGGGCGATGCCGCGATCATGGACATACTTGGCGACGCAGCGAATGGCATTGCCGCACATCTCGGACTCGCTGCCATCGGCGTTGAACATCCGCATCCTGGCGTCCGCGACTTCGGAGGGGCAAATCAACACCATTCCATCGCCGCCAACGCCGGTGTGGCGGTTGCTGATGGCAATCGCGGTTGCGGGGATGTCGGCAGGGACGGATTCTGAGAAGCAGTCGATGTAGACGTAATCGTTTCCCGCCCCGTGCATTTTCGTAAATCGCATGAACTTAACTTCCCATCGGGTTGTCCGAACGCCCGGAATGTATTTGACGTTTCCAGACTGTATTCTCACCGACACGTATTCTCGCTCGTAACTTCACCGGATTCAATCGGCAGATTCCGGTGTGACCGTTCAGGCGAATTCCACCTGTCCGCGCACAGACAATTTAAGTTCAGGAACCTGTCGAATGTATATTCCCGCGTCGTTTCGCGAGACCGATCCGATCAAACTGCACGATTTGATGGATCGATATGGATTTGCGCAAGTGATTACATCCAGTCCCGCGGGACTGGTAGCCAGCCATGTTCCCGTGCTGATCGACTCGACACAGGGGAAATCCGGAACGTTGCTGGGGCATTTTGCGAGGGCAAACAACCAGACTCATGACTTTGGGAGCGAGTCCCTGGTCATTTTTTCCGGTCCGCATGCGTATGTGTCGCCGACCTGGTACGCCACGCCGAATACAGTCCCCACGTGGAACTATGTCGCTGTTCATGCGTATGGAATTCTGGAGCCGGTGGAGGATCGGCATGAACTGTCTCAAATCCTTCAAATGACGGTGAAGAAGTACGAAGGGCACCGGCCGGAGCCTTGGGGATTCGATTCGGAAACGGATTTTCACCAGAAACTGATGGAAGCCATCGTTGGGTTTCGAATCGAAATCACGAGGCTGGAGGGGAAATGGAAGCTGAATCAGAACCATCCCCCGGAACGCCGACAGCGGGTGATCGATGCGCTGCGGGAAGCGGGAGGAGAGGACCGGCAGGCGATTGCGAGCCTCATGTCGGGCGAAGTTCACCCCACAGAGTGATGAGACTGCTGACCGCGTTTCGCCAACTTGGAGCGGTTGCCATCATCGATCAGTGAAACTGATAACTCTTGTTGTGCCGATCGAAGTCATCATCGGTCAGAGGATGATGCAAATCGACATTCGTGAAGGAATACGATTCCAGCAATGTCGCCTGATCAATCGCAACTTCGCTCTCGGCGGTAGTTTTTGACGGCCAGCCGAAATGGTGAGTCGAGACCGGGACGTTCCATTCGCAGTCGATGTAGGTAATCGACTTGCGGTATGTCGGCGAATCCTGTCGCGATTTGTAGATTGTCGTGAAGACATGGCAGGGGCGGCCATCAAATTTCTGGTCAGAATCGATCGTACAGGATTCGAAATTGGACTGGTTCAAGTCCTCGTGATGCACTTCCAGCATGGATTCAATCAAGCTCAGGAAGCCCGCGGTGGTGACGGGATACCTTGCGTCTCGCAGGGCGAGGAAACTGTCGGTTGCCAATGACATCGCAGGCAATCGCACTTTCCAGCCCCC
>Ga0265327_10005808_pt1 | contig 10136 bp, 9 predicted proteins | sample 41621metaG_FD_202089 | JGI IMG/M metagenome (GOLD analysis project Ga0265327, IMG submission 202089) | Rhizosphere microbial communities from Carex aquatilis grown in University of Washington, Seatle, WA, United States - 4-16-21 metaG | ecosystem: Host-associated > Plants > Roots > Rhizosphere >... | reverse complement strand
TGCCCAAGTGGCGAACTGGCGGTTGTTCGCGTTCTTTTCTATCGCTATTGCGGGACTGGCGATCGGCGGGGTGATCTATATAGGGTCGCAATCAAAATACGTGCCCATGCTGGTCGAGGTCGATCAACTCGGTCGCACGGTGGCGGTCAAGGCGTTAACGGGCAACGATGCAGTAACAGACCAGAAACGCCTGGTTTACCGGGAAATGTTTGACTTGATCGAACATTTGCGAACGGTTACCACCGATGTCAGCGCCAATAACACGAACCTCGAAAAAGGGTTTTCACGGTTGGGTGGGGCGGCGGTCAAGTATGTAAGAACAGAACTGAGAAAAGCGCCGCCCAACGAAGTAGGCTCAAAAAAGACGGTTCAAATTCAAGTGAAGGCGGCATTACCTGTTTCAGACAAAACATGGCAAGTCGAATGGGAAGAGCATTCTTTCAACCTGACCGGAGAGGCCGATACGGTCGAAAAATGGAAAGCAACGCTCCGCTACGATTTATTGCCGTCCGGCGACGAAAAAGATATCAGGGCAAACCCGATCGGGTTCATCGTGACCGAACTGAACTGGATGAAGGTAATTTGAACGGCCACACATTCTTTTGCATCAGGATGTGCGGGACAACAGCTAATTGTATTTGATGAGGAGCTTTTATTATGAATCATAGAGAAACGTGGCTGACAGCTTTAGTGGTGTCGAATCTGTTTTTTTGCGGACAAGTGCTGGCCGGCGAAAAATACAACGAACTGGAGGACGCTGCGGTCGCCGAGGCCAAAGTCTGGCAGGCTGGCGGGAAAGCCCATCCGGTCATGTCCTCGGACGGTAAAGTTATATTCCCCTTCGGACAAACAATGCCCAAGCTCACCTGTTCTCCTACCCGCGCCTGCGACGTAGAAATGCAACCGGGGGAAAAGGTCAAGAAAGTAATTCTGGGGGATGGAGCCAACTGGACCTGGGAACCCGCCGAATCAATCGAAACCGGCCATACTGTACAGCATGTGATATTCCAGCCGCGCGACAGCGATCTGGAGTCCAACGTAATCATTACCACGGATCACAGGACTTACCATATCAAGCTGTATGCCCCCAAAAAAGAAGGCGCTTACCTCAACCGTATCGCGTTCTATTACCCGCAAGAACTGGTAACCGAATGGGACGACAAGGCCGCTGCGTCGGCAGTAGTTAAAGCCAAAGAAGAAGGGTTGAACGTGATGTCGGCAGCGGTATCACCCGAAAAGCTGGACTTCGATTACAAGATGGAAGGCGATGCGTCCTTCAAACCGGTACGCGTGTTTAACAACGGCGAACGCGTGTATATGGAAATGCCCGACAGCCTGAATGCGTCCACCTATCCCACTCTCTTGCTACTCGACGAAAAGGATAACGTCATGGTGGTAAATTACCGCCGTGAAATTGATCCTGAAACCAAGAAAATTCATTACGTCGTCGACAAGCTCTTCTCGAAAGGCGAACTGATCATCGGGACAGAAAAGGTGCTGATCTCATGGAAAAAGAAAGAAAAAAGTATTTTTGACAGGTTGGGGATGGGATCATGACCGAAAAGAAAATAGACCCGTTCGATCTGGCGGCAGGTGTACCTGCAATCGAAGGCGATATACGTCCTACCCCGAAATTCGCTGACCGGATTTCAAAACGCGTCATCCTGGTGGCCATGATATTTTTTGGAATGCTCGCTTTTATATTTATGATGTCCCTGGATCATATGGACAAGAAGAAAGCGGCGGGTCCCGAAAAAGTTGCTCCACCAAGCAAGAACGATATCTCTACCGCAACTGCTGCCCCTTCCGATCTGACAGGGGGATTAACGACGGTCGGGGCCAGCGGGGTTACCACAACCCGCGCGCCCAATCTTGTCATGCCGCAAGCTGCCAGCGCTGTTTCCGATGCGGGCGTGCCTTCAGTAGGTAAGATACCGGGCGTCGTGCCGCCAATATCCGTTTTCCCGCCGCCTCGCGGGGCTCATGGAATGATACCCAAGGATAATCCCCCCGAGGCGTCAAAACCGTCGCTAACGCCCGCACAGCAGGCGGAAGCAACCGCCCAGCAGGAAAGAGTAGCGAGAATGGATAAAGCGAAAAAAGGCGGGTTGTCGGCGAAGTCGTTCGAAAGCGGCGGCGGGGCCGCTCTTGCGGGCGGGGGCGGGGTGGATGGGCTGAAAGCTACCTTGGCAAACATCACCAATAACGGAGGAGGGGGACAGCAAGCAGCTCCTGCGGCCCTGCCTCAAAAACCTCAAGTCGAGGGTGAACAGGACGAAAAACTTGATTTCATCAAGAAAGCATCCAGCGATGATCGCAACTATCACCCTTATATGCAAAAACATGCGCTATCTCCCAATGAAGTCAAAACGGGTTCGTTCATACCTCTCGCACTCGAACAGGGTATCAATTCCGATTTGCCCGGACAAATTACCGCACGCGTGACCAGCGCCGTATTCGACTCAATCACCGGTTGCCGGGAACTGATCCCCCCGCTGACAACCGTCGTGGGCAAATACGATTCCAAAATAGCCATGGGCCAAGGCCGCATGCTGGTAGTGTGGAATTCCATGATATTTCCAAACGGCGACGAACTTAATCTGGCCGGTATGCAGGGATATGACACGGCGGGCGAGGCGGGATTGAAAAGCGACGTGGACAACCATTACATGAAAATGTTCGGGCTGGCGTTCGGCATGTCGATGGTGACAGCAGGTGTCCAACTGTCCGTTCCTCCCCCTCCGGTATCCACTAACGGCACCGTTGCGCCCACGACCGAACAGGTGGTAGCCACGGCGCTGGCGCAACAGTACGGCCAACTGGGCGCGCAGATCCTGACCAAGCAGATGGGGGTTCAGCCAACCCTACGCAATTTTCCCGGCGAACAGTTTATTATCATGGTTCCCCATACGATCGTGTTCAACACGGTATGGTCAAACCGGTGTAATACCGTAGGATCGAATTAATTTCACGCGTTCAACCCTATTATTATGAATGAACGTTTTTTACAAATTCTTCGCGAAAAGACCGAATTCTATCCTTATGTACTTGAAGACAGGTTCCCCCGCGTTTTCAACAAAATAGTTGAATTGTGCGAAACAAAACATTTGGAAGCCTATCTTCTCGATCTGATGGTCGACAAACGCGGCGGTACGCGCCAAGGTTTTCCGCAAGATGCCGCCACCGAAATTATTCGTCTCGGCAACTATATACGAACGTTGAATACCCTGCCTGTACCGGGTCGAGTAGAAAGCGTTTGGGATACGGTTCCCGAATTCAAACAACTCGAAATCGAACGCTTGGGATACAAGTTTTCAGCGAACGGTTTTCTGAAAGCGGTCGATAACGATAACAAAGAAGCGGTTCACGTTTTTCTTTCCTGCGGTATAGATCTCGAAGTCAAAGACGAAAGAGGGTGGACGGCGTTAATACTCGCGGCTGCGAACGGAAACGAGAAATTCACCCTGCTGCTGATCCACTGCGGATCCCATTTGATGTCCCAGGATATCAACGGTTTTACGCCCCTGCATTGGGCGGCATACAGCGGTATGACCAATGTCGCCATTTTGCTTATCTCAAAAGGTGCGGATGTCAACCACCAAAGCCGGTTCGGTTGGACACCTTTGATGCAAGCCTGCACCAGGGGACATTTATCGGTATGTTCCACTCTAATCGATGCCGGCACCAAAATAAATCTGTCCAGCAACGAAGGTACAACTGCATTACATATCGCAGCCGGTAAAGGGTTCTATGAAATAGCAAAACTGCTTGTGAGCAAGGGCGCAAACAGCCAGCATAAATCCACCGAAGGCTATACACCTCTAATGCTGGCAGTCAAATATGGGCATACGCGAATCGCGGAATTGCTCGCGGAAACAAAAGAAGCCGTGATTATTGACTGATTGTGATTTTTTTAATTCCTACAACCTGACTACGGTTTATTTGATACATTTTCTCTAAAGGAATATAATGCGGGCGGTTTTACTATGCATTGTCCACTTTGTGTTGTACTAAAAATACGATGCGAGTGTATTCTTTTAATTCGAGGAAAATGATGACTGACTTTGTTCCTGCACAAACATCTGTTCCTGATTGGTTAATGACACATTGCCGTCAAGTATCAGACGTGCATTATCGACGCAAACTAAATCGAATGTATGTTTATATGCTACAGGAAGGTTTTTTAAAACTGGAACCCTGGAAAGCAAACCCTCCACTTGCATGGAAAGTACCCAAAGGCCACGGGTCTTACGGAACTCACTCGCGTAAAGGTGCGGACTTGGGCTGGGTGCCCATGAATATGGTTTTGCCCACAGATCTGGCTGACAAAATAAAACGTACGATCGAAATCATCAATATGAATTCGACGGATTCGGGCAAGAAATTATCTCTGCGGACGTTTTTATACACCGCCATCTATTGGTGGTGTACCGAAGTACACCCGTATGAGGGTCCGGGTATTTTGGGCAGCTAACATTGAATGTGCCGGGTTCGAGAAACAAAGGACGCTTCAGAGCGTCCTTTGTTTTCAGTTCAAGAACTCCCGCTTCGCGGGTTGATTGGATGTGTAACTGAATTTATTGCTCAGCGGTGTGTCGGAACTGTGACGTACCCCATCTGAAACAACCTGTTCTAGCTTGATTTAGACGGGGTTTGTCTTTGGCAAACACTTGCAAGTTAATGATTATTAATAAACGTTGTTTTTACACTTCTTTTGCTGCAAAAGTTAATAAATAGCTTGCAATAATACAATCGCACGTATAAAATACGTTCCATGTTGCATTAATTATTGTACAACGAAGCAAAGGAAGCGAGTATGGAATACGCGTCAACCGAGATAGAAGTTGAAAATATGCGCGAACGGTTCTTGTATCTGGTTTCCATATTTACCGCAGATAGGAACCGTTATGCGCTACTCCAACAACATACCGGTATCCCAGCCGGACGGTGGCAGAACGTGATGCTGGAAAAACAGTTGCCATCATGTGAAATGTTGATCTCGGTATGTCATGCATTGCCACAATATACAAACTGGCTCATGCACGGCAAACAGAATGAAACCCCGCAACACGAGTATCCGACAGAAGAGAATTGGCAGTTGTTTAAGGGGCATCGTCAATGGACAAAAACCAAGAAAGGTCTGGCATGAAAACTTACAATCCAAAAGTAATTGTCGTCGTCAACCAGAAAGGTGGCGTAGCTAAATCAACAGTCGCTTTTCATCTGGCTCATGCCGCAGCAACTTTGAACGAAAGCGGTTGCAAGGTACTTTGTCTGGATTTCGATTCACAAGGTAATTTCAGCAAAAAATTAAGCGGCGATCAGGATATCATCGACAGCCAGGAAGGCGGTGTGGGCGCTCTGCTGGAAGGAGGGGAGTTTATACCGTCGACAACCGCCCATCCCATGATCGATTTGCTTCACGGCGACAGGCGGCTTGACCGGTACGATAACGTGCCCGCAATCGAAGATCGTGGATATAGCGAAACACTACGCGTATTCCTGCATAACCAGGAATACGACTACATTATAATCGACACTCCACCCGCAGCCGGTGTCAGGCAAATGGCCCCGTTATGCTGGGCGGATCTGGCAGTTATACCGACAACGGCTTCGGACGACAGCACCACGGGATTCCAGGATGTGCTGGATCTGATAAACAACGACGTTTCGCACATCAACCCTAATTTACAATGGTGCTGTGTCATGACTTGCATGGATACCCGAATCAAATTGCACCGGGAGAAAGAAGCGGCTTTCCGCGAAGCGTTCGAAGATAATTTTGCCGGAACATTGTTGTCGAGGTCTGCGGTAATGGTTGCAATGGAAGAATACCCGGTGCAACCGATATGGGAAAGAAAAGGCGTAGCGAAAGAAATCGGCCAGCAATGGTTGTCTTTTTGTAAGCGGGTACTTGTCGGTTAAGCAGGATAGGGGCGCGCTTGCGCCAGTGTAATTGTTAACAGGAGGATATATGGTAAAAGGGACGGATAAACCTGTAGTAATGAGCGCGGTGGATAAACTGAAAACGCGGGCACTTGCCACAAAAGAGGCAAAGAAAGCGCAAACCGATACTGCCGGGGCCGAGCAGGAAATTCTTATCCCGCTGGACAAGATCAAATTCGATCCCAAACAACCCAGAAAGGCGTTTCACACGCTTGACGGACGTGTGGCGGACAAAGATTCGGAAGCCATCGTCGAGCTGGCCGGAACAATCAAGGAACAGGGACTGATCCAGGCGGTTACCGTACAACAAGAACCGGACGGCTCCTACAAGCTGCTGGTAGGGGAACGCCGTGTCCGCGCACATCTGTACAACGGCGAAGCGTTTATTCGCGCACGCATCGAAAATAAAGAAATGAGCGATGCGGCAAGACTGATTTATCAGATTGTCGAAAATGTCGATCGCGAAAATCTGACCGACGAAGAACTGGCCGCATCAATACTGTACTTGAAGGAATTCGGCAATGACGGAAAGCCGATGAAACAGGTCGATATTGCGGCCAAGTTGAAAAAAGAAGAATCCTGGGTAAGCCGGTATGTCCGTTTCGGCGATGCGGACGTGCATCGGATATGGGTGGAATCGGGCATCGCCAACGCCGTCGAAATAGCCTACCATCTATCGAACTTGTCCAAGCCCTTGCAAATCGATATCCTGCGGCGCGTGGATTTACCTGAAGGCGACAAAGAACGGCTGGAAATCCCTTTTACCAGAAAGCTGATCGACCAGTTCCGCGAACAGGATAAAATCGCCAAAAATGCGGGCAAAAAGAAAGCGGTCGAACCCGGTGCCGGCAATCAATTACAGGATGGTGATAACCTTGGATCCCAGATGCCTCCCTCGCGTACTTCCGGCTGGCCTTTTCCGGAAAGTAATAACGCGGGTGCCGGCGCTGATAGGGGGGCAGGGGGCGGCAAAGTCGCGGGCAACGACCCGACCGATCTCGCCTTTCAACAAGCCGCAACCGAAGGGCGTCAAGGTCAGCCAGTTCAAAGCGGTGGAAATCAACACATTACCGGAGGCGAAAATAAAGACAAATATCATTTGAGTCCTGAAGACCGTCAAAAGCTGTTGGGTAACTTTGCGAGTTCCGATGTTAATTTGCCGCGTGTCGCCATGCCAGCGCCCGTGAATTGTCGTGTTTCGGTACGCAATCTTGCGATATTGATGAACATGTTGCAGGAAGATCCAGAAATGCTTGAGTCCGCTTACGGTATCCACTGCGAACTGAACGTTCCCAGCCAACTCGCCAAACAGATCGCCAACAAGCTGGCCGGCATTATCGTGGATGACCAGCAAGTAGCATCTACCATGCAAACTGAAATAGCGAAGCTCGTGTGAACCATAAGAGGAGCCCGTCAACGGGCTCCTCTATCAGATATCATACCTATAAGACATCATCTATCTCGCGTGCAAGTCGCTTAAGGTAATTATATAATGTATGTGCGATTAGGCAAACATATTAAAAACGGTGAGCCGATCAACCTGGATACCCGAACGGCAATCAACGCCCATGTCCAGTTGACCGGGGTAACAGGAATGGGAAAAACACACCGTATACGCGAAATGGTGATATCGATCATCGAGTCTGCGTCAAAAGCCAGACAACCATTGCGCGTGCATGTTTTTGATCCCCACGGCGACATCGATTTGCCATGGTGTTCAGAAGTCAAGTTTTCAGAAGCAACACCATACGGCTACAATCCCCTCGAAATCAATCCGGATCCGGATTACGGCGGGGTAAGACGCGCCATTCAAAAATTTATATCCGCTATACAGAAACACAAGGCATTGGGTACTAAGCAGGAAGCCGTCATGCGGTATTTGCTGGAAGACTTGTATGCGGTAAGAGGGTTCAAGGCGGATGATCCCAACACCTGGGTACCGGATGACCCCAGATCAATCAGGCAGATAATGAACGGGCGGCAAGGCCGTCTTTATCTTGAGGTGGCATACGAACACCGGGCGCGATTCAAAGATCTGATCAAAGACCCGAACGGTGGCCGTTTTCGGGGCGGTTTCGACGAAGATCCGCAAATAAAATGCTGGTGGGTCGACGAAGACTTTTATAGCGGTGACCTGCTTATGTGGGAGCCGCGATCCCTGTTTAAAACTGCGCCGACGTTGGATGATGTGGTGCGGTTTACCGAACGCAAACTTAAGGCGCAATTCTGCGGCACCAACAGCGCCGCGATGGCCCTGTTGAAAGACGTTAACCAGGCCGCGAGAGGGTATCACCGCAAAGTGGCCGAGATGTCTAAACGAGGGGCCGTATTGTCGCCGGAAGAAAAAGAAAAACTTGAGGCCGATCTCATCAAAGCAAAAGAAAAAGCGTCGGCGGCTTATGGCAGCTACCTCGATGCTATCGTGTCAGGTCGCGAACTCGATGATCTCATCCGATATAACTCTACCGATGTACTGACCTCCGTATACGAACGGTTTCAAAACCTGCGAGCGATCGGTATTTATAACCCGGTCGCACCACCGTTTGACCCATCATGCCCGGTCTGGCGTTACGGGATCAAACCGCTCTCTATCCCGGTGCAACGAATGTTTGTCGACATGGTGTGCGCACGCATCTTCGAGCGCGCGATGCAACGCGGGTTTCAGCAAGATGTGGTGGAAATCATCATCTGCGACGAAGGGGCCCGGTACGCGACAGCCGAAGACGATAATATTTTAAACCTGATCGCCAACGAGGCCCGTAAATTCGGCTTGGGATTGTGGGTCGCCTCGCAATCGCCGGCACATTTTACCGACGACTTTATCAAAGCAACCGGTACGATCATCATTCTCGGCCTGTCTTCAGCCGATACGGGTATCGCCGCGCGAAAACTGGGAATCGAGGTTGATATGCTGTCCAAAGTTATTCCACAAAAAACGGCGCTCATACAAATAAAAAACAGAGGCGTGCTGTCGTCGAATTTCGAAATTATGCGATTCGATTGAAGAGGGTGTTAATTATGAAAAACATGCGGGAAATATTGGTGTTTGGATTCGGTGTGTGGGTCACCTTGTTCGCCTTGCTGGCTCACGCGGATTTCCAGCAACGGCTTGAAGAAAAGTTTCCCAAGGCGAAAGGGTCAAAGGTGGCAAAAGCGTTTCCCGGATTCTGGTCGGTAATCAAGAACGGGGAAGTGCTGTTTGTCAACGATGACATTACGATCATGATCAACGGGGATGTTGTTGACCTGGCAAGCAAGCAATCCATTACCGCCAAGCTCAAGGCCGATAACCCGCAGAAGGTGGATATCGGTGCGTTACCTGTCAAGGACGCGATCAAGCTGGGCGCAGGCACCCGGCGCATTTATGTTTTTTCTGATCCGGATTGCCCGTATTGCAGGAAGCTTGAGGTTGATTTAAACCAGCTACAGGACACGGAAATCCTGGTGTTCCAGTTACCTTTAGTACAGCTTCATCCAAAAGCGCAGAAAATATCAGAAAGTATCTGGTGCCAAATTAATCAGGAAAAAGCATGGCGACAATATTTGGATTCTGGCGTATTACCGAAAACCAGCACTTGCGATAACCCGATTATAAGGAACCTTGCTTTAGCCAACAAGCTGCACATCATGGGAACGCCGGCAATTGTTTTCGGCGATGGAAGCATCGTATCGGGGGCTATTCCGGTGGGACAAATAAACGATAAACTGAAAGCGCTGGCGGCGAAATGAAAAACCGTACAGAAGTCATCGAGTTGGAATCTTGCGTTCAATTGTTTACACAATGTTAATCTTGTGTTAATTTGATTAAATATTGTGCGTCAATAAGTGCGAAGGAACTATTTTGCAAAATCATTTGGCTAATAAGTTGATTCAAAGTAAATACGTAGCGTATTTGGAACAAAAGATTTCAGAAAGTACCTATGATTTGCATAACGAAGTTGGCAGTACATTGTCCGCGCTGAGATTGGAAATTCATCATCTTGCCGAAGAATTTAAGATAAATATTCCTTATGAACAAAATATTAATACCCATAGCAAAAATAATTCTTACACAACTATCGCCAGAGTGACGCCCATTCAGGGTGAAGATAGTATGATCCGTATTATTAACTTGCTGAATATAGCAGCTTTGGCGTGCCAGAATATTGAAACGCATTTACGTATTTCACCGAGACAAACTGAAATTGGTT
>Ga0265327_10005807_pt1 | contig 10139 bp, 11 predicted proteins | sample 41621metaG_FD_202089 | JGI IMG/M metagenome (GOLD analysis project Ga0265327, IMG submission 202089) | Rhizosphere microbial communities from Carex aquatilis grown in University of Washington, Seatle, WA, United States - 4-16-21 metaG | ecosystem: Host-associated > Plants > Roots > Rhizosphere... | reverse complement strand
CTCCCCGGCTACAGTTTGGCAAAGCGGCGGGCTAAGCTCCAACGTCGCGAGACCGGACTGACTGTTCACCGCTGTTAAGTTAAGCGTTATAGGAACGGGCCATGCCCGCGAAACAGAGGCTAAAGCTTTCGTTGATCGCATACCGCGGGCACAGCCCGCGCCCCTCTATTCCGGTTAACTTAAAAGCAGTGAAGCCGGCGCTTGAGAACGAGCGGAATGTCGATAAAGAGTTTACATGAACAGCAACCCCAGCCAACTGAATCATCAACTAAGGCCGCGTAGCGGAGCTGTGGATCGGCGGGCAAAGCCGCGTCCCGGCGTTATGGACAGACGCCTCCGCGCCTTAAAAGAACCGCCGTCCGGCTCCGTTGAGGAACTGCTGCACGAACTCCGTGTACACCAGGTCGAACTGGAATTGCAAAACGAGGAATTGCAACGCGCTCGCGCCGCGCTGGAAGCGTCTCACCAGCGCTACCTCAGTCTTTATGATTTCGCTCCGGTGGGTTATCTTACTCTCAACGCCAAGGGTGAAATTACCGAGGCCAACCTGACCGCCGCCGACTTGCTGGGAACAGAGCGCCAGGCTTTGCTGAATTGCCGTTTCCACGCTTGGATTGCGCCCGAAGACAGCGATCGCTGGTATCTTCTGGTCAAAAATATGCTGAAACATAAAGAAAGAGAACAAAAAAACCTGGAATTAAAGCTCAAACGCAAAGACAGCGACTTTTACGCCCGGCTGGATTGCTTGCCGGTTCCGCTCGACGATCAAACTCAGATACTGCGTATTACCCTGACCGATATCACCGCAAGCAAGCAGGCCGAAGAAGAATTGCGCATCGCCGCGGTCGCTTTTGACGCTCAGGAAGGCATCATGATTACCAATGCCGATAAAGTGATTTTGCGGGTCAACCGGGCCTTTACCGACATCACCGGCTACAGCGCCGAAGAACTCGTGGGCCGGACCCCGCATATGTTCAAATCGGGGCGCCACAACGAAGCCTTTTACGCGGAGATGTGGGAACGCATTTATCGCACCGGTTCCTGGCAGGGCGAAATCTGGGACCAGCGCAAAAACGGCGAAATCTTTCCCAAATGGCTGACCATCTCCGCCGTGAAAGACAGCAATGGCGTCATCACTCACTATGTCGGTTTGCATACCGATATATCGGTACGCAAAGCCTCGGAAGAGGAAATCAAACAACTGGCTTATTACGATCCGCTGACCGCATTGCCGAACCGGAGATTGCTGTTGGATAGGTTGCAACAAGCGCTGGCGTCCAGTGCGCGCAGCAGAAAGCACGGTGCGCTACTGTTCATCGACCTGGATAACTTTAAATCGCTGAATGACAATCTAGGCCATGATATGGGCGACATCTTGTTGCAACAAGTCGCGCACCGCCTTATAGAATGCGTACGGGAAGGCGACACCGTGTCTCGCCAAGGCGGCGACGAGTTTGTCGTGATGCTGGAAGAACTGAGCAAGAATGCCGAAGAAGCCGCGGCTAAAGCTAAAAGCATCGGAGAAAAAATTCTTGCGTCACTCAACCGAAGTTATCAACTGAGCAAACACGAATATCAAAATACGCCAAGCATCGGCATTACCCTGTTTATCGATCATAAGATCAGTGTCAATGCTCTGCTGAAACGGGCCGATCTTGCGATGTATAGCGCCAAGACCGCAGGCCGCAATACCTTGCGTTTTTTCGATCAGGATATGCAAGAGGTTGTTAGCGAGCGCACCGCGCTGGAAGCGGACTTGCGCTTTGCGCTGACGAAACATCAATTTCAGCTCTATTTTCAACGACAAGCGCATACGGATGGTCAAACTATTGGCGCCGAAGCGCTGCTACGCTGGAAACACCCTAAGCGCGGTTTTGTCTCGCCGCTTGAATTCATTCCGTTGGCTGAAGAAGTCGGACTGATAACACCCATCGGACTATGGGTACTGGAAACGGCCTGCGTCCAACTTAAGTTATGGGAAAGTTCCACACAGACTCGGCATTTGCAGCTTGCGGTCAATATCAGCGCACGTCAACTTCATCAACCCGACTTCGTTGAGCAAGTATCTGTGCTACTGAAAAAATTCGACATCAAACCGGGGCGGCTCAAACTCGAACTCACCGAAAGCTTGGTGTTCGAAGACATCAACGACACCTTGTCCAAAATGCAGAAACTCAAAAGCATCGGTGTGAGTTTTTCCATGGATAATTTCGGCACCGGTTATTCATCTCTGGTCTACTTAAAGCTGCTACCGTTCGACCAACTGAAAATAGATCAATCTTTCGTGCGCAACATCGGCATCAAGCCCGACGATACCGCAGTCGTCCGCGCCATCATCGGCATGGCGCGCAATCTGGGCATCGACATTATTGCCGAGGGCGTGGAAACGGAGCAGCAACTCGCCTTTCTGGAGTTTAACGGTTGCGTTAATTATCAAGGCAACCTGATCGGTCCGGCAATGACGTTGGCGGAATTCGAGCGGTCTTTGGGAATTGTGGAGTAAACCTATGGACCGAAAAAGGTTAGATCGATGCGATTAAGGAATGCGCATGAAATAACTTCGGCAACCGGCTCCCTCTCCTGCCGCAGAGGGTTAAGGTGAGGAGAATCAAATGCTCAAGTTATTTCATGCACGTTCCTGAGTTAAAAACGATGTATCCACGAAAAACGCAAAGGACATCAAACGATGTCGGCATGATGTATTGAATAAATTGGGCGTGCCGCGCGCCTTCAGATCTTAGGAACGTAACAAGAAATAAAGTACCACAAACGGCATCGTTACCACGCGTCGGAGACTGTGAAAATATTATCCAAATCAATTTAAAAACCTATTCACCACGAAGACACGAAGATCACGAAGGAAAACATAAAATTTCATATCTTCGTAGTGAGTGGTAAATGTTAAAAGAATTTTGAACAGCTACTTAATAACTCAATGTATTGAAAACTTCGTGTCCTTCGTGTCTTCGTGGTGAATGCTTTTGTTCTAAAACGAATACTTTTACAGTCTCCGAAGCGTGGAAACGATAGCTGGGTACAGTATTTATTATCGCTTCACTTAAACTACACCTGCTTTGTGTTTAGGCGCTTTGGCCGCGCAGTACCTACAGCTGAACATATCAGTGAGAAAACCTAAAGATCAACCCGCTCATCCTCGACTCCGGTAATGACTGGAGCCGATAACTCACTGCCATTAAGTTAAGGCTGGACAGTCCCTTCTCCCACCGGGAGAAGGTTAGGATGAGGGGATCAAATAAGGCTTTTTTCCTTATTTTTATTCTCCTCACCCCAACCCTCTCCAGCAGGAGAGGGAGCTTTTTTCTTAACTTAATGACAGTGAGCCGATAGCTCCAAAAGATTAATCACCTTTAGCCTGATTGCCAATCGAGTCAGTTCTATATCTCCGGCAACGCCGAGTTTGCGCTTGATCAAGTAATGGCAATTGCATACGGTCTTTGCGCTGATGTTCAACGTTTGCGCAATATCCTCTGTGCTCCGTCCTTCGACCAGCAGGCGCAAGATTTCGAATTCCCGCACAGTCAAGGTTTCCAAAGCCATGCGTTCACCGCCCAATTTTTCCAGGGCCAACGCTTGCGCAATGTCGGCGCTTAAAAAGTGACGACCGGCGTGGACCTCATGGATCGCGCGCAGCAATACTTCCGGCGAACTGCTTTTGGTCACATAGCCCAAAGCCCCGGCACGGCTTGCCTGCACGGCAAAACCGGGGTTTTGATGCATGCTGAACACCAGAATCTTAGCTTCCGCATCGCGTTGTTTGATGCGGGCAATAAGTTCCAAACCGCTGCTTCCGGGCAAAGAAATATCGGTAACCACCACGCCGGGGCTGCATTCCTTAAAGCGTTGATAAGCCTGGGCAGCGTCCGCCGCTTCAGCGACCACCTGCAAGCCCGGCTGCTTTGCCAATAGCGAAAGATAACCTTCGCGGACGATAGCATGATCGTCGACCAGTAAAATTTTAATCATGGCTGTCGCTCCGTATCGGTAGCCGTGCTTCAACAATCAAGCCGTGCGGCTCGGCAATGGTCAATGCCAGTTGCCCATTCAGCGCCGTGACGCGTTCGCGGATGCCGGGCAGGCCGATACCGGGGCTCTCGGCACAGGGTAATGCTGTCGTCAAGCCGTTGTCTTCGACCGTTAAAGTAAGTGCATTGTTAGCAATAACCAACGTCACTTTCGCGTTCGTCGCCGCCGAATGCTTGGCAATATTGGTCAGGCATTCCTGGGTAATCCGAAACAGCGTGACGGTCAGCGGCTCCGGCAGCAAGGCGCAATCGCCGACAATGCTGAGTTGATAATAGATTTTTCCGCCCGCATTCCAGCCCGATACCAAACTATTCAGGCCGGCGGCGAGCCCCAGTTGGTCAAGCTCCGCAGGCCGCAAGCGCCTCAACAAATCGCGCACATTCGCCATCATATGTTGACTAATCCGGCTGATATGGGCGGCGTCACTAACCAACGCCGGACACTGTTGTTCCGCCGTTTGCGCGATGGACGCGGCAACGGCATTGATCGCGGCCAGACATTGGCCGAACTCGTCGTGCAGCTCTCGGGCCAAATAGCGGCGTTCTTCTTCCTGAACATTAATCAGCTTCATGCTCAACTTTTGCCGTTCTGCCAGCAAGTGTTGCTGCGTTGCCGCCAGTCGATTGATTGCCGTCGCGGTCCGTTGCCATTCGATCAGCTCGAACGTCGGCAAGCGGCAGGCCAAATCGCCTTTTTCCATAGTCTCCAGTCCGGCGACGATTATCCTGGCCGGGCGCAAAGCCCGGCTGATGCTCAGATAAACCAGCAAACACACAGCCAACACGGTGATCGCGGACAAACTCAGCAAACTACGGATATTGTCCCAAGCTTGAGCTATTTCCATCTCGGCATTGGCTGTCACCGTCAGCGAAGCGTATACCCGGCCGTTGAATGCAATCGGCCGAGTGATCTCAAAACCGGGATTTAAAAAGCGGCGATAAAAAAACTCGAAAGCTTTCGGCGGAGGCCGACTCGCCGGTTTTGCACCGTTGCAAAGACTGTGCTGAACGGAGCTGTCTGTCGAGACAAAGCGGATGCAAATGCCTGCCATGTTGCCGGTCTGCTTCCATAACTCAAAATCCGGAAATTGATGGGCTCGACCGAAGCCGGCATTGATGCTTAACAGCTGAAACTCCAGTTGCTTGCTTAGTGACTCGGCGGTGGCCTGAGTAACCTGTCCGGCTTGCCTGTCGCTGTGATAAAGCACATAAGCGGCGGTTGTAAACAGGCACATCAACGCGACCGCCGTGATGCGGGACAGTAAATGCAACTGTAAATTCATGCTAAACCTTCCGAATCGAGTAATGCTGCAAGGCTTGTATTATAAGAGCCGTCAACTACCCGGAACAGCCGCTCGCTTAAGCTCGGGCAAATTGCCCGTACTTGGCGGGCAAAAATCGGCTTACCGCTATCGCTCGGTTTAATAAACTACCGCCACCCACGACACCACCTAAGGAGTAGCTCTTATGATTGAACAATTAAACGTAACCAAGATCATTGCTGTCCATGCCGACCGGGCTTGGTCCGCGATTAGGGGCATCGGCGGACTGGAGCGCTGGTTTCCGATAATCGACGACAGCACAGTCTTCGGCGCAGGAGAAGGCGCAACGCGCGTCATGACGTTAACCGATGGCGCTAAAATCAAAGATCGCATAGACCTTATCGACGATCAACACCAGTGTTTACGCTACACCCGAACCGAATCGCCGTTTCCGGTACAAAGCTATGTCGGCACGGTAGAAATCCGCCGGATAAACGAGGCCGATACCGAATTATCATGGACGCTGGAAATCGATGTACAGGAAGCTCAACGCGACGCCTTGGTTGAATTATTGCGCAATGCGCTGACGGAAGGCATCCTGGGTCTGGAGCGGGACATGCAACAGCCGCAGCTTGATAGTTAACGAATTGAGGAGACAGGCCATGAACCGACTGAAATCAACGCTAACAGCACTGGCTATTGGCTTGCTGCTGTTAACCGACGCCGACGCCGCACAGCGCATAGCCGTGTTGGATTTTGAACTGAACGATATAACGTCCCTGCCCAACACTACCGAAGAGCAACTGCGTACCGCATCCATTCGCCCCTTGCTGGAGCAGGCGATAAACCGGACCGGCGACTACGAAATCATTCATATCGATGCCGCCGCTCAAGCTGCCGCCAATTCGAGTTTCGGTTATTTATTCCGCTTTAACGATCTTGCCGCCAAACTGGGTATTCAGTTTGGCGCGGATTGGATTATCGTCGGTCAACACAGCAAACCCAGTTTTTTATTTTCTTATCTGATCGCGCATGTGATTAATATAAAAAAACCAACGGAGACGGCTAGATACGATATTGAACTTAAGGGCAATCATGAAAAAGTAACGCAACGAGGGGTTAAAGCGCTGGCCGATAAAGTTCATAACTTGATCAGTCGGTAAGGCAATTCGAAATCAAGAAAGTGCAGCGCAAATCCGGCAAAAATAGAACGCAGATCATCTGGAGATTCTCATGGGCCACTCCATGTTTATGAAAGAGCGGCTGGATTTTGCGGTCGAGTAGACCGGTTTTTCTAAATGAAATCCTTTCTATCCATTAGTCGAATCAGGCGAGGACGAGTAATTCCAAGCTATCTTGGGAGTCCTCACTGACTGATTTTAAGCACTGGCGAGCACAACTTACACAACGGCCGCAATCGACACCTACACGTAAATCACGGCGTAAGTCTCTAAGTGTTTTTGCTCCGTTTCTGGCGGCTTGGTGAATCTCGCGATCCGTCACTGCCTGACAAACACATACATACATGAAACAGCTCCTCTATAATGCAATAGCACGCAATCAATAAGAAACATTCTCATTTAGTTTTCAGTGTCTGTCAAGCCCCATTAAACTCTAAAAATGCGACATAGTTTGTTCGGCCGTATGAATCAATACTTTGCTATATATGCGATTGCAAATAATTAGGCAAGCTAACGTTTGCCATCAGGCTTTGCTGAGTCTCTAACCAATCAATGGCTTGTTCACAATGTTCCAGCAACTCTTCAAGCAGATCGCGGCTGACGTAGTCTTGCACTTCTTCGCACAAAGCCACGGCCTCTATCAACATCGGCCGCTGAACATTTTTTTCGTATTCGAGATCACCGTTCAGGCACTCAACGACGTTTTCGCCAATCAATAGTTTTCCGAGATTTTGCAGATTCGGTAGCCCTTCCAGAAACAAAATACGCTCAATAAGCTCATCGGCTTCTTTCATGACACGGATTGATTGCTTGTACTGGTAGTCGTTGAGCTTTTCCAGCCCCCAATGGCGAAACATTCGGGCATGCAGAAAATATTGGTTAATTGAGGTTAGTTCGTTTTTGAGTATCTTATTGAGCACATCAGTGATTTTTTTATCGCCTTTCATATCGTTACCCTCGCTTGTTAGCTTAAATGCCCGGTTTCATTTGACTTTGCTGATAATTCTCCAAACCTACAAGATTAATCAGCCGCAACTGCTGTTCCAACCAATAAGCATGATCCATTTCCGTATCCTCCAGTTGTACCGTCAACATATCGCGTGTCACATAATCCTGAGCTTGTTCGCAAGCGGCAATGGCTTTTTTTAATTCACCCACCACATGATATTCAACGTCCAAATCGGCTTTTAGCATGTCCGATACCGCGCTACCGATAGTTAACGCTTCACGTTTGGATAAATTAGGCGTGCCTTCCAAAAACAGAATGCGCTGAATTAAGGCTCGGGCATGAAGCCGTTCATGCTCCGACTCATGCAGGCTTTTTTCGGCAAGATGGCTCAGGCCGAAATCGGCGTACATCTCGCCATGAATGAGATACTGATCGGATGCGCTCAGCTCTCCGGCCAGTAAGCCGTTGAGAATGTCCAAAATAGTGTTGTCGCCTTTCATAAAAACCTCTTGAAGTCAGTGGAACATAGGATTATCGATAGCCTACGGCACAAGCCGCTCAGCGTTCACTGCGATTTTATACCGCTCAACTTAGTCGTCAATAGAATTCGCCTATATGAACGATTAATAAATTTATTCTGCCTAATTCCTTGCAAGGAATAATGACTGAAGCGTAATTGGATGAACTTTATCCTGAAAAAGGCTTGGTGAGCGGTAAAGCGCTGCTAGGTAAGTAGTCTTCCCGCTACTATAATGAAAGTCGCTCATCATTATTCCCTTTGGAGTTGCCCACATGAAAAAATCAGCCTTTTTATTGTTATGGATCACCGGATTGCTTGCTAGTTCGATGCTTTTCGCCAAACCGGCGCCAATAGCCGAAACACGGCATGCGATAGAAATATCGATTGGCGGTATCGGCCCAGGCGTCGATCCCGTTGCTTATAAAAAATTACGCCAACTGCTGGGCAATGCCATTGCCGCGAGTGTCATCGATAAGTTTGTGATTTACGGCTATGGACGCGAAGGCGGCTTTTCCGCCTGTGTCGAAGACAGACCCAGCACTCAACCACCCAGCAAAGCTTTTGAAAAGCTTGTCAAACAATTAAACGGCATTAAGCCTAATCCCAGCACCTCGTTTTATAGCGTTAATCGTTTGCTGACTTGCCCGCCGTTGCTAGCCGCTTCTGATACAGTGCGCGTTGCTAAATCGGATGAGAGCAAGCAATGCGAAAACAATGGCGTTAGCTTGGCCGATATGCAACAGCAGTTAGGTGATATTAAGGTTTATGCGGCGAGTAAAGAACACGATGATCTGACAAGGATTGCTTTGTGTGGTGCGGATACCGGTATGTTTAACGTTTACGACATCGCCGCTAGCGATTTGGAACAAGCCATTGCCGCAGGTTTTTCCGAGTGGACTTATCCCAGCGAGGCCAGATAATCTCCTGCTAAACTGCGTGACGGAATTAAACTTATCCATCTTATAAAAGGTATCCATGAAAGCCACCGACTTAACGTCCTTTGAATTATTTAACAACGTGCCACTGGAATTGATAAACAGCGTTCTAGCCAACTGCTCTGTTTATACCATTCCCGCAGGACAGCATTTAATAAGAAAGGATGTTAAAAATTCGGCGCTTTACCTACTTCTTGAAGGCGAAGTTCAAATTTATTTAGAAGAAGACAAGCCCTTAAGGGTCATTTGGGCTGGAGATGTTATCGGTGAAATATCGCTAATAGATCAGCAGTCGGCAACCGCTTCAGCTATTTCTCTGGTCGAGTGCAAAGTGATTATGATCAACGAGCCGTTAGTTTGGAGTCTTGTCGAGCAAAGTCATTTATTTGCCATCAATCTGCTTCGTCTTATGGCCGGCCGTTTTCGAGGCGTAAATTCGCAAGTTGTTTCTTCATTAAAAAAACAACGGTTATTTGAGCATAAAGCCCTTGTTGATGATTTGACCCAATTGTACAACCGAGCTTGGTTGAACGAAAATTTTACAACGCTATTAGATCGTTGCAAAAAAGACCGACAGCCTTTTTGCTATTTTATGATCGATATTGATCATTTTAAAAAAATTAACGACACCTATGGGCATCAGGTAGGCGATTTTGTTTTACAGCTGACGGCAAACACCTTAGACACCCTATCCAGAACCGGAGATGCTGTAGTTCGCTACGGCGGTGAAGAGATAGCGATGCTTTTACCTAATACTGACATTAATGACGCACTCCGAATTGCCGAACGCGCCAGACAGTCTATAGAAGATAAAAATATTGAATATGAACCTGATAAAACCTTAAAGATTACCGTTTCAATCGGCGTGTCCTCATTAACACACTCGGAATCCAGTACCGATCTCATAAAATATGCCGATGAGGCTTTATATTATGCTAAAGCCCATGGACGCAATCAGGTTAAGTTTAAAAACGACGGACCGTAGGCCAAAAAAGACAGAGAAATCATGATCATCAGCGCCATAATGCGCTTTGGCGACTTGAGAAACAAGGTATGAGCCATGAACCAAGGGCTTTCAAAAGGTGGAGCCGCGTTCGACTTTTTTAGTGTCCATAGGATACCGAGCCTTGCCGTTGAAATGTTCGATTAACGACGTCGTTTTGATCGACGTTTCCTCTTTTTTAGGCAGCACCGGCACTCGGCACACAAATCGTCCAATTTTGGTCAAAAAAAAACCCAAGCTCGTTGA
>Ga0265327_10005806_pt1 | contig 10140 bp, 7 predicted proteins | sample 41621metaG_FD_202089 | JGI IMG/M metagenome (GOLD analysis project Ga0265327, IMG submission 202089) | Rhizosphere microbial communities from Carex aquatilis grown in University of Washington, Seatle, WA, United States - 4-16-21 metaG | ecosystem: Host-associated > Plants > Roots > Rhizosphere >... | reverse complement strand
CTTTTCCGTCTGATGCAAAATTTTTGATTGCTTCTGTCCACATACTGAATAATAAAAAGGAAGAATCTAAATCAGCCATTTTCATTTCTTGTGCAGCTTCACTCATTCCTTTTGCAACTTCTTTTCTGAATAATGCAATACCTTGTCCGCGAAGTGCTGCTGCTATTTTTTCAGCTTCAGCAGAAATCTTTATGGCATTTCCTTCTGCCTCGGCTGCTTTTGTTTTAGTGATTAATAAAGCCTGACCTTCATTTTCAGCAGCAGCTTTTAAGTTTGATGAAGCCACAACTTGTGCCATTGATTTTGTGATAGCTTCATCAAAAGTGATGTCATTTAATTGAAGATCAATCAGGTGAAACCCCCATGTTTCTAATACATGATCAATACTTTCTTTCACCGATTCAACAATTTCTTTTCTTTGTGAAAGTACCTCTGCCTGCTTTTTTGTAGCAACAAATCCACGAATTGAACCTTCAATGGTACGAATCAATGCGGTCATAAAATCTCGTTCATTCACAAACTTGAAGGCAACATTTTTAAGTGTTTCTTCTTTGTTGTCGAAAACAGAATATAGCAACATCGCTTTAAAATATACATTTGCTTGATCTTGAGTAATGGCTTGAAAATCTAATTCTATTGAACGATTTTGAATAGATATTCTGCGAAATACGATTTCCAAAAAAGGAATTTTCATATTCAATCCAGGGTATAAAACCCTGCGGTATTTTCCAAACATTGTAATCACAGAAATTGTTCCCTGCTGAACAGTAACAAGGGAAAGGAATACAACTAGCAATACGAAAACAACAATAATAATTAGTGGTGTCATAGATTTTTTTTCTTCGAATGTAGTATTTTTATACACATGTTTAATTCTTTCACTTTTTAAACATTTCATAACCCATACATTTGTTTCATGGAAGCATATTATGAGTTTCAAATAAATTGTAAAGAAGAATTTAAAGACAATATCATCGCTGAATTAGCAGAAGAAAATTTTGAAGGATTTGAAGAAAATGAAGACGGGTTTTCAGCATTTATTCCACAATCACTTTTTGAAAATGATGTATTCGAGAAAATACTAAAGCATTATAATATTGATCCGGTAACAGTTCCTCAAAATACCGTTGAACAGCAAAACTGGAATGCTCAGTGGGAAGCATCTTTTGAACCAATTACCATTGGTGGTGACATTATTGTAAAAGCACCATTTCACTTGCTTGACAATCATTATAAATATGAAATCATCATACAGCCAAAGAATACTTTTGGAACAGGTCATCATGAAACTACACAACTAGTGTTGCAAATGATGTTGCAGACAGATTTTAAAAATAAACAAGTTTTTGATTATGGATGTGGAACTGGAGTACTTGGAATTTTTGCTTCTATGCTTGGTGCTGAGAAAATTTTTGCAATAGATATTGATGAGTGGAGTGCTGAAAATATTATGGAAAACTGTTCATTGAACAGTGTCACAAATATTGAATTTAAAAGAAGTGACCTTGCTCTCATTGAATCAAGGAATTTTGATGTAGTGCTTGCCAATATCAATAAAAATATTTTACTCATAAGTTTTGAAAAACTTTCTAAGATGATGAATAAAGGAGCAAATCTTATCATCAGTGGATTTTATGAAAGTGATCTCGAAGACCTAAAAACTGAAGCTGCAAAATACAAGCTGAACTTTAAAGACCATTATACCAAAAATGATTGGTGTGCTGCCATGTTTGAGAAGTAATTTGTTTTCTAAATCAACATTTTTATACCTTCCATCTCACTTAGTGAGTCACATTCCTATTGAGCCTACTTGCACTTAAAGGAAAAGATTCGATAGGTATGGAAGGATTTGATTGTGTTTATAGTACAACTAATAATCCGATACCAAAGTGAATTTCAGACACATCAAAAAAAAGTTGACAGATTGAAATTTCATCGCGTATTTTCGTCAACAATAAAAACTCATTTTGCAATTCAAGGATATCATCGGTCAGGTAGAAATCAAACATAAGTTGATACAATCCGTTAAAAAGGGTCGAATCAGTCATACGCAATTATTTTTGGGCAACGAAGGTGTAGGAGCATTGCCTTTGGCAATAGCTTACTCGCAATATATCAATTGTGCCAATCCCACGGATGATGATAGTTGTGGTGTTTGTCCATCGTGTATCAAAATTCAAAAGTTTATTCATCCCGATCTGCATTTTACTGTTCCAACAATTGCCATTGAGAAGAAAAAGTTGACTAATGATTTTATTGAAGAATGGCGAGCAGCATTGATCGAGAATCCTTATATTGGTGAATTGCAATGGTTGTTAAAGCTGGATGAGGAAGGGAAAAAGCAAGGGAATATTACTGCTGAAGAATGCAGAGATATTTTTAAAAAAGTGGGTTTAAAATCTTTTGAGGCAAAATATAAAACCGTCATCATTTGGATGGCAGAATATTTAAGTAAAGAGGGGAATATTTTATTGAAATTATTGGAAGAGCCGCCTCTCGGTACTCTTATAATTCTTATTGCCAAAGATTCAGATAAAGTATTGCCAACAATTTTATCTCGTGCGCAAACCTTAAAAATTCCACGATTAACAGATGATGAAGTGTCAGCTGAATTGATCTCAAAGTTTCAAATCGAACCACAAGATGCTGAAACCATTGCCAGAGTAAGTGAAGGAAATTTTTCACTGGCAATTAATCTTGTTAGTGCTGGTCGGTCAGATTATTTTGAATTGTTTTTAAGTTGGATGAGGTTGTGTTTTAATTCAAGAAAAGATATCGTGAACTTGAGTGCTTGGGTGGAAAATTGTGTGAAAAGTGGAAGAGAGTTTTTGAAAAGTTTTATCGCATACAGCGAACATATGCTGAGAGCATTGTTTATTTATCGTTACGGGAACAAGACCTTGCTCAGGCTAAGTGAGCAGGAAGCTGATTTTGTCAATAAATTTTCACCATTTATACATGCCAATAATTTACCTGAATTAACAAAGGCTTTTAATGAAACTGCTTTTCATATTGAACGCAATGCAGACTTGAAGATTACGTTTCTAAATCTTTCTTTGTATATTGGCACCCAATTAAAAAAAGCAGAATAATTTTTGTGAAGATGGATTGTGTGGATGAAGTTTTTTAATTTTAACTTTTTAATTTAACAAAATGGGATGTGGATCAGGCGGATGTTCGAGCGGTGGATGCAGCACGGGCGGATGCAATAAATTAAATACTTTCGATTGGCTGGTAGATATGGATCTTCCGCCTCATATGAAACCTTATGATATAGTTGAAGTTCGTTTCAAAGGTACGCGTAAAGAATATTATCGAAATCTTCATAATCATGATATTACCAATAAAGATTTAGTGGTGGTGGAAATGGAAAACGGGTATGATATTGGTGAGGTTTCACTAAAAGGCGAACTCGTAAAGTTGCAATTAAAAAAGAATGGTTTGCGTGAGGATGGAGAGTTTCGTAAAATCATTCGCAGAGCTAATGAAGGAGATATTGCTCGTAGAAAAGAAAATCAAGAATTAGAAGTTCCAACAATGTACAAAGCTCGTACCATTGCATTAGAACTTGGGTTGAGCATGAAGTTGAGTGATGTGGAATATCAGGGAGATAAACGTAAAGCAACTTTTTATTATACAGCTGAAGATAGAGTTGATTTCAGAGAGTTGATCAAGAGGCTTGCTGAATCATTTAAAGTTCGTGTAGAGATGAAGCAAATTGGATACCGTCAGGAAGCTGGAAGGCTTGGTGCTATTGGCTCGTGCGGTAGAGAATTATGTTGTTCAACCTGGCTTACCGATTTTAAATTGGTGAACACAAGTGCAGCTCGTTATCAGAATTTATCACTTAATCCTTTAAAACTTTCAGGTCAGTGTGGTCGATTAAAATGTTGTTTGAATTATGAGCTTGACGGATACATGGAAGCACTGAAAGATTTTCCTGTAGAAGATAATTTAGTGTTGCAGTTTGCGGATGGAGAATACAAATCAGTGAAGACAGATATATTAAAAAGGATGATGTGGTTTGCCCCAAGAGAAGCTGGTGGGGAATGGAAAGGACTTTCTGTTGATCAGGTAAAGGAATACCGCGAAATGAATAAGCAAGGTGTGAAACCTGAAGTTGTTGTAATAAAGAAAGAAGAGAAGATAAAAGTGATAGACTTTCAAAATGATATGGGAACAGAAAGTCTCACTCGTTTAGATGATCAGAAAAAGCCTAAAAAGAAAAACAACAAAAACCGTAACAACAGAAATAAAAACAAAAATAAACCACAGGGAAATACTCCTCCGAATAATCAACCATCTAATCAAGTACCGCCAAAAAAATCATAATGAAAAAGTTAGTGTACATTTTGTTTTTTTCTTTAATGATCATTACTTCTTGCGACCCGGGAAGATTGTTCGAAGAAAATAAAAATGTTGATGGCAATGCTTGGTATTACAAAAGTTTTATTCCTTTTGATGCCCAGATAAAAGACACAACAAAATTTTATAATGTTTTGGTGAATGTGCGCATTGATGCCGATTATAAATATAGTAATATGTTTATGTGGGTACATATAACCAATCCCGAAAAAAAGTCAGATCAGCGAAGGGTAGAAATTAAATTGGCTGATGAAAGAGGCAAGTGGCTTGGCTCAGGTTTAGGAGATATTTATGATTACCAGTTTCCGGTTTTGCAAAGAGTAAAATTTCCTAAAAGTGGTTTTTACCGTTTCGAATTAGAACAAAATATGCGCGATGATACATTGCTTCATGTAAAATCTGTAGGAGTAAGATTAGAAGAAGTGCAATCAAAATAATATTCAATATTTCTAAAGTAGAATTTAATTTCTTTAATAAATTCGTCTAATGTTTAGAAGACTAAAAATCAAAACGAGAGTTCGGTTTTTTCATTTCATACGTCATCGCCAGAAATACATGAGCGACAGAAATTTTCTGATCGTGGCGAGTTTGATTGTTGGTATTCTGTCTGGTTTTGCAGCTGTATCACTAAAAACAATTGTTCACATTATACAACATTTTCTGGAAGGTGGTTTTGATGTAAAATATGCTAATTATTTATATCTGCTATATCCTTTTATAGGGATCATGCTTTCTATTTGGTACATAAGATCTTTTCATAAAAAAATACTTTTTGATAAAGGATTGAGCAGCATTATTTTTTCAATTTCAAAACGTTCTTCAAATATCGAATGGCATAAAACGTATTCACATGTTATTACGTCTGCATTAACAGTTGCATTTGGAGGCTCAGTTGGATTGGAAGCTCCAATTGCAGTTACAGGTTCAGCTATTGGATCCAACACAGCAAAAATTTTATTGCTAAGTAAACAAGAAAAAACATTATTACTTGCAAGTGGAGCGGCAGCAGGAATTGCTGCAATTTTTAACAGCCCTATTGCAGGTGTAATATTTGCATTTGAAGTGTTGCTGAGTGAAGTTTCTGTTCCGGCATTTATTCCTTTACTCATTGCATCAGCATCAGGTGCAGTGGTGTCAAAATTATTTTATCATGAGCAATTATTTTTTCTCACAACCGAAGGCTGGCGAATCAAAGCAATACCGTTTTATTTATTACTTGGAGTATGTTCGGGATTACTTTCAGTGTATATGATGCGCAATACACTCGTAGTTGAAGGTTTTTTTCACAAGCGAAGGAATCCATATTTTAAAGGAATCTTCGGAGGAATTATTATTGGCGTGATGATATTTTTCTTCCCGCCATTGTACGGAGAAGGTTTTCATATTGTACAAGAATTAATGAGTGGAAGTACAAACGGATTACTGAATCACAGTTTATTTTTTGACCAACAGCATAGTGAACTTTTTTTACTTGCTTTTACACTTGCATTAATTCTTATTAAAGTTTTTGCCTCATCCATTACTATAGGTGCAGGTGGAAATGGAGGAATTTTTGGGCCTGCTATTTTTACCGGAGCATTATTTGGGTCTTTTTTTTCACGATTAGTGAATTATTCAGGCATTACTCATATTAACGAACAAAATTTTATTGCTGTTGCAATGGCAGGGCTGATCAGTGGTGTGCTACATGCTCCGCTTACAGGAATATTTTTGATTGCTGAAATTTCAGGTGGATATGGATTATTTGTTCCTCTGATGCTGGTTTCTGCAACTTCATTTTTTGTAGTAAGATATTTTGAACCGCATTCGATTTATACAAAAAGTTTAATTGAACGAGGATTGATTACTAAAGATAAAGATGCCAATTTATTGAGCGAAATGAAACTTGACAGTATTATTGAAGAAAATTTTTCAGTGGTAAATTCTAACTTATCTTTAGGACAACTTGTAGGTGTAATTGCACAATCAAAGAGAAATATTTTTCCAGTGGTTGACGGTGAAAAAAAGTTGGAAGGAATTATTATGATGGATGATATTAGAGAAGTGATGTTTAATGCTGATATGTATAATAAACTGACTACTCAGGATTTGATGAATATCCCACCATATACAGCAAATATTAACGATCAGCCGGATATGTTGATGAAAAAATTTGAAGAATATACAGTTTGGAATATCCCTGTTGTGAATGATGAAGGAACTTACCTCGGGTTTATTTCTAAAACAGGAATGTTGGATAAATACCGAGAAAAATTGATCAATGCAGAGGATGTGAAATTATAATTTTCTCATCACCATTAACCCATCTCTTATCGGTAGTAAAATATTTTCTACACGATTATCTTCATGAATAAATTTATTAAATTCATCCAAAAATTTAGTGTCTTTATCTTTGGCTAATTCTTTTTCATCCACAACTTTTCCGCTCCACAAAACATTATCAGCAATGATGTAACCACCTTTATTTACAAGCTCTATCACTTGTTTATAATATTTTAAATAATTGGGTTTATCAGCATCAATAAATACCAAATCATATGTATGAGGTAATGTTTTAATGATATTATAAGCATCACCAATAATGAATTGAATTTTGTTTTCCATTTTGGCTTCTGCAATATAATTTCTGATGCGAGTTTCCTGTTCAGCATTTACATCAATCGTAATCAACTTTCCGTTTTCAGCTAAACCTTCGGCCAAACAAATTGCTGAATATCCCGTGTATGTCCCTATTTCAAGAATCATTTTAGGGCGAATCATTTTGCTAAGCATACTTAACAATCTTCCTTGAAAATGTCCGCTGAGCATTCGTGGTTGCATTACATTTGCATGTGTATCACGATTTAGTTTTTTCAGTAAATCATTTTCCGATTGAGTATGAGAATCACAATATTCTTGAATTTTTTTATCTATGAATTCCATATTTTTATTCAACAACAAATATATGTGTGATAAAGATTTAACATAAGCTTCTTTGATAAACTTGAAAATTAGATTGTAATTACTTATACTTACACAATAAAACCATTTAGTCCATGGCTCTCATCAACTCACTCTTAAGTTGGTATTTAAAAAAACGGGAACCGTTTATTGAGCATTTCATGGACAATCCTCATGACATACAGAATGAACTTTTAACGACATTATTAGAAGGAGCACAAAATTCGGAATGGGGAAAGAAGTACGATTATAAAAGCATCAATTCTGTAAGAGAATTTAAAGAAAGAGTCCCAGTTGGCAATTACGAAACGCATAGACCTTATATAGAAAGAATGATGCGTGGGGAGCAAAATATTTTATGGTCGAGTGAAGTGAGGTGGTTTGCAAAATCTTCGGGAACTACCGGATCGAAAAGTAAATTTATTCCTGTAACTTATGAAAGCATGGAACAGTGTCATTTTCAAGGAGGAAAAGATGCTTTGTTTTTTTATATGAGAAACCATCCTGAATCAACAATATTTAACGGCAAAGGATTGATTATGGGAGGAAGCCATCAGGTTAATAAATTTAATTCAGATCAAAGTTTTTATGGTGATCTTTCGGCAGTGATGATGCAGAACATGCCTTTTTGGGCACATTTTTTTCGTACGCCTGATTTAAGTATTGCCATCATGGATAATTGGGATGAAAAAATTGATAGGATGGTAAAAGCAACCGTAAATGAGGATGTAACAAGTATTACGGGTGTTCCAACATGGACAATGGTACTTATTGAAAAATTATTTGAAGTTACAGGTAAAAATAATCTTGCAGATATTTGGCCAAATATTGAACTGTATATCCATGGTGGAGTAAGTTTTTCTCCATATCGAGATAAGTTCAAACAATTAATTCGTTCTTCAAGAATGAATTATTTAGAAAGTTATAATGCTTCAGAAGGATTTTTGGGATTACAGGATCAGAGCAATAGTGAGGATATGTTATTAATGCTCGATTATGGAATCTATTTTGAATTCATGCCTATGGAAGAATATGGAAAAGAACACCCCAAAACACTTTCATTGGATGAAATTGATGCAGGTGTAAATTATGCATTAGTCATTTCAAATAATTCAGGTTTATGGAGATATGTTATTGGAGATACTATTAAATTCTCTGATGTCGACCCATTTCGTTTTAAGATTACAGGTAGAACAAAACATTTTATAAATGCTTTTGGTGAAGAACTTGTAATTGAAAATGCTGATTTTGCTATTTCAAAAGCATGTAAAAAGTTAAATGCACATATTACTGATTATACAGCAGCGCCAGTTTATTTTACAAATACAGAAGTTGGAATTGGTGCTCATGAATGGCTAATAGAATTTGACCTTGAACCTAATTCTATTGAAACATTTACTCAAGAATTAGATGATCAACTGAAAGCAATAAATTCTGATTATGAGGCAAAACGTTTTAAAAACATGGCAATGCTTCAGCCTATTATCCGTGTTATGCCTAAAGGAACATTTAATCATTGGCTCAAAAAAGTTGGCAAATTAGGAGGGCAACATAAAGTTCCGCGTTTGTCGAATAACAGACAATTTGTTGAAGAAATTTTAAATATGCATTTAGCAACTACAATTTAACTTATGAGAAGGATCTTTACAATATTTTTAATCTTTGTTTCATTAAATGGGTTTTCTCAAAGTATTGAGAGACAAAGAGGTGATGTCCACTATGAATTCTTTCAGTTTAAAGAAGCAATCATGGATTATCAAGCTGCTTTAAAAGCGAATAACCCTAAGCAGGAGGCATACTTACTCGAACGTTTAGCACAATCGTATAAATTCTCTTTTCAATATGCTAAAGCAGAAGAGTATTTTACTAAATTAATCAGGCTTTCTGATAAAAATTTATCTCCTGATATCTATCTAGATTATGCTGCAATTTTAAAAATTAATGGCGACTATGCCCGATCACGTGATCAATATAATTTTTATCTTACCATGGCTCCAAATGACGCATTTGCAAATATGCAGTTAAAGAGTTTATCATGGGCAATACGAAACAAAGATTCTATTCGTAATTTCACAGTCACCCCCACAAATCTTAACACAAATGGACAAAGTTTAGGGTATTGTTTTTTTGAGAATGGCATCATTTATTCAGCACTAAGATTAAAAGGTGAGCAAAAGGATCAGACCCTCATGTTTGACCTTGATTTTGTTGAGATGAAGGATTCTATAACATTTTTTGAGGGTGAAAAATATATGGACGGAATCAATTTTGAACTAAATGAAAGTTCACCTTCTGTAAGCGAAGATGGCATGCTCGTTTATTTTAGTGCAAATGCTACTAAAATTAAAAATGGAGTAATCAGAAAAAAAGTGGGTGATATTGAAATTAGTTCAGACGGTGTTTCGAACTTAAAAATTTATGTTGCAAAATTTGAGAATGGAAAATTTTCAAACCCAATGGAACTTCCTTTCAACAACAAAGAATATAATTGCACTCATCCTTGCATCACTGATAATGGAAACACTTTATATTTTGCATCAGACATGCCTAAAGGATTTGGTGGAATGGATATTTATAAAGTAACAAGAAAAGAAGATGGGAAATGGGGTACTCCTGAAAATTTAGGTCCAACTATAAATACCACAGAGAACGAGATTTATCCTTTTGCAATGAATAATGTGCTCTTTTTTGCATCCAAAGGTTTTAATGGATTTGGAGGGTATGATCTCTATCAATCTAAAATTCATTTAGGTGTTCCAACAGCACCAATTAATATGGGTATTCCATTTAACTCTCCAAAAGATGATGTAGCTTTTATTTGTAGGAAAGATGGGA
>Ga0265327_10005804_pt1 | contig 10143 bp, 10 predicted proteins | sample 41621metaG_FD_202089 | JGI IMG/M metagenome (GOLD analysis project Ga0265327, IMG submission 202089) | Rhizosphere microbial communities from Carex aquatilis grown in University of Washington, Seatle, WA, United States - 4-16-21 metaG | ecosystem: Host-associated > Plants > Roots > Rhizosphere... | reverse complement strand
TGACGAGGGGGGTATTGCGCAGCTGGAAGGTCAGCCACTGGAGGAAGCCATCCGCGCTCTTCTGGCCTGTGTCGCGGCCATCGGTGATGGCATGGATGGTGGTGGGGATGCCCTCGGACTGGGCCCATTGGGCCAGGGCCACCAGATGGTTCTGGTGGCTGTGGACGCCGCCATCGCTCACCAGACCCAGCAGGTGCAGGCGTTTGCCCGAAGCCTTGAGATCGGCCAGGAGCTTGCCGATGGGGGCATTCTCACGGAAGGTGCCGCGGCGGATGGCCGCGTCGATGCGGGTCAACTCCTGCCACACCACGCGCCCGGCGCCCAGGTTCATGTGGCCCACCTCGGAGTTGCCAAACTGGCCGTCCGGCAGGCCCACTGCCTCGCCGCTGGTATGCAGCTGGGTGGTCGCATAGGTCCGGCGCAAGGCGTTGAACCGCGGCATGCGGGCCACGAAGGTGGCGTCAAAGGGATTCCGGGGCCCATCCCCGAAGCCATCAAGGATGAGGAGGGTGACTGGGCCTTGGATCATGGGAGCTGCTTCCCTTTCTGGCAGTGCGTGGTCGGGCCTTCAGAAGGCGTGTCCGGAGGTGTCCGGGCTCACGGCACCTGTTCCCCATGGGGATTCGACAGCAGGAAGAGAACGGCCATGCGGACTGGCACGCCGTTGGTGACCTGATCGAGGATCAGGTTGTTGGGGCCGTCGGCCACGTCGCTGGTGATCTCCAGGCCCCGGTTGATGGGGCCGGGGTGGAGCACCACCACGTCCTGCTTTGCGCGCTTCATGCGGGCCGGGTTCAGCTGGAAGAAGCGGCTATACTCGCCCTGGCCGGGGATGTAGGCGCCGGTGCCGCGCTCAAACTGGGCGCGCAGCATCATGATGGCGTCCTGCTCGGGGATGACACTGTCGAAATCATGGGCGATCTCGATGCTGGGCCACGTGGCCTTCATCTCCTGGGGCACGAGGGTTGGCGGGCCCACCAGGGTGACCTTGGCGCCCATGCGGGTGAGCAGCCAGAGGTTGGAGCGCACCACGCGGCTGTTGCGGATGTCGCCCACGATGGCCACTTTGAGGCCCTCCAGGCGTCCGAAGTGCTTGCGCAGCGTGTACGCGTCCAGCAGGGCCTGGGTGGGGTGTTCATGGGCGCCATCGCCAGCATTCACGATGCTGGCCTTCATGTGCCGGGCCAGCAGGGCGTGGGCCCCGGGGGCGCTGTGGCGCATGACGATGAGGTCCGGGTGCATGGCCTCCAGGTTCATGGCCGTGTCCACCAGGGTCTCGCCTTTGTTCAGGCTGCTGGTGTCCGCGTCGAAGTTGATGATCTCGGCCGACAGCCGCTTCTCGGCAATCTCAAAGCTGTTGCGGGTGCGGGTGCTGTTCTCGAAGAACAGGTTCACCACCAGCTTCTTGCGCAGGGCGGGGACGATCTTGATGGATGGGCGCTCGCAGACCTCTTCGAAGGACTGGGCCTGGTCCAGCAGGGCCGTAATGTCCCGGGGGCTGAGGGGCTCAATGCCCAGCAGGTGCTTGTGGGGGAAGACGTAGCGTTCCGAGGTCATCAGCAGGCCTCCACAGTGACGCCATCCACGCCATCGATCTCTTTGACCCGCACGGCGACCCGGTGCCCGGGGGGAACCTCCACCCGGGTGCCAGCCAGGTCGGCCTGGATGGGCAGTTCGCGGCCGCTGCGTTCGGCCATGACCAGCAGCATGACCCGCCGGGGTCGTCCGTGGTCCAGCAGGGCATCCAGGGCGGCCCGGACGGTCCGGCCCGTATAGAGGACGTCATCCACCAGGACGACGGTCCGTTCCTTCAAGGTGAAGGGGATCTCCGTGGGCCGGACGATGGGGCTGCCCACCATCTCGGTGAGGTCATCCCGGTAAAGGGTGATGTCCAGGGCCCCCACGGGCACCTGGGCCCCGGTGGTGGTCCGCAGGAGGGTGGCCAGGCGCTCGGCCAGGGGGAGCCCCCGGGAGCGGATGCCCAGCAGGACAAGCTCTTCTTCCGGTTTCACCCGGGCCACGAGGTCAGCGGCCAGGCGCTGGAGGGTGGTCTCCATCTGGCCGGGGTCCATGGGGCAGGGGCCTGGGGCAGCGGGCATGGAACCTCCGAGGGGCGCTCCCTCCGGGCGCGCTCACGGGATTTAGTCTATCCCAGGCCGGCCCGGCCCCGGGCCATTCGGGGCAGCTTTTGCAGGATTCAAGTTGGAAACCCACCCCTCCGATGCCCCATGTGAGGACGCCCATGAGTCAGGAACGGCGACAATACCAACGGATCCCCCTGGAGGCCACGCTGAGCTTCCAGGAACTGAGCTTTCACAAGGGGGACATTCCGGCCACGAGCAGCTATAAGGACGTGTCCGGTGGCGGGCTCCTGGTGGAATCGTCCAAGGCCTTCCCCCTGGGGACCCTCCTCAAGTTGGAACTGCGGGTTCCAGGCTGGGGTCGCTACCAGAACCACTTCGGTCCGGTCCAGGATGCCGAGGTCCGCCCCCTGGTCGCCCTGGGCATGGTGGTCCGGGTCGAGCAGCTGGATTCCGGTGGCTACGAGCTAGGTGTCAAGTTCCAGAACGTCTACCCCGATGACCTTGAAGCCCTCATGAAGTTTCTGGAGGCCACTGCGCCTCCGTCCTCTCTCTGATTTCGTTTCACCATCCTTTCCAGGAGGCCCCCGTGAAGATCCTCATCGTGGACGATTCCTCGACGATGCGGCGCATCATCATCAACACCTTGTCCCGCATCGGCTATACCGACGTGGTCGAGGGTGAGAACGGCAAGAACGGGCTGGAAAAGCTCGGCCAGGGCGGGGTGGAAATGATCATCACCGACTGGAACATGCCGGAGATGGATGGCCTCGAGTTCGTGAAGACCGTGCGTGGCCAGAACGGCGCCATCCCGATCCTCATGGTGACGACCAACGCCGCCAAGGAGGACATCGTGGAGGCCCTCCAGGCCGGCGTGAACAACTACGTGGTGAAGCCATTCACCCCGGAGACCCTCAAGGAAAAGATCGAATCCCTCCTCGGGTAGGGAGACCGCCATGGATCAGTCCGAAATCGACGCCCTCCTCTCCGGAGGCGGAAAACCTTCGAAGAAGCCCAAGGCGGCCGCCAAGGCCCCCGAGGCGGACCCCAGTCCAACGCCGCCACCTGCGCCCGTCGCATCCCAGGACGAGCCCAAGAAGGACGGCAGTGGCCATGTGATCTCCGAGCTGGACACGGTCACCTCTGTGACCGAGCGCGAGTCCAACAAGGTCATGGATCAGCTGGACCAGATCAGCCGGCTGGTGTCCCGGCAGCAGCAGCTCATCACGGACATGATGCGCCACGAGGGTGCCCAGTCCCAAGGCGTCCAGAAGGCCATCCACGAGGTCATGAGCGCCAGCAAGGAGATCCAGGACAAGGTCTTTGAGGCCATGGACCTCATGCAGTTCCAGGACATCACACGGCAGAAGCTCGAGCGCATCGTCCACCACCTGCGCCAGATCCACGATTACATCGTCGACCTGCTGGGTACGGGCCTGAAGAGCGACACCGAGCGTCCCTCCATCAGCCACACCATCGCCCAGACGGGCACCACGCCTGACGAAAACAAGGCCCACGCCGACGCGGTGATCGAGGCCTTCAAGTCCCAGAAGAAGGGGTAAGCCATGGCCGCCGAGTCCACCCAGGCCCACCTCGCCACGGAGCTGGTGCCCTCGGGCCAGCTGGTGACCTTCACCCTGGATGGGGTGGAGTTCGGACTGGACATCGACCGGGTGCAGGAGATCACCCACCGCACCGACGTCACACCGGTTCCCGGCAGCCCCAGCTTCATCCTGGGTGTCATCAACCTGCGCGGCCTGATCATCCCCGTTATCGACAGCCGCAATCGCTTCCACCTGGCCCCCCAGGAACCCACCTCCAAGACCCGCATCATCGTGCTGCGGCTGGCCAGTGGGGCCACGGGCCTGCAGGTGGATTCCGTGGCCGAGGTGGTGCGCCTCGAGGACCACGCCGTCCGTGAGACACCGCCTCTCGTGGCGGGCATCCGGGCCGAGTACCTGGCCGGCATGGTGACCGTCGGCAGCCGCCTGATCACCCTCATCCACCTCGAGAAGCTGCTCGACAGCTCCGAGCTGACCCGGCGCGCCGAGTTCGACGACCTGGGCATGGCCGGCGCCTTCACCGGCTCCGGCGACGGCGAAGTGGGCGACATCGAGGAGGACGGCCGTCCCTTCGTGACTTTCCGACTGGGCGCCGAATCTTTTGGCATCGCCCTGCATGAGGTCGAGGAGATCGTCGAACTCCCGGCCGTGACCAAGGTGCCCGATGCGCCGGACTACGTGCTGGGCGTCATCTGCCTGCGGGATCAGGTCATGCCGCTGGTGGATCTTTCCGAGATCCTTTCCATTCAGCAGGGAGCCGCGGAGCGCAAGCGGGACATGGTGGTCTTGCTCTCCTTCGGCGCGGCGAAGATCGGCGTGGTGGTGGACGAGATCCAGGAGATCCTCCGCATCCAGGATGGCCAGACCCTGCCGCCACCCCAAACCCTGTCTGAGGCAGAGCGTGAGCACCTGGAGGGCATCCTCCTGCTGCCGGGCCGCATGGTGAGCCTCATCAACGTGCTGAAGATCATCACCGGCGACGACCAGGAGAAGATCGCGGCCATGGGCCAGGGCCTCGGCCTCAGCGACACCCGCGCCCAGGAGACGGTGCCCAGCCTCGAGCTGGTGGTGTTCCGACTCGGGCCTGAGAGCTACGGCCTGCGGCTGCACGAAGTCCGCGAAATCATCATGGTCGGCCAGATCACGCCCGTGCCGCGTGCCCCGCAGTTCGTGGATGGCGTGCTGAACCTGCGAGGCGAGGTCATGCCCGTGGTGGACCTGCGCACCCGCTTCGGTCTGGAGCGCGTGGAGGCCACGACCATCTCCCGCATCCTCATCACCAGCATCGGCGGCGTATACACCGGTCTCGTGGTGGATGCGGTGGACGAAGTCCGCCCGGTGGACCTGCACCGGTTCGGGCCCCCACCGGCGGTCACGGCCGTTGGCGCCAACCGCTACATCGAGAAGGTGGCCCGGCTGGACAACAGCATGATCTTCCTTCTGGAACTGCAGCAGCTTCTGACCGACGCGGAGACCGAGCAGCTCCAGGGCCTGCAAGGGCGCCGCAACAAGACGGGTGAGCCATGAGCGATTTCGCCCTCGACGATCCCAGCTTCTACGAGGACTTCCTCGTCGAGGCGCAGGAGCACTTCGAGCAGATTGAAACCAACTTCCTGGCCCTCGAAGAGGCGCCGGGCGACCTCGATCTGCTCAATGCCATCTTCCGCAGCGTGCACACCATCAAAGGTGCCGCGGGCTTCCTCGGCTTGCAGAAGGTTCTGTCCCTCGCCCACATCGGCGAGAACGTGCTGGATGACCTCCGCAAGTCCCGCATGGAACTCAGCGACCGGGTGATGGAACTGCTCTTCGAGACCGTGGACATGCTGAAGGTCCTGGTGGACGACGTGCGCATCCAGGTGCGCAAGCAGGGCGAACCGGAGGATCCGGATCCCAGTGAGCTGATCCGCAACCTCGAAGCCCTGAAGAAAGGTGGCGACGCTCAGGCCTCCACCCAGAGTGCCACCGCCGCCACGGGCGAGCTGAAGCTGCCTGGAGCCCTGGCCGGTGTCAATGAAATGGGCAAGAAGGCGGCCGCGACCGCTCTGGCCGAAGGGAAGACCGTGGTGGGCATCCACGCGGAACTTTCCGGCGCCATCTACGGTACCGCGTTCAATCCCTTCTCCATGTTCCAGATGGTGGAACTTGTGGGCCGCCTGCTCCACAAGCAGATGATCCCTCGCCAACCCGAAGTGAACCTCGACAACTTCGACGCCAAGGCCTTCCACCTGGATCTGGTCCTGCTCCTCGAAGCCACCGAGCCCATGGAGGAGGTCCGCAAGGTCTTCGGGGCCGTGGCCAATGCCACCATCTCGTACTTCCCGTTGACCCTCGAGACGGAAGCCACGCCCGAGGTTGTCGCTGCAACTGGTGACGGCGTGCCCGCCGCCGAGGATCGCCGCAAGAGCGGCCGCCGGGGCGACGACAAGGGCGCCTCCGACACCATCCGGGTGAGCCAGGCCAAGCTTGAGCAGTTCATGAATATCGTGGCCGAGCTGATCATCAGCAAGACCATGATCAGCCATCTGGTGGAGCGTCTGGTCCCGCAGGTCAACGGCCATCCCGCTGCCGCTGTGGCCAAGGAGCTGGCCCACGCCTCCGTCTACCTCGATCACGTGAGCAAGGAGATCCAGGCCTCGGTGCTGGGCATCCGCATGGTGCCCGTGAAGACCATCTTCTCCAAGTTCCCGCGCATGCTGCGGGATCTGGCCAAGAACAGCGGCAAGAAGATCGACTTGCAGATGGTGGGTGAGGACACCGAAATCGACAAGAGCATCATCGAGGAGCTGGGCGATCCGATGATCCACCTCATCCGCAACAGTGCCGACCATGGCATCGAGATGCCGGATGCGCGCGTGAAGTCCGGCAAGTCCGAAGTGGGCACCGTGATCCTGCGGGCCCGGCACGAAGGCGACAGCGTGGTGGTGGAGATCGAGGACGATGGCAAGGGCATCGATCCCGCAGTCATCCGCGCCAAGGCCGTGGAGAAGGGCCTCATGACCCAGGACCGCGCCGATGCCATGCCCGATGACGAAGTCATCGAGCTGATCTTCGCGCCCGGCTTCAGCACAGCCGCCAAGGTGACCGACATCTCCGGCCGCGGCGTGGGCATGGATGTGGTCCGCTCCAACGTCCGCAAGCTCAATGGCCGCGTGGGCGTCCGCTCCACGGTGGGCAAGGGCTCGGTGTTCACCATCAAGCTGCCGCTGACCCTGGCCATCATCGATGCGCTGCTCGTGAAGAGCGGCAACCAGGTCTTCGCCCTTCCCGGCACAGCCGTGGAAGAGACCCTCATCGTCCCGCCGGAGAGCGTGTCCCACCTCACCAGCCGCCAGGCCATCAACCTGCGGGGCGAGGTGCTGGGCGTCTGCCGCCTCAAACACCTGCTGAAGTCCGCCTCGCCCGATGCGGTCGATGAGTCCGATGGCCTGTCCGTGGTGGTGGTCTCCGCGGCTGGCCGGCGCATGGGCATCATCGTGGACACCTTTGTCCGCCGCCAGGAAGTGGTCATCAAGCCCCTGGCGCCCTACCTGGCGAGCCTGCCCGGCATCAGCGGCGCGTCCATCATGGGCGACGGCGGTGTGGTGCTCATCCTGGATCCTGCCGAGCTGCTCCAGCTCGCCGTCCAGGAGGCCGTGTGAGCCTTGGCGCCGCGCCCACGCCCCAGGCCCGCGCCGAGGGCCGGGACTCCGTCCATCACCGGTTCATGACCTTCTACCTCAATGACCGGACCTACGGCCTTCCCCTGAAGCACGTGGCCGAGATCACACCCTACCGGGAGCTGAACAAACTGCCCCACATGCCCCGTTCTGTGGAGGGCATCCTGGACTTGCGCGGCCGCGTGGTGCCTGTGGTGAACCTGCGGGTGCGCATGTCGCTGCCGCCTCTCGATGCGGATCGCATCGGCACCATCCTCGTATTGGACCTCGCTGGCACGGCCACGGGCCTGCTGGTGGATGCCGTGGACGCCGTGGTGAGCATCCCCGAAACGGACCTGGTCCCCGCCAACCCCCTGCTGGCTGGCCTCGACGGTGCCTGGGTGGAGGGCTTCATCGTCCAGGGCGAGAAGGTGGTCACCCTCCTGGATGCCGCGCTCATCGCCAACCATGGCATCGGGCGCACCCAGGGCAAGGAGATCCTGGCGGACATCAGTCTGGAGGAGCGCCTCGACGACGATCTGCGGCGGCTCATCGAGTTGGCTCCGCCCAAGGAGCAGGGCGAGCACCGCGTCATCCCGCAGATCGAGAGCTCCATTTCCTACACCGAGCAGGAGATGGCCAAGGTGTTGGATCGCGTGGAGGCGATGCTGTCGAGCACGGACCGCTTCTTCCAGGGCCTCGGCTACCTGAAGCAGGAAGCGGGTCTGGGGCGGCTCCGGGGGCACGAGCGGGACATCGCCGAACTGGAGCGCATCAACCAGGATATGCAGGACACGGTGTTCTCCCTCATCCAGCAGATGCAGTTCCAGGACATCGCCCGCCAGAAGCTGGAGCGGGTCATGGCGCACCTGCGCGGCATGCAGGTGGCCATTTCAGGGAAATTCAGGGCCACCAAGCTAGCTGATTAGGGGTCCACCCTGGAGCCGGGACCCATCCCCGGGCACAATGGGGGATTAGGCTCAGGAGCCCCCGTGACCAGCCAGCCCTTCACCGAAGTCCGCTTCCTCGCCGACCAGGTCGGTGAGACCGTCCGGCTGCGGGGTTGGGTCCGCAATGCCCGTACCAGCAAGACCCGCTTCATCGAGCTGCGCGACGGTTCCGGTTTCGTCCAGTGCGTGGTGGGCGCCGCCGAGGCGGATCCCGAGAGCTACGAGCTGGCGGGGAAGCTCACGCAGGAGGCTGCCATCGCCGTGACCGGCGTGGTGCAGCAGCACCCCAAGACCGGCCAGCCGGAGCTGTTGGTGAAGGCGCTGGAACTCATCGGCGGCAGCACGGACTTCCCCATCACGCCCAAGGAGCATGGCACTGAGTTCCTCATGGAGAACCGCCATCTGTGGCTGCGCAGCCGCCGCCAGTGGGCCATCCTGCGCATCCGGCACACGCTGGTGAAGGGCATCCGCGACTTCTTCGATAGCGACGGGTTCACGCTGCTGGACGCGCCCATCCTCACGCCCAGCGCCTGCGAGGGCACCAGCACGCTGTTCGGCACCGAGTACTTCCACGAGGGCATGGCCTTCCTGAGCCAGTCCGGCCAGCTCTATCAGGAGCCCGGTATCGCCGCCTTCGGCAAGACCTACTGCTTCGGCCCCACCTTCCGGGCCGAGAAGAGCAAGACCCGCCGCCACCTCACGGAGTTCTGGATGGTGGAGCCCGAGGTGGCCTTCGCCCACCTGGATGACGTGATGGTGCTGGGCGAGCGCATGACCAAGTTCCTCATCCAGCGCGTGCTGGAGGGTCGCCAGGAAGAACTGAAGATCCTCGAGCGCGACCAGGCGCCCCTGGAGATCGCCCTGAACAACACGTTCGACCGCATGACCTACACCGAGGCCGTGGACAAGCTCAAGACCCTGGGCAGCGACATCAACTGGGGCGAGGATTTCGGCAACGATGACGAGACCATCCTCATGAACGCCACGGACAAGCCGCTCTGGGTGCACCGCTTCCCAAAGGCGTTTAAGGCCTTCTACATGGAGCCCGATCCCATTGACCCGCGCCTGGCCCTGGGCGCGGACCTGCTGGCCCCCGAAGGCTACGGCGAGGTCATCGGTGGCGGCGAGCGCGCCTCCAGCCTGCAGTACCTGTTGGAGCAGATCGTCCACCACGAACTCAACCGCGCCGACTACGAGTGGTACCTGGATGTGCGGAAATACGGCAGCGTCCCCCACGCCGGTTTCGGCATGGGCCTGGAGCGGGCCGTGGCCTGGATCTGCAAGCTGCCGCACGTCCGCGAGACCATTCCGTATCCCAGGATGATGGGGACTCTGCGACCCTGACCCGCATGCGGCCGAACCAGGATGCGGAGGCCCACCATGCCAGAGGCGTGGCCCGAAGGGCGCGATCCAGGAGGGGCCGCGTGAAGGGGACGTTCCGGCCCTAGCCTCGGCTCAGAGCTGCATCACCACGCCGGGAAGTTTCTGGATGGCCTCTCTCAGCGGGGTTTCCACCGTCGCGTCGGGCAGGGTGACCCAGAAGGTGTAGCTGATGAAGGCGCCCTTGCAGTTGGCCTGATGGCGCTCGTCGCCTTCGATCTGGGGCCCCAGGTGGGCCAGGATCAGTTCCATCACCATATCGGGGCGCAGCTCTTCCTGACGCCCGATGATCTTCAGGGGCACCCGGGTGGGATAGGTGATCTCGGGGCGGCGGGTCTCGTCCATGCCCTCAGGGTGCCACGAAGGGGCACACCTCTCCCATGCCCTTTCCATGCGCAGGAATGGCTCGGGTCTACTCGACCTCGATCTCGCGCAGGTCCTTGCCGGGCTTGAAGCGGATGCTCTTGCCCTTGGGGATCTGAACGCTGGCGCCGGTCTTGATGTTCCGGCCCATGCCGCGCTTGCGCGGACGGGG
>Ga0265327_10005803_pt1 | contig 10144 bp, 7 predicted proteins | sample 41621metaG_FD_202089 | JGI IMG/M metagenome (GOLD analysis project Ga0265327, IMG submission 202089) | Rhizosphere microbial communities from Carex aquatilis grown in University of Washington, Seatle, WA, United States - 4-16-21 metaG | ecosystem: Host-associated > Plants > Roots > Rhizosphere >... | reverse complement strand
GGCTTGCACAAACATATTTTCGCCAAGCAATTTAGCAAGTTCGTTTGCAATAACGTCGTCTTCAACAAAACCTGTTACTGCGTCTTTTTTCGCGCCCATGAAACGAATTGTCCCCGAAATGGATTTGTCATAAAAACGCGCCATTTGCATATTCGTATTTTCCGAATTTACCCATACATCAATGTTTTTGATGTTGATAATATTACCGGTGATGATAGAAAGTTGCTTATTTTTTGCGCTTTTTATTTTCCACGAATAGGTTTTAGTTTCGTTCAACGGTTGCGGTTTTATTTCGGGTTTTGTACTTAACCGACTTGTTTCTAAGTCTTTGTTTAGTTGCACAATGGTCGATTCGAGTTTGTCAACATTATTTGCTTTGTTTGTTTGTTGGATACCGTACATCCAGATGAGCATACATCCCGCAAGAACTCCGCCAATCTTAAAATTCAAAACTGTGCCTTGTGCATCAGCCTTAAAAACTGCGAAAAAAATACAAGAAATTCCTGATGATATTAAAAGCCAGCTTAAAATATTAATGGAATAAAATAGTTTTGTTTTCTTTTTTGCATTTTGAAAAAAACTAACAAGACCAGCGCCCAATAAAACTACCGCCAAGCCAACTGCTAAATTATTAGATTCAACCGGCAGCACCGTATTCGTAACATCATTAATTAATAAAATCATTAAATCCATAAGATTATTGTTTGGTTAAACATCAATATAAATTAATTTATTTGCTTTTCAAATGCAAATTTAATAAATATTTTCCATTAACTTATCATTATGTTTGATAAATTTTACAAAAATTAATAAATTCTAAATTGCTATTGGTTAAAATATTTGTAAACAAACCACTGTGCAGCAATTATTGTTTTGGCGTCAATTAAAGTGCCGTTTTCCAACAGCGCTTTAAATTCGAGCGGCGAAAATTCGACGAGTTTAATGTCTTCGCTTTCTTCAATCAGACCGCCGCCATCCGAAATTTTGTCGTTTATACGGACTTCGGTATAATACAACAACATTTTTTCGGACGAACCTCCGGGCGAAACAAAAAATGTCGAGATATGTTGCAGTTTTGTAACAAGGTAACCGGTTTCTTCTTCTACTTCGCGCATAACGCAGTCTTCGGGATTTTCATTGGCATTAAGCATACCTGCCACTACTTCGGTTAGCCAACCGTTGCCGCGCGTAAACGCAGGATAGCGAAACTGATTTACCAAAATTACTTTATCTGTTTCGATATTATAAATGAGTACAGCGACAGTTTCGCCGCGCTCGAAATTCAGTCGCCTGACCGGTTCGCTCATGGAACCGTTAAATTTTTCGTAACTGATAATTGCTTCTTCGATTTTAAAAAAATCGTCGAATATGCGTTGAGTTTTTTCTATATACGCTTTCATTTATTTTGACTTTCGTTATATTTTTTTTACTGCCGGAATTGTGAAAATAAACGTGCTTCCCTCGCCTACGGTACTTTGCACTCCTATTTCGCCTTTATTTTTATCGATAAATTCTTTGCATAAAATAAGTCCGAGACCGGTTCCTTCTTCGTTTTCAGTTCCGCGTGTCGAAAGATGTGCATCAATTCTGAATAATTTATGTAATTCGTCCGGATTGATGCCAACGCCGGTATCGGCAATTTTAACTTCTACCATATCAACGGATTCTTTCGTATCAATTTTCCGGTTTATTTTCGACGCAGAAATTTTGACAGTACCGTTTTTTGGTGTAAACTTTATTGCATTGCTGACCAGATTTCTGATGGTGCTTAAAATCATATTTTTATCTGCATAAATAAATAATCCGCTCTCTATCTCAACTACCAGATTTATATTTTTAGCATTGGCAGAATGAGTAAGCACTTCTAAGGCATTATTTGTTAACAATCCGAAATCTAATTTTTCGGGGGTGCAAGTAATTTTACCAGATTGTGTTCTTGCCCAGTCGAGTAAATTAGTCAATAAATTATATCCTTTCCTTGCCGAAATAAATATCATTTCAACGAAATGCTTGATTTTGGCAGTGTCATATTTTTCAATGTTGTCCATCAACATTTCTGTAAAACCAAGCATCGAATTAAATGGGTTTTTTAAATCGTGCGCAATGATTGAGAAAAATTTATCCTTAGTTGCGTTAAGCATCTGTAATTCGCGGTTTTGCTTTTGAATCAAATCGCGTGACCATTTTAGTTCGAGATGTGTCGAAACGCGCGACACCAGTTCGCTGGAGTTAAAAGGTTTAGTAATATAATCTACAGCGCCTAACTCAAACCCTTTTACAATATCTTCAATTTGTGATCGTGCCGTCAAAAAAATTATTGCTATGTCTTTGGTATGTTCATCGGTTTTAAGTTTGCGGCACACTTCGAAACCGTCCATTTCGGGCATTGCAACGTCCAGCAATATTAAATCGGGTTTGTTGTATGCAATTGATTCGAGCGCCATTTTACCGTCGGTGGCGAAACTAATTTCTAATCCACAGTCGTAAAGAATGTTGCTCAATATTTGCAAATTTTCAGGAATGTCGTCAACAATTAAAATTTGGCTGTTGTGCAAATCGTCCATAATAAAAATTTATTACACAAAAATATGAATAAAAATTGTATTTGACGAAATCATCGTTTTAGAATTCGAAATATTTAAGTCCCATAACCAAAATATCGTCGATTTGTGGATTGTTTCCCATCCAATCATTCATTGTATTTTTTATTATTGTATATTGATGTTGCATTGGCAATTGATTGATAGTACCTAATAATTCTTTAAACTGAAACTGATTATATTTTTTATTAAATGTTCCACCGAATTGTGAAACATAACCGTCGGAAAACATATAAATGACATCTAAATTTTCGAGTTCGACGGTAGTGTTTTTAAATTTTTTTTCAACTCCGGCATAAAATCCGCCGATTGAAAACGGGCTTCCTTTGTATTCAATCAATTGATTGTTGCGAAACAAATACAATGGTCTTCTGCAACTCGAAAACATTGCTTGTTTCCCAGTGTCGATTGCGATGATAATTATGTCCATTCCGTCGCCGGTCTGTATTTGTTTTTCGCTATCAGAAAACATGGAAGTTATTTCGGAATCAATTCTTTCGAGCATTTGCGCAGGGTCGCCTAATTTTTCGTTATTGACCATTTGGTTTAGCAAACTTATTGCGAGCATAGTAAGCAACGCGCCCGGAACGCCGTGCCCGGTGCAATCGCCGGCAACAATAACTATTTTACAATCGACAACGCCGTAGAAATAAAAATCGCCGCTGACAATATCTTTTGGACGGTAATATACAAACGATTCGGGAAAAAAATACTGCAATTTATCGACCGACGGCAACAAAGTATTTTGAATGAGACGTGCGTAATTCATACTATCCGTCAAGTCTTTGTTTTTTTGTTCGATAGTTAATTTTTGTTGATTCAGTTGTTCGTTGAGCTGTGTCAATTTACTATTAAGCGACAAAAGTTGACCGGTATAGATTTGAAGTTCTTCTTTTTTGTGTTTCAGTTCGATGTGTGTATTAAGCCGCGCCAAAAGTTCTTCAGAATTAAATGGCTTGGTTATATAGTCTTGTCCGCCGGCTTTAAAACCTCTAACAAGACTTTCGGTATCGGTATTTGCTGTAAGAAAAATAATCGGAATATCGGTCGTGATTGGATTTGCTTTGATGCGCTCGCAAACCTGATAACCATTCATCTCTGGCATTGAAATATCGAGCAAAACAATGTCGGGTTTGTTAAATGAAATTGATTCAAGCGCTTGTTTTCCGCTGATCGCAAAACTGATGTCCATATCTTCGTCAAACAATAAACTTCCCAGTATTTGCAAATTCTCTGAAATGTCGTCAACAATCAAAACTTTGGTTTTCTTGAGTAACGAAAAGTTATGTATTGAATCGTCGGACATTGGTAATTGTTTTAATTATTTTTTATGACGTAAATTTTTATCATAAACACATCAAAAATAATATTTTTTTTTAAAACAAAGAATTAAACAATTTGATGTTTAAAATCTTGATAAAATTTATGGTAGTTAAAAAAAGTTAAATAGAAAATTGGAACGTAGGGTGTTACAAAAAATGATATAATTTTGTTGCAAAAAAAATAGAAAAACTATGGATATTGTAGTAGAAAATGTAACAAAAAGTTATGGCATACAAAAAGCTGTAGATAACATTTCGTTTAATGTGCGCCCGGGCGAAGTGTTGGGCTTTCTTGGTCCCAATGGAGCCGGTAAAACTACCACCATGAAAATCATCACCTGTTTTTTTGCTCCTAACGATGGCGATGTTAAAGTGGGCGGTATTTCGGTTCGTCAAAATCCCGAAGAAGTAAAACGACAAATTGGTTACCTGCCGGAACGAAATCCATTATATCAGGACATGCCGGTAATCGATTACCTTCGGTTTGTTGCCGAACTTCAGGGAATTGCAAAAGATAAAATAAACGGACGTATTGTGGAAATGATAGAAACCTGCGGTTTGTACGTCGAAAAACACAAAAAAATTGGCGAATTGTCTAAGGGCTATCAGCAGCGCGTTGGACTTGCACAGGCGCTCATTCACGACCCGCAAGTGTTGGTTCTCGACGAACCGACATCAGGTCTCGATCCAAACCAGATTGTGGAAATCCGCGATTTGATTCGCAAAATAGGACGCGAAAAAACCGTTTTACTCAGCTCGCACATTCTTGCCGAAGTAGAAGCAACCTGCGACCGCATTTTGATTATCAACAATGGTAAAATTGTTGCCGATGGTACTGCCGACAGCTTGCGTAAACAAGCGCAAGGCAAGGAAATTGTTCGTGTAACTGTCGAAGATGGCGAAAGAAATCTGGTCATTAAAAGTTTGCAATCGCTCGCAACCGTTGAATTAGTTGACCCGATTCCGTTAGTTGCAAATACTTTCGAGATACAAAGCAAGGTTGATGTTTCATCGCGACGTGCCATATTCAAACTTTGCGTTGACAACGGCTGGGCGCTCACACAAATGACACCGATTGAAAGAAAACTCGAAGAAGTTTTCAGAGAATTGACAATAAATTAATTTTTCAAAAACAACAATTATCATTGACATATAAATTTTAAATTATGAGACAGATTTGGATAATTACACGCAAAGAACTCAACTCGTATTTCGATTCGCTGATGGCATACATTCTTATTGTTGCGTTTCTTGGTTTTAGCGGATTTTTTACATGGCTTTTTTCCGATTCGAATATTTTTGCAGCAAATCAGGCATCGCTTCAAACATTTTTCGGAATTGCATATTGGACATTATTTTTCTTCGCACCAGCAATAACAATGGGACTAATAGCCGAAGAAAACAGATCTGGCACCATTGAACTTTTGGTAACAAAACCTGTCAGAGACTGGGACATTGTTATGGGAAAATTTCTTGCTGCGTTTTTACTCATTTGCATTACATTGGCATTGACGCTTCCTTATTACATCACGCTTTGGAAATTAGGACCGGTTGATCACGGCTCGGTTTGGTCTGGTTATCTTGGACTTTTACTTATGAGTGCAACTTACATTAGCATTGGTATTTTCGCCAGCAGCATTTCGAACAATCAAATCGTGTCGTTTTTGTTGGCATTGTGCATCGGCGTATTTTTCCATTTTATCTTCGGACTTTTAGCTGGAGCGAGCACCGGATTCATTAGCGGAATTTTGCATTATCTAAGCGAAATGTCGCATTTCGAATCTATTTCGCGTGGTGTGATTGATACAAAAGACCTTATTTATTTTGCATCGATTATTTTCATGAGTCTTACCGGTTCGGAAGTTATTTTGGCTAAACGTAATCTTGCAAGCTAAAACATAAAATAATATTAATTGATTGTCTAATTTACAGATTGATAAAAAAATATTTCAATGAAAACCAAGTCAACTATTATAAATTACGTTTTATTAGTATTCGGTGTATTAATTTTGGTCAACATTATATCAGATCGTTTTTCTTTCCGTCTCGACTTTACCGAAGACAAGCGATACACATTGAGCAAAGCCACCAAAAATATTCTCGATTCGATAAAAGAGCCGATAACAATTACTGCTTATTTCTCGGAAGACTTGCCGCCCGATGTTGCATCATTGCGTCGCGACTTTAAAGATTTGCTGGTTGAGTATGCCAGTCGTTCGAAAGGAAAAATAAATTACGAATTTGTCAATCCAAACGAAAACGAAGAAATTGAACGCAAAGCGCAGCAGTCTGGAATACAACCTGTATTGATAAATGTACGCGACAAAGATCAGGTTAAACAACAAAAAGCGTATATTGGCGCAGTTGTTCAACTTGGCGAGCGCAAAGAAGTCATTCCGTTTATGCAACCCGGCGCAGCAATGGAATACGCATTGTCGTCGAACATTAAAAAGCTGACAGTTAGCAACAAAAAAACCATCGGTATTTTACAAGGACATGGCGAGCCAACTATCAGTTCGTTGGCACAGGCAGATCAGGCGCTTGAAATTTTATACAACGTCGAACCGATAACAATGTCCGATTCAACTCATGCGCTTGATGCTTTTAGCACAGTTGCTATTATTGCGCCTAAAGATTCGTTCAAATCAAGTCAGCTCAACCAACTCGATGCTTATCTGGCGTCTGGCAAAAATTTATTTATAGCTATTAACCGTGTTGCCGGCGACTTACAAAATGCGCAAGGAAGCACCGTCAACACAGGGCTCGAAAATTGGCTTGCAAGTAAAGGCATCACTGTCAATCCAAATTTTTTGATTGACCAAAACTGTGCAAATGTTACTGTAAACCAACGTCAAGGAGTTGTACAATTTCAGTCGCAGGTTCCGTTTTACTACATTCCGTTTATTACGACATTTACCGATCATCCCATTACAAAAGGATTGGCGTCGGTTATGATGCAATTTGTAAGCTCCATAACTTATACAGGAAACAGCAATTCACTTTCGTGGACAGCATTGGCAAAGACATCAGAAAAATCGGGAACAGAACCATCGCCAACATTTTTCGATTTGAACCGCAAATGGACGCAAAACGATTTCAAAACGCCCAACCAAACAGTTGCCGGAGTATTAAGCGGAAAAATTGCCGGTGATAAAAATTCGAATATCGTTATCGTTTCCGACGGCGACTTTCCAATCAATGGCGACGGTCAGCAAGCGCGTCAAATTCCTGCCGACAATGTCAATTTGTTTGTTAACGCTATTGACTGGCTTTCTGACGATACCGGTTTAATTGACTTGCGCACAAAAGGCATCAAATCGCGTCCGCTTGATCAAATTGAAGACGCCACCAGAGTATTCTTAAAATATTTCAATTTTTTATTACCTATTTTATTAATCATTGGTTACGGTTTGTTCCGCATGCAAATGAACAGAAACCTACGCATGAAACGAATGGAAAATAATTATTTATAAAATATTAAACTAAAAATTTATGTTTCGCAAAATAAGTACATCAAAACTCATCATTCTTTTTATTATTTTATTTGGACTTGTGTTGATTTTACAGTGGTGGGATTCTCACAAAGGCGAGCGCTCGTTCAACAGTCAAATTGTTAGAATCGATTCAGCGGCAGTTTCAACATTAATCATTTACCCGAAAGACAAAAGCGCCGGCGAAGTAAAATTATTCCGCGAAGGTGAGACGTGGAAAATGAGCGCCAAAAACAAAATTTATCAGGCTGACGTGAACTATATTAAAAGTGTTTTGGCTGAATTGAAAAAACTCAAAGCCGAGCGCATCGCCGCTACCGACAAGTCAAAATGGAAAGATTACGAATTGAACGACACTTCTTGCACGCACGTCATTATAAAAGAAGGCAACAGCGAAGTTTCCGATTTATTCATTGGTAAATTTACGTTTCAGCAAAACAACAATCCCTATCAGCGCGGTTACGGCAGCGTTACATCCTATATCAGAATTAAAAACGACGACCGCGTTTATGCTACCGAAGGCATGATTTCTATGGCTTTCAACCGCGATGTAAATATGTTCAGGAACAAATCGCTTGTCAGCGGAAAGAAAGAAAATTGGAATAAGTTGACATTCATATATCCGGCAGACAGTTCGTTTACCGTCGAAAAACAAAATAACAAATGGACATTGAACGGTTCGGCTGTTGATTCTACAAAGTTGACAAATTATTTATCGACACTCGAAAGTGTCAGCGGCAGCGATTTTATGGATAATGCACCACTGGGTGGCGCTACAATTTATAAATTAAAGATTGAAGGCGCCGGATTAATTCAACCGGTCGAAATCAGCGCTGCAGTTGCCGATACGTTGAACCGTTTTGTATTGTCGTCCACAGCAAACGAAGCAAAATTTAGTTGCAAAAATAAATTTGAGCAACACATTTTCGTTAACAAACAGACTTTTTTGAAATAAGTTATATTGAATAATTTAACATCTTTTTAGGACATTTTCTAAAAAATAATTTCATTTACCGTAAAGACGCCAAGTCGCAAAACAATTTAGTAATTTAATTTGTATTGCAGTTTGGCGTCTTTAATGTTAATTAATTATTTACATTTTCATTCATCTACTTTCTCATTTTGCCTTCAAATAAAACCTTAGCAGATAATTATACAACTATAAAATATCATAAATTTCTTTTTAAGCCCTTCGAAGAAATGTGTGAATTATGTAAATCTTTTATTAAATTCTGTAACGCTAATTTGTCTATATTATGTCACTTTTACAGTGTGAAAATTGTTTCACAAATTAAAGGTTGACAATATGAAATCGCTACCATTCAAAGTATTCCTAATATTATTCATACTTATTACGCCCAACGTTAATTTCGGACAGGCACCAAGTCTTGGAACTGCTTCGAGTTTTGTATTATTTACTTCCGTTGGTGCATTCACTAATGTGGGAGCAACAAATGTAACTGGCGATATTGGTACAAATGTCGGCGCTTTAACCGGCTTCCCTCCAGGCATAGTAACCGGCCAAATTAATGTAGCTAATTCGATATCTGCTCAAGCAGCAATTGATGTAGATGCTGCTTATACCTATTTAAGCGGGCTTACTTGCGGAATAGTTATCGGAACAACATTAGGAAGCGGTCAAATACTAACTCCAGACATTTATTGTCTTGGCGCAGCTTCAACATTAAGTGGAAATTTAACCTTAGATGCAAATGGCGATCCTAATGCATTATTCATTTTTAAAATAGATGGAGCTATGTCTGTAAGCACATATTCAAACGTCTTATTAATTAATTCAGCTTCTTTGTGCAACGTATATTGGCAGATAAATGGAAAATTTGATTTAGGAGATTACTCTGTGTTTAGAGGAACAATCGTTGCAAACGGGGCACTCAATTTGTTAACCGGTTCTTCACTCGAAGGCAGAGGTCTTACAAAAACGGGCGCAATCAGTCCCACAGCATTTACAGCACTCTTGCCATCCGTTCCGTCAATTACAACTCAACCTGTCGATCAAACTATTTGTTCAGGAAATGCTGCTACCTTTGCAGTTGCTGCTACAGGAACAGGAATTAGTTACCAATGGCGTGTTGGGGCTTCCAATTTACTTAATGGAGTTTCCGTTTCAGGAGCAAATTCGTCAACACTTATATTGAATCCCGCTGTTATTACTGATGCATCTGGTATTTATAATGTCGTTGTTGCTGGGAGTTGTTCACCAAGTGTCACATCTGCAAATGCAGCATTAATAGTTAATACACCGCCGGTAATTACAACACAAGCAATCAGTCAAACGAAATGTGCCGGTAGTTCTGCAAGCTTTGCTGTTATTGCAACCGGAACAAATTTAACTTATCAATGGAGAAACGGCGTAACGAATTTAACCGATGTCGGAAATATTTCTGGTGCAACAACTGCAGCACTTTCAATCAATCCGGTTTCAATTTCTGATGCGTCTGCAAATTATAATGTCGTCATTTCCGGGACGTGCGCACCAAGTGCAACTTCGACAAGTGTTTCTTTGATTGTCAATGAAGCGCCGGTAATTACAACACAAGCAATCAGTCAAACGAAATGTGCCGGTAGTTCTGCAAACTTTGTTGTTATTGCAACCGGAACAAATTTAACTTATCAATGGAGAAACGGCGTAACGAATTTAACCGATGTCGGAAATATTTTAGGATCAAGTTCTTCATCACTTTCAATAAATCCAATTTCAATTTCCGATGCG
>Ga0265327_10005802_pt1 | contig 10148 bp, 10 predicted proteins | sample 41621metaG_FD_202089 | JGI IMG/M metagenome (GOLD analysis project Ga0265327, IMG submission 202089) | Rhizosphere microbial communities from Carex aquatilis grown in University of Washington, Seatle, WA, United States - 4-16-21 metaG | ecosystem: Host-associated > Plants > Roots > Rhizosphere... | reverse complement strand
CCAGGCTCTCGAGGATTCGTGTCAGGTTGGTGATGGGAACCCGTTCGTCCAGCAGCAGAGTCAGCACACGATGAACAGTCCCCATCGACAGCAGGTTGGGAATCAGTTCGTCGATCACGGCGCCTGAAGTCTCGCGGGCCTTGTCGATCAGCTTGTTCAAGTCTTCGCGGCTGAGCAGTTCTCCCGCATGTCGACGCAGGACTTCACGCAGGTGAGTCGTGATCACCCCGGGCGCATCCACGACGGTGCAGCCCGCCAGTTCCGCCTGAGATCGATCACTTTCCAGGATCCACTTCGCGGGAAGTCCAAATGCCGGGTCCTTCGTTTCCACCCCCTGGAACGGAATTCGATTCCCGGAGGGATCGATCGCCAGCACATGATTGAGTCTGAGCGTGCCGCGACCAACTTCCTGGCCGCCCACCATGATGCGGTAATCCTGGTCGCTCAGCTGGCCGTTATCGCGAACTCGCACCAGCGGGATCCAGAGTCCGCATCGCTTGGCCAGGTCTTTGCGAACCGTGGCGATCCGCTGCAGCAGTCCCAGGTCTCGCTTGGGGTCGACGAGTGGAATCAGTTGCCGACCGATCTCGATGCAGGCTCGATCGGTCTCCAGGAATTCCGCCAGGTGCTCTTCCATCGGCGACAGTGGAACAATCGGCCGATCCGGTTCAGCCTTGTCCGGCATCATCGCCGTCGCGTTCAGCTTGCGGGCGAAATACCAGAGCGCGACGGACATGACAAGGAACGGCAGCATCGGCATCCCGGGAGTCACGGCCAGCAGCGCCAGCAATCCCGCGCCGATTTGCATCGGTCGGGCTTTTGAAAAGAACTGCCCACCCAGTTCCGTGCCGAGTCCCAGTGAGTTCGAGGACTTGGTAACGAGCATACCGGCGGACGTGGCGATGATCAGCGCGGGGATTTGCGAGACCAGGCCGTCACCCACGGAAAGAATCGAATAGGTCTGGATCGCCTGCATGACCGGCATGCCGTTCATCAACCCGATGATGACGCCGCCCAGCAGGTTGATACCGGTGATGACCATGCCGGCGACGGCATCGCCGCGGACGAACTTGCTCGCACCGTCCATCGCCCCGTAAAACTCGGCCTCTTGCAGCAAATGAGCCCGGCGGCGTTTGGCTTCAACATCATTAATGGAGCCCGCATTCAAGTCGGCATCAATTGCCATCTGCTTTCCAGGCATGGCGTCGAGCACGAATCGGGCGCCCACTTCCGAGATGCGCGTGGCCCCCTTGGTGATCACCACGAACTGGATGATGACCAGGATCAGAAAAATCACCAGCCCGACGATCAGGTTGCCGCCGACGACGAAGTTTCCGAATGTCTCGACAATCCGTCCGGCATCCGCCTGCAGCAGGATCAGTCGCGTCGTGGCGACGTTCAGGGACAGCCGTCCCAGCGTTAACAGCAATAGTGCCGAGGGAAAGACCGACAGTTCCAGTGGTTGCTGGACGCTCAACGTCACCAGCAGCAGCAGGATCGTGACACTGAGGTTTAACGTCAGCAGCACATCCAGCAATGCCGTCGGCAGCGGCACGATCAAAACGACCAGCACCGCCATCACGGCCAGTGGAAACACCAGCTCGCTGCGTTGATTGATTCCCAGTGGTTTTGCCACGACGCTCGACATGAGTTGCCTTCTTCAGCCCGATCAGCCGGTCTGTCCACGCAGCCGATAGACGTATCCCAGCACTTCACTGACGGCGACGTACAGCGTCTGGGGGATTTCCTGACCGACCTTGACCAACTTGTACAGCGCCCGTGCCACCGGCTTTCGCTCCACGACGGGAATCCCGTGTCGCCGGGCCCGCGCCGCAATCTGAAAGGCAAACTGATCGCGACCTTTCGCAATGACGACGGGGGCTCCCATGACTCCCCGTTCATAACGCAGGGCGATTGCCAGGTGGGTCGGGTTGGTGATCACCAGCGTTGCCTTGGGGACCTCTTCCAGCATGCGGCGGTTGTTGACGATTTCCCGCGCCCGTTGACGACGGCGCATCTGGATCTGGGGATCCCCCTCATCGTCCTTCCGTTCCCGCTTCAGTTCCTCGCGGGACATCCGCAACATCTTTTCATTGCGAAACCACTGCCAGCCGTAGTCGCAGGCGCCAATCACCAGCAGGACGGCCGAAGCGGCCACCAGCAGTTCGATGGCGATTCCCCAGGCGATCGACACACTTTGCGACAGGACTCCGGTCCCCAGGACCGCAATCTGCTCGCCACGATCACTCAGGACCCACCAGGCCGCGACCCCGATCAGACCGACCTTGGCCAGCGACAGGCCGCCGCGCAGCAGCCCTTCCGTCGAAAGCACACGCTGCCAGTTCATCGCGGGATTGATCTTGTCCCACTTCGGGCCGAGTGACTCGGTGTTGAAATGCAGTCCCGCCTGAGCCAGGTTGGCCGCCACGCCGACCGCGAAGACCGTCACCAGCAGTCCCCCTGTGATCTGCAGGCCGCGACTCATCAGCCCGCCAATCAGCGAGGGGACATCTTCGGCAACCAGTTCCATCCTGGGGGTCCGCAGATGCGACTGGATTTCGGTGCTCAAGCCCCCCGCCAGTGTCACGCCACACCACCATAATCCCAGCGTCCCGGTCATCAGCAACAGGCCGTTGATCAGTTCGTGACTGTACGCGAACTGGCCTCGCGCCCGCGCCTCGTCACGGCGCCGCTGTGTTGGCTGTTCGGTCTTGTCAAACTCCTGATCTTCGGCCATCGATTAGCGGCCCATTAACAAGGTTGAGAAGCGTTGCAGGATGATCCCCATCTGAGGAGCAATGTCGGGCCAGAGGATGCTGGTCGCGACCAGTCCAATCACGATCCGCAGCGAGAAACCAATGGACATCAGGTTCAGTTGCGGTGCCACCCGTGCCATGACTCCCAGGATCAGCGAAGTGATGAACAGGCAGCAGGCGATCGGAGCCACAAGCATCAGGCCCCATTCCGTCGCCATCGACATCGCCTTCATCTGGATGGCGACGGGGACACCCAGGATTCCGCCGCCAATCGGCTGGCGTCCGAATGATCCATGCAGGGCGGCCAGGAACACGTGATGCACGTTCTGGGCGAAGAAGACCACGACCCCCAGCAGTTCAAAAACTTCGCCCATGACGGTCGTCATCTGTGGCCGCGACGGATCGGTAATCGTCCCCAGCGTCAGCCCCATCTCCTGGCTGAGGTATTCCCCGGCGACGCGAAATGGGACCAGGAACAGCCCGAAGACATATCCCAGCGCGCAGCCGATGATGACTTCGCGTGCGACAGCCAGGCTGAAGGCCAGCCAGGGGAGTTCGTTCATCGACACGGCGACATTCAGGGACGTGACGCCCGATTCCGTGAACCAGAAGCAGGTGAGCGCCAGCGCCGTTCCCGCTTTCACCAGTCGGGGGACGAACCGGCCTCCCAGGTACGGAATTGTCGCGACAAAGGCCGAGACCCGTGCCAGGATCAGCCCGAACGTCATCACCCAGGTTTCAAGCAGCCCGTCCATCAGTGTCCGATCTGCGCGGCTCGGGAAAACATTTGAACGGTAAAGTAGATCGACATCTGCAGCAGCCACGGCATCGTGACAATGAACAGCCCCGCCAGCGCCAGGATGCGCGGCGCAAAGCTCAGTGTCTGTTCCTGGATGTTGGTGACCGCCTGGAAAACGCTGATGACGAGTCCCACAACCAGGCTGATCACCAGCGCCGGCAGCGTCAGCAGAACGGCGTGATAGAAGAAGTCGCGGCCGAGTGCGACAGCATCCAGTTCAGTCATCGGCGATTCCCTCTAACCAAAGCTCTGATTGAGCGACAGCGCGACCAGGTGCCAGCCATCCGCCAGGACAAACAGCAGCACCTTGAAAGGCGTCGAGACAATGACCGGGGGCATCATCATCATCCCCATCGACATCAGTACCGTGGCCACGACGATGTCCACCAGCAGGAACGGGATGTAAATGCAGAATCCCATGAAAAAGGCAGTCTTCAATTCACTGATGATGAACGCCGGAATCAGCACGCTGATCGGGGTTTCGTGAGGTGATGCGATCGGACCCGACTTGGACATGTGCAGAAACAGCGCCAGGTCATGCTTCCGCGTCTGCCGCAGCATGAACTCCTTGTGGATTTCAATCCCGCGCCGAAAGGATTCAATTCCGGTTGCCTGCTTGTTCATGTAGGGCAGGATCGCTTCGTTGTTCAGTCGTGACAGCGTCGGTTCCATGATGAACACCGTCAGGAACAGAGCCAGCCCGACCAGCACGTTGTTCGGCGGGATTTCCTGCGTCGACATCCCGCGCCGCACGAACGACAACACGATCGTGATTCGAGTGAAACAGGTCAGACAGGCCAGTGCCGCGGGAAGCAGGACCAGGCTCCCCAGGAACAATGCCATCTGCAGGGGAGGCGACAGAGTCTGGACAAAACCCGATTCGCCCACGCGCTCGGCCAGTTGATCGAAGTTGTTCATGACGAGGCCCCTCCGGCGGCCGTGCGCAGACGCAGTTCGAAGGGAGTCGCCAGCGACGGGGCCGAAGTCTCTTCCACCGGCCCCTGTTCTTCCAGAACTTCCTTGAACGAGGCGGGAAGCGCGATCAGCGACTTTAAGCCGGTGGCATCCGTCCCCGCCACCAGCTGGGTCTCACCCACTTTGACGAGGTACAGCACTGCCCGGTTTCCCAGTGCAACGCTCCCTTCAATCTGTAGCCCCTGGCCGGCCGGCTTCGCAATCTGAAGTTTCTGCAGCCACGGTTTGCCGAGCCACAGGGATCCCACGCACAGCACCAGGACAATGACCGTTCCCACGCAAAGCCGCAGCAGCATGGCCCCGGTATTGGGAGGCTCGGGCCATTGCGGCGAGTACTGCAATTCCGAATCGGCCGCTTTTGAGGATGCGGATTCCGTCGCGGGTTCGGCTTTTTGCGGATCGGCGGCGCGCAGGTCCCCCGCCCACATCGGCAGCGATGCGAGCCAGATGAGACACACCAGTTTCCAGAATCGCGTCATCCGACACCGCCTTCCGTGGCTCTTGCGGGTGATGGTCGACTCACCCCGTCCACCCTCCCCCGAGAGTGGTTGATCTCGACTGCTTCGGCAGTCGCTGATTCAGATCCCGTTGCAATCGCCCCCCGGTGCTTGCAATCAACTGCCTGGCGCGTTTCAACCTCCTGCGCCAGGGGATTCGACAATTTCGGTGATGCGGATGGCAAACTGGTCATTGACCACCACCACCTCACCCCGGGCCACTCGCACATTCTGAACGATCAGGTCGACCGGATCCGAGACCAACCGGTCCAGGGTCACAACCGAACCGACATCCAGCTTCAGCATGTCTTCCACCAGAAAATCAGCGCGTCCCAGGACAGCCTCGGCGTCCAGGCGCACTCCGTAAAGGTGGTCGAGAGACTTGCCCGTCGACGTTTTTCCAGGGGTCATGCTGGCAAACGCGGGAGCCCGCGCCGAAATCTCTTCGGCCGCGTCCCCGTCACGATTCAACTCACGTTCGACTGTCGCCATCATGGCGTCCAAGGCGTCTGTCATGTCGACCCCTTTCCTGGAATTCCTGTCGCTGCCGGATGCGTCTGGAGTCATCGTGACTCGCTTGTCCTAGGCCACGCGCGACGCTTCGGTCGCACGCGGCTGAATTTCGGATTCGATTTCAAAGGCCTGCCGATTTGCCGACCGTCCGGCCCAACCTAGAAACTTTGGCTCTCCCTGGACGGATGCGCAAAGGGGATCGCTGACACGCTGATCCAGCACGACGACATCACCGACACGCAGCGCCGCCAGTTGAGGTCCCGTCAGTTGTACGCCTCCCAGCCGAATCTCAAGTCCGGCCCGCATGCTCAGGATCAGTTGCTCCAACTGTTGGCGACTGGATTCATTCGTGGCGGATCGCGTCGACGGGCGGGGAAGTCCAAACAACTGCGCCAGGAAGTCGGTCGTCAGCAGCCAGGTCCATTCCGAATCGCCCAGGAGTGTCCTGGTGGATGAACGACAGACCACGATCGATTCGGTCGGTCGAAACAATTTGGTCCGGCGGACATTCGGTTCGGTGTCACCCAGCAGCAGCCCGGCGGGCAATCCCGATTGCCACGTGTCATTCAGGCTCTGCACAATTGTCTCGGCGATAATTGTCGCGATCGATTGCTCGGCCGGGGTTAAATCCCGCTCGGGTGGAACTTCTTCCGGCTGATCGCCGAGAACGCGACTGACCAGTTCCAGCATCAGCGGATTCGGGATCGCAATCAGCGAGGGGACATCACAACCCTGGACGGCCACGTGATAGGCCAGCGACTTGTCAGTCCATCTCGCCAGCGATTCCACGGCAAACTCGGTGGCGGTTTCGGCAAATCGCAACTCGACCGTCGCCGACAGACCTGCCAGCAATTCCACCAGCAGCGCGTTCGAACGGCTCAACCAGCGACCCATTTCGGTTCGCAGGTTGGGCGCCAATGGGGCGGGCCGTGTGAAGTCGTGCAGTGTGATGGTCATTGAACGTGGTATTCTTCAAACAGAATGTCCTGGATTCGCTCGCGGCCGTCGGTGAACAACAGGGCGTTGAAATTGTCCTGGATCTCACGCCGCAATCGGTTGACCCCGACCTTGCCGCGAATGTCCTCAATCGTCTTGTCCGCCAGGTGGCTGGTGAGCCAGGTCTGCAGGATGGGCTTGCGTTTCTCAAGCGCCGATTTGACGTCTTCTTCGTCCGCCCCCTCCGTCTGGACCGTCAATTCCAGCGAAAGGTATCTGGTCAGAGTGGGATCATTCAGATTGACGACAGTGCGCCCAAACGGGATGAAAGCCGGGCCATCGTTTGGAACTTTCTCGGCTCCTGGTTTGCCGTGAGGGTCGGCAGCCGCGCCATGCCCACCATGGTCATCTCCCTTGGCCTTCTTCTCCTTTTTGTCGTGTCCACCCGCATCGTGTCCGCTGGCCGCTTCCTTGGTGGTCGCTTCATCACCCTCGTGACTCTGACCCTTCATCATTTGCGGAATAGCGATTCCCGCGGCAGCCGATGCGACGCCAACACCACCCAGAAGAATCAGTTTCTTGAGATTCATCGCCCTGCCTCACTCGTGCCATGTTCCGAGTCCTCAAATGAGGAGCGGAACCAAGCCCAAACGGGATGGCTTATCGAAGTGATCGGACACCGCGCAGTAAACCTTGAGGATTTCGGCGACTTTTCCGGTCAGTAAGGCTGGGGTCTTTGCAAAGGGTTTCCGGCACGACCCCGCTTCGGGAGGATTTGCCGATCTCGGGGACAGGCACCGCAGACGGAGCCAGTCCTTGGCCACCGGTTTTCAGGTGGAGAGTGTTCCCTTGGACGAGGGGACTCCGGGCTGGCGAGGGTCAATTGTCGTTGCCTGCCGCAGAGCCCGGGCGGTCGCTTTGAACAGTCCTTCGGAAATGTGATGACTGTTCGTGCCGTGATGCAGCACCAGGTGCAGGTTCATGAGCGCGTTCGATGCGACCGCCTGCCAGAACTCTTCAACCAGTTCGGTATCGAACTGACCGATCTTTTCCGTCGGGAATTCGACCTTGTAAATGAACTTCATCCGACCGCTCAGGTCCAGTGCCGAGGTCACCAGCGTCTCTTCCATCGGCAGTGTCATCGACCCGTAGCGGGTCAGTCCCTGCTTGTCGCCGATGGCTTTCAGCAGCGCCTTTCCAAGGCAGATTCCGACATCCTCGGTCGTGTGATGGGCGTCGATATGCAGGTCGCCATGGGCGGTGACTTCCAGGTCAAACAGACCGTGCTTGGCAAACAGTGTCAGCATGTGATCCAGGAACCCGACACCGGTTTCGATTCGGGACTGGCCGGTCCCATCCAGGTTCAGCGACAGCACGATCTGTGTCTCGGCCGTATTGCGTTCAATCTTGGCTTGTCGGGTCATCACGGTTTCTTTCGTCATTCCAGGGACGTCCTCGTCAGACGTCAGGCCAATCCAGACTTTCGCGTCCTTATTTCACGATCTGCGCCAGTGCGTCGAGCAAAGTGTCAATCTCCAGATCGGTTCCGACAGTAATCCGCAGGCCGTCCAGTCGCTGGTCCGGCGCCCAGTCGACTCCGGGAAACGACATGTAGCGCACCAGGATCTTTTGGGCTTTCAATGCGTCGTAATAGGCTTTGTGGCGACCCGTGGGATGCGTGGCCCAGACAAAATTGGTCTGGCTGGGAACCACATGAAAACCGAGCGACGTGAGTGCGCCGGTCAGCCGCTCGCGAGTGGCCCGGATGCGAGCGGTATTCTGCTGCATCCAGTCCTGATCCTCGATCGCGGCCGTCGCGGCCGCCAGCGACAGGGTGTCGCAGTTATAACTGTCCTTCATCTTTCGCAGTCCGGCAATCACATCGGGATGCGCCATGGCAAACCCGAACCGGATCCCGGCCAGGCTGTAGCTTTTGCTGAAGGTCCGGGTGATGACGACCTGCCGCCCCACGGAACTGTTGAGCAGTTCGCCGCGGTGAGGGACATCACAGAAATCGCCATAAGCTTCATCAAGCACCAGGATGCCGCGCGGGGGTGTCAGAGCCAGCAGATCATCCCAGGTCCAGCGATTTCCCGAGGGAGAGTTTGGGTTGGGGACAAAAATCAATTTGCTCCGTTCAATCTGCGGAGCCAGCTTGTCGAAGTTCCACGACCAGTCCGGTTCCAGCAGCAGTCGCTCGTGACGCGCTCCCTGCAGATCCGACAGGGTTTCGTAAAGGATGTAGCTGGGATAAGGATAGGCGATCTGGTCAGACGGCCCGGCGAAGGAGCGTGTCAGGATCGTCAGAACCTCGTCACTTCCGTTGCCGGGCAGGATCCAATCGGGGTCCACCCCCAGCACGGTCGCGGCTGCCTTGCGGAACTTCGATCCCAGGGGATCGGGGTACAGGTTCAGTTTCCCCTGCGCGGCCGCAGTGACCGCTTCCACGACGCGCGGCGACGGCGGATAGGGATTTTCATTCGTATTCAACTTGGTCCAACCGGAATCCTGAGGCTGCTCACCTGGGACATATCCGGCAATTCGGTCGATTTCAGGTCGAAAAAGGGACATCGGCACAATGGCTTTCGCGGCGGAATCAGATCAGACATCGGACACGAATTGTCGGAGGAGGTTCATCGAACTGCAACGTCGGGCGCGGTGTCCGGGGGTGTGGATTTTTGGAAATGCCATGATGCCGGGAAAACTCGACATTGCGCCCGGACGATGGAACTGACCAACGGTGGGACAATTCCGGAATTCCGCAGGTTCCAACCGGGTCTCGGAGCGCTTTTGGGATTTGATCCGAACGGTTTGCCGTTATGATTACCAGGCTCAGGTCGCCGAGAATCCTTTCGCAGTCGGCAGTTCCATGCCGTCGTCCGCCACAGAGAGTCCTTCACGCATGGCGAAATCGCTGCTTGAATACGCAGAATGGCTGGCTGAGAGAAACCTGCGGTGGCCCGCGGCCCCCAAGTTGGAATCCGCCAAGGCAACGCCGTATCTGAAGCCGCTGTCTGGGATCAAGGCGGTGACCTGGAACGTCTATGGCACCCTGCTGCGGATTTCCGACGGCGATTTGCTGTTTCAGCACCCGCAACCCATTCGCATGGAAATCGCCCTGGATAAGACCATCCAGGAATTCAACATGTGGAACAGCATGACCCGCAAGCCGGGTAAGCCCTGGGAATATATGCAGCAGAAGTATCTGCATGTCTTCGATGAGCTGAAAATGGCGTCGTCCGGTCGCAAGGGAGACATTACCGAGGTCAATTCGGCGCACATCTGGAAGAAGCTGCTGTCGATGCTCGACAAGAAAGATTACGAGTACGACGTCGAACTCTACGGCGATCTGGATGAATTCTCCGAAAAGGTCGCATTCTTCTTTCACTGTTCGCTGCAAGGGGTTGAGGCGTCGAATGGGGCGCTGTCCGCGGTACTGGCGATTCAATCCGCCGGTCTCCGCCAGGCCCTGCTCGCCGATGCGCAACCATTTACCCTGGTTCAGTTAACCCGCGCATTACAGGACCAGGGAGCAATACCTCGCAAGGAACCCCTCTTTTCACCGTCCCTCAATACATTTTCCTATGTCGAGGGGGTCCGCAAACCATCAAAAACCCTATTCCTGCGGGCGGTCGACCGCTTGGTCAAAATCGGGATCGAACCGGAACAGAT
>Ga0265327_10005801_pt1 | contig 10149 bp, 11 predicted proteins | sample 41621metaG_FD_202089 | JGI IMG/M metagenome (GOLD analysis project Ga0265327, IMG submission 202089) | Rhizosphere microbial communities from Carex aquatilis grown in University of Washington, Seatle, WA, United States - 4-16-21 metaG | ecosystem: Host-associated > Plants > Roots > Rhizosphere... | reverse complement strand
CTTGATCGACGCCTCGAAATAGCCGAAGCGCTGGGTGAAGCCCTGGCCGTGCTCGTTGACGCTGGCGATCTGGCCGGCGAAGCCGTTGTGGTTCGTCGCCGGGTTCTGATCGGCGGTGAGGCTCAGAACGCCGTTGGAGACGCCGATCAGATCCGGCCGGGGATCCGCGAACCAGAGGTGATCCGTCCATTTCGTGCCGTCCGCGACGTTGTCGTTCGACAGGCTGTACGTATCGAACTCGTCGTCGAAGGTCAGCGTCATGCCGGAAACGGGCGGCGGGAAAGCCGCGGTCACGGCGGCGCTCTCGTCCGCCGACACGAATTGCGACGCGGCGGCGGCGCAGGCGGTGGACGAACCCGCCGGGTCCGTCTGGGCGGACGCCGTCCCCATCGACAGCAAAGCAATCACGGCAGCCGACATCATCGTGGTTTTCATCGCGACCTCCGGCTCGTCTGCCCCTCAAGGCTCGGAACTCTGGAATAGAGCCGCACGACTTTAGCGCTAACGCGCCTGACCTTTACGGGGGCCTTTCAAATAATCGAGACGGTGCCCCATTCCAGCGAGCGATGCTGCCCCATTTTCAGCCGGCTAGCCAAGTCTTCTCGTCACACGATTACTTAATTCATGTGGAAAGCGTGGCAAAATGAGCGCTGATCATGGCGGAAACATTGGTGGCGCTGCGCCCTAGCGTAGAACAAAATGTGCGAATTCAACTCCTATTCCTGCCGGGCTGGGGTCAGAGGCCCGCGATGTCGGGGTCGCGGCGGTTGCGCCAGGCGAGGCGGAGGGTCTGTCCCTGGGCGACGGACTGCACGGCGTGCGGCCAGAGCGCCACGAGGCACGTGCCGCCGGGGTGGCGGACGGAGGGATAGACGATGCCGTTGTGGCCGTCCGCGCGCGTCGCCTCGGCGAGCGCGTTGCCGAAGGGATAGCCGATCGCCGGATCGGGATGCAGGCACTCGGGCGCCGGCTCGACGCCGCGCAGATCGACGAAGGCCCCGGCGAAGCTCGCGAACATCTCCGCGTAGTCGACCGTCGCGTTGAAGTCGCGGACGCGCTCCAGCTCGCGGGTCAGGTGGAACGCGACCTCGGCGATGCAGGTCTCGGTCGACAGCGCCGCGTACCACGCGCCGCGGCCGGGACCGTTGAAGCGGTTCAGCTCGCGCGGGCGCCAGTACGAGAAGGCCGCGTTGATGAACGACGCGTGCGGCAGCGCCGAGACGAACTCGCCGGCGCCGATCGTCTCGGCGCCGTGGCGCTGCGCGGTCAGGCGGCCGCTCGTCGCGCCCTCGATCTCGGCGAGATCGCCCAGCCTGTCCCAGCCGGCGAGGCCGAGCAGGACCGGGTCGCGCAGGCGGGCCGTCGACACCAGCCGCACGGTCCGCTCCAGCGCGAGGCGCGCGACCGGGTACGAGGTCCGGGGCGCGGGGGCGAGCGCCGCCGCCGTGGCGGCGGAAGCGGCCCAGCCCGACGAGCCCGCCGCGTCGGCGCCGCCGGTCACAGGCCGCCGCGCAGCGCGTCGGCGTAGCGGCGGACCTCGATCATGAACGGGATGCCGCCGCGCGCCATCGCCTCGACCGGGGCGAGGTTCGCGAACAGCGGACCGGCGTTGCGCAGCCGCGGCCAGCGGTCGGCCATGTCGTCGGCGAACAGCAGATGCAGGGCCTTGTAGGTGCCGATCAGGGCGGAAACGCGCGTCAACTGGTCCTGCGACAGCGTCTGCCGCCAGGAGCCGGCGCGGATGCGGTCCCAGGTGCTCGGCGAGACGCCGAGCAGGGTCGCGGCCTCGTCGCCGGTCAGTTTCCACGCCGACGCCAGATTGCGCACCGCCTCCAGGGCCGCGGGCGTCAGGCGCTGCCGGTCTGCCTCGTCGGCGAAGGTCTGCGGCGCCGCCGCGGGCGCGGGACGATGAGCGAAAGAAAGGGCGGCGCTCTCGGACAGTCCGGTCATGGGTTCCTCCTGGGAGGAATATCGCATCATTTGATGCTGAATTCAATTCCAAATGACGCCTACGCTGTTTATGGCCAAGCCAGCGGGAGCGGCCCATACACCCGGTTTGCCGGGTTCCAGGCCCTCGCCGTGGCAAGCGGCAAGGAGAATTCGTTGCGGCCGGCGGGCAACCCGAGCGGGGCCGGCCCGTTCACCGGTCGAGGACAGCGGAGCGACCGGGAGACGCCGCATGCGACCGATACCGACGGGGACGAAGGGGACGGCGCTGCTGCTCGTCCAGCCGGAGCATCTCGCGAGCCGGTTCAAGGACGTGACGCTGCCGCCGGTGCTGGCGACGCCGGTCATGGTGCTGGTGATGGAGAACGCGGCGCTCAACGCGATCCGCGCGTTCCTCGATCCCGGCGAGACGGCGGTCGGCACCGGGGTCTGCGTCAAGCATCTCGCCGCGACGCCGGTCGGGCAGCAGGTGCGCGCCGAGGCGGAGGTCGTCCGGGTCGACGGGCGGCACATCGAGTTCACCGTCACCGCGCACGACGAGACCGAGGAGATCGGCCGCGGCACGCACGAGCGGATGGCGGTCGACGTCGAGCGGATGATGCGGCGGCTGACGGCGAAAGCCGGCGGTACCTGACGGCGGCGGCTTGCGCAGCCGGGCGCGCACCGCTATGCGCGGCGCGACATGGACGACGACACCGCTTCTCCCTCCCCTCCTCTCGTCGCGATCGTCGGCGCCGGCCCGGCGGGGCTGATGGCGGCGGAGGCGCTGGCCGCGGCGGGCGGGGAATTCCGCGTCCATCTGTTCGACGCGATGCCTTCGGTCGGGCGGAAGTTCCTGATGGCGGGGAAGAGCGGGCTCAACCTGACGCATGCGGAGCCGTCCGACGCGTTCCTCGGCCGGTTCGGGGCGGCGCGGGAGCGGCTGGAGCCGGTGCTGGCGGCGTTCGGACCGGGCGCCGTGCGGGACTGGGCGGCCGATCTCGGGATCGAGACGTTCGTCGGCAGCTCCGGCCGGGTGTTCCCGACCGACTTCAAGGCGGCGCCGCTGCTGCGGGCATGGCTCCGCCGGCTGCGCGCGGCCGGGGTGCAGATCCATGTAAGGCATCGCTGGGCCGGGTGGAGCGACAGCGGCCGGCTCGCCTTCGAGACGCCGCAGGGGCGGGTCGAGGTCGCGGCGGACGCGGCGGTGCTGGCGCTCGGCGGGGCGAGCTGGCCGCGGCTCGGCTCGGACGCGGCGTGGGTGCCGTTGCTGCGGCAACGCGGCGTCGCGGTGACGCGGCTGCGCCCGGCCAATTGCGGCTTCGACGTCGCCGGGGGATGGAGCGCGCCGTTCCGCGAGCGGTTCGCCGGGGCGCCGGTCAAGGCGGTCGCGCTGACCGGCCCGGACGGGCAGCGGACGCGCGGCGAGTTCGTGATCACCGAAACGGGGATCGAGGGCAGCGCCGTCTATGCCCATTCGGCGGCGCTGCGCGACGCGATCGAGGCAACAGGCGGGGCCGCCGGGGCGGTGCTGACGCTCGACCTTGCGCCGGACCGCGACGCGGCGCGGCTGGCGCGCGACCTCGGCGGGCCACGCGGCGGCCGGTCGCTGGCGAACCATCTGCGCCGGGCGGCGGGGATCGAGGGTGCGAAGGCCGGGCTGCTGCGCGAATGCGTGCCGGCGGAGACGCTGAACGACGCCGGGCGGCTGGCGGCGGCGATCAAGGCGCTGACGCTGCGGCTCGCCGCGCCGCGGCCGATCGAGGAAGCGATCAGCAGCGCCGGGGGCGTCGCGCTCGACGCGCTCAACGGGAACTGGATGCTGCGCGATCTGCCCGGCACGTTCTGCGCCGGGGAGATGCTGGATTGGGAGGTGCCGACCGGCGGCTATCTCCTCACCGGCTGCATGGCGCTGGGGCGGGCGGCGGGCCTGGGGGCCGCCGCATGGCTGCGGCGGGAACGGCAGAGGCGGCGGGGGTAAGGCACACTGCGACGCGCCTTACCCCCGCCCGAGACAGCTCAGTTCTGGCCTTCCTTCTCGATCTTCTTCTTCGAATGGTGCTTCTCGGCGGCTCCCGCCGTGCCGCCGATCGCGGCGCCTTTGGTGGCGCTGCCGCCGGACATCTTGCTGACCGCGGCGCCGCCGGCCGCGCCCTTCATGGCGCCGCCCTTCGGCTTCGGCTGCTGCTCGGACTGGGCGTTGTTGTCGTCGGCGGCGCGGGACACCGCCGGGGCGAGCGTCGCGGCGGCGAAGCCCAGGCACACGGGAATGACGTATTTGCGGATGTTCATGATCACCTCCAAACTCTGGGTAACAGGAAGAGGTAACCCCGAGTTCCGCGGGTGGCGCCGAACCTGTCTCCGCCGGGCGCGTTTGCGTGGTAACGGGCACCGGCGACGGCGGCGCCCGAAATGCAGAAGACCGGAGGAGACGCGCAAATGGCGGATACGATCGCTTCGCCCACCCTGGCATCGTCCCCCACGACGGCGTCGCCGCGCATCAGGCGGGTGCAGCGGACGGCGCTGGCGCTGCTGGTGCTGAGCGGCGTCGTCAACTACATCGACCGCGCGACGCTGGCGGTCGGCAACCCGCTGATCCGCGAGGAGCTGGGGCTGTCGGTCGCCGACATGGGGCTGCTGCTCTCGGCGTTCCTCTGGGCCTACGCCTTCTCGCAGCTCCCCGCCGGAGCGCTGGTCGACCGGCTCGGGCCGCGCCGCATGCTGACGATGAGCCTCGGCCTGTGGTCGCTGGCGCAGCTCCTCGGCGGGCTGGTGCGGAGCTTCGGGGAGTTCTTCGCGGCGCGCGTGCTGCTCGGCATCGGCGAGGCGCCGCAGTTCCCGACCAGCGCGCGCGTCGTGCGCGACTGGTTCCACGAGCGGGAGCGCGGGCTCGCGACCGGCATCTGGAACTGCTCGTCGACGCTCGGCACCGCCGTGTCGGCGCCGCTGCTGACCTTCCTGATGCTGAGCTTCGGCTGGCGCTGGATGTTCGGGATCATGGGGGTTGCCGGCCTGATCGTCGCCGCGGCCTTCTACATCGTGCACCGCGACCCCGGCGAGGCTGATCTGCAGCCGGAGGAGCGGCGCCACCTTACCGACGAGGACGTGGACGCGGCGGCGCCGCAGCAGCGGCCGGTGACGTGGGCGGACTGGAAGCGCCTGTTCCGGTTCCGCACGACCTGGGGAATGATCTTCGGCTTCTTCGGGACGATCTACGTGCTGTGGATCTACGGCGCGTGGCTGCCGGGCTACCTGGAGATGGAGCGGCACATCAGCATCGCGCGGACCGGCTGGCTGGCGGCGATCCCGTTCCTGTTCGGCGTCGTCGGCAGCATCCTCGGCGGCCGGGTGTGCGACATGCTGGTTCAGCGCGGCCTGTCGCCGATCAACAGCCGCAAGGTGCCGATGGCCACCTCGCTCCTCCTGACCGCGCTGTTCACCGTGCTGACCGCGGAGACGCCGAGCAACACGCTGGCGATCGTGTTCATCTCGATCTCGATGTTCCTGCTCTACGTCTCCTCCAGCGCGGCCTGGGCGATGGCGCCGATCGCCGCGCCGGCGAACTGCACCGCCTCGATCGGCTCGATGCAGAATTTCGGCGGCTATTTCGGCGGCGCGCTGGCGCCGATGGTGACCGGCTTCATCGTGCAGTCGAGCGGCTCGTTCGCGCCGGCGCTGCTGGTCGGCGCGGCGGTCGCGCTCGCCGCGGCGGTCATCTATATCGTGCTGGTCCGCGATCCGATCCCGCCGCCGGAGGCCGACATCTGATGCTGTCGGCCCCGGTCGGCTGGCCGGCGAGTCGAGCGCGGGATCTCCGTTATGACGCCGCGCCGCCGTCGCCAGGGCCGCGCACGGCGAATACGTCAGGGTAGGCGAACAGACCGACGCTGCCGCCGGTGTGCAGGAAGACGATGGTTTCGCCGCTTCGGAATCGCCCGCGCCTCACGCCGTCGATCAGGCCAGCCATCGCCTTGCCGGAATAGACCGGATCGAGGAGCAGCCCTTCGGTCTCGGCGACGAGCCGGACCGCCTCTTCCATCGCCGGGTGCGGCTGGCCGTAGCCCGGACCGACGAACCCGTCATCGACGTCGATCGCCGCCTCAGCGGCAGCCGCAACGCCGGCATCCAAGCCAAGCAGCTGCGCCGCCGGCACGACGACGTCGCGGACCTTCCGCACCTGCGCGTCACGGGCCGCGCTGACGCCGAAACCGGCGACGCGGCAGCCGCCGCCGCCACGGCGGCCGGCAGCGGCGATCCCGACGAGCAGGCCGGCATGCGTGCCGCCGCTGCCCGACGCGACGGCGATGCCGTCGACCACCAGCTTGAGCGCCTCAACTTGCTCCAGCAGTTCGGCCGCCGCCTCGACATAGCCGAGCGCGCCCACCGCGTTCGAACCGCCGACCGGCACGGCATAGGGCCGCCGGCCGGAGGCGGTGCATTCCGCGGCGATCTCGGCCATGACGGCCACGGCGTCGGCAGTACCAGGATAGTGCCGGATCTCGGCGCCGAAGAGAGCGTCGAGCAGCAGGTTCCCGCTGGTTCGATAGGCCGGGGCCCGGCCGGCGACGCTGTCGGTCAGCGCGAGGATGCAGCGAAGGCCGAGCTTCGCCGCGGCGGCGGCGGTCTGCCGCGCATGGTTCGATTGCGGCGCGCCTGATGTGATGATCGTGTCGGCTTCCCGCGCGACGGCGTCGGCGAGGAGATATTCGAGCTTGCGCGCCTTGTTGCCGCCGGTCGCCAAACCGGTGCAGTCGTCCCGCTTGACCCAGATGTCCGGTCCGCCGAGACGGCGCGACAGGCGCGGCAGCGGCTCCAGCGGCGTCGGCCCATGCGCGAGAGAGATTTTGGGAAACCGGGCGAGACGGGCACGCAGATCCACGATCCTGCTCCGGAAAGGCTAAGCGGCGCGGGACGGTCCGCCGCAGCGGCATGCTACACCGGCGGCGCGCCGGCACGCCAACCGGCAGACACGGCCCGCCACCCGATCAGAGTCGCGACCGGTCGGTGATCCGAATGGTGGAGCGCGCGAAGCGCGGCTCCCAGGGGACGGCGGTCGCGACGCAGTCGGCCTCGCGCCGTCCCGCCGGCTCATCCTCGGCGCCGCTGACGCGGAAGAAGCTCGCCGTGCCCAGCGGCACGTTGTCGATCATGATATCCTGACGCCAGAGCTGGTGCGTCACCAGGAGCTGCACGAAGTTGCCTCCGCCGACCACGTAGGCGCCGCAGAGCGCCACCTTGCCGTCGCGCTCGAATACCCTCACCAGTGTCGTGATCGGGTGAGAGCCGTTCCGCGTCCAAAGCTCCCCGTTCGACGCGATGTACTTGGCGTCGACGGGCTGCGGCGGCAGGGAGGTCAGCGACGAGCAGCCGCCGACGGCGAACATCGCCGCCGATGCGGCGGCGGCCATCGGCCGGGTGCGAACTCTACGGCGATGCACGGCAGGCTCCATACCGGATTGGCCGGCCGGCCCACTTTATCACCGGAAGTTGCAGCACATCATTCGAAAGTGCATTTTCCGTTTTCGCTCATGCGCATCGGAATCGCCGCGTTCTTCTGCGGTCACAGTTGAGCATCACTCGGGAGCATCGGCGTTTGCCTCGGGGACGCCGAGCGGGTTTCGCAAGATTTCGGTGAGACGTCGGCTCCGGTTTGTTTTTCTTCCTAGGAGCTTCCAACGTGCAGGAACTCACGCCAGAAGGCCGCAACATCATCGAGGAGTTGGCTCGGCGTCAGGACGTGAGCGAAGACGCCGTCCTGACCTTGGTTCGCGCGCTCATGGCCGGCAACCGCGTCATGGCTCAGTTCAGCCATCCGGAACTCGGCGGCATGGGGCAGTGGTCGAAGGGCGGCATGATCATGGTCGGCGACATGTTCAACCACGCCCTTAAGCGCCGTGTCGCCGTCCTGTGCTCCGAGATCGCCGACGCCTTGCGCGACCAGAATTCGCTTATCTCGACCGAAGCCGAGCCGTCGCAATCGCAAGGCCGGCAAGGTCGATCGGGCGGCACGCCTTCCAACGTCAGCTTATCTACCCGGTCCTCCGCCCCGTTATTCCGCGATAGCTGGTGGCCCGCCGAGCTTGGCGCACCGTCCTCGGTCGGCGCGCAGAACAGCCTCCGATATGCTTTCTTCCCCGCCGCTCGCCGCGTGGTCATCGAGCAGAGCGGGAAGGCAACCGTCTACGACACCGGCGACCATCGGATTACTGGCGTCTCCCAGCAGCAGGCCGGCGATCGGTCTCTCACCTTCACCAGCCAGTATGGTCCGGTTCGGATTACCGATCTTCCGGTCGTCGCGGATGCGGTGGACGCTTCAGGAAGCGCATCGGAAGGGGGAGCGCGCGAGTCAGTCCAACCTCCGGCACGGCCGAGCGAAGCCATGGGCTCGCCCACGTCCTCCACCGATGACCCGTTCGCGAAGATCGAGCGCCTCGCCGACCTGCGCCAGAAGGGTATCCTCACCGAAGAGGAGTTCGCGGCGAAAAAGGCGGAACTGCTGAGCCGACTATAGACTGTCCTCGCCATTGCCGAACCTGAGTCGCAAGCTGGAATTCAGCAGGAAGCAGGTCCGATTAGCATTCAAGCTGCCGACCGCCGGCCCCAATTTAACGCCTCAAGCCCTCAGATCCGCCCAGGCCGCATCCAAGCCCTGGCCGAAGCGGCGGCACATTTCGCTTATCTCTTCGGCGGTGATGACCAGCGGCGGGGTGAAGGCGATGCGGTCGCCGATGGCGCGCACGATCAGCCCGGCGTGCTCGCACGCCTGTTGGACGCGCAGCCCGACCTTCGACGCCGGATCGAACGGCTCGCGCGTCGCCTTGTCCGCCACCACCTCCACGCCGGCGATCAGCCCGACTCCGCGCACATCTCCGACCAGCGGGTGGTCCCGGAATGCGCCCAACCCGTCCAGGAACGCGGGCGAGACGTCGCGAACATGGCCCAGCAGATCCCGTTCGGCATAGATCCGCAGCGTCTCCAGCGCGACGGCGCAGGCCACCGGATGCCCGCCATAGGTGAAACCGTGGCCGAAGCCGCCGAACCGCCGGCTGCCTTCGAGCAGCGCGCCGTGGATTTCCTCCCCGATCATCAAAGCGCTGATCGGCTGAAAGCCGGCCGAGAGCTGCTTGGCGCAACTCACCATATCCGGCGACAGGTCGTAGGTGTCGCAACCCCACATCCTCCCGGTACGGCCGAAGCCGCAAATCACCTCGTCGGCGACGAACAGGATGCCGTAGCGGCGCAGCACGTCCTGAATGCGCTTCCAGTAGCCGCGCGGCGGCGTGATCGCACCGCCTCCGCCCTGTACCGGCTCGCCGAAGAAGGCTGCGATGGTTTCCGGCCCCTCCCGCTGGATCAGCGCCTCCAGTTCTCCGCCATCCGATCGCTGAAATCCTCCTCGGTCTCGCCGTCGCGATGGAAGCGGTAGTAGTTCGGGTTGTCCGCATGCACTGCGAAGCCCGGCAGCGGCAGGCCGAACCCGGCGTACATGTGCGGCTGGCCGGACAGGCTGACCGTCGCGACCGTGTTGCCGTGATAGCCGCGCACCCGTCCGATCAGCTTTCGCCGCTGCGGCTGCCCGCGCACCTCCCAGTATTGCCAAGCGAGCTTGATCGCGGCGTCGTTCGCCTCCGACCCGCTGCACTGGAACAGCACGCGCGCCATGCCTGCCGGCGCCACCGTCAACAGCGCTTCGGCCAGCTCGACCGCCGGTTCGTGCCCCTTTTGAAAGAAGGTGTGGTAGTACGGCAGCTTGAGCATCTGCCGATACGCCGCCTCGGCCAGACGCGGCTCGCTGAAGCCCAACGAGGCGCACCATAGGCCGGCCATGGCCTCGATGTATTCCCTGCCGTCCGTGTCCCAGACACGGCATCCCTGCCCGCGAGCGATCAGCAGCGCTCCCTCGCGCGCATGGGCGTCCAAGTCGGTCTGCTGGTGCACGAGAGCGGCGACGTCGCGGGCGTGAAGGCTGTTCGGGATCACAATCAGCTCCTCGTTCATTCAGTGTCGTCCATGCCCCAGACCAGGGAAAGGACCTGCTCGCGCAGCGCCACGAAATCCGGGCCCGCCTTGACCGCCCGGATACCCTCCTCTCCGTGGCCGCGAGCGAAGGGCGCGGGCAGGCGGGCGACGATGCGGCCGGGGCGCGGCGACATCACCACCACTTCCGTGCCGAGATACACCGCCTCCTCGACGCTGTGCGTGATGAAGACGACCGTCATTCCC
>Ga0265327_10005800_pt1 | contig 10150 bp, 7 predicted proteins | sample 41621metaG_FD_202089 | JGI IMG/M metagenome (GOLD analysis project Ga0265327, IMG submission 202089) | Rhizosphere microbial communities from Carex aquatilis grown in University of Washington, Seatle, WA, United States - 4-16-21 metaG | ecosystem: Host-associated > Plants > Roots > Rhizosphere >... | reverse complement strand
GTCGTGTCGATCGCGAAGAAGTACCGCGGTCATGGCGTGGGCTTCCTGGACCTGATCCAGGAGGGCACGATCGGCCTGGTTCGGGCGGTCGAGAAGTTCGAGTGGCAGCGCAACCTCAAGTTCAGCACGTACGCAACCTGGTGGATTCGCCAGGCCGTGCAGCGGGCTGTCGCCAACCAGAGCCGGACGATCCGCGTGCCGGTGCACGTCCACGACCGCATGCGCAAGGTCGAGCGGGCGCGCCGCACCCTCGAGGCCAAGAGCGGCCGCGACGCGACCGTCGAGGAGATCGCAAAGGAGGCGAAGCTGACCGTCGATGACGTTCGCGACGCCGACGAGCATCGCCTGTCGATGGTGTCGCTGCAGCGCCCCACCAGCGACGAGGGCGACACGGAGCTCGGCGATCTGATCGCCGACGAGACGTCCGCCGAGCTGACCGAGACCGTCGCGGAGACGCTGCGCTCCGAGGCGCTCGATCGGGCACTCGACCGGCTGTCGCCGCGATCGCGCAAGATCCTGGAGCTGCGCTACGGCCTCACGGGCTCAGACCCGATGATGCTGGATGCAGTCGGCCGCGAGGTCGGGCTCACCCGCGAGCGGGTGCGCCAGCTCGAGGCAGAGGCCCTCGCTCAGCTCTCGTCGATGCCCGGCATCGACGGCCTGCGCGACGCCGCCTAACTCAAAGGGAACCACACAGACGGCACGGCCCCGCCCGGGGGTTATCCGGCGGGGCCGTCGCCGTCAAGCGAACGTTTCGGTTACAAAGTGCAACGCGGTCCGTACGGGGTCTGACCCCCGTCGAATCGGGTCACGGAAGTGTCACGGCACCCGTCACGTTCGCCGGCTAGGCCGTCGGCGGAGACTCGTCTGCGAGTGTCTCCGCCAGCAGCGTTGCGACGTCGGCCACCCGCAGGTCTGCCCCGCTCGAGCGCACGCCGTCGTCGAGCATCACGGTGCAGAACGGGCAGGCGACGGCCAGTGTGTCGGCGCCCGTCTCCGACGCCTGGCGGACGCGCTCCTCGTTGATCTGACCGCCCCGCTCCTCCATCCACATGTGGGCGCCGCCGGCGCCGCAGCAGAACGTGCGGCGGCCGCTGCGCTCCATCTCCACCGGCGTCCCGGCCGCAGCAACCAGCTCCCGGGGCGCGTCGATGACGTCGTTGTGGCGGGCCAGATAGCAGGAGTCGTGGTACGTGATCGATCGGTCGCTGCCCGCGCCGCGGATCCGGCCCTCTCGCACCAGCTCGGCCAGCAGCTCGGTGTGGTGGAGCACCTGGTAGCTGCCGCCGAAGTCGGGGTATTCATTGGCCAGCGTGTTGAAGCAGTGCGGGCAGGCGGTGACGATCTTGGCGACGCCGTGGCCATTCAGCGTCTCGACGTTCTGCTCGGCGAACGCCTGGAACACGTACTCGTTCCCCATCCGCCGTGCCGGGTCGCCGGTGCACGACTCGCGCGGCCCCAGGATCGCGAAGTCCACGCCTGCGGCCTGCAGCAACCGGGCCGTCGACACGGCCGTCTGCCGCGCCCGCTCGTCGAAGGATCCCGCACAGCCCACCCAGTACAGCACCTCCGGCGGAGGATCGCCCTCCTCCAGCACCCGCACGCCCAGTCCCTCGGCCCACGCAGCCCGCTCGGACTGAGGCTTGCCCCACGGGTTGGAGGCCCGCTCGACGTCGCGCAACATCGGATCGGCCTCGGCCGGGAACCGGGCCTCGACCATGACCAGGTGGCGGCGGAGGTCGACAATGTGGTCGATGTGCTCGATCGAGACCGGGCACTCGTAGACGCAGGCGCCGCAGGTGACGCAGTCCCAGACCACGTCGTCGGACACGGCGTTGGGAACCAGGGGCTTTCCGGTCTCGGCCGACTCGGACATCGCCACCAGGTCCGGCCCTTCCGCGAACAGCTGGTCGCGAAGCCCCATGATCAGCAGCTTTGGCGATAGCTCCTTGCCGGTGTTGTAGGCCGGGCAGACGTCCTGGCAGCGCCCGCACTCCGTGCAGCTGAACGTGTCGACCATCTGCTTCCAGGTCATGTCCGAGACGACGCCGGAACCAAGGCGGATCTCGTCGTCGGGAACGTCGGGGTCGTCGAAGACCAGCGGCTCCAGCCGACCGCGCGCTCGGGTGCGGCCGAAGAAGACGTTCACCACCGCGGTGAAGATATGCAGGTGCTTCGAGTAGGGCAGGTAGGCCAGGAAGCTCAGGATCAGCAGCACGTGCAACCAGACCAGCACCCGCTCGGCGTCCTTGGTGCCCTGGCCGCCGGAGAACAGGTTCGAGAGGGCGTTGGAGACCGGCGACCACGACGCCGGCCACTCGTTCAGGCCGAGGGCGATCCGTGAGGCGTGCCAGAGCAGCAGCGTCGTCACGATGCCGGCGATCCAGCACAGGATCACGTCCGCCTCGCCCAGGTGGCTGCCCTTGAACCGCGCCGGGCGCTGCACCTTGCGGATCACGAACGCGGTGATGACGCCGACCAGCACCAGCGTCGCGAACAGGTCGACCAGGAACGCGAACCAGCCCTGGCTGCCCAGCCACGGGATCGTCTGGTCCTTGTCGACCACCGCGATCATCGCCATCACGATGGTGGGCAGCAGGACGATGAAGCCCCAGAAGATGAACGCGTGCATCAGCCCGGGCACCAGCCGTTGCAGCAGCTTGCGCTGACCGAGGGCGATCACCGCCTCGTTGCGGACGCGGGCAGGGACGTCGTCAAAGCGCCTGGCCGGCTGCCCCAGCCGCACCAGCCTGACCAACAGCAGCGCCCGCCTCCCCGCCAGCGTCCCGGCCACAGCGAGCGCCACCAGCAGTCCGATCAGCGCCGGGACGCTCAGAACGGCTAGCCGCCCTTCGCCTTGCGCACCTCGGCCGAGATCGCGGGCAGCACCTCGTGGAGGTCACCGATCACCGCGTAGTCGGCGTTGGAGATGATCGAGGCCTCGCGATCGGTGTTGATCGCCAGGATCCGCTTCGCCCCCTTGCAGCCGGCCATGTGCTGCGTCGCGCCGCTGATGCCGCAGGGGATGTAGATCTCGGGCGAGATCTTGGTGCCGGTCTGACCCACCTGATCGGTGTGCGGGCGCCAGCCGGCGCTGGTTACCGCCCGCGAGCAGCCGACCGCTCCGTCGAGCAGGCCGGCCAGCTCCTCGATCACGCCAAAGCCCTCCGACGACCCGACGCCGCGGCCGCCGCTGACGACGACCTTTGCCTCCGCCAGCGAGATGCCGCCGGTGTCCGCCGTCAGCCGCTCGGCCACCTGGACGGCGGTGTCGGCGGCAGACAGCTCGGGCTGGAAGCTCTCGACGCCCGCCGCGCCGCTGCCTTGCTCCTGCGCCTCGACCGAGTGCGGCATCACCGTCAGCACCGCTACCGGTGCGTGCACGACGGCCTCCTCGAGCAGGCTCCCACCCCAGCGCACGCGCGTCACCGTGAGCGGCTCGCTCGCGGTCACCGAAACGCAGTTGGCGGCCAGCGGCAGGTCGGCCAGCGCCGCCACGTGCGCCATCACCTCGTTGCCGCGCTCACTGCCCGGGGCGACGACGGCCGTGGCGGACAGCCGCTGGGCAAGCTGCCAGACCGCCTGGCCCCAGGCCCGGGGCGCGTAGCCTGAGACGGCCGGCAGGTCGACCGCATACAGCGACCCGGCTCCGTGCGCGCCGACCGCCGGCGCGGCATCCGGTGCACCCGCCCCGACCGCCACCGCGGTGACGTCGCCCAGCCCGCGAGCCAAAGCGAGCGTCTGCAGCGAGACCTCGTCGACCACGCCCTCGGTGTGCTCGACCAGCACCAGGATCGTCATCGGATGGTTGACTCCGAATAGGCGTGATGACTGGGCGAGCGCGAACCCCAGCCTGGGGCTGGCCGCAGGGAGCGTGCGTGCTGTAGCACGTGCGCTCCCCGTGGACACACCCAGGCGACGGTTCGCACCGCAGCGAGGCCGGCTGATCGCCGGCGAAGCCGGGGTTCAGCCGGAACTCGCGACCAGTCGCGCGCGGATTTGGAACCAACCATCTAGAACACCCCCGCCTGGCGCAGCACCTCGACCACCGCGGGCGCGGCCGCCGGGCCCTCGCCGAGGATCTCGGTCTGCTTGCCCTGACCCGCTGGAAGCACCAGCCTGCGCTTCTCGACCCGGCCTGCGACCTCGGTAGGAACGCGCGTCTCGAGCGGCTTCTTCTTGGCCCGCAGACGTCCGGGAACCGATGGGTAGCGGGGCAGGTTGAGCCCCTCCTTCACCGTCACCACAGCCGGCAGGGGCACCCGGTAGACATCCCGCCCGCCCGGCACCTCCTGCTCCAGCCGCAGGCCGTCGCCTTCCACGGCAACGCCCTTGACGCCGGTTACGCAGGGCAGGCCGAGGGCGTGGGCAACGCGGATGCCGACCTGGTAGTTGCCGGCGTCGGCCGACTCATTGCCGAAGAAGATCAGGTCGTAGGTGGTGCCTGCCGCCCGCTCGGCTTCGATCGCCTCGACGATCGCCGCCGCGGTCGCCTGGCCGTCCCACTCGCGGTCGGACTGGAGCAGGATCGCCCGGTCGATGCCGAGCGCCATCGAGTCCCGAAGCTGCTCCTCGGCCTCCGGCGGTCCCAGCGTCAGCACGGTGGAGGCGCCGCCGTTCGCCTCGATCAGGCGCACCGCCTCCTCCACCCCGCACTCCTCGTGCGGGCTGATCGTGAAGCCCAGGTGGCGGGTCTGCAGCGACTGGGCGTCGTCGGTCAGCACGATCTTGCCGCCCGTCATCGGCACCCGCTTGACGCAGCAGAGGATGTTCACGACCGGATCCTCAGGTTCTCCGGGTCGAACAGCGGAGTGGCGTCGTTCGTACGCACCGTGACCGGGTATCGCTCGCCCAGGTACTCGACCGCGAGCTGCTCGCCGACGTTTGCATGCTGCGGCGGAAGATAGGACATCAGCACGTAGCTGCCAAGCGAGGGCGCCGAGCCGGCGCTGGTCACGTAGGAGCGGCGGCCGTGCGCATCGGTCAGCGGAGCGCCGTCGCAGGTGAGGATCGGCTCGCGCCCCAGCGGGTAGCGCTTGACGCCGGTGCTCGACGTGTGATCGTCGACCGTCAGCGTGCAGAGCACTGCGACCGGGTCGGCCTCGCGGTGCCGCAGGTACGCCTCCTTGCCGACGAAGTCCTCGTCCTTGACGCTGGGGCCGGCCATGCCCGCCTCGACGACGTTGTACTCGCTCTCCAGCTCGAACCCGTAGGCGCGGTAGCACTTCTCCAGCCGCCCGGTGGTGCCGTAGACACCGATGCCGACCGGGACAACGCCGTGCGGGGCACCGGCCTCCCAGAGCGTGTCCCACAGCTTCTGGCCCTGCTCGAGCGGGACGTAGAGCTCCCAGCCGAGGTCGCCGACGTAGGAGATCCGCGAGGCGAGCACACGCTGGGTGTCGACCTCGATCGTCCTGCAGGTGCCGAACCGGAAGCCCTCGTGCGAGACGTCGTCGGACGTCACGGCGGCCAGGATGTCGCGGGCGCGCGGGCCCCACAGCCCGAGCGTGCACCAGCCGGTTGTGACGTCCACCAGCTGAGCGCTCCCATCAGCCGGCAGGCGGTCGGCGAACCACTTGCGGTCGGCCATGCCGTGGGCGCCGCCGGTGACCACGCGGAAGAGCTCGTCGTCCAGCCGCATGATCGTCAGGTCGGCCTTGAACCCTCCGCCCGGCGACAGGATCGGCGTGTAGACGACCCGCCCGACCGGCACGTCCATCTGGCGCACCGCCAGGCCTTGCACGGCTGCCAGAGCGCCCGGCCCGAGGATGTCGAAGATGTGGAAGGCGCTGAGATCCACCATGCCGGCGCGGTCGCGCATGGCCAGGTGCTCGGCGTTGATGATCGGCGACCACCAGCGTGCATCCCACTCCGCCTCGCGGCGGGTGATGCGCTCGCCGTACTCCGCCAGCAGCGGCGCATTGGACTCGTACCAGTGCGGGCGCTCCCAGCCGGCGGCCTCGTAGAAGACGGCGCCCAGCTCGCGCTCGCGGGCGTTGAAAGGCGACAGGCGCACGTTGCGGTTGGACGCCCACTGCTCTCCGGGATGGACGATCCCGTACGTCTTGTTGAACCCCTCCGCTGCACGGGCGCGGACATGTGTGCGGGTCTTCTGGTGCTCGTGGAAGCGGGCGATGTCCGAGGAGTGGAGGTCGATCTCCGACTCGCCCAGCACCATCCATTCGGCGACCGACTTGCCGATGCCCGGCCCCTCCTTGACCCAGACGGCCGCCACCGACCACAGGCCCTTGACCTCCGGCGTCTCGCCCAGGATCGGCATCCCGTCGGGGGTCAGCGAGAGCAGACCGTTGATGGCGTACTTCACGCCAACGGTCTCGTCGCCGACGATCTCCGGCATCAGCTCCAGGGCGTGCTCCATCTGCAGCTCGAAGTCGGCCTGGGTGAACGGCAGCTCCGTTGGAGACAGCGGCGCCGCCTCGATCGAGGGGATCTCCTCGGGGTCATGCAGGATCGCCCGGTGGGCGTAGGAGCCGATCTCCAGACCGGTGCCGTCCTGGCGCTCGTACATGTTGGTGTCCATGTCGCGGACGATCGGGAACTCGATCATGCCCTTGGCATTCGCGAATCGCGGCACCGGCCCGATGTCGATCATCTGGTGCACGGCGGGCGTCAGCGGGATCGAGGCACCGGCCATGCGGGCGATGCGCGGGCTCCAGACGCCGCAGGCGATGATGACGACGTCGGCGTCGACGTCACCGGCGGTGGTGCGCACCCGCCGGACGTGGCCGTGCTCGACGTCGATGCCCAGCACCTCGACGTTGGCGGCCACGGTCAGCGTGCCGGCCTCCGTGGCCTTCTCGCGCATGATGGTGCCGGCGCGCAGGGAGTCCACCACGCCGACGCCCGGCGAGTAGAAGCCGCCGACCAGGATCGACTCGTCGATGAACGGCACCAGCTCCTTGATCTCCGCCGGGGTGATCATCGAGACCGGCTCGATCCCCCACGACTTGGCCGACGCCATCCGGCGGTGCAGCTCCTGCATCCGCTCGTCGGTACGCGCCACCTCGATCCCGCCGCTCTCGGTGAAGACGTCCATCTCCCGGTACTGGCGGACGCTGTCGGCGGTCAGCGCAGTCATCTCCTTGGAGTGGTCGACCGGGAAGATGAAGTTGGACGCGTGGCCGGTCGAGCCGCCGGGGTTCGGCAGCGGCCCCTTGTCGATCTGCACGATGTCGGTCCAGCCGAGCCGCGAGAGGTGGTAGGCGATGCTGTTGCCGACGATCCCGGCACCGATCACGACGGCATGGGATCTTGCTGGCAGAGTGCTCATCCGATGTCCTCCCGCGCCCCGCGGCGCACATTGCCCGTCTCGCCCGGCCGGGGTTGTCACGGCGGCCGGTCTCTGGTAGACATCTGATATATCAGAGTGGGAGACCAGGTGCAAGATCAACACCATGCCGCCGCCGGACGCGAGACCGAGCTGCTGTCCGACCGCGCGTACGCCGCGCTTCGCGACCGCCTGATCTCACTCCGGATCCAGCCCGGCGCGCCGATCGACGAGGACGCCTTGACCCGGGAGCTGGCGGTCGGGCGCACGCCGGTGCGGGAGGCGGTGCGGCGGCTGGCGCTGGAGGGGCTGATCGTCGTCTACCCGCGTCGCGGCACGTTCGCCTCGACGATCAACATCACCAGCCTGACCGACATCACGGACGTCCGCGCCCAGCTCGAGCCCCACGCCGCGGAGCGGGCGGCCCAGCTGGCGGACGACCGCGACCGGGACGCGGCGCGGGCACTGATCGCCGAGCTCGGCGAGACGGGCGCCGGCCAGGACTCGCTGATCGAGCTCGATGCCCGCGTCCACCGGTTCGTCCACCGCTGCTCGCGGAACCCCTACCTGGCGCAGGATCTCGACCGCTATCTGAACATGTCCCTGCGCATCTGGCACCTGACGTTTGACCGGCTGCCGCCGCTCCGCGACCGGGTGGCGGAGCACCGGGAACTGCTGCAGGCGATCGTCGACGGGGACGCCGCGGCAGCGCGGTCGATCGCGCTCGCGCACGTGGTGGCGTTCGCCCGCGAGATGCGTGCTGCTCTGTAACCTGCCGCATGTGACCGACCGCCTCCAGCCCGACCCGCACGACTCCGATGCACGGCGGTTGACGGCCGCACTGACGATCGCGGAGGCGCTGGCGAATGCCGAGACCGTCGAGCAGGCGCTGGGACTCGCGTGCGAGGCGGTCAAGCGCGAGATCGGGTGTCCGTCGGTCACCGCCTTCGTGCCCCGGCGGGCGCCCGACGGCACCCTCGAGCAGTACGTCGTGTTCGACGTCGACGACAAGGGGCACGACATCCAGGGGATGAGCCGTGCCTGGGGGGAGACCCTGTCCGGCATCGCGCTGGCGACCGGGGAACAGGCGATCGAGGGCAACGCCAGCAGCCACGGCCGCCCAACCTGGGCCGGGTACGGGGTCTACACGTACGAGTCGGCGCTGCACACGCCGATTGCGATCGACGGCCAGGTGGTCGCCGCGATCGGCGTCTACGAGACGCGCACCGACGCCTTCGGGCGCGGCGACGCCCTGCTGATGCAGGCGGTCGCGCGGCACCTGGAGCTGGTGCTGCGCGGGATCAGCGCGACCGAGGAGGCGAAGCAGCGCGCCGAGCGGCTGAGCGAGCTGGAGCGGCGCCAGCGCAGCCTCCTGGCACGGCTGGTGCGCGCCCAGGAAGACGAGCGGGCACGGGTCGCCACCGACCTGCACGACGACACGATCCAGGTGCTGAGCGCCTGCGTGCTGGCGGTCGACGGCGTCCACCGCCGGCTGCGCGGAGAGCTCTCCGACGCCGACCGCGACGAGCTGACGCGCGTCTCCGTGCTGCTGCGTTCGGCCGTCGAGCGAACGCGGCGGATGACCTTCTCACTGCGCCCGGCGACGCTCAGCCATCAGGGGCTGGTCTCGGCGGGCAGGCAGCTCCTCACCACCGTCGCGGCCGAGGCAGGGATCGAGACGTCACTCGAGAGCTCCGACCTGAGCCTCGACGCGACCACCGAGGCTGTCGCGTTCCGGTGTCTTACCGAGCTTGTCACCAACGCGCGCACGCACGCGGACGCGAGCCGCATCGACGTCGAGCTGCTCCAGGACGACGACCGGCTGACCGTCCGGGTGAGCGACGACGGAGCCGGGTTCGACCCGGCGACCGCGCTTCCCCGCGCCCTGGCGACGAACCACATGGGCCTCGACACCGTGCGGGAGCGTCTCGAGGCCTCCGGCGGCGACCTGGTCATCGACAGCGAGCCGCAGGCCGGCACCCGGGTGACGTTCAGGCTGCCCGTCGCCAACGGGGGCTGACCGAGTCTCTACGCCGTCCCGGGCAGCGGGTGCTTCGCCTTGACAGGAACAGCTCCATGCTGCCGCAGGTCGGACAGACGTAGACCTCGGTGGCCACGTTCGAGACGGCCAGCATCTCGCCGAACAGCACTTCCCCGACCTTGTTGCCGGTCTGCAGCATCCGCCGCCCCGCATACCGGCGCGTGACATTGCAGTGCGGGCAGGTCGGAACGACGTGGGCCAGAGCCTCGGCGCGCTGCTGCTGCGCCGTCTGCAGCGCCTCCTTGCGGTCTGCGATGAAGCGCTCGAGGTCGGCGACGTACTGATCGGCCTCGACCCTGCTCACGGTGCGGCTGCCGGACCTGCTACCGCCGATCTCGACGATCTTCGCAGCGTCAGCCGCTGCCCGAGTGACCGCCTTGTCTCGCCCGAAGGCACCGGCGCCCTGCTGGAGCCATTCCACCGAAACCTGGCTGGCGCCGGTGGGGATCTATCGAAGACCATCCGATGGTCGTCCACTTCCCGGCGATGCTATCCGGTTGCCGGAAGAAGCGCGAACCGGCCCGGTTCAACCCGCGGAGATCGCCGTCCGATACACTTAGAAGGACGGCCCGCGCGACGATACCCGCACGCGCCGAACGGTCGTCGACCCGAACTAATGACTCTCCGAACCTCTAATAGCGCAGTGCTTCGCCTTGCCGCCAGTCAGGGACTGGCGTACGCCGGGCGCGGCGCTGCCATGACCGCCCTGATCTGGGAGCTGTACCAGACCAGCCACTCCTCGTGGCTGGTCAGCGCCGCCATGCTTGGAGTCTTCGGGGTGTCGACAGCGGTCTCGCCATGGGCGGGGCACGTCGGCGACC
>Ga0265327_10005799_pt1 | contig 10152 bp, 10 predicted proteins | sample 41621metaG_FD_202089 | JGI IMG/M metagenome (GOLD analysis project Ga0265327, IMG submission 202089) | Rhizosphere microbial communities from Carex aquatilis grown in University of Washington, Seatle, WA, United States - 4-16-21 metaG | ecosystem: Host-associated > Plants > Roots > Rhizosphere... | reverse complement strand
TGAAGCTGGCCTTGGCGTCCTCGATCGTGTCGTGGAACACCCAGGTGCGGGTGTCCTCGAAGCCCTTGCACTCGGCGATGATCGCGGCGTTCCCGACCAGGGCGAACTGCACGCCGGCCTCGCGGCAGGTCTGCATGGCGAGGACGAGAAGCTTGATGACGCCCATGTGGAGCGACTTGAGCTGGTGGCCGTCGATCACCGACTTGTTGTGACCTGCGTCGACCGCCTCGGCCAGCTTGGGCTTGAGATAGGTGCTGATCTCCGCGAGCACGGCGGGCGAGCAGTTCTCGGGGATCCGCATGACGAGGCAATCGCCCTCGACGGCGAAATAGCGCTGGGACGTGTCGAGGTTCATCGCCTTGGCCACCTTCGACTCGAGTTCGCCGAGGTCGATCGGCTTGGTGATGACGGTGGTGAAGCCGACGGTCTGGGCCTGCTGCTGCGGGCCCGTCTCGGTTTTCACCACCAGGCCGAAGACCGGGATGTACTTGGTCTTGACGTTGGTGCGGATCAGGCGGAACAGCGTGAACGCGGCGTCCTCGGACAGCGACAGGCTGATCATGATCAAGTCGGGCGGCGTCTTCGAGCAGAAGTCGATGGCCTCGCCCTGCGTGCTCACGCCGTGGATCTTCCACGGGGTGTGCTTGAGGCCCTCCTGGATCTGCTGGACGATCGCGGGCTTGTCCTCGACCACGAGGATGCTGGCGGGGTCAAAAATGGAGCGCGCCTTGGTCGGGGCGTCGGAGAGCGGCTTGAGCTCGATCATGCGGCCGGCCTTCTCGATGAGGACCTCCTCCTTGAACGGCTTCACGATGTAGTCGCGCACGCCGATCTTGGCGATCTTGAGCACGTGGTCGCGGCCGCCCTCGGCGGTGAGCATCATGACCGGAATGCCCTTGAGCTGCGCGTCGGACTTGAGCTTCGTCAGCATCTCGACGCCGTCCATGACCGGCATGGTGATGTCGAGGAGGATCAGGTCGGGCATCTCCTTGGCGGCCACGGCCAGGCCCTCGACGCCGTTGGCGGCCTCGAGGATTTCGCAGTCATAGGGTTTGAACGCCTTCCGCACAATGATGCGGACGGTTTTGGAATCGTCGACGGTGAGGATTTTGTTGCGCATGGCTAGTCAGGAAAATGGGCTTAGTCGCCAGTCTTCAGGAGGATGTCGGTCATGACCTTGTGGCCGCTGCTTTCGAAGCTGTAGATGAAACGCTGGGCCGAGCTGATGGGTTCGACGCAGAAATTGCTGCCGCGCAGGATGGAAGGGATGGTGAGTTTGCAGGGGAAACCCGCGTCACAGAGTCCGTTCTTGAAACTGCCGACGGTCATGTTGGTCAGCTCGCCGATGGCGTCGTTGATCACCTCGTCGCCCGCCTCGTCGAGTTCGGCCTCCGTCATACCGAGCAGGTGGCAGGTCACGAGCCGGGCGAAGGGCAGCGGAAGGTAGAGGTAGATGAGGCCGTTGGCATCGCCGAGGAAGCCCACGGTGCCGACGACTTGCGGCAGGGTGTCGCCATCGACGTGGATCGGTGGCCAACCCTGGGCGCCATTCTCTTGGGGACAAATACAGAGCTCGGGAACACGGCCGAGCATCGTCTTAAACACGTCGCTAATCGCGCGCGTAATATTGTCGCGGATTAGCCGTTCGGAGATTTCCTGGGTTGCGGGCATAATGGGAGTCGGCTTGGCCGTGAAAGCCTTGTCCGCTCCTAATCGGCCCAATCAGTCCGCAACTTAGCGCAAAATTTCGCGGAAATGCCTCCCCCCCGAGGCGCCGCGGGCCCTACTCCGCCACTTCAGCCCCGACGGCGACCGGATCGCCGGCATCCCGGTACTCCTGAAGCTTGTTGCGGAGGGTGCGGATGCTGATTCCCAGCAAATCGGCCGCCTTGGTGCGATTTCCCGCGGTCTGCTGCAAAGCGGCCTTGATCGCCTGTTTCTCGAGCTCGGCGATGTTCAACACCTGGGACGAATCGCCCGGGGCCGGCGCGACTGCCGTCGGCGGAGCCACCGCGGGGTCGTTCTCGGGCAATGGGTCCGGGGCGGCCAGTTCGCCCTCAATCGGGAGGCTGTCATCCAGGAAAACCGCACCCGGCGATACGCCGCCGACCAGGGGCAGGCCGAGCGCCGCGGCCGAGACCAGCCGTCCGGCCTCGGTCAGGATGACCGCCCGCTCGATGGTGTTCTGCAGTTCCCGCACATTGCCCGGCCAACGATAACCGACCATCGCCGAGCGCGCCGACTCGGAGAAACCCGTCACCTTCACGCCCAGCTTGCGCGACAGCCGGGTCAGGAAATGCTCGGCCAGGGGGAGGATGTCCTCGGGCCGGTCGCGCAGCGGCGGCACGTGCACCGGGAACACATTCAACCGGTAGTAAAGATCCTGGCGGAAAGCGCCCTTCTCGACATGGGCCAGCAGGTCGCGATTCGAGGTGGCCAGGAGGCGGACGTTGACTTTGATCGTGCGGTTGCCCCCGACCCGCTCGAACTCGCGCTCCTGCAGGACCCGGAGAAGCTTGGCCTGCAGGTTGGGTGGAATCTCGCTGACCTCGTCGAGCAGCAGCGTGCCCTGGTTGGCGAGTTCAAAACGCCCCTCGCGGCGGTCGGTGGCGCCCGTGAAGGCCCCCCGCTCATGGCCGAAAAATTCGCTCTCGATGAGGTTGTCGGAAACCGCCGCGCAATTGACCTTGATGAACGGATTCTGTTTGCGCGGGCTGTTGCGGTAGAGTTCGCGCGCGACCATCTCCTTGCCGGTGCCGTTTTCGCCGGTGATCAGGACGGTCGCATCGGTCGGGGCCACCCGCTCGATCAGTTGGCGCAGGCGCAACATCACCGGACTGCGGCCGACGATGGCACCGGCCTCGGCGCCGGCCTGGTCGTTCAACAACCGGTTGACTGAGAGCAACTGCCGGTACGTCTGCCCCTTCTTGATGATGATGTCGATCTGGCTCGGCGTGAAAGGTTTCTGGACGTAGTCGAACGCCCCCGCCCGCATGCAGCCCACCGCCGACTCGATCGAGCCGTGACCGGTGATCATCACGACCAGCGGCCGCTCCGGCAGCAGGGCCAGCCGCTCGAGGAACTGCTGGCCGTCGCCGTCGGGCAGCCGGATGTCGAGCATGACGAGATCGAACGACTCCCGCGTTAGCAGGATCTCGGCCTGCGCCAGCGTCTCGGCGACGGAGGTCGAGAACTTCCGTCGCGCGAAGATCTCAGTCAGCAGGCTGCGGACAACGGAGTTGTCTTCAACAATAAGAATTTTCTCAAACGACATCGGGCGATGGGTACTTGATCCTCGGCGGTTGGCTGGCAATCATACAAGTAAACCCCCAAATCGTCTGGTTCAAACAAAACCGTCGCCGGACCAAAAATGGCAAACGGGCTCACGGACGGAACTTGGGACGATTCTCAAGACCTAAATGGAGGCTTCGCTTGCGCCGGCGCTGCTCCCCGCCGCGCAGGCAAACCCCGGAGTCGGCCGGATTGTCGCCGACTTTAGGACTTTCCTCTAAAGTGCCTCCGGCTGGTGCCGATAGGAAAACCCAGCGCCCTCCCGGTCGCGCGCAAAACCCACCCATGCACACCCGTCTGCTTTCCTTCCTCACGGATATCGAGAACTCCCTGGCTGCCGACGAGCCGTCTCCCTCGGATGGATCCTGGGATACGACGCGCACGATCAACTACCATCTCGGGCTCGGGCGGTTGTCCCTCGGTGTCCGGGCGGCGGACGGCAAGATTGGCCAGCGCGGGGCGGTTCTGTTGCAAAGCTACCAATTGGCCGACGGGACGCCGTGCCTGAAAGCCGCCCTCACCTGGACCGGTTCCACCAACAACACCGTGCGCTCAATTTACGCGAAGCCTGACGTCAACTGGACCACGGAAGCGCGCAAGGTCGCCGCGGCCTGGCTGGCGGGTCCGCCGGCCGCCGCCGAGGCCGCGCCCGCAGACGCAGCGGTCTCCATGGACGGACCGGTGGCCGCGACCGGCTGAGCGGACGCCGCGCCGGTGAAAGTGGCGGGTTGAAAGACCCGATATCTATAGCTGTTGGCGGTGGGTTCCGGAGAGCTCACCCGACCACGTTCCGTTCGATCGCGGCGGGAGCTGAGGGGCCACGCCCGCACGCGCCCGCGGATCAGGCCGCGGTGTTGAAACGGGGGCGAACGGAAGCGTTCCCGGTGGTGTAGGCGGGAGCCAGGCCGGCCAGGCGCAAGCGAGCCTCGTCGACGCGGCGCAATTCAACCTGCAGTCGCGCGAGCTCGGTATCGAGGTAATGGCGGTTCTGATTGCGGCGGGCGAGCAGTTCGCCGACGCGTTCGCGCAGGGCGGCCACCTCCGGATGAGCGGCCAGCTCCGCGAGCTTCTGCACCAGCGGCGCGGTGCGTTCCTGGATCGCGACCGCATCGACAAATTCCAGCGTGCGCAGCATCGTCGCCTCCTGCGCCGCGAGATCCTCGAGGGCGGTGAGGAGCCGGGCGGCGGTCTGGACGGGCGTTTCCATCAGGCCACGCTGCGGGCGGGTCGGGCTTGGGCCGGGTCCTGGTTCCGGAGCATCTCGGCCCAGGCGTCGCGCACCTCGCCCAGCAACCGCTCGACCTCGACAACGGGTTCGACCTGCTTGCGCAGGTTGGCCTCGAGGAGTCGGCGGAGATAATAGTCGTAGAGCCGCTGCATCTCGCGTGCGAACTGGCCGTCGCCCGCGTCAAAGTTGAGCGTGCCCTGCAGTTGGTTGATGATTTGCTGGGCCTTGATCAACTGGGTGTTGATCGCCTCGAGGCGGCGCAGGTCCCCGGGCGGGCGCGTGAAGGCCTCGCGGGCCAGGCCCAGGGCACGCAGCGCGCCGTCGTAGAGCATCAGGACGAGCTGCCCCGGGCTGGCGGTGAGGACGGCATTCGCGCGGTAGGTGCGCGCGTAGTCTTGTGCGACCATGGCCCGGAAGGGATCAGCTCTCGTCGTTCGACAGGTCCGGCGCGTTGAGAATCGCCTCGCCCACCTTGCGGAGGATCGCCGGAGAGGGATAGGACGGGTCGGCGGCCAGCGTGCGGCCGCGCGCGACGACGTCGGGGCGAATTTCGGGGTGCTTCGCCAGGGCGGCTTGCAGCGCCGCGGAATTCGCCGCGGAAAAACGGTCCGTGCCGCCATCGCGAGCGACGATTCGGGGCGGCATCGGGGCAACAGAGTCGGGACGGATGGTCCGATCTGAGGAAGACGTTGAGTTTATCATAGGCTTATCGTTATGGAAACGGTCAGCCGCTGCCTGGGACTACAGGGAACGCCGTTGGTTATGAGGTTATTGATCGTCCCGATCAGACAGGACTTTAGGGTAAAAACAGCCATTTGCGCCCGAAGGTCAGCGCGGCGGCAGCGTGCGGAACATGGCGTCGGCCGCGTAGGTGGCAAGCCGGCCCGGGCTCTGCAACACCTTGGGGGCCAGCTCCACCGGAGTGGCGGACTGCCCGTGGTCGAGGTAGTAGCGCTGGACGCTGTTGGCGACCGCCGGGTCGGCGGTCGAAAAGCTCTCGTCAAAGGACCAAACCAGATGCACGCCCTGAACGGTGGCCAGCTTGGCGCGAAAGCCAAGGGTCAGCGGCCGGTAGGGCTGGTAAACGGTCACGTCGACGAACAGCACCGCCTCCACCGCGTAGATCCGGCCGATCTTCTCCATGAAGCCATGGGGCAGCGCCAGGGCCGAGGAGAACTCCGGGGCGCCAAACCCCAGGCGGCAGTCTTCGCGCGAAAGGGTGACGACCTCGAAGCGGGACTGCCGCTGGAGGGCCGTGCGCATGGTCACGTCGAGCGCCGCGACCGCTTCCTGGTCGGCCACCGTCCCGCCGCAGACCGGCAGGAGCAGCACCCGCCGGATGCCCGCGGGCAGCACCGCCTCGCCGGAAAAATTCTTCGGCGTATAGAAGGGTCCCACGGCCGACGGGTTGTTCAGCGACGGCATGGAGCCGCAGCCGGCGAGCGCCAGCAGCCAGCCGGCCGCGAACGCGGCCCGGAAGCCAGCCCGGAGGAAAGGTGGCGGCGTGAAGTGCACTAACTGCTGGTCTTGTTGTTGAAAAACGTGGAAGTGAGGTACTGGCTCTGGCTGTTGGCCTTCGACTGCGCATCCTGCATGGCGATGAAGGCGTTGGTCAACTGCGTGCGCTCGTCGGCCAGCCGGCTCTGCAGGGTCGCCACCTGGGTGTCGATATCGCTGTTGGCCTTGGTCAAGGTGCTTTGCTGGGACGAATCGTTGCCGACGATATTCGTCAGGTAGCCGAAAAGTTTCGAGACAAAACCCGTGTTCGCCGTCACGAAGAATTTCTGGACGTCGTCGGGGTGGTTGGCCAGCGCCGCGGCCAGCTGATCGCTGTTGGTGATCGAGAGCTGGCCGGTTGTGCCGGTGAACCCGATGCCGAGGTTGTCGAGTCGCTGCACGGTGCCGGTCACGCCCGTCACCGCGTCGAAGGCCAGGGATTGGAGCTGACTGGCCCACGACCCGACCTCGCGGTTGTCCGAGAGGATCGACGTGGTGACGTTGGTGCCGGTCGAGGTGATCTTGGTGTTCGTCGCGATGAACGACTGCACCGCGTTGAACTTGGTGATGAAATCCTGGATGGCGCTCTGCATGGTCGCCGTGTCGCTGCCGACCGAGACGCTCTGGGTGGTCTTGGAATTGACCGTCACACTGAGACCCGTGATGCCGGTCACGGAGCCGTCGAGCGTGTTGCTCATGCTGCTCAGGAGCGGGCCGCCGTTGACGGTGAACTGGGCGTTGCTGCCGCGCGCGAACGCGCCGCCGGCGGCGGTGGTGAGCCCGAGCGAGGCCAGCAGGTTGCCGGTGGTGTCGGCGAGGCCGATGCCGATGTCGCCAGTCGAATTGTTGACCAGGGCGATCCGGTCGTTGGCGGTGTCGTAGCTGGCGGTCACGCCCGCGCCCGCCTGGTTGATTGTGCTGATCAACGCGGAGAGCGAGCCGGTGTTGGCATTGTAGTTGATCGTCACGCCGTTGATCGTGAAGGAACCGTTGCCGGAAGCGTCCAGGCCCGTGAGCGGCGTGGCCAGTCCGGCGTCCGCAATATGGGCCGCCAGCTTGAGCGTTCCAATCGGGGCGGAGCTGGTGATGCTGGCGCCGCCGTTGTTGGCGAGCTTCATCACCTGGAGAAAATTGCTGGAGTCGTTCGCCGCGCCGAGCATCACCTGCCCGCTGGCGCTGGTGAGGTTGATCGTATCCGTGGACGAATCGTAAGACGCGGTGACATCCCCGCCCGTCGCCGTGGAGATGTTTTGGAACACGGCGTCGAGGGAATCGGTGGTCGCGATGTTGACCTGGGCGCCATTGACCGTGAAGACGCCGGCGCTGATCGGCACCGCGGTGTTGAGGTTGGCGATCGTGAGGCCGGTGACGGTGTTGGTCGAATTCAGCCCCTGGCTGATATTCGATTTTCCGGTAATCTTGGCACTTGTCGCAAGGTCCTGAACATCAAACGTATATGTTCCAATTGGCGCGCCGCTGGAAGAACTCGACGTCCACGTGGTGTTCGCCGTGTCGCTGGAGACGGTCCGGCCGGAAAAGATGTTTCCCGCCCGCAGGTTTTGCAACGAGTCCTGCAGGTCGGTCAGCGAGGTGCTCAGGGAAGCCAGCGCGGTGATCTTGTCGTTGTTCGTGGACTGCTGCTTCTGGAGATTGGTGACCGGGATGGTGTCGGCGGCGATCAACTGATCCACGACCGATTTCCAGTCGAAGGCGGAGTTGGCAACGAGGCCTGAGATTTGAATACCTGCCATGGCGGTGTGGGTGGTGGGTGGACAATGGTCCGCACCCTTCATCGGCACATCGGGGCGGGAGTTTAGCCCCTCCGGGTCGATTTTGGCCGGCCACGGCGCCGGCCGCCCGCGCCGTTTTTCGGAGCGAAACCGAACGCGGCCGGCGCGCCCGCGGCGGACCGTGCAAAAATAATTCCGTGCCAATTTCCTAAATAATTCGCGGGGCCGGACCGATACATTCCTTGCCGCGAATCAGAAACTCAGGCCGGCCCGCACCGGGGCCGATTCTCCCGGAGCCGAATGCGACACGGACGTCGCGCTTATATCAAGGAAGATCCCATGTCAGTCGTCATCAACTCGAACTACGCCGCCACCGTTGCGGCGAACAACCTCGCCGCCTCCAACTCCCAGTTGCAGGAGAGCCTGAACCGCCTTTCGAGCGGTTCGAAGATCGTCAACCCGGCCGATGATGCCGGTGGTCTGGCCGTTTCAATGAAGTTGTCCGCCGCCGCCGCCCGCTCGGGCGCCGCCGCGAGCAACATCGGCAACTCGGTCTCGTACCTCCAGTCGCAGGACGGCGTTCTCTCCGTCACGGGCTCGGTCCTCAGCCGCATCAGCCAGCTGAAGACCCTCTACGCCGACCCCACCAAGAACGCGAGCGACCTCGCGAACTATGATGCGGAGTTCACGCAGCTCCAGGGTGAACTCACCTCGCTGACCAGCCAGACGTTCAACTCGGTCGCCCTCTTCGGCACCAACTCCCTGAGCGTCGGCGTCTCCCAGGACGGCACCTCCAGTGTCACCATTTCCGCCCAGGCCCTCGGCGACGTCAGCTCCGGCGTCGGAGCCATCACGGACTCGAGCGTCACGAGCCTCGCCGCGCTCGCGCTGTCCGACGTCACCACCGCCCTCCAGAACGTGGCGACCATGCGCGCCACCAACGGCGCGGAGCAGAGCCGCCTCGGCTTCGCCTCCACGGTGCTGACGACCAACCAGGCCAACCTGGAAGCCGCCAACAGCCGGATCAGCGACGTCGACGTCGCCCAGGAGTCCACCCAACTCGCCCGCTGGAACATCCTCGTCCAGTCCGGCACGGCCATGCTGTCCCAGGCCAACCAGAGCGCCCAGATCGCGCTCAAGCTGCTCCAGTAAGCATCTCGGCGCACGGAGCCGGACTAGTCATCCGGCTCCGCGCAGCCTCCTCAGTCGGTTGTCTATATGTTCTTTCCCCCCTTTTGGCGCGTTTTGCGGCGCGCCAATCCTCTTGAGGCACCTGCCCCAGACGGCGTGACCCGGCGCCGAATATCCAGGTCCGTGGCGACGACGGAAGGTCGCAAAAATCAAGGATAGATACCATGTCAGTCGTGATTAACACAAACTACGCAGCGACGGTTGCAGCTAACAACCTCGCCAGCTCGAATGCGAGCCTCCAGAACAGCCTCAACCGGCTGTCCTCGGGCTCCAAGATCGTCAACCCGTCCGATGATGCCGGTGGTCTCGCGGTGTCGATGAAGCTGTCCGCCGCCGCCGCCCGTTCGGGCGCGGCCGCCAGCAACATTGGCAACTCCGTTTCCTTCCTGCAGACCCAGGACGGCGTGCTCCAGGTCGCGGGCTCGGTCCTCAGCCGCATCAGCCAGCTGAAGACCCTGTACAGCGATCCGACCAAGAACTCCAGCGACCTCGCGAACTACGATGCAGAGTTCACGCAGCTGCAGGGTGAGTTGACCTCGCTCACGAGCGAGACCTTCAACTCAGTCTCCCTGTTCGGCAGCTCGAGCCTGAGCGTCGGGGTTTCCCAGGACGGCACGCAGACGGTCACGCTCGCGGGCCAGGCGCTCGCGGATTCGACCTCCGGCGTCGGCGCGATCGCCGACAGCTCGATCTCGAGCCTCGGTTCGGTCGACCTCACCACCATCACCGCCGCGATCCAGAATGTCGCGACGATGCGCGCCACCAACGGCGCGGAGCAGAGCCGCCTCGGCTTTGCCTCCCAGGTGCTGACGACCAACAAGGCGAACCTCGAGTCCGCCAACAGCCGCATCAGCGACGTCGACGTTGCCCAGGAGTCCACCCAGCTCGCTCGCTGGAACATCCTGGTCCAATCCGGCACCGCGATGTTGGCCCAGGCCAACCAGAGCTCGCAGATCGCCCTGAAGTTGCTCGGCTAATACGGTTTGTTCTAGTGGTTGTTCTGATTCGCCCAACCCCCCGGCCGTCCGCAAGGACGGCCGGGCTAGGGCGGCCCGGAGCGGCCGCGACAGACCGACGAAGCGGGGCCAACCCCCACTATCCGTCAAGAAGACCCCGGTCCTACCCCGGGGTCTTTTTGTTTTTGGGGAGCACGGGGAGCCAGGCGGCAAGGCCGTCGATCCGGCCCGCAATTCGGCGGAGCCATCGCGGACGGAC